>ERZ506905.21-NODE-21-length-172190-cov-18.4161_pt1 | contig 172190 bp, 146 predicted proteins | sample MGYA00513175_ERZ506905 | MGnify/ENA metagenome assembly ERZ506905
AGCAGTTAAATTCTAACACGAAAAAGGACTTTCGATTCACAAGAATCGAAAGTCCCTTTCGTTTTCATGGAGCTATTATTTCACAGCCCCTTTTTTCATTTCCTGTACGCCAGCGCCAGATCGGCGTTGGTAAACTGGGTCCCTTCCAGGTTGGCGTGGCTCAGGTCCGCGTCGTCCAGGTTGGCGTTGGTGAGGACGGCCCGGGAAAGGTTGCTGTCTTCCAGGGTGGAACTCATGAGATTGGCGTTCTTGAAATTGGCTTCCGGCAGGCTGGCCTTCCGCAGCCGGGCGTTGTACAGGTTGGCGGAGGTGAAATTGGCCCCCCGGAGCTGGGTACTGAAGAACCAGCTCCGGGCCAGGTTGGCGGAAAAGAAATTGGCCATGGCCCCGTTGGCGTAGTCGAAATTGCTTTCCCGCAGGTCCGCGGTGTACAGGTTGGCAAAGGTCAGCAGGGCATGGGAGAAGCTGGTCCGGTAGGCAGTGACCCCCACCAGGGAGCTCCGGTTCAGCACCGTGTGGGACAGGTTGGCGTTGGAAAGGTCCGCCCCTTCCAGATTGACCCCGGCCATGTAGGCGTTCCGGAAATTGGCCTTCTGGAGATTGGCCTCCTTCAGGCTGGCGTTTTCCAGGATGGCGTTGGTCAGGTTGGCGTAGCTCAGATCCGCCCCCTGGAGATCGGCCCCGGTCAGGTCCTCATCCCGCAGGTAGGCCCCCCGCAGATCTCCCCCGGGGCAGGAACGGGTGGCCAGCAGCCGGTCCACATCGCTTTGCCGGTAGGCGGCCGCCGGCAGGGCGGCAGAAAGGACCAGCAGGGCCGTAAGCAGCAGTTTTTTTCCAGACAGCATGTCAGTCCTCCTCCAGGATGGCGTTCAGATCCCGGGGATCTTCCGGCAGTTCCGGGATGATCTTCCAGGGATGGTACGCTTCCAGACGGTCCGGGGCATAGGCGGAACCCTTCAGCACGATCAGGCTCCGGACCCCGATGGCCTGGGCGCAGGTAATGTCGTGGGGGGTATCCCCGATGACCACCAGCTGGTCCCGGGTCACGCCGGGATCCGTTTTCCGCACCCTGTCCCACAGGGCCTGGGAAAGATCGTCCCGGAGCTCGCTGATTTCCCCGAAGGCGCTGCGGCTGTAGTCGAATTCCTCTTCGATGCCGAAATAGGCCAGCTTGGCATGGGCGGCCACTTCGCAGTTGCCGGTGAGCAGCAGGGAGGTGGTATCCGGATCCTGCCGGATCCACTCCAGGGTCTCCTTTACATGGGGCAGGAGATGGCCCTGTTTTTCCACCAGGGAAGCAGGCAGCTTTTTTCCGTAGGCCTGGAGCATCCGGGTCACTTCTTCCGGGGTGCAGCGGCCCTGGATCCCCTCGATGGCCTTCCGGGCGATGTAGGTGTCCGTCCGTCCGGCCATGCCGTAGGTGAATTCAAAATTGTCCAGACCGTACAGGTCGATGATGGTGGATTTCATGGCGGCCACCCCGGCATAATTGGTGAGCAGCAGGGTACCGTCAATATCCCAGCAGATGTATTTCATGGTTGTTCTTCCTTTGATTGTCAAAAACAAGAGGCGCCAACGAGAGCCTCTTGTTTTCCGTCCTATTCTTTGGTGTTTTTCCAGGTCATGAATTTCTTCAGTTTGGCCCCGGCGTTCTTGGCCCGTCGCATGGTCTTCACCATCTTTTTCCGCTGGGGTTTCATGTCCTTGATGGAACCGTAATCCCCCCGCTTCAGGGTGGTGAGCTTGGACTGATCCGGACCGAATTCCTGCCGGAGGAAAACCGCCACCTGTTCCGGGTTGGCTCCGCTTTCCAGGGTGAAGATATCCGCTTCCACATATCCGTAGGTAGGGAATACATGGAGGAAGAGATGGCCGTTGGTGCACAGCATGACAAAGCAGAAGTCGTCCCCTTCATCATTTTCCGTGGCATACAGCGCGAGTTCCTTCAGACTGAACCGGTCAGCGGCTTCTTCCAGGATGTCCCGGATCTTTTCCTTGTCAAATACGACGTCTTCGGCACAGCGGTACATATCCAGTGCTGCCTGTGTCCCTTTTCCAATCACGTGGCGTTCACTTCCTTTATTTTTCTTCAGTTTCGTTCACATTTCAGCCTTCTTATTATACCGTAATTCGCCGTGGACTGTCAAAAAAAACCGAAAACTATGGTATAATGATGGAAACATACGTTCAGAAGGAGCAGAAGGGGTATGGCCGAATCCGTTACCATCGAAATCACTGTCAAAAACATCGTCTTCCAGGCAGACACAGGCACCTTCAGTGTCTTTCGGGGCGAGAACCCGGAAGTGGGGACCATTTCCATCGTCTACCGGGGGCAGGCGCCTTATGCGGGAGAGCAGATCCGGCTGGCCGGGATCTGGGGGGACCATCCCCGGTTCGGCCGGCAGTTCCAGGCCCAGAGCTGGGAAGCCGTCCAGCCCAGGGGGTCGGAAGGCCTGGTGCGGATGCTGGGCAGCGGAGTGCTCAAGGGAGTGGGCCCGGCCATGGCCCAGCGGATCGTGGACCAGTTCGGGGAGGACACCCTGGAGGTACTGGAAAAATTCCCGGAACGGCTCCGGGAGGTCAGCGGCATCGGCAAGAAAAAGGCGGAAGCCATCATCACCTCCTACGGAGAACTCCGGGAAAACCGGGAGCTGGTGTTTTTCCTGGAAAGCCACGGGATCAGCGGGAATTTTGCCCCCCGGATCCAGGCCCTCTACGGCAGCACGGCGGTGACCCGGATCAGCAACAATCCCTACTGCCTGGCGGAAGATGTGGAAGGCATCGGGTTCCGGACGGCGGACGCCCTGGCCCGGAACCTGGGGATGGATGAGCACGGGGACGAACGGATCCGGGCGGGGATCCACTATACCCTGCTCCAGGGGGCCGGCCAGGGGCATACCTGCGTGCCGGATTCCTGGCTGGTGGGCAATGCGGCCAGGGTGCTCCAGGTGGACCCTCTGGAAGTGCGCCAGGTGTTCGACCAGCTGCTCCGGGACAACCTGCTCCGGGTGGAGGACCGGGGGGACCATGTGTGCGTGTACCCGGAATACCTGTACCGGGCGGAAGAGGGGGTGGCCCACCGGCTGCTGGCCCTCCGGGACAATGTGAACGCCCTGTGGAAGGTGGATTACCAGAAGATCATCCGGGAATGGGAACGGGATGAACGGATCCGACTGGCACCGGAACAGGCGGAAGCGGTGAAGGCTTCCGTGGATCACGGGGTGTTCGTCCTTACCGGGGGCCCGGGTACCGGGAAAACCACCGTGGTGAAGGGGATCCTGTCGGTGATGGAACAGGCCGGCTGCAAGATCCTGCTGGCGGCTCCCACGGGACGGGCGGCCAAGCGGCTGTCAGAAAGCGCCGGGAAGCCGGCCCTCACCGTGCACCGGCTGCTGGAATACACTCCCAACGGGGAGGGGGATTCCTTCTGGGGACGGAATGAGGACAATCCCCTGGAAGCCGATGCGGTGATCGTGGACGAAGTCTCCATGATGGACATCGTGCTCATGTACAACCTGCTGAAGGCCCTGCCCCTGGGCTGCCGGCTGATCCTGGTGGGGGACGTGGACCAGCTGCCCAGCGTGGGCCCCGGCTCCGTGCTCCAGGACATAATCCGCAGCGGCACCATGCCCATTGTCCGTCTGGAAAACGTGTTCCGGCAGGCGGAGCTGAGCCCCATTGTCCGGAATGCCCACCGGATCAACCAGGGACTGATGCCCCAGTGGGAAGGGGAAAAGGATTTCCGTTTCCGGGAATTCGCCACGGAAGAGGAGACCATGCACTACATTGTGGATCTCTACGTCCATCTGGCCGCCCGGCAGCCCCAGGACGCCATCCAGGTGCTGACCCCCATGCACAAGAACCTGTGCGGGGTGGAGAACCTGAACAACATGCTCCAGGCCCGGATGAACCCCCCGTCCCCGGAGAAACAGGAGTACCGGGGCAGTTTCCTGCTGCTCCGGGAAGGGGACAAGGTGATGCAGATCCGGAACAATTACGACAAGAACGTGTTCAACGGGGACATCGGACGGATCTGCAGCATCCAGGGGGCTCATGTGACCGTGGATTTCCCGGATCGGGCGGAAGGGGAAGCGGTGACCTATGAGGGAGCGGAAGTCTCTGATCTGCGGCTGGCCTACGCCATGAGCGTCCACAAAAGCCAGGGCAGCGAATATGCGGTGGTGCTGATGCCCCTGGTACTGAGCCACTACATCCTGCTCCAGCGGAACCTGTTCTACACCGCCATCACCCGGGCCAAGAAGCAGGTGTACCTGGCCGGCAGCCGGCGGGCCCTGCGCACCGCCGTGGAAAACGACCGGACCCGGAAGCGCTACAGCCTCCTGGCAGAGCGGCTGAAGCGGTATGGGGAGTGAAGGGGGAAGAACCTCCGGCCAAACCCCACCACCATTGCGCAAGCGCAACGGTCCCCCGCCCCTTTCAGGGGACGGACAGCTCTTCGGGCCAATAGCGAAGCGTGTGTCCCCCTGAAAGGGAGAAAGGACCCGTGCCTGCACGGGTAGGGGGTTCCACGGCGACTCACAATGAACGACTCACGATGAACGACTCACGGAGGTGCTCCATGTTTTCTTCTTTTGTCCGCCTGCTCCAGTCCCTGTTCTATCCCCATGGCTGCCCTGGATGCGGGGAGGAGGTCCGGGAGCCGGGGGTACTCTGCGGCCGGTGCCGGGAAAAGATCTGGCATCCCCGTTCCTTCCATCCGGAGAGTCTGGGCTGTCCCCATGTGGATGGGCTGTTCTTCCTGCTGGATTATGCCGGGGCCATCCAAAAGGCCCTGTGGATGGCCAAGTTCCGGGGACGGGAAGACCTGCTGCCCCGGCTGGGGGAGGAATGGCTCCAGGGCCTCCGCCGGGAACAGAAGTTTGCCTGGGAATTCCCGCCGGGGGTGGGCCTTTCCGTCACCGGCATCCCCACGGACCCGGACCGGCGGAAGCAGCGGGGGTACGATCTGCCGGAAGAAATCTTCCGTCCTTGGTGCCGGGAGGCTGGGTACCGGTGGGAATCCCTGCTGGTCCGGAACCGGCCCACCCGGTCCCAGTACGGGCTCACCCCGGAAGAGCGGAAAAAGAACCTGAAAGGCTGCTTCACCCTGGTCCGGCAGGAAGATCTGCCGGATATTGTGCTGCTCTGCGACGACATCTGCACCACGGGCAGTACGATGGAAGAAGGGGCCAAAACCCTGAAACAGGGCGGGGTGGCCCGGGTGTACGGCCTGGCCCTGGCCAGCGGGAACTGACAGGGGCGGCACAACCGGCGGCCCGCAAAACAAACTGTAGGGACCGCATGCCGGGCGGCCCGCAAAACACAATCAAGGGGATGGAGTATGGAAAAGAAAAATCGACAGAATGAACGGGATTTCCGGAATGGCCGGGATGCCTGGCTGCTGATGCTCCGGTCCCTCCGGGAATTCAAAAAAGATGCCCTGCTGGCCCCCGTCACCGTGATGGGGGAAGTGGTGTTCGAGGCCCTGATCCCCTATGAGATCGCCCTTTTGGTCAACGAGGTGAAGGATGGCTGCGGCCTGGACCGGATCCTCCATTACAGCGGGATCCTGCTCCTGATGGCCCTGTGCGCCCTGGGCTGCGGCTATGTGGCCGGGATCACCTGCGCCCGGGCCTCCTGCGGCTTTGCCCGGAATCTCCGCCAGGACGTGTTCTGCCAGATCCAGGAGTTTTCCTTCGGGAACATCGACCGGTTCTCTTCCGCCTCTCTGGTGACCCGGCTCACCACGGACATCCAGAACATCCAGATGGCCTTCATGATGCTGGTGCGCACGGCTTTCCGGGCCCCCTTCAACCTGCTGGCCTCCTTTTTCATGGCCTGGTACATGGGAGGCCGGATGGCCCTGTGCTTTCTGGTGGTGATCCCGGTGCTGGGCTGGGGCCTGTACAAGATCGCCCGGCGGGCCCTGGGCCTGTTCCGGCAGGGGTTCCCCCAGTACGATGCCCTGAACTACAAGGTGGAAGAAAACATCAAGGGCATCCGGGTGGTGAAATCCTTTGTCCGGGAAGAAACGGAAACCGCCAAATTCGACGCAACCGCCCGGAAGGTCCAGGCCCTGTTCACCAAAGGGGAACGGATCGTGGCCCTGAACAACCCCCTGATGCAGATCTGCATCTACGGGATCATGATTTTCCTTTTGACCCAGGGCTCCCGGCTGATCCTCACCACCCGTGGCCGGCTGCTGGACATCGGCCAGTTTTCCACCCTGCTCACCTACAGCTTCCAGATCCTGGGGTCACTGATGATGGTGTCCATGATCCTGGTGATGCTGACCTTTACGGAAGAATCGGTCCAGCGGGTCCGGGAAGTGCTGGAGGAAAAAAGCACCCTCACTTCGCCGGAACAGCCGGTGGAAACGGTCCGGGACGGATCTGTGGCGTTCGACCAGGTTTCCTTCCAGTATGAAGGCAGTACCGGGGAACCGGTGCTCCGGGACATCACCCTGTCCGTCCGGAGCGGGGAAGTCATGGGCATCGTGGGGGGCACCGGCAGCGGGAAATCCTCCCTGGTCCAGCTGATCCCCCGACTCTATGATGCAACGGAGGGCACCGTCCGGGTGGGGGGCGTGGACGTGCGCCGGTATAATCTGGCAACCCTCCGGGACAGCGTGGCCATGGTGCTCCAGAAGAACCTGCTGTTTTCCGGCACCGTGGCGGACAACCTCCGGTGGGGGGATCCCCGGGCCACCCAGGCCCAGCTGGAAGAAGCCTGCCGCCAGGCCTGTGCGGACGAATTCATCCGGCGGCTGCCCAAAGGGTACGATACCTGGATCCGGCAGGGGGGCACCAACCTGTCCGGGGGCCAGAAACAGCGGCTGTGCATTGCCCGGGCCCTTTTGAAACGGCCAAAGATCCTGATCCTGGACGACAGCACCTCGGCAGTGGATACCCGGACGGACCGGGCCATCCGGGAGGCCCTGGCCACCGCCCTTCCCGGCACCACCGTCTTTATCATCGCCCAGCGGCTGTCTTCCGTGGAACGGGCGGACCGGATCCTGGTGCTGGACCAGGGAAAGATCAACGGTCTGGGCACCCATCAGGAACTGCTCCGGACCAATGCCATCTACCGGGAAATGGCCCGGTCCCAGAATCTGCTGGAAAAGGAGGAGAAGGCCCATGGTTGAGAAAAAGAATATCTTCAGCCGGAAAATGGCCTGGCGGTTCTTCCGGACCCTGTGGGGGTTCTATCCCCGGCTGCTGCCCGGGATCCTGGTCCTGATTTTCATCAATGCGGGCATCCTGTCCCTGCCGGCGGTGTTCATGCAGAAAGTGGTGGCGGTGCTGGAAAAAGCCTGGGCCCAGGATCTTTCCTGGTCCGCCGTCCGGCCGGAAATCTACGGGTATGTGCGGATCCTGGCTCTGCTGTACCTGGTATCCCTGGCCGCCAATGTGACCTACAACCAGCTCCTGGCGGTGTTCAACCAGGGTTGCCTGGCCAAAATCCGGGAAAAGCTGTTCACCCATATGGAATCCCTGCCCCTGGGGTATTTCGACCGGCACCAGCGGGGGGATCTCATGAGCTATTATACCAACGATGTGGAAGCCCTCCGGCAGCTGATCTCCCAGGCCTGCCCCCAGCTGTGCGTTACCGCCGTGACCCTGACGGTGCTTCTGGCCATCATGCTGTATTACAGTGTGTGGATGAGCCTGGTGGTGGTGGGAGGCTCCCTCTGGTCCGTGGTTATCACCCGGAAGGTGGGGGGCCGGAGCGCCCGGTATTTCATGGCCCAGCAGCACACCCTGGCGGACTGCGAAGGGTTCATGGAAGAGAGCATCAACGGGGGCAGGGTGATCAAGGTCTTCAACCATGAGGCGGCAGCCCGGGCGGATTTCGAGCGGGTGAACCAGTCCCTCTATGAGGCGTCCTATCAGGCCAACCGGTATTCCAATACCCTGATGCCCATCCTGAACAATGTAAGCTACCTGATCTACATCATCGTGGCGGCCTGCGGAGGCCTGCTCCTGGAACGGCAGGTGCCCAACCTGTCCCTTTCCGGGCTGCCCTTCAGCCTGGCGGTGATGGTGCCTTTCCTGGGCATGAGCCGGCAGTTTGCCACCAATATCCAGATGATCTCTCCCCAGATCAACGCCATGGTCATGGGCCTGGCCGGGGCGGAGCGGATCTTCGGGCTCCTGGATGAAAAGCCGGAACAGGACAAAGGGACCGTGGAACTGCGGCCCCTGGCAGAAGGGACCGGTATCCGGCACTGGGCCTGGGTGCTGCCGGGGGACAGGGGGCAGGAAGAACTGCGGCCCCTCCGGGGAGAAGTCCATTTCCGCCAGGTGGATTTCGGCTATGAAAAGGGCAAGCCCATCCTCCGGGACATTTCCCTGGATGCCCTGCCCGGTGAGAAAATCGCCCTGGTGGGGGCCACGGGGGCCGGGAAGACCACCATCACCAACCTGCTCACCCGGTTCTATGATATTTCCTCCGGCACCATCACCTGTGACGGGATCCCCCTGGAACGGATCCGGAAGGGGGCCCTCCGCCGGTCCCTGGGCATGGTGCTCCAGGATACGGTGCTGTTCACCGCCACGGTGCTGGAAAATATCCGGTACGGACGGCTGGAGGCCACTGATGAGGAATGTGTGGCGGCGGCCCGGCTGGCTGGGGCCGATGATTTCATCCGGCATCTGCCCCAGGGGTACCATACGGTGCTCCGGGGAGCCGGGGCCGGGCTCAGCCAGGGACAGTGCCAGCTGCTGGCCATTGCCCGGGCGGCGGTGGCGGATCCCCCGGTGATGATCCTGGATGAGGCCACCTCCAGCATCGACACCCGGACGGAGCAGATCGTCCAGCGGGGGATGGATGCCCTGATGGAAGGCAGGACGGTGTTCGTCATCGCCCACCGGCTGTCCACGGTGCGGAACGCGGACCAGATCCTGGTGCTGGACCAGGGAAAGATTAAAGAAAGAGGCACCCACCGGCAGCTCCTGGAACAAAAAGGGATGTACTGGCAGCTGTATACGGGAGCGGTTGAACTGGAATAAAAAGGGGTTGTTGCACGTCCTGTGCAACAACCTCTGTCCAAATCGTATCCGTAGGAGCGGCAGGCCCGGCCGCCCGCCTGATCAAGGTTGTCCGTGTGTGTTGCGGGGCGCCGGGCCTGCCGCAGCTGACAGCAAAGAGGCGGCCTTATTGGGCCGCCTCTTTGCACATCTTCATGAACTTTTCCGGATCCCGGACGTAATCGTACCGGATGGCTTCTTTGCCCTGGCCGATGACCAGGGTGCCGTAGCCGGCCTTCCTGCCCAGGAATCCCTGTTCCATGGTCATATGGGCGGCCATGTCCAGGGAGATCATGTACTGTTTCTTTTTGAACACGCCCTTGAACAGCACCAGCCGCTTGTTGGTGAGGAGCAGCAGCTGGGATTTGTAGGCCATGAACCGGAAACACATCCAGATGAGGCCTACGGGTACGTACAGGGCCGTCACCACCAGGGGCCAGAAAAAGAACATCAGGGACCGGTCCGCCCGGCCCAGGGGCTTTTCCTCCTCTTCTTCCACCGGCTGGACCGGGGCTTCTTCTGCTGTTTCCGTTCCGGCGGCTGCTCCCGTTTCTTCGGTTCCGGCGGTTCCTTCCGTCCCGGCGGTTGCTCCGGCTTCCGGGGTCACCGGTTCCGGGGCTTTTTCCGGCTGTCCTTCTGTTTGTACTGTTTGTTCTGCAGGGTTTTCCTGCTGGGGATTGGGTTCCATAAATGCATCTCTCCTTCAAAAAAATTCCTTCCACCCGATTATAGCATATTCCGGGACGGTTGGGGGATGGGTGCCCCTTGTCACCGGCCTCCTTCCGTACTATACTATTCCATGGTTCTTTTGACGAGGGGAGGCCTGTGGAATGGGCATGAACAGGAAAAAAACGGCGGCGCTGGTGCTGGGGGCCCTGCTGGGCTGTCAGCTGGGGTGGGGCGCCCTGCCGGCGGGGGCGGCGGCACCGGAGGACCTTTCCGGGAAAACGGCCCTGGCGGCGGAGGTGGATCCGGGCAGCGATGATGCCCTGGCCCTTTTCCTCATGAAACGCAGCGGCCAGGTGCCGGATCTGGTGCTGTCCACCTACGGGAATGCTCCGGAAAAACAGACCAGCACCAATCTGGGACTCACCCTCCAGGTGCTGGATCTGGACCTGCCGGTGTACCACGGAGCGGACCGGCCCTGGAAAGGGAAGAAATGGAAAGCCCCCCGGGATGGATCCAATGGAAAGGACGGGCTCCTGGGCCTTTCCGGTGCCCTGAAGGAAAAAGCGGAAAAAGCTGGCCGGGAGCTCCAGAAGCCCGGCAGTCTGGAAGAGGCCCGGGACCGGCTGAAGACCTTCCATCATATTGCGTATATCACGGCCGGCCCTCTTTCCACCCTGGCCGGCCTGCTCCAGGATCCCCGGATCCGCAGCCGGATGGACCGGGTGTACCTGGTGGGCGGTTCCCTGGCGGGGGAGACGGCGGAATTCAACTTCGCCCAGGATCCCAAAGCCGTCCAGGCGGTGCTGGAAAGCGGGGTGGACATCACCCTGTTCCCGGTGGAACTGACGGCCACCCAGTATGTGGAAGAGGAAGAACTCCAGAAACTGGCCCGGTACGGCGCCTGGCCGGAATTCCTGGAGCTGCTCCGGGCCAACCAGGGGGCCCATGCCCGGCAGGGAGAGGAACCGGCGGCGGTACTGCCGGCCCTTTTCCCCGTGCTCTACCGTCTGGATCCGGACCAGTTCGCCGTGGAGGACCGGCGGGTGACTGTGGACAAAACCGGCCGCTTGACGGAAGATCCCCAGGGGACCCTGGTTCACGCCGTGCTGGGGGTGAATCCCCGGTACCAGTGGAGGATGCTGGAAAAGAGCTTCAGCCAGTAAGGCTGTGCCGGAGCTGGAAAAATGTGGTATCATAAAACAGTATCAACTGTCATGTTTGTGGTGAGAAGAATATCTGCAAAGGGGATAGGACTATGAAATCTACGCTGCGCCGTACCTGGGCGGAAATCGATCTGGACGCCCTGGCTTACAATTATCATAAAATCCGGGAACACATCGGGCCCCAGGTGAAATTCCTGGGGGTGGTGAAGGCGGACGCCTACGGTCATGGAGCCGTCCAGGTGGGGAGCCACCTCCAGGCCCTGGGGGCCAATTATCTGGCGGTGAGCAGCATCGATGAGGCCATGGAACTCCGGTTCAACGGCATCACCATGCCCATCCTGATCCTGGGCCACACCCCCCGGGAACAGGTGGACCGGCTGATCTGCTTCAATATCACCCAGGCGGTGACCTGTGAGGCCAAAGCCCTGGAATACAGCGAAGAAGCCGTGAAATACGGGGGAACCCTGAAGATCCATGTGAAGGTGGATACGGGGATGTCCCGACTGGGGTACATCTGCGAAGGGGACTATTTCGAACATGGGGTGGAGGGCATCATCCATGCCTGCAGCCTGCCGGGCCTGGAACCGGAAGGGATCTTCACCCATTTCGCCGTGGCCGATGAACCGGGGGAGGATGCCCTGGCCTATACCCGGCACCAGTTCGCCCTGTTCAAGAAAGTCTGCGACGAAGTGGAAAAACGCACCGGGAAGAAATTCAAACTCCGCCACTGCGCCAACACCGGGGCCACCACCCTGTTCCCTGATACCTATCTGGACATGGTCCGGCCGGGGCTGCTGCTCTACGGCTACGGGGAACACGCCCGGATGCTGGGGCTGAAACCGGTGATGACGGTGAAGACCACCATCAGCACCATCAAAATCTATCCCAAAGGGACCAAGATCAGCTACGGGGGCATCTACACCTGCCCGGACACCACCCGGATGGGGGTGGCCCCCATTGGCTACGCCGACGGGTTCATGCGCTGCCTGTCCAACCGGTGCAGTTTCGTAACGGAAGAGGGCCCGGCGCCCCAGCGGGGACGGATCTGCATGGACATGTGCATGGTGGACCTGACCGGCAAGCCCAAAGTGGATGTAGGCAGCGAACTGGAACTGTTCGGCACCCACCAGTCCCTGGACGACCTGGCTCAACTGGCCGGCACCATTCCCTACGAAATCACCTGCAACATCAGCAAGCGGGTGCCCCGGGTGTACCTGGAAAAAGGGAAAGTGGTCGGGAAGGAATTGCTGTTGAGGATGTGACAAAAAAGGGGCTGTGAAAAAATGATTTCTCATTTTTCACAGCCCCTTTTTTACAACATCGGAACCACCACATTCGTCCACAGGGCCGATAAGGGCATGACCAGTGCCATGGCCGGGATCATGTCGGCGATGGGGAAATCTTTCAGCTGGAGCATCCGGAAACCGGTGGCCACCAGCAGGGTGCCTCCGCAGGCCTTGAAATCCCCGATCATGTCCGGGGTGCAGAAGGGCAGCAGGATATTGGCCAGGGCAAACAGGGCCAGGAAGATCACCAGCTGGGGCAGGGCGATGAAGCTGACGATGATCCCCAGTTCGCAGGCGAAAAGTGCAGCAGTGGGCAGGTCCATGATGGATTTGGCGATGAGGATGCTGTGATCCCCGGCCATGCCGGAAACCATGCTGCCGTAGATGCCGGTGCCGCTGGCACAGAACAGCACAATGATGGTGATCAGCCGGCTCTCATATTCGTCCCGGGGAATCAGGGTGTCCCCGGCAGAGGCGGGCAGCACCCGGCTGATGGCCTTTTCCAGGTTCCGGGAGCCGGCGGTGATCCGGTCTCCCATATGGATCCCCAGGCCCACAATGGTGCCGGCGATCACCGCAAAGACAACCGCCGGCAGGTTTTTCATAAAGGTAATGGAAATGATCCCCATGAGCAGGGCACAGGAGCCGAACACGGTGGTCAGTTTTTCCTTGAAATCTTCTGAAAGCCGGGGCCCCAGGAAATTCCCCAGGATACCGCCCAGAACAACCGCCGCCACATTCAGCAAAACTCCAATTGGCATAAATAAAAAATCCTCCTTCTTATTCTTCCTTCAACGCCTCTTCCACACCCCGGGCCAGCTGGTCCGCACAGGAGGTGGATTTGTTCCCACAGGTGTTTCCCTTCAGCAGATCCACGGCCCGGCGGGCATCGGCCCCTTCCAGCAGTTTGCTGATGGCGGACAGGTTGCCAGAGCAGCCTCCCTGGAAATGGATGTGGTGGAGCCGGCCGTTCTCCAGACCGAATTCAATCTGGCGGGCACAGGTCCCCTGGGTTTTGATGGTGAAGTTTTTCATAAGTATGGTACTCCTTTCTGTCAGCGGTTGTCCAACGGCAGCTGACCGCTGACAGCTGACCGTTGACGGGGGTGCTGCCAAAGCAGCACCCCCTCTATCCCGGATTGGAAATGGAAGCGAAAAAGGCCTGGACCGCGTCGGGATCGAATTTGACACCGGTCAGGTCCCGGATCACCTGGGGGCTTTTGCAGCCTGCGATCTGCCACTGGCGGGTGCAGGGATTGCATTTCCGGTCGTAGAAATTGGCCACGGCGATGATCCGGCTGCCGATGGGGATGTTTACGCCCTTCAGCCGCTTGGGATACCCGCTGCCGTCCCAGTTTTCATGGTGGTGGAGGATGATCTTCCTGATCTGGGAAAAGGAAGGGATGTTCTCCACCATGCTGGCCCCGGCCTCACAGTGGCGCCGGTAGGCAGCCCGTTCCCGGATGTTGAAATAGGGATATCTGGCCAGAATGATGTTGGGGATGGCCAGCTGTCCGATATCGTGGAGCAGGGCAGCGGTCTTGATGCCGTTCACCTCGCTGAGGGGCAGTCCCATCTTGATGGCTGTGGCAGCGGCATAGTTGGCCACCTGCTGGCTGTGGAGGAAGAGTCCGTGGCTTTTCAGCTCCAGCAGCTTCAGGAACCCCTGTACAATTTCCGTATTATCCGTATCCGTGGCAAAATCCAGGAACTGGGGAATGGTGATCATGGGAATTCGACCTTTGCTTGAGATTTCTAAACCTTATTCAGTATACACTAAAACCCGGGCTTTGTGAATTTCCGGTTGCCAAACTTTGCCCAGACTCTTATAATAGAACAAACAACTCAGGTCTGTGGTTGCAAGTCGATGCCAGTTGCAGGCAAAACGATCCACGTAAGCAATGAAAAGCCATTGTGAGCACGGTGCAGCTTAGAAGTAAGTCCTGCCGCGAAAAGCGAGAGAAGCAGTAGTGGGGAGCATGAGGCTTAGGAGCGAACCTTCCAGCAGGCGGGTGTGGGGGCGAAAACCAGGTCAGCTGAGTTGTTTTTTGTATTTTTATTAAAAAATTGTTGCATAATAATACATGAAGTCGTATAATTAATCCCAATCAAAGCCATACAATACGGAAAGGGCTGAATGAGGGAGAAATAAATATGAAGAAGATTCTCGCTGCCATCTGCATTTTCGCTGCACTGATGGGGACACTGGGCTGCGGGGGCAGCCAGACGGCAGGAAACAAACCTGCAGAAAAGAAGGAACTGATCGTTGGGACGGAACCTTCCTTTGCGCCCTTTGAATTCCCGGACAAAAAGAGCGGGGAAATCACCGGCTTCGACATGGAACTGATCAAAGCCATGGGGAAGAAGGCCGGGTTTGCAAAGGTCACCGTGAAGGGTATGGGCTTCGATGCCCTGATCCCGGCCCTGGATGCAGGGAACATCGATGTGGCCATTGCGGGGATGAGCATCACCGATGCCCGGAAGCAGAAGGTGAATTTCACCGATCCCTACTATGAATCCGGCCTGGCCACCCTGGTCCGGAAGGACAACACCACCATCAAGAGCCTGAACGACCTGAAGGGCAAGACCATCGCCGTCCAGCTGGGGACCACCGGCGCCGAAGCGGCAGGCAAGATCGAAGGGGCCACAGTAAAGACCTTCGATACTTCCGATACCGCCTGCCTGGAACTGAAGAACGGGGGCGCGGATGCGGTGATCAGCGATCTGCCGGTGCTCCAGTATTTCCTGAAGCAGGGAGGCGGGGAATACGCCAAGATGGTGGGCGAACCCACCAAAGGGGATATGTACGGCATTGCCACCGCCAAGAAGAACAAGGACCTGGCCGACAAGTTGAACAAAGCCCTGGCCGACCTGAAAAAAAGCGGGGAATACCAGAAGATCTATGATAAGTGGTTTAAGTGAAAAAACGGGCGCTCCGGGCGCCCGTTTTTTGTCAGCTGTCAACGGCTGCAGGATGAAATTTGCTGGCAAATTTCCCGAACGGATAACGAAACCCGTAGGGGCTCCACGCCGGGGAGCCCGTTTTTTTTGCCAGCTGGCCGCTGACAGCCTTTTTTCAAAAAACTGTTGACAGAAATCCATAAATCGTGTATTATAAACAAGTCAGCTGATTCAAACGGAGTGGTACTCAAGTGGCTGAAGAGGACGGTTTGCTAAATCGTTAGGGGGGTTAAACCCCGCGAGAGTTCGAATCTCTCCCACTCCGCCATTCAAAAACAAAACCTGCCTGAGGGCAGGTTTTTTTGTGCGGGAAAACAGTTGGGTTTTTGGTCATTCAAAAAGGACCCGCCCGGTCCGGGCGGGTCCTTTCCATCGGCCAGTGACCATTGACCAGTGACAGGGCCGGCGGAGGTTCCGCCGGCGTTTCTTTTGGAAGGAAAACGCCTGGACGTTTTCCAACTATTTCTTCGGCACCAGATCCCCGATCCCGTTCAGGATATAATGGGGCTGGTAGGAGAACCGCTTGATGTTTTCCCGGCTGGAAACGCCGGTGAGCACCAGCACCGTTTCCATGCCCGATTCCACGCCACCGATCACGTCCGTATCCATCCGGTCCCCGATCATCACCGCGTCTTCGGAATGGACTCCCAGCCGTTTCAGGCCGGTGCGCATCATCAGGGGATTGGGCTTGCCGATGAAGTAGGCCTTTTTCCCGGTGGCCAGTTCGATAGGGGCGATGAGGGCCCGGCAGGCGGGGATGATGCCCCGGTCGCTGGGGCCGGTCATGTCGCTGTTGGTGCCGATGAGCTTGGCCCCTTTGTGAATCAGTTCCGTGGCCTTGATGATCATTTCATAATTGTAGCCGGTGGTTTCGCCCACCACCACATATTCCGGGTTCACATCATTGTAGGTGATCCCAGCATCATACAGGGCGTTCATGAGCCCGTGGGCCCCGATGATGTAGGCGGAACAGCCGGGGGCCTGGGTCTTCAGGAAATGGGCCGTGGCCAGGGCGCTGGTGTAGAAATGGCTTTCCTCGATGTCCAGCCCCATGGCCTGGAGTTTCTTCCGCAATTCCAGGGGAGACCGTTCGCTGGAGTTGGTCAGGAACAGGAACTGTTTCTTTTCTTTCTGGAGCCAGGCCACAAATTCCTTCACCCCGGGCAGCAGGGTGCTGCCATGGTAGATTACACCGTCCATATCACTGATGAAGCCTTTCTTTTCCCGAATGATGTTCAAGTCCCGCATAGAAATCCTCCCTTTTTCTGGAAAATGTTTTTTGTTATAGTATCCCCCCACAGGAAGAAAAATACAAGCACCCTTTGCAAAGTTCCTGTTAAAATTCGGTAAAATTTGGTTGGTGGTTTTTCCATTCATTGCCTCTTTTTCCCCGTTAATACCCCAATTTTTCCAATGAAGAAGGATTTTTTTCTTCCGTTACAGAAAAGCAGGAGAAATACCCTGGAAAAGGAGGAAAAAAAGATGGATCCGTGGGAAAAGAAAAAGTGGTTGGCAGTAGTGGCTCTGGTACTGCTCTGTGTGACTGGCAGCTGGTGGCAGAGCAGGGAAAACGTTCCGGAAAAATCTGTCGTACAGGCGACAGAGGCGGGGGTGCCGGAAAAACGGGAAAAAATAGCCAAAATAACGGTATATATCAGCGGAGCCGTCCAGGAACCAGGACTCTACCAGGTGAAACCGGGTATCCGCTATCAGGAAGCGCTGGAAGAGGCGGGCGGGGCTACGAAAGAAGCAGATCTCACCCGGGTGAATCTGGCCAAAAAATGCAAAGACGGCAGTCAGGTGAATGTTCCGTACCTGAAGACCAGCATCCGGAAAAGGAGTACCGGCAGAGCTTCGGCAGACCAACGAGAACCGGGACAGGATGCAAAGGGCGGGGCCGGAGAAACTGCCCAAAATGGCAGAGGGACGGAAAAAGACAATCGCCGGATCAATTTAAACCGGGCGGGGGAAGAAGAACTGACCCGGCTTCCGGGAATCGGGCCGGCTCTGGCCAGGAGAATCGTGGAATACCGCCAGCAGGCTCCCTTTCGCAGGGTAGAAGACCTGCAGCAGGTATCCGGCATAGGTCCATCAAAGTTCCAGCGGCTGAAACCGTTGGTGGAGGTGTGAAATGGATCCGGTATTGGCAGGAAGCCTGGCCTATGCACTGGGCATCCGTACGGGGCTGGAACATTTTTTGCCGGTCCAGGTCTGGATTGGTGCTTTGGGATTGGGAGCTATCCTGACCTTTGCAGCATGGAAAAAGGAATGGAGCCGCGATTTTTATATGGGGCTTTTTCTGGTGTGTATATTTTGCGCCGGAACCAGCCGGGGAACCGTGGAAAAAACAGCAGCCCAACGGATGGCGCAGCAGTTGGGCCGGACCGGACGGTTTACCGGCCGGGTGGTTCCTGGCTCAATACGGGAGGGCCGGCATGGGAACAGTTCCTTTTTATTGGAAGAACAAAAGGGCCGTATTCGTGTTTTCGTTCAGAAAAGCGGACGATTCCGGCCAGGAGCTGGTATTGTCCAAGTGACAGGCGTCCTGAAACCGGTGGATGGCTTTTTTAACCCTGGCATGCAGGACCCGGAAGTGGGAGCTGCCATACGGAAAGAGGGTGGAAGGATCCAGACGGTGGGGAAATGTTGCCGTTTCCTGTCCCGAGATCCATCCTGGATGGATCAAATACAGACCGTGGGAAACAAGCTTCGGGGGCAGCTGCGCTGTTCCATGGGGAACGCAGACAGTGCCCTTCTGGAAGGGATGCTGCTGGGCGGCAGCTCACAGATAGAACCTGAAACTCTTCAGATGTTCCAGCGCTGCGGCCTGAGCCATCTCCTGTCCGTATCCGGAAGTCATGTGGCTCTCCTTATGGGCCTTTTTACTGGGGCGGTACAGTATTTCCGAATTCCCCGGAAGGCTGCAGTTCCTTTTGGCGTTCTGCTGCTGTCTGGATATGCGGTACTATGCGGTCTTCGGGCGTCGGTCTGCCGGGCAGTGATCCTTGGCGCAGGGGTCCTGTTGGGAAAAGCCGGACGGCGCCGGGCAAAGGGAACAGCTTTCTTGGGGCTGGCTGCCATTTTGCTTCTTTCCTGGAATCCCTGGTGGTGTCGGGATCCGGGTTTTCAACTGTCTTTTACAGCAGCCCTGGGACTCATGACACTGCGGAAACCGGTAAGCGAGAAACTGGATGTTTTTCTGCCGCGGCCGGTGGCAGGAGGACTGTCCGTTCCCATCAGCGCCCAGCTGCTGAGCCTGCCTTTTTTGGTGATACATTTCCATACTTTATCCCTGGTTTCTCTTTTGGCTAATGTGCTGTTGGTACCTGTTTTATCCCTGTGTGTAACGGGCAGTGCCATAGGGGCCATATTGGGATCTCTGGGATTGATTTTACCGGGCCGGCCAGTTTTGGCTGTAGTTTCGCAATTGATGGGATTTGCTCTATGGGGTGGGGAGAAATTGGCCCAACTTCCCGGTACCCACCTGGTGACAGGCCAAGTGCCTCTGTGGGGGTGGCCATTGTACTTCCTATTAATAGGAGCCGTTCTGGAAAAAGGCTGGTTCCAACCCTTCCGTCCCAGACTGCGCAGGGGAACCATCCTGGCAGCCGGTTTCGGCCTGGGGACGCTGGTAGCTTTTTGCCAGTTCTGCCCCCAGGCTTTTACGGTTTATTTTTTGGATGTGGGACAGGGGGACTGTGCCGTGGTCATAACTCCGGAACGGGAAATCATCGTGGTGGATACGGGAGGTCTTCCCGGCAGATATGACACGGGTGAACGGATCCTGGTGCCCTTTCTCCGGTGGCTGGGAGCTGATAGGGTGGATCTTCTTATCCTGAGCCATGGCCATCTTGATCATGCCGGAGGGGCCGCCGCTCTTTCCCGCTGGTTCCCTATTTATTCCGTCGCCCTTCCCCCGGATCTGTGGCCTTCTACGCCGAATCTGGCGGGGGAAGAGGAAATTCCCACCAAAGAAGTAGCAATTATGCAACAAGTGAAACAGTTTGGACAATTAAATAAAATTGTATACAAAATGCAAACAAACCAGAAAATATGCAAAAAAGGGAGTATAATACAAATTGTAGAAGCACCGACAATTCAAAAGAAGGGAGGAGAAAAGAACGAAAACTCTGCCATTGTCCGTGTGAGCTGCGGGGCGGGCAGTGTCCTTTTTACCGGTGATGCACCGGCGGAAGGGGAACTGGCGGCGGCCTGCTGGCCCATCGGGAGCGATGTGCTGAAGGTTTCTCATCACGGTTCCCGTACTTCCTCGTCTGAAGGGTTCCTGGCGGCGGTTTCACCACGGTTGGCGGTGATTTCTTCCGGCCGGGAGAACCGGTTCGGTCATCCTCATCCGGAGATCCTGGAAAGGCTGGAACGGTTCCACATCCCCTGTGCCCGGACGGACCGGGGAGGAGCCATCAAAGTGGTTTTTGATGGGTCCGGTCCTGTATGGTATAATTATCGCTGGCAACGAGATTTTTTCTAGGAGTGGATCGATTGTGAACACAACGGCGGATGTATTTCTGGAAAGTCTGCGGAAAAATCCAGCGTGTCCCCATGTTGTCGTGGCCTGGGGGGAGGAGGAGTATTTCAGGAAAGCCGTGGGCAGGGCCTTCCGGCAGCGGGCGTTCGCCCCTGGGGAAGAGCCCACTGAATGGAGCTTCCAGAAGGATTTCCAGATGGAGGCTTTGGGAGAAGCCATCAACACCATGCCTTTTTTCGGCGGGGGCAACTGGGTGGTCATCGAAGATCCCCGGGTGCTCACGGAAAAGGCACCGGCCCGGAAAACGGGCACCAAAGGGAAGGGAAAGAAGGCAACGCCTCTGGAACAGTTCACGGAACTGCTCAGTGACGTGCCGGATTATGCCTATGTTTTCTGTCTGTGCACCAAGCTGGACAAGAGACAGGGGTTCTACAAAGCCATGAGCCGGAAGGCTGTGGTGGTGGAATGTCCTACCCTTCGGTCCTACCAGCTGCAGCCCTGGCTCCGGAGCCAGGCGGATCAGTACGGCGCCCGGTTCACCCCGGATGCCCTGAATCTGATCCAGGAATACGCATCGGCGGCGGATACGGTACCCCTGCTGTTCCTTCAGCAGGAAATCGCCAAGATCGCCCTGTATGCAGGGGAGCGGAAGCTGTGGCAGGCAGAGGATGTGGCGCAGATGTTTTCCCAGCTGCCGGAGATTTCCGGTTTTGCCCTGGGAAATGCGGTGGAGGAGAGGAAGCTGGACAAGGTCCTGCTCCTTCTGAAGGAGGAAAGGAAGAACAGCGGCAGTGACGGGATCACCGGACTGGCCATGCGGCTCTTTGCTTCGCTCCGGCGTCTGCTCCAGGTGAAGGAATTGGTGAAACAAGGTGCTCGCCAGGACGCGATTGCATCCACGCTGAAAATGCACCCCTATGCGGTGAAGCTGGCCATGCAGCACAGCAATTATTTTTCTGAGGAATCCTTACAAAATGGCATGGTCCAGCTGGCACGGCTGACGGCGGATTCCCGGCAGGGAGGACGGACCTGGTCGCGGCTTGAGGAAGTGTTGGTTACCCTTGTAGGAAGAAGTTGAATTTGAAGGAGGAAATGTGTAAATGTTTGCCCTGAATTCTTATCAGACTCTTGCTGTAGGTATTTTACTGTACTATCTGGGAAAACTGCTAAAGCAGAAGATCAAATTTCTCCAAACCTATTGTATCCCGAACCCGGTTATCGGCGGCGTGCTGTTCGCCCTGCTGAACCTGGCTCTGTTTGAAGCTGGCACCGGCGCCATCAAACTGGACACGGTGCAGCAAAGTTTCTTCATGAACATGTTCTTCACCAGCGTAGGGTTCAGCGCCAGCTATGCCCTGCTGAAAAAAGGCGGCCGTGACGTATTCATCCTGACCATCGTGTGCGCCGTGCTGATCACCTTCCAGAACATCATCGGTGTGGGCGTGGCCAAGGCCACCGGCCTGCATCCGCTGCTGGGCCTGTGCGCCGGCTCCATTCCTCTGGTTGGCGGCCATGGGACTTCCGGGGCTTTCGGTCCCATGCTGGAAGGCATCGGGGTTGAACGGGCCACCACTGTGGCCATCGCCATGGCTACCTTCGGTCTGATCTCCGGGTCCCTGATGGGCGGCCCTGTGGCTCACCGTCTGCTGGAAAAATTCCATCTCCACAGCACCAAGGAAGATATGGAAGGGGCCAACGAAAAGGCCCAGAGCATGGAAGAAAATGCCACGCTGGCCATGACTCCGGAAAACTTCATGCTGGCCACCGGTGAAATCCTGGTTGCCATGGGTATCGGGACCATCGTCAGCAAGTTCTTCACCAGTGTTGGCCTGACTTTCCCTGGATACATCGGCTCCATGATCGTGGCAGCTGTGATCCGGAACATCTCTGACCACGCAGAAGGGCTGCCTGTTCCCATGCAGGAAATCGGCACCGTAGGGGATGTTGGTCTGAACATCTTCCTGTCCCTGGCCATGATGAGCCTGCGGATCTGGGAACTGTTCGACATCGCCGGCCCTCTGGCCATCATCGCTGTGGCACAGGTTGTGTTCATGGCTCTGTACACCACCTTCGTGGTATTCAACGCCATGGGCAAGGACTACGATGCGGCTGTTGAAGTTTCCGCCGTGTGCGGCTTTGGTATGGGCGCAACCCCCAACGCCATGGCCAACATGAGTGCCATCACTGCCAACTATGGTCCGGCTCCCCGGGCATTCTTCGCGGTACCGCTGGTAGGGGCCATGTTCATCGACTTCTGCAACTCCGGTATCCTGATGGTGTTCATCAATATGTTTAAATAAGATAGGGAAGAAAAAAGGCTGTTGCGTGGGCAACAGCCTTTTTTTGGTCGCGGGCCGCGAGTCGCGAGTCGCGGGCTTGGACGGCTAAACCGTTTGACCTTTTTCTATCGGATGGGTAAGGTTAAATCGGATGTGTTCTGCCAAATGGGACATTAGGTCTGCACCAACAAGCCCGCGACCCATGACCCGAGACCCGCGACAGGTGGTGTTGCTCATGCAACACCACCTATTTCCTCATCCTCTTCTCTTCTTCCAGATCCAGGTTGGGCTGGGTGAAGCCCCGGCCGAACACGTTGTTGGCGTCCTGGATGGTGACGAAGGCCACCGGGTCCACTTCTTTGATGATGGTTTCCAGGTGGGCCAGCTGGGTGAGCTTCACCACCACCAGGATCACTTTCTGGGGCCGGCGGGTGTAGCCTCCCTGGCCGTCCAGCAGGGTGACGCCCCGGTTCACCTCGTCCATGATCCGTCGGCTGATCTCTTCGGCGTGGGTGGAGATGATGAGCACCTGCTTCTTGTAGTCGAAGCCCACCATGAACAGGTTGGTGGCTTTCAGGGTGATGAAGAACAGCACCATACTGTAGAGCACCGGGGTGAGCCCCAGAAACACCACGGCGGCGGCCATGACGCAGGTGTCGAACAGGAAGTTGGTGGTGCTCACGGAAATGTGGTAGTACTTCCGGGTGAGAAAGCCCAGGATATCCACGCCTCCGGTGGAGGCTTCGGACCGGTACACCAGGGCGCTGCCCAGACCGCCCAGGGCACCCCCGGCAATGGAGCATAGCAGCTTGTCCGGGATGGTCACGTAAGCTTGGACAAAGGCGGTGCCGTCCAGGGCCAGGGAGAAGAGCACGGTGCCGATGACGCTGTTGATGAAGAACTGCCGGCTCATGTATTTCCAGGCGATCCAGAACAGGGGGATGTTGAACACCAGGCTGGTGATGCCCGGGGGCCAGCCGGTAAGGTAGTAGAGGATGATGGCTACCCCGGAGATGCCTCCGGAGAGGAAATGGTGCTGGACAAAGAAGGCGTTGATGGCAAGGGCCATCAAAAGGCATCCCAGGGCCGTCATAAAGTAACGGATGCATTGTTTTTTCAATGGCAGGACCTCCTCGGGGAATGATTTGGCAGGGGCCGGCCGCAGGGGCAGCCGCTCCTTCCCATTGTATCATCTCCCCTGGTTTTTTCACAGAAAATTATAAATAAAGAACGTTCGCGAAAAATTTTTGAAAAAATGTTCATAAAAACATCTTCCTCCTATTGCGGACGGGGCCGTTTCACGGTACAATAACATGGATACAGAATACATGATTGCTTTTTTTATTTTGAGGGGAAAATCTTTCAGCAGACCGGCTTTGACCGGCGAAGGGAGCGGACCATGGAGCGGAAGGCATACGGTAAAATCAATCTGGGGCTCAGTGTGCTGGGCCGCCGTCCTGACGGCTATCATCAGGTGGATATGATCATGCAGTCCATTTCCCTGGGGGACACCATCACCTTTGCCCCGGCGGACCGGCTGGAGCTGGTGACGGACAATCCGGACCTTCCCTGCGACGGCACCAACCTGATGGTGAAGGCGGCCCTGGCTTTTGCTCAAAAGACGGGAAAATCGGCGGACTGGCAGCTGACCTGCGCCAAGCGGATCTTCCTGGCGGCGGGTCTGGCCGGGGGCAGCACGGACGCGGCGGCGGTGCTCCGGGGGCTCAATGACCTTTCCGGGCAGCCTCTGGACCGTCCGGCCCTGGAAGAACTGGCGGCCGCCATCGGCAGCGATGTTCCCTTCTGTCTCTACGGAGGCACCCAGCGGGCCCGGGGACGGGGGGAACAGATGACGGTGCTGCCTCCGGTACCCCGGCTGGACCTGGTGCTGGCAAAACCCCGGGATCTGGGGGTGTCCACCGCCTGGGTCTACAGGGAAATCGACCGGATCCCGGGCCGGGAGCCTCTGGATATCCGGGGGCTGGAAACGGCCATCCGCCGGGGGGACCGGCAGGGGATCCTGGACCGGATGGGCAACGACCTGGAAAAGGTGACGGTGGCCCGGTATCCGGTGCTCCGGAAGCTGAAAGAAGAACTGGAGGCCCTGGGGGCGGAAAAGACCCTGATGAGCGGCAGCGGCCCCACGGTGTTCGGCATCTTCCCCGGCCGGGAAGGGGCGGAACAGGCGGCGGAGGCCCTGGGGAAGCAAGAAGTGGATATTGAGATCGAAGTGGCACATACGGTGCAGGAGGAGTAGACGAATCATGGTGCAGCATTTGAAACAGATCCCTTTGGACAGTTACAGACCTTTGCGGGATGTGGTGGTGGACAATATCCGCCAGGCCATCATCAGCGGCCAGTTCCCGGCGGGCATGCGGCTGATGGAACTCCAGCTGGCGGAGGAGATGGGGGTCAGCCGGACTCCCGTCCGGGAAGCCATCCGGAAAATGGAACTGGAAGGGCTGGTGGTGATGATCCCCCGGCGGGGCGCTTATGTGGCGGACATTTCCATCAAGGACATCAACGAAGTGTATGAGATCCGGACGGCCCTGGATGTGCTGGCAGCCGGCCTGGCGGCGGAACGGATCGGGGATGACGAAATCAGGGAAATGAAGACTCTGCTGGATGCGGACAAGCCGCTGGTGGCGGCCAAGGACTATCCCCGGATCATCGAAAACGATACCGCCTTCCATGACATCATCTACAAGGCCAGCCGGAACCGCCGGTGCATGAACATCATCAGCAACCTGCGGGAACAGATCACCACCATCCGGGGACGGTCCATGCCCTATCCGGGCCGTCTGGACGACATGATCCGGGAGCACCAGGCCATCTATGACGCCATTGCCCAGCGCAGTGTGGACAAGGCCCAGAAGGCGGTACGGACCCATATGGAAAACGCGGAACGGACCCTCCTGAAGGTGATCGAAGCCCAGGAGAAGGAGAAGGAAGCGGCTGAAAAGAAAGAGGGGAATGCATAATGGCGAGAATCAAGAGACTGGAACGCATTGTGGCGCTGACCAAGGAACTGAACGACCATCCTTTCCAGCTGTTCCCTTTCAGCTATTTCTGTGAAAAATTCACCGTGGCCAAAAGCACTCTCAGTGAAGATGTCCAGACCGTGCGGAACGGGCTGTCCACCTACGACCTGGGGATCATCGAGACGGTGGCGGGGGCCAGCGGCGGGGTCCGGTTCATTCCCTACCATTCTCCGGAAGCGGACAATGAATTCCTCTGGACCCTGGCCAAGAAGCTGAACGACCCGTCCCGGCTGCTGCCCGGGGGGATGATCTACATGAACGACCTGCTGTTCGATCCCCAGATCTCTTTCCGTCTGGGCGAGATCATCATGCAGCGGACCCTGGAACTCCAGCCGGACTACATCATGACCGTGGAAGCCAAGGGAATCTCCCTGGCCCTGGCCACCGCCCGTGCCTTCAACATCCCCATGGTGATGGCACGGAAGGAAGCACGGATCACCGAAGGCCCGGCGGTTTCCATCAGCTATGTAAGCGGCTCCAGCAAAAAGATCCAGACCATGAGCCTGCCCCGGAAGGCCCTGCCTCCCAAGAGCAAGGTACTGGTGGTGGACGATTTCATGCGGGCCGGGGGCACCGCCCGGGGCATGCAGGAACTGGCGGAGGAAGTGGGGGCCGAAGTGGTGGGCACCTACCTGTTCATCGCCAGCAGGGAACCGGAAAAGAAGATCATCAACGAATATGCGTCCCTGATGACCCTCCAGGGGGTGGACGCGGAAACAAAGGCCATCAGCATCGTGCCGGAAATGCTGTAATCCCACAAACCAGACAAATAGAAGGAGAGATGACCCAATGACTGAAATGATCCCTTTGGAGACCATCCGGGCCGCCCAGGAGCGGCTGGAAAAACTGGTCCACAAGACCCCTCTGGAACGGAACCACACCTTCAGCACCATCAGCGAGCGGGAGGTGTACCTGAAGCTGGAAAATCTCCAGCGCACCGGGTCCTTCAAGGTACGGGGGGCTTCCAACTGCATTATGACCCTCAGCGAGGAACAGAAGGCAAAGGGGATCATCGCCGCCTCCGCCGGGAACCATGCCCAGGGGGTGGCCCTGGGCAGCCGGATGGCCCACTGCAAATCCACGGTGGTGATGCCGGAAGGGGCCCCTCTGGCCAAGGCAGAAGCCACCAAGGGCTACGGGGCGGAAGTGGTGCTGTACGGGAAGACCTTCGACGAATCCCTGGCCAAGGCCCAGGAGATCCAGAAGGAAACCGGGGCCTATTTCGTCCATCCCTATGACGACCCGGCGGTGATCGCCGGCCAGGGGACCATCGGTCTGGAGATCCTGGAACAGAATCCCTACATCGAAAGCATCGTGGTGCCGGTGGGGGGCGGCGGCCTCCTGGCAGGGATCGCAGCGGCGGTGAAGCAGGTGAACCCCAAGGTGAAGGTGTATGGGGTCCAGACGGAACAGGCGCCGGCCATGTACCTGAGCAAGAAGGAAAACAAATGGGTGACCCACGGGGTGGGCAAGACCATTGCGGACGGGATCGCCGTGGGGATCCCCGGGAAGCTCACCTGGAAGCTGATCAACCAGTATGTGGACGATATGCTGCTGGTGAATGAGGAAGACATCTGCGCCGCCATGCTGCTGATGCTGGAACGGGGCAAGATGGTGGTGGAAGGGGCCGGGGCTGCTCCTCTGGCCGCCCTGCTCCACCACATCGTGCCGGGCAGTGACCGGGCGGCGGCGGTGATCAGCGGCGGGAACATCGACGTGAACACCATCTCCCAGATCATCGAACGGGGGCTGGTGCGCACGGGACGCCGGGTGAAGATGGTGACCTGGATGGTGGACCGGCCCGGGGAACTGCTGAAGTTCGTCAGCTATCTGGAGGAAATGAAGATCAACATCCTCTACATCAACCACGACCGGGCGGACCGGTCCGTACCCCTGGGGGTGACCCGGGTGGAACTGGATGTGGAGACCCGGAACGCGCAGCACGCCAAGGAAGTGGCGGATACCCTGCGCAAGGCGGGCTATAAAATCGAAATGCGGTAATTTTTTAGGAGGCAAGGAAGAATGTCTGATTTGGCGGCAATTATCCTGGCAGCAGGGAAGGGGACCCGGATGAAATCCAAACTCCCCAAGGTGCTGCACAAACTGAGCGGGAAACCCATGCTGGAACATGTGCTGGACGCGGCGGACGAAGCCGGGGCCGATGACAAGATCGTGATCGTGGGCTTCGGGTCCGAACAGGTGACGGAATTCCTGGGCACCCGGGCCCGGGTGGCGGTGCAGGAAGAACAGCTGGGCACCGGCCATGCGGTGCTCCAGGCCCGGGACCTTCTGGGGGATGAAAAGGGCACGGCCCTGATCCTTTGCGGGGATACCCCTCTCCTGGAAGGGGCGGAACTGAAGAAGTTCTACGAAACCCATGTAAAGAGCGGCGCCGGGGTCAGCGTGCTCACCGCGGAAGCACCGGATCCCTTCGGCTACGGCCGGATCCTCCGGGATGATGCCGGCCAGGTGACCGGGATCGTGGAGGAAAAGGACGCCACCCCGCTGCAGCGGAAGATCCGGGAAATCAACACGGGCATCTACTGCGTGGAACTGCCATTGCTGTTCGACCTGCTGGTGAACCTGAAGAACGACAATGCCCAGGGAGAATACTACCTGACGGACATCCTGGCGGAATGCCTGAAACGGGGCCGGACCGTGGCCGGCATCAAGACCGGGGATTTTGACATGGTCATGGGGATCAACTCCCGCCGGCAGCTGGCGGTGGCCCAGCAGGTGATGAACGCCCGGATCGTGGGGAAACTCATGGACGAAGGGGTCACCGTGATGGATCCGGCCAGCACCTTTGTGGAAAAAGGCGTGAAGGTGGGCCGGGATACGGTGCTGTATCCCTTCACCTGGCTGGAAGGGGAAACGGAAATCGGGGAAGACTGCGAAGTGGGTCCCCAGGTCCGGTTCACCAATGTGAAGGTGGGCAATGACACCCACATCCAGTTCGCCTATGCCCATGACTGCCAGGTGGGCAGCGGGGTCCACATGGGGCCCTATGACCATCTGCGGCCCAACACGGTGATCGGGGACAAGGTGAAGATGGGGAACTTCGTGGAAGTGAAGAACTCCAGTGTGGGGGTGGGCACCAAGCTGCCCCATCTCCAGTACATCGGGGACAGCGACATCGGCAGCGGGGTGAACATGGGCTGCGGCACCATCACCGTGAACTACGACGGGAAGGTGAAGCACCGGACGGTGATCGAGGACGACGCCTTCGTGGGCTGCAACAGCAACCTGGTGGCGCCGGTGACCATCGGAAAGGGCAGCTACATCGCCGCTGGATCCACCATCACCAAGGACGTGCCGGAAAACGCCCTGGGCGTGGCCCGGGGAAAACAGGTGAACATCCCTGGCTGGGCGGAGAAGTACAGGAACAGGAAATAAAAAAGGGGCCTTTGACCCCTTTTTTATTTGGCTGTCAATGGTCAATGAAAATCAATTTTTGCAAAACGGTTTAAACGTCCAGGCTCGCGACCCGTGACCCGGGGCCCGCAACGGGGGTGAATTTTTCACCCCCCTTTTTTTAACCCCTTGCCACAATCCCCAATGAGTTGTATACTTTTTAATAGAATTACATTATAAAGCAGTGGGGGTATTAATTGTATGTTGGGTGATAAAACAGGCGAAGACATGGCGATTTTCTCCGGCAATGCCAACCCTGATCTGGCTCGTGAAATTGCGGCCTATCTGGGGACGACGGTGGGGGATGCGGTGATCAACCGGTTCAACAACGGAGAAGTCCAGGTCATGATCAATGAAAGTGTCCGGGGCAAGGATGTATTTGTGGTACAGCCCACCTGCGGACCGGCTGTCAACGACAACGTGATGGAACTGCTGATCATGTGCGATGCCTTCAAGAGAGCCAGCGCACGGCATATTACCGCAGTGGTTCCTTTCTATGGCTATGCCCGTCAGGACAGAAAGGCCCGGGGCCGGGAACCCATCACTGCCAAACTGATGGCGGACCTGATGACCGTATCCGGGATTACCCGTCTGGTGACCGTGGATCTCCACGCTGCCCAGATCCAGGGCTTCTTTGACATCCCGGTGGACCATATGCCCGGCGGCCCGATCCTGGCCGACTATGTGAAGGAAAAAGGCTTCGCTCCGGAAGACATGGTGGTCATTTCTCCGGATCTGGGCGGGGTCAGCCGTGCCCGGAACATTGCCAACCGTCTGGAATGCGGCCTGGCCATCATCGACAAGAGACGGCCTGAACCGGGTGTGGCGGAAGTCATGAACCTGATCGGCAACGTGGAAGGCAAGATCTGCATCATGGTGGATGACATTGTGGATACCGCCGGTTCCCTGTGCGAAGGGGCCAAGGCTCTGAAGAAATTCGGCGCCAAGGACATCTACGCCTGCGTAACCCATCCCATCCTGACGGATCCGGCACTGAGCCGCATTGCCCAGTCCGAAATCAAGGAACTGATCGTGACCAACACGATTCCTCTGCCGCCCAACAAAAAGCATCCGAAGATTATCCAGCTTTCTGTGGCTCCGATCCTGGCAGAGACCATCCTGCGGATTTACAACCAGCTGTCCATCAGCCAGCTGTTCCAGATCTGAGGGAGGGAAAGAGGGTGCTGCACTTTGTGTGCAACACCCCCTTTTCCATTTATAGGAGAGAATAAACAATGAAACTAGTGGTTGCCCTGGGAAACATCGGGCGGGAATATGCCGGCACCCGGCACAATATCGGCTTTATGACCGCGGACCTTCTGGCAGAGCGCTGGGGGGACACGGAGGCCTGGCGGAAGGCGGACAACGCCTTCTACCTGGAAAAGCGCATGCCGGAAAAATGCTGGGTGATCAAACCCACCACCTATATGAACAACAGCGGAGTGGCGGTGGCGGATTTCGCCAACTTCTATCACATCCCCCCGGAAGACGTGCTGGTGATCCAGGACGACATGGACCTGCCGGTGGGGACCCTGCGGATCCGCCGGAAAGGGTCTTCCGGCGGCCACAACGGCCTGAAATCCATTGAGCGGGCCCTGGGCAGCCAGGCCTATCCCCGGATCAAGGTGGGCATCGGCCACCCGGTGCACCAGGAACAGGCGGTGATCAGCCATGTGCTCCATCCCTTCCAGGGGGAGGATAAGGAAAAGGTCCAGGAAGCCCTGGACCAGGCCGCCGATGCGGTGGAAGCCTGGATGAAAGGGGCGGCGGTGGGAGAACTGATGCAGCAGTTCAACAAAAAAGCCCCCAAAAAGCCCAAAACGGAAAAAGTTCCCAGTGAAGAAGCAAAGGAGAATGCCCAATGATGAAAGTCCGTAAAGCCGTGATCCCGGCCGCCGGGTTCGGTACCCGGTTCCTGCCGGAAACCAAAGCCATGCCCAAGGAAATGCTGCCCATTGTGGACAAACCCACCATCCAGTACATTGTGGAAGAAATCCTCCAGAGCGGCATCGAACAGATCCTGATCATCTCCGGCCATGCCAAACGGGCCATCGAGGACCATTTCGACAGCTCCCCGGAACTGGAAGAGCATCTGTACGAAAGCGGCAAGATGGAGCTGCTGAAGCAGGTGCGGGCCATTTCCAGCATCAAAATCCATTATGTGCGCCAGAAATACCAGCGGGGCCTGGGGGACGCCATCCTCTGCGCCAAGGACTTCATCGACGGGGAACCTTTCGGGGTGATCCTGGGGGACGATGTGGTGTACAACGGCCAGGGAGAACCGGCCCTGAAGCAGCTCATGGACCAGTATGACAAAACCGGGGGCACGGTGATCGGATGCCAGGTGGTGAAGCCGGAACAGGTGTCCGCCTACGGAATCATCGACGGGGAGGAAACCGATGACCACAACCTGCTGAAGGTGAAGGACATGGTGGAAAAACCCAGCGTGGAAGAGGCCCCCAGCCGGTTTGCCGCCCTGGGACGGTACGTGATCACCCCGGATGTGTTCGACGTGCTGGAACAGACCCGGCCCGGCAAAGGCGGGGAGATCCAGCTCACTGACGCCCTGCGGGTGATGGCCCACAACGAAAACGTCTACGCCTACAATTTCGAAGGGAAACGGTACGACACCGGGGACAAGCTGGGCTACCTGAAAGCCACGGTGGAATTTGCCCTCCGGCGGGATGACCTGGGCCCGGCGTTCCGGGAATATCTGAAGGAACTGGCAGAGAAGGAATAAGGGCCGCCGGGCCTGCGGCCCCTACGGTTTTTCCATCGGGTGGAACGCCCCCTATGACTATTGCGGCACCGTAGGGGCTCCACGCCGGGGAGCCCGCCAGCTCGCCGTTTGTTCACAGGTGGAACGGGCTGCCAGGCCTGCATCTCCTTCCCTTTTTCCCACCCATATGGTATACTATCTTCATGAAATGTATTTCACAAGATAACAGTTAAGGAGATGACCATCATGACGGAACGGAATTTTTATGAAGCGGTGGGCCACCGGCGGACCAATTATGCCCTGGGACGGAACATCCCGGTGACGGAAGAGACCATCATCGACACGGTGGAAAAGGTGACCCGGGAAGTGCCTTCCGCCTTCAACATGCAGAGCGGACGGGTGATCGTGGCTCTGGGACAGTACCATGACAAGGTGTGGGAGATCGTCATGGACACCCTGCGGAAAATCGTGCCGGCGGACAAATTCGCCCCCACGGAAGCCAAGGTGAAGGGGTTCGCCGCCGCCTACGGCACCCTGCTGTATTTTGAGGAAACGGAAACGGTGAAAAAGCTCCAGGAACAGTTCCCGGGCTATGCGGCCAACTTCCCGGTATGGGCCAGCCAGGGCAACGGCATGCTCCAGTTCGCCCTGTGGACGGCTCTCACGGACCTGGGGCTGGGGGTGAATATCCAGCACTACAACCCCATCATCGACGCCGCCATCAAGGAGGCCTTTGAGGTGCCGGAAAGCTGGACTCTGGTGGCCCAGATGCCCTTCGGGGAACCCACCGCTGATCCCAAACCCATCGAGAAACTGCCTGTGCAGGAACGGGTGTGGGTGAGGAAGTAAAGAAAAAGGTGTGCTGTACCGCATGTGCAGCACACCTTTTTTATGGTATAATGAAAATATATTTATCAGAGAAGCTGACTGTCTATTTGACTTGTCAGATAGACCGTTCAGAAGGGAAGGTTAGTTATGGACGATACGGGACGGAAGGCGCTGGACTTCTACCGGGATATACCGGCCGCTTATGCGGTGTTCCAGGTGATCCCGGGGGAATCGGGGGACAGCGCCCAGAATGCCCGGTATGTGTTTGTGAACCAGCGGTACTGCCAGGTGGCGGGGAAGGAGCCGGAAGAGCTGCTGGGCCGGCTGTTCTATGAAGTCTACCCCCAGGGGAACGCCCTGTGGATGGACTGCTGCCACAAAGCGGTGACGAAACGGGTGGAAATCCGGAACCGGTACTTTGAGGAAGCCATCGGCCACTGGCTGGATTTTGCCGTGAAACCCCTGGCCCATCCGGACTGGGTGGCCTTTGTGTTCATGGTCGCAGACCGGGACCGGGCAGAAAAGGAAGCCATCCGCCGGGGCCGGGACACCGATGACGTGATTCTGCAAATCTCCAAGATCCTGAACAACGGGGAGGACTACGCGGAATCCCTGGACCATGCCCTGGAAGCCCTCAGTGAAGTGATCCATCCGGACCGGCTGTACATCCTGGAAACGGACCGGAAGACCGTGACCAACTCCTTTGAATGGTGCGCTCCAGGGATCAAACCGGAGCTGGAGACCCTCCAGCACCTGGACTACCAGGATTACATCGGGGGCTGGGAAAAATTCCTGGAAAAATCTTCCTGCGTGCTGATCGAAGACATCGAGATGCTGAAAGCGGACGACCCCATCGACTACGAAAACCTGAAACGCCAGGGAATCCACCGGCTGCTGGCGGCTCCTTTCTACCACGAAGGCCAGCTGGTGGGCTACCTGGGAGCGGACAATTATGAGGTCAATGACCTGCTGAACACCAGGGAAATCATGGAGACTCTCTCCTATTTCCTGGGGGCCAAGGTGACCAATCACCAGCTGATGGAAGAACTGTACCGGCTGAGCCGGTTCGATTCCCTCACCGGGGTGTGGAACCGGAACGCCCTGGAACGGAAGACCGCCTGCCTGGAGAAAAAACGCATTTCCGTGGGTATCGTCTACGGGGATGTGAACGGTCTGAAGGCCACCAACGACCGGTACGGCCACTGGGCCGGAGACGACCTGATCCGCCGGGCGGTGGAGGCCCTGGAGGACAGTTTTTCCCGGAAGTGGATTTACCGGGAAGGCGGGGACGAATTCCTGGTGCTGGCCCAGGGCATGGGGCAGGAGGATTTTGCCCGGCAGGTGGACCGGCTCCGCCGGAACCTGGACAACCGGACGGATCTTTCCATGGCCCTGGGGATCCTGTGGCTGGAGGATTCCGCCACCATCCACCAGGCCCTCCGGGAAGTGGACCAGGCCATGTACCAGGACAAAGCCGCCTATTACCGGAAACACGACCGGAGAAGACACGGGCAGGACGCAGCACAGAGTGCAGAATGAAGAGCGGGACGGCGTGGGTCGGCTGATCCATTGCGACACCGTAGGGGCTCCACGCCGGGGAGCCCGCCCCTGCGGCAATTGTCCGACGCAAATCCATTGACCCCGCCCCATATTCACGGGTATAATAAGAAAAGCCGCGCTTGGAGAGGCGTTGGCTTTTCTTTTTATTTTTCTTTATTTGTCAAAGTACTCTTATATCTTATTTTTATTTGGAGGCCATCATGAAATCACCGAAAAACCAGAAATCCCATATTTCCGCATCCTCCCTGCCCATTTCTGAAAAAAGGCTGACTCAGATCAGCGACCGGTACCTGCAGATGATCTATGACACCACCCCGGTGGAAGTGCTGCTGAAACCCATGAAGGGGAACAGCCGGAAATACCGGAAATACATCATCCAGCTGGGGAAACTGGACAAACGGTCTCCCCGGGTCCGGGAAAAAATCGTTCCCTTTGCCGTGGAACTGTACAAGGAAGGGGATAAAATCTACCGGGACATTGCCCTCTTTACCTACCAGGCCTTCCTGGGCCAGGTCTGCAAGGTGCTGGAGCAGCTTGTGGGGAAGGACATGGAAGCCATCAAAAAGGTCTGCAAATATACTCCGGAAGCCATGGTGGACCTGCTGCTGAAATATGAATGGATCTGCCTGAAGAAAAAGCAGCCCTTCCGGCCCAATGCCCTGTGGATGGTACTGGAAGTGATGGAAATGCCCTATCCGGAAGGAAAGCAGCACCAGGCGGAATCCCTGCTGAAGAAAAAGGAAAAGGAAGCCCGGGAAGCCCAAAACACCAAAGAACCCAAAGAACCTAAAGAACCCAAAGAACCCAAAGAGGACAAAGAATCCGGAGGAGAACCGGAAGAGAGCCGGGAAGAGGCCCCGGCGGAACAGCCCCGGAAAGCCCGGAACGGCCGAAACCGGGACAAGGGGGCCCGGAACCGGAACGGACGGGGAAAGAAGAACGCCGCCCCGGAACCGGCTCCGGAAGAAGAAGCGCAGCCGGAAGCCCTGAAGGAGGCGGAAACGCCCAAAGCCCCGAAAGAGGCGGAACCCCCGGCCCCGGAAGCGCCTGCGGAGCCTGCTGCACCGGCCCCTGCTCCGGAAGCACCGGCCCGGCCGGTACCGGAGAAACCGGAAACCCGGGAAGCCGCCCCGGGGGAACCGGCTCCGGAAGAACCGGAAGAGGAACCTCTCACCACCTATGTGGGCCGGATCAACATTGTGGACAGCTTCTACAACTTCACCCCCATGGGGGTGTGGGAACAGGGGACCTACCGGGCCCTGACCCCGGAAGAGATCGACGGCCTGATCCCCCGGGCGGAACAGTACAAGAACATCAACCTGTGGTACAGTCTCCACAGCGACCAGAAATACATGGAGGAACATTTCCACGAAAACGACATTGTGTTCCTGGACCTGGGACCCCATTCCCTGGCGGAAAACAAGGACAGCCAGGGGAATCTCCGGTCCACCGCCTACCGGGTGTTCTGCATCGATGCCCTGAAAAACGGCCGTCTCCGGTTCCCCTATGAGGAGGGGATCTACGAACTGGTGCCGGAAAGCCGTCTCTTGGATCCCCTTTCCATGGATACGGTGCTGCGGCTCCAGGAACCGGGGCTCTTTGCCGGGAAACAGCTGCTGCTCCAGCTCCGGGATGGCTGGATCGCCGGGCCCTATGAGGTCCAGAAGAACATCCGCTTCGGCTGCTTCATCCAGAGCGATGTGCCGGAAAACCAGTACCTGCTCACCGCCTGCCCCCCGGAAGCCTGGCAGAAAGTGACCTTCTTCCCGGCGGAAGGAACCTGGGCCAGCCGGCAGGAAAAGACGGAATGGGTGTTCTGGCACCGGGTACCCGGGTCTCCTTCCCAGCTGGTGGACCGGGTGCCCGACGAAGTGCTGGTCCGGAGCCTGGTGAAAAGCGTCCAGGTGGAGGAAGGGGACCTGGTGAAGCCGGCGGTGCTGAAAAGCTTCCTGGAACGGGAAAAGACCCGGCTGTTCACCGACCTGCCCTCGGGGATCCGGAAAGGACGGCTGGAACGGTTGGAAGCCATCCTGGAAGGGGATGAGGCTGCCCGGGAAGACTATGCCCAGGTAAGCGCTTTCCTTTACCGGCAGCTGCTGGACAATGGGGACAAACGGTGGAGCCAGGATTTCATCACCCGGCTGCTGGAACGGTATCCGGATATCTGGCAGGAACTGGGCAGTGCCAAAGGGCTGCCTTCCCGCACCCGGAAGGCCCTGGTCCAGGCGGAACAGCGGAAGATCCGGCAGGCCCAGCCCCGGTCCCTGGAAGAACTGGGGGAACGGATCAACGGCCTGCCCGCTTCCGGCACCAGCAGCCGGAAGGCCCTGGACTACCTGGTCACCGCCATCCAGAAGGAACGGCCCCAGTACAGCCGGAACCTGATCCTGAACCTGCTGATCTGCACCCACCAGGGGTTCCTGACGGTATTCTCCGGGGCCCCGGGCAGCGGCAAGACCTCTTTCTGCAACCTGCTGGGGAAGGTGCTGGGGCTGACCCAGTTCGACCGGAAAACCGGCCCCCAGGATATTATGAGCACCGCCAACCGGTATGTGCCCGTGTCCGTGGAACGGGGCTGGACCTCCAAACGGGACCTGATCGGGTACTACAACCCCCTTACCCGGACCTTCGAGGAAAGCAACCGGGATGTGTATGACGGGTTGCGGCTGCTGGACTGGGAAAAGACCCACGGTGTCCGCCAGTATCCCTATTACATCCTGCTGGACGAAGCCAATCTGTCCCCCATGGAATATTACTGGGCGGACTTCATGAACGTGTGCGATGACTGGGATGGGGAGCACACCCTGAGCCTGGGCCACAACCACCGGTTCCAGCTGCCGGAGACCCTCCATTTCCTGGCCACCATCAACAACGACCACACCACCGAGACCCTGTCTCCCCGGCTCATCGACCGGGCCTGGATCGTCACCCTGCCCCACAGCGATGTGATGCCGGAGATCCAGCCGGGGCTCAGCCAGGGCGAGATCCAGCTGCTGTCCTGGAGCCAGCTGAAGAGCCTCTTTGACGTGGCTCACCGGGAAAGCTGCCAGCTGACGGGGGTGGAACAGAATGTATACGACCGGATCCGGGCCCGTCTGGCGGAACAGAACATCTACCTGAGCATGCGGATCGAACTGGCCATCCGCCGGTACTGGAAGGTGGCTTCCCGGCTCATGGAACCGGAAGACCACATCCGGCCCGGGATCATCGCCCTGGACTGGGCGGTGGCCCAGAAGATCCTGCCGAAACTCAGCGGCAACGGGGCGGAATACGAAAAATGGCTGATCCAGTTCCGGGACGACTGTGCAGGCAACCGGATGGTCCAGAGTGCGGCTCTCCTGGACCAGATCCTCCAGTGGGGGAACCGGCGGATGAAGTTCTTCCAGTTCTTCCATTAAGATGGATATGGAACCGACCATCCGTCTCCGGGAACAGAACGGAGAAACCCTGACCCTGCCGGTGACCCGGGAGGCCCGTCCCTATTCGGCGGAACGGGTGCTGGCCGCAGCCAGCCGCCAGGGGGTACGGGAAAATCTCCATTACGACCTGGAACTGCCCGCCCAGTGGACCGGCATCCAGGAGGCGGCGGCCGCCCTGAACGGGAAGCCGCTGAACAGCCTGTTCGACAGCCGCCGTCACATGGTTCTGTTTCCCTACAATATCTTTGCCTATCACATGGGGCTGGTGGAGCTGGAACTCACCCTCCGGCTGGAGGACGGCAGCCAGCAGATGTGGTACACGGACCTGCTGCCGGTACTGATCCAGCCCTCCCCCCAGCAGGAAAACCTGAAGGCCATGGTGGAATTCATCTACGCCCACCAGGGGCCTCTGCTCCGGGAAAAAGGGCCGGGGACTGCCGGTCCGGACCGGGACGGGTTCCAGGATTTCCTCTCCCAGCTGACCCTGGCGGAGGAGACCCTCCAGGTGTATGAAGAAAACTACGGGTATTTCAAGGCCAACTGCCGGCACACTCTGGAGAGCGCGGAAGTGGTGGACTGGACGGAACGGGTCCAGACCGTAAGCCCCCACACCCTCCAGTACCTGGTCCGGCATCCGGAACATCTGAAGGAAGCCCCCTTCGGGATCCCGGTGGGGAACAGGACGGTGCTGCCGGAAAAACTCCTGAGCACCCAGGACAAAATGAGCCGGGACGTGTACGAAAACCAGGTGGTGGTCAGCTTCCTCCAGCGGATGCTCTACGACATCGGGGAGGAGGGGAAGGAGATCCGGACCCTGCTCCGGGAAATGGATCTGCCGGACCAGGACCGGGAAGGGTACCGGCTGTCCTCCCAGGTGCTGTACGAAAATGCCGCCCATATGCTCCGGAGCTTCCTGGAACGGTGTGAGGAAGTGGAGGAGCGGCTCCAGGAAATGTTTGTCAGCTACCGGCAGATCCTGCCGGTGACCCTTCTGGACGCCTCCCATCTGCCAAGGCCCACGGAGCCCTTTTTCCGGGTGCCCCAGTATTACCGGATCTATCTGTGCATCCACCGGTGGTACCAGACCGGCTGCCGGCACTTCCCCCGGGAGCGGATGCTCCTGAACCTGTACGAAAACACCTTTGTGTTCGAGATCTACTGCCTGGCCCGGCTGCTCCACCTGTTCCGGCAGGAGGGGTTCGTGCTGGAAGAGGGCCGGCACCAGGAGTACAGCCTGGGGAACCGGCACCTGTACGACACCAGCGGATACCAGAACGTGTACCGGCTGCGCCAGGGCGGGGAAGAGCTGACCCTGTACTTCCAGCCGGTGATCACCGACCACCCGGAAGAGGGGGCCGGCGGCATCCACCTGTACCGGAACACCACCTACGCCTTCAAGGCCCTGGAAGAGGGCCATTACTACACCCCGGACTATCTGCTGAAGTGGAAATCCGGAAACCGGGAAACCTACCTGATCCTGGACGCCAAGTACAGCTACCGGAAAAAGGTACTCCAGGAACTGATGCCGGAAATGAGCTACAAGTACCTGCTGTCCCTCAGCCCGGTGCCCTACGAGGAAGAGGGGAAGAAGGTGGAGCCGGCGGTCCGGGGCCTGGAGATCCTCTACGGGCTCACAAATGGGGAGCAGGAACTGGAAAGCTTCTACAACTGCCGGCTCCCGGGCACCAGCATCCTCCCTGCCGCCAACGTGATCCCCTTCGCCGAAACCGTAACTGAAGAGAACCAGCAGAAGAACATCCGGGAGCTGCTCCGGGAGATGAGGGGGTAAGGGCTGCGTTTGGCTTCCATCAGCCGCTGAACGCTGACCGCTGACGGGGGACTGTTGCATGAGCAGCAGCCCCCTTTTCCCGTGCATCTCCCGTCCATTTGTGATATGATAGTATATCAGAGTGTTATTTTTATTTGACAAAGGGGAATGACCATGACGAAACCTGCTTTTTATATTACGACGCCCATTTACTATCCCAGCGCCGACCTGCACATCGGACACGCCTACTGCACCACCATTGCCGACACCATCGCCCGGTACAAACGGGCCAACGGCTTTGATGTCCAGTTCATCACCGGCAGCGACGAACACGGCCTGAAGATCCAGCGGAAAGCGGAATCCTTCGGGGTGAAGCCCATCGAATACACCGACAAGATCGTGGCGGACTTCAAGAAGCTGTGGGAGATGCTGGGGGTCAGCTACACCTCCTTCGTCCGCACTTCCAGCCCGGAACACGAAAAGACCGTCCAGACCCTGCTCCAGAAAGTCTGGGAACAGGGGGACATCTACAAAAAGGACTATGAAGGCCTGTACTGCGTGCCCTGCGAATCCTTCTGGACCGAACACCAGGTGGAGGAAGCCGGGGGCGTGTGCCCGGACTGCGGCCGTCCTGTGGAAAAGATGCGGGAAAGCAGCTATTTCTTCCGGATGTCCAAATATGCGGACCGGATCCTGGAATACATTGAGACCCATCCGGATTTCATCCAGCCCGTATCCCGCCGGAACGAAATGATCAACTTCATCAAACAGGGGCTGGAAGACCTGTGCATCAGCCGGAGCAGCTTCGACTGGGGCATCCAGGTGCCCTTCGATCCCAAACACGTGGTGTACGTGTGGTTCGATGCCCTGCTGGCCTACTTCACCGGCATCGGCTTCGGCCGGGATATGGACAAGTTCAACCGGTTCTGGCCGGCGGACCTCCACCTGGTGGGGAAGGAAATCGTCCGGTTCCATACCATCATCTGGCCGGCCATGCTGATGGCCATGGGCTTCGACCTGCCCAAGGAAGTGTACGGCCACGGCTGGCTGGTGGTGGACGGGGACAAAATGTCCAAATCCAAGGGCAATGTGGTGGATCCGGTGCAGCCCATCCAGGAATTCGGGGCTGATGCCGTCCGCTATTTCCTGCTCCGGGAAATCAACCTGGGCAGCGACGGGAACTATTCCCGGAAGGGCCTGATCAAGCGGTTCAACTCCGATCTGGCCAACGACCTGGGGAACCTCCAGTACCGGACCGTTTCCATGATCGACAAATACCACGGGGGCATCGTCCACAAGACCGTGGTGGAAAGCGAAACCGATGAGAAGTTCCGCAGCCTGGCCGCCGAAACCCTGCAGAACTACCGGGCCGCCATGGACAAATACGCCCTGAACGACGGGATCAAGGCCATCTGGGCCTATGTGGGGGCCGCCAACAAGTACATCGACGAAACCACGCCCTGGATCCTGGCCAAGGATCCAGCCCAGGCCAAACGGCTGGAAGCGGTGATGTACAACCTGGCCGATGCGGTCCGGAACATCGCCATCCTGATTTCCTCCATGATGCCCTTCACCGCGCCCAAGATCTTCGAGCAGCTGGGTCTCACCGTACCGGAACAGTTCAATCTGAACGACGTGGCCTGGGGCAATTTCCCCGACGGCACCAAAGTGGCCAAGGGCCAGCCCATCTTCCCCCGGATCGAGGAAGAAGAGGAAGACAAGCCGGCAGAAGCCAAGAAGGAAGCCAAACCGGCCAAAAAGGAAAAGAAAGCCGACAAAAGAAACGCCGGCGTGGTGACCCCGGACCAGTGCACCATCGAAGATTTCGGCAAGCTGGACCTGCGGGTGGGCACCATCCTCAGCGCGGAAAAGATGCCCAACGCGGACAAGCTGCTGAAGATCCAGGTGCAGGTGGGGGACGAAACCCGCACCATCGTATCCGGCATCGCTCCCTACTATAAGGAAGAGGAGCTCACCGGCAAAAACGTGATCGTCATTGCCAACCTGAAGCCCGCCAAGCTCCGGGGTGTGGAATCCAGAGGGATGCTCCTGGCCGCTTCAGACGGGCAGGGGAACCTGAAACTGGCGGAAGTGCCGGGGATCGCCTCCGGCAGCAAGGTGAAATAATATGAAAAAACTTCCTTTGTTCGATACCCATGCCCATGTGGACGTGGAGGATTTCGACGCTGACAGGGAAGAGCTGCTCCGGGCAATCGGAGAGACCATGGCCGGGATCATTGATCCCGGCTGTGACATTCCCAGCTCCAAAATGGCCCTCCGCCTGGCCCACCAGTACCCCTATGTGTGGGCGGCGGTGGGGATCCATCCGGAAGAGATCGGCCACAGCTCCCTGGAGGACCTGGACCAGATCGAAGCATGGTGCGCGGATCCCCGGGTGGTGGCCATCGGGGAGATCGGCCTGGATTATTACAATGACGAGCACTCGCCCCATGGCCTGCAGCAGGAATTCCTGATCCGCCAGCTGGACCTGGCCCGGAAAACCGGCCTGCCGGTGATCATCCACGACCGGGAATCCCATGAGGACGTGCTCCGGATCATCCGGGAAGAGGGGAAGGACGTCCGGGGGGTGCTCCACTGCTTTTCCGGGGACTGGGCCATGGCGGAAGAGGCCCTTGCCCTGGGCTGGTACCTGGGGTTCGGGGGCACCAGCACCTTCAAGAACGACCGGGGGGTGCGGGCCATCCTGGCCCGGGTGCCAGAAGAGAGGATCCTCTTCGAGACCGATTCCCCCTACATGGCGCCGGTGCCCCACCGGGGGAAGCGGAACAACCCCCTCTACACCGCCATCGTGGCGGAACGGGCGGCGGAACTCCGGGGCACCACACCGGAAAAAATCATGGAAAGTTCAACAAATAATGCAAAAAAGCTGTTTTTCCGGCTGAAAACCCGGTAATACACGTGTAAAGTCTACAGATTCGTCACAAATTAGATCAGCCAAAACGTACAGAATTATCACCAGGTACTAATTTATTTTTGACAGGAATCGCCTTCTTATGGTATGATGCAGGCACTTTAAGGAGGCGAAACTTTGCGAAAATCACAACCTTTTAAGCGTCCCTACAAGTGGATTGTCGTTTGTCTGATGCTGGCTGCCAGCGTGAACTTCCTGGGCTTCGCGGCCCAGCCCAAGACCGTAAGCATTAAAGTGGACGGACAGACCATCAATCTGAAGACCAGAGCCCTGACGGTTCAGGGTGCCCTGGAAGAAGCCGGTGTCGTTCTTCAGAAAGCCGACGGATATGAACTGGTCGGCGATGAAAAACTCAGCGACGGAGCCACCATCGAAGTGGTACGGGCCATGCCTGTAAAAGTATGGAAAGCGGGAAGAACCACCGAATATACCATTGGACGCAAAACTGTGCGAGATGTATTGAATGCTGTGGGAGTGGACTACAGTGGATTCCAGGTCTACCCGGGACTGGACACGGAAGTGACCCCGGACATGACCATCCACATCATTTCTCCCACCAACAAACTGGCCACCGAAACCCGGGAAATCCCCTATGAAGTGGAGATGCGGAACAATGACAACCTGCCCCGTGGCAGACAGAACGTGATCTCTGCCGGCCAGAACGGGGTGGAAAAAGTCACCTACCGGGAAATCAGGGTGGGCAGTGAAACGGTGAGACAGGAACTCCACAGGGAGGTCGTTGCGGAACCTGTTTCAGAAATCGTGGAAGTGGGTACGGGGAACAACCTGAATATGATCGAAACCTCCCGTGGTTTCGTCCGTTACCGCTCCGCCCGGACGGTGGAGGCTTCGGCCTACACCCTGGCGGAAGGCAGCGGCACAGGACTCACCTCCACCGGCGTGGTCCCCTATCATGGGGTAGTGGCCGTGGATCCGGACGTGATCCCCTACGGCACCCGCATGTACATCCCCGGCTACGGCTTTGCTGTGGCGGCGGACTGCGGCGGCGCCATCAACGGGAACACCATCGACCTGTTCATGGAAGATTATGGCGATGCCATTTCCTGGGGCCGGCGGGACGTGACCGTATATTTCTTGGAATGACAGACAGGAGAAAATCGTGCTGAAAGAAGTGCTGGTAGTAGAAGGCAAGATGGATACCGTGGCGGTGAAGAAGGCAGTGGATGCCGAAACCATCGAGACCGGCGGGTTCACCCTGGCTCCCTATACGCTGGCCCGGATCGAAGCAGCCTACAGGAAACGGGGGATCATCATCATGACTGATCCCGACGGCGCGGGGGAGAGGATCCGCAAGTTTTTGACGGAGCGCTTTCCCCAGGCCGGACAGGCTTTTGTGCCCAAGGCGGAGGCCCTGGCCCACCATGACGTGGGCATCGAACAGGCCCGGCCCGAAGCCATCCGCAAAGCCCTGTCCAGGGTCCGTTTCCAGGAAATGAAGCCCCGAAAGGAATTTTCCTCTCGGGACTTGTTTGTTTCCGGGCTGTCCGGGTCGCCGGAGGCAGTGGCCCGGCGGGACAGACTGGGGGCCATCCTGGGCATTGGCTACGGCAATGCCAAACAGATGGTGAACCGGCTGAACAATTACGGGGTGACCCGGGAGGAATTCCAGGCCGCCCTGGCAGAAATCGAAGGGGAAGGGAAATAAGGTATGCTGCATCCAGTGATCGCCAGCCGGGACGTGACCCGGTACATCCTCGATACATTCGGCCTCCGGGCCAAGAAGAAATTCGGCCAGAATTTCCTGATCAATGAGCAGGTGGTCCGGGGCATCGCCCGGGAAGCCCAGGTGGGCCCCGGGGACCTGGTGCTGGAAATCGGACCGGGGATCGGCACCCTGACCCAGGCCCTGGCGGAAACCGGGGCTCAGGTGAAAAGCGTGGAGATCGACCGGACCCTGCTGCCGGTGCTGGCCAAAACCCTGGAAGGGTATGACAATGTGGAGATCGTCCCCGGGGACGTGCTGAAGGTGGACCTGGGAGCAGTGACGAAGCACCGGCCCTTTACGGTGGCCGCCAACCTGCCCTATTACATCACCACCCCCATCATCTTCGCCCTGCTGGAAGAGGATCTTCCCCTCCAAAGACTGGTGGTGATGGTCCAGAAGGAAGTGGCGGAGCGGATGATCGCTTCTCCGGGAGGGAAGGACTACGGCCCCCTGTCCCTGGCCCTCCAGTATTATTCCCGGCCCAGACTGGCCATCCCGGTGCCCGCCCGGGACTTCATGCCCGCCCCCAGGGTGGATTCCATGGTGGTGGTCTGCGAGAAACGGGAACATCCGGCGGTGGACGTGCCCGCCAAAGTGTTTTTCCGGGTAGTGAAGGCGGCCTTTTCCCAGCGGCGGAAGATGCTCAGCAACTGCCTGAAGAACCTGGGGCTTTCCGGTGACCAGGTGCAGCAGCTGCTGGCGGAAGCCGGCATCGACGGGAAGCGCCGGGGAGAATCCCTGACCATGGAGGAATTCGGGAACCTGGCCCGGGCCTACCGGAACCAGGCGGAACCATGAGCAGCCGGTACAAGTTCTTTGCCCACCGGCAGTGCGAATTCTTTCCCTGCCACCAGGGAGCGGATCCGGAACGGTTCAACTGCCTGTTCTGCTTCTGTCCCCTGTACCTGGTGCCGGACTGCGGCGGGGAGTTCACCCGTCTCTCCGGGGGCGCCAAGGACTGCAGCGGCTGCCTGCTGCCCCACGATCCGGACCGGTATGACCAGGTGATCCGGACCTTGCAGAAAAAAGTTTTCAGGCCTTTTGACAAAAAATAGTCAAAGGGCTTGATTTTTTTTGGAAACATGCTATTATAGATACTGTAGTTAGCACTCCAGCGAAATGAGTGCTAATAAAAATCACAAACAACCCATTGCTCATAGAATGAAAGGGGATACGTAAGATGTTAAAACCTTTGGATGATCATGTTGTAGTTGAACCCATTGTACAAGAAGAAAAAACCAGCAGCGGCATTTATCTGCCGGATACTGCCCACAAGGACAAACCCCAGACCGGCAAAGTGGTTGCCGTAGGTACCGGCCGTCTCATGGAAAACGGCACCCGGGTTCCTTCCGAAGTGAAGGCAGGGGATGTGGTGGTATTCGCCAAATACTCCGGCAGTGATGTAACCCTGGACGGGAAAGATTACATCATCCTGAGAGACAGCGATATCCTGGCGGTTGTGGAAGACTGAACGCTTTCCTCCGTCCCGTTTCTGGTAGAAGATACCAAACCGTACATTATCTGGAATTAAGGAGTCGATTAGAATGGCTAAACTGATTAAATTTGATGAAGATGCCCGCCGCGGCCTGGAACGCGGTGTCAATGCCCTGGCTGATGCCGTAAAGGTAACCCTGGGGCCCAAAGGCCGGAACGTTGTACTGGAAAAGAAATTCGGTTCTCCCACCATCACCAATGATGGGGTGACCATTGCCAAGGACATCGAACTGGAAGATCCGTTCGAAAACATGGGCGCCGCCCTGGTCCGTGAAGTAGCCACCAAGACCAACGACATCGCCGGCGATGGGACCACCACCGCTACGGTCCTGGCCCAGTCCATCGTCCATGAAGGGATGAAGAACGTGGTGGCCGGTGCCAACCCCATGGTCCTAAAGAAAGGGATCAAGAAAGCCACCGATGCCCTGGTGGACGAACTGAAGAAGAGCGCAAAGACCGTAAGCACCAAGGAAGAAAAGGCACAGGTTGCCTCCATTTCCGCCGGTGACGAAGAAATCGGCGGCCTGATCGCCGATGCCATGGAAAAAGTGGGCAACGACGGGGTCATCACCGTGGAAGAATCCAAGACCATGGAAACTTCCCTGGAAACCGTGAAAGGCATGCAGTTCGACCGTGGGTACATCTCCCCCTACATGGTAACGGATCCGGACAAGATGGAAGCCGTTATGAGCAATCCGTACGTATTCATTACGGATCGGAAGATCACTCTGATCAACGACATTATGCCCGTACTGGAAAAAGTGGTGCAACAGGGCCGTGAACTGCTGATCATCGCTGAAGACGTGGAAGGCGAAGCCCTGGCCACCCTGGTTGTGAACCGTCTGCGTGGCACCTTCAAGGCTGTAGCTGTGAAGGCTCCTGGCTTCGGTGACCGCCGGAAGGCCATGCTGCAGGATATCGCCACCCTGACCGGTGCCACCGTGATCAGTGAAGAAGTGGGCCGGAAACTGGACAGCGCTACCCTGGCTGACCTGGGTACTGCCGGTCAGGTACGGGTGACCAAGGACATGACCACCATCGTGGACGGCGGCGGCGACAAACAGGCCGTGGCTGACCGGGTGGCTTCCATCAAGGCCCAGATCCCTGAAACCACTTCCCAGTTCGACAAGGAAAAACTCCAGGAACGCCTGGCCAAACTGTCCGGCGGCGTAGCCGTAATCAAGGTTGGGGCTGCCACCGAAACCGAACTGAAAGACAAGAAACTGCGTATCGAAGATGCCCTGAACGCCACCCGTGCTGCTGTGGCGGAAGGCATTGTGGCCGGCGGCGGCACTGCCCTGCTGCAGGTACAGCCGGTACTGGATGAACTGGAAGCCAAGGCTGAAGGGGACGAAAAGACCGGTATCGATATCGTAAGACGGGCCATTGAAGCACCGGTACGGCAGATCGCCAGCAACGCCGGTCTGGAAGGGGCCGTCATCGTGGAAGCCGTGAAGAAGGCTGCCAAGGGCACCGGCTTCAACGCTGCCACCGAAGAATATGTGGACATGATCAAAGCCGGTATCGTGGATCCCTGCAAAGTGACCCGTTCTGCTCTCCAGAACGCCGCTTCCATCGCTTCCATGATCCTGACCACGGAAGCCGTAGTAGCCGACAAACCGGCTGAAAAAGGCGCTGCTCCCGCTCCTGCCATGGGCGGCGGCATGCCCGGCATGATGTAAGAAGAAGCCGTTGAGCGGTAAAAAAGGGGTTGCTGTACGGAATGTGCAGCAACCCCCTTTTTTGCACAAAAATCCTATTTACGAATCATTCTTAAAATGCTATACTATATCCATCAACAAGATTTGATCTGTACGAACAGAGGAGGAATATACTATGGAAAAACGGACTGTGAATTTTGCCGGCAACCCTGTGGCCCTGGTGGGGCCGGAAGTGAAAGTGGGCCAGCAGGCTCCGGATTTCAAACTGCTGGACAACAAACTGGGAGAAAAGACCCTGAAGGATTACGCAGGGAAGATCAAGGTGATCTCCGTGGTGCCCTCCCTGGATACCGGGGTGTGCGATGCCCAGACCCGCTGGTTCAACCAGGATGTGACCGGCCTGTCCCCTGATGTGGTGGTGCTCACCGTTTCCATGGACCTGCCCTTTGCCCAGGCCCGGTGGTGCGGTGCCGCCGGGGTGGAAAACGTGGTGACCCTGTCCGATCACCGGGACGCTGATTTCGGGAAGAACTATGGCTTCCTGATGGACGGCCTGCGGCTGGAAGCCCGGGGCGTGGTGGTTGTGGACAAAAACGACAAGGTGACCTACGTGGAATACGTCCCCGAAGTGACCCACGCCATCAACTTCGACGGCGTGCTGGCCGCGGTAAAGGGGCTGCTGTAAGGATATAAAGGGGATGCTGCCGGGGCAGCATCCGGTCAGCTGTCAACTGCCAAAGGAAAGAACCCGCCTTTTTTGGGGGCGGGTTCTTTTTTGTGAAAAAAGGAGTTTCCCATGCCCTCCCTGTTCCATTTCCTCCGCTCCAACCCCGTCCTTTTCCTGGCCTCGGCGGGGGCTTTGCTGTCCTTTCTTGCGGTGCCTCCTTCCGGGGCCCTGCTGGAGGCCCTCAATGTGCCGGTGCTGGCCATCCTGTTCTGCCTGATGGCGGTAATCGGAGGCCTGCGGGAAACGGGTTTCTTCGACCGTCTCCTGGACCATCTCCTGGGCCGTCTCCAGGATACCCGGCAGCTGGGGGCGGTGCTGGTGTTCGCCTGCTTCTTCGGGAGCATGTGGGTCACCAACGACGTGGCCCTGCTCACCTTCGTCCCCTTTGCCCTGCTGTCCCTGGAAGGGCAGGGGACGGAAAAACAGGCGGCCCGGGTCATCGTGCTCCAGACCCTGGCCGCCAACCTGGGGAGCATGGTGACCCCGGTGGGGAATCCCCAGAACCTGTACCTGTACTTCCGGTATCAGATGGACCTGGGAGAATTCCTCACCCTGCTGCTGCCCTACACCCTGGCCTCCCTGGTCCTGCTGGCGCTGGGGGTGGTCTTTTGGATCCCCCGCCGCCCCCTGGAGAAAGGGGGGAGGGGGGAAGCCGGACAGAAGGGGAACCGGCGGCCGGTGAGAGAGGAACGGGTCCTGGGGGGCCTGTTCCTCCTGTGCCTTCTCACCGTGGCCCGGATCATGGACTGGAGGCTCACCCTGGGGGTGGTGACTTTGACCATCCTGCTGTACCGGCCCCGGTGGTTCCGGTGGGTGGATCTTCCCCTGCTGACCACCTTCGTGGCCTTCTTCGTGCTGATCGGGAACCTGGGCCAGGTGCCGGCCTTCCGGCAGCTGCTGATCGGGTTCCTGAAGGGGCGGGAATTCCTCACCGCCCTCCTGGCCAGCCAGGTAATCAGCAATGTGCCGGCTGCGGTGCTGCTGTCCGGGTTCACGGACAACGGGAAAGCCCTGGTGCTGGGCACGGACATCGGGGGCCTGGGCACCCTGATCGCCTCCATGGCCAGTCTGATCTCCTACGGCTTCTACGTCCGCCGTTACCCCTGGCTCCAGGGCTACTATCTGAAGATCTTCACCCTGGCCAACCTGGCCTTCCTGGTGGTCCTGGCCGGGATGGCGGGGTGAGGGAAACCTTGTCACCGGTCACCGGAGGGAGGTCAATGGGCGGAGGAAGGAATCAGGGCCGCGTTTCTGTTCCGGGCCAAACGTCAGCCGCGTTTGGCTTCCATCGGCCGTCGACCGCTGACCGTTGACAGGCCGGCTGCCCCTGCAGCGGCCCTTTCCCATTGACAACCCCCGGGAAAAACTCTATAATTTACAAGATATGGTAGTAGCCAAAAAGCCTATAAAGGAGTCGTGAAACATGGCTGAACAAACAATTTTGACCGAAGAAGGTCTCAAAAAATTAGAAGACGAACTGGATTACCTCCGGTCCGAGAAACGGCAGCAGGTTGCCGAACGGCTGAAAGTCGCCATTTCCTACGGGGACATCAGCGAAAACTCCGAATATGACGATGCCAAAAACGAACAGGCCTTTGTAGAAGGCCGGATCCTGACCCTGGAAAACATGATTCGGAACGCCCAGATCATCAAGGATACGGACATTACCAAAAACGTGGTATCCCTGGGCTGCAAAGTGAAGATCGAAGACATGGAAACCCATGACCAGGAAGAATACACCGTAGTGGGGACCACCGAAGCCGACCCCATGGCCGAACCGCCCCGGATCTCCAACGAATCCCCGGTGGGCAAAGCCATCCTGGGCCAGAAAGTGGGCGCTGTGGTGAAGGTCACCACCCCCATCGGCGAACTGGATTACAAGATCGTGGCGGTAAGCCGTCCCGGCAGCAAGAAGAAAGCCGCCGACAAGGCCGCCAAATAATTTCGAATACAGAGAGAGCAGGAGGAATTTCATGTCCGACGAAAAGAAGAACCAACCGGACGTAGAGAAGGAAGCCCTGGCGGACGAAGACGTCAGCGAGCAGATGCAGGTCCGTCTGGACAAAATGCATAAATTGGAAGAAAAGGGCATCCGGCCTTTCGGCCATGCCTACCAGTGGACCCACCACACCAAAGAGGTCCACGACCAGGTGGAAGCCATGGAAGCCGCAGGCACCGTGGTGAAAGTGGCCGGCCGTCTCCTGGCCATCCGGGGCCATGGCAAGACCTGTTTCATGGATCTCCAGGACAAGACAGGCAAGATCCAGCTGTACGTCCGGAAGGACGAAATGGGCGAAGATGCCTACAGCGTGGTGAAACTGCTGGATATCGGGGACATCGTGGGGGTGGAAGGCCCTGTCTTCAAGACCCACATGGGAGAACCCTCCATCCGGGTCCAGAAACTGGAATTCCTCTCCAAGGCCCTGAAACCCCTGCCGGAAAAATGGCATGGGCTGAAGGATAAGGAAATCCGCTACCGTCAGCGGTATGTGGATCTGATCGTGAACCCGGAAGTCCGGGACGTGTTCGTGAAACGGACCCAGATCATCAAATGCATCCGGCAGGTGCTGGACGACCAGGGCTACCTGGAAGTGGAGACTCCTGTGCTGAACACCATTTCCGGGGGCGCCACCGCACGGCCCTTCATTACCCATCACAATGCCCTGGACATCGATCTGTACCTGCGGATCGCCACGGAACTGAACCTGAAGCGTCTGGTGGTAGGGGGTCTGGAACGGGTGTACGAACTGGGCCGGGTGTTCCGGAACGAAGGGATGGACATCAAACACAACCCGGAATTCACCACCCTGGAATGCTATGAAGCCTTCGGGGATTTCAACACCATGATGGACCTGACGGAAAAGATCGTCACCACCTGTGCGGAAAAGGTCCTGGGGACCCTGAAAATCCAGTATGAAGGCACGGAAATCGACCTGACCGGTCCCTGGCCCCGGATGACCATGATCGACGCTGTGAAGAAATACAGCGGCAAGGACTTCACCGGGGTGAAGGACGTGGAAACGGCCCGGCAGCTGGCCAGGGAGGCCGGCGTGGCAGTGGAACCCGCCTGGGGTGTGGGCAAGATCATCAACGCTTTCTTCGATGAATTCGTGGAAAAGAACCTGATCCAGCCCATTTTCATCACCGGCCATCCCAAGGAAATCTCCCCGCTGGCCAAGAGCAGCGCGGCGGATCCGGAAATCACCGACCGTTTCGAAGGGTACATCTTCGGCCGGGAACTGTGCAACGGCTTTACCGAACTGAACGATCCCCTGGACCAGAAGGAACGGTTCGAAAAGCAGGTGGAAGAACGGAACGCGGGGGATGACGAAGCGGGCATGATGGACGAAGACTTCATCAACGCCCTGATGCACGGCCTGCCTCCCACAGGGGGCCTGGGCATCGGCATCGACCGTCTGGTGATGTTCCTCACCGGGGCCGTCTCCATCCGTGACGTGCTGCTGTTCCCCACCATGAAGCCCCTGGACGGCGGGAAGAACGAAGCTCCCAAGGCTCCTGCCGCCGCTCCTCCTGCTGCAGCCGGGGAAACTGCCGCTGCACCGGCATTCACAACGGTGGCTCCCGAGAAGATCGACTTCTCCAACGTAACCATCGAACCCCTCTTCACCGACTATGTGGACTTCGACAAGTTTGCGGACTGCGATTTCCGGGTGGTGAAGGTGAAGGACTGCTTCGCCGTGCCCAAGAGCAAGAAGCTGCTCCAGTTCACCCTGGACGACGGTACCGGCACCGACCGGACCATCCTCAGCGGAATCAAGGCCTACTACGAACCGGAAGAGCTGATCGGCAAGACTTGCGTGGCCATTGTCAACCTGCCGCCCCGGAAGATGATGGGCATCGAATCCTGCGGGATGCTGCTCAGCGCGGAACATATGGAAGGGGAAGAACGGAAACTCCATCTCCTGATGCTGGATCCCCACATCCCCGCCGGCGCGAAATTGTGCTAAAGGATGCGGCATAGCCGTATCCTTTGTCAGCGGTCAATTGTCAACGGTCAATTGCCGCAGGAGAAATTTGCAGGCAAATTTTTTGCATGGGAAATCGGCACCGTAGGGGCTGCACGCCGGGCAGCCCGCCCAACGGCCGGCTGTTGTGCATAACGGGCCGCCGGGCCTGCGGCCCCTACGGTTCTGCCATCCCATCAATCACTAAGGACCCGTCTCTCATAAAGACGGGTCCTTTCCTTCGGCCATTGACAGAGGTACTGAATCATTATGCAAAAAGACATGACCCGGGGACCCATCGTCCCCATCATCCTCCATTTTCTGTTCCCCATGTTCGTGGGTAATGTGTTCCAGCAGCTGTACAACATGGCGGACATGATCATCGTGGGCCGGTATGTGGGGGCCGGAGCCCTGGCGGCGGTGGGTTCCACCGGCACCCTGATGTTCCTGGTGCTGGGCTTTGCCCTGGGGATCACCGCCGGCTTCGGCATCCTGACCTCCCAGCGGTTCGGGGCCAAAGACGAAGCGGGGGTAAGGCGGAGCGTGGCCAACGGCACCCTGCTGGCCCTGCTGCTCTCCCTGGCCATGACCCTTTTGAGCACCGCCGCCGTGCCCTGGCTCCTGGATCTCCTGAACACCCCGGCGGATATCATGGAGGACGCCCGGGCCTACATCACCATCATCTTCCAGGGGCTGTTCACCAATGTGTTCTACAACATGGCCTCCGTGTTCCTCCGGTCCGTGGGGAACAGCAAGGCACCGCTGTTTTTCCTGGTGTTCTCCGCCTGCCTCAATGTGGGGCTGGATCTTCTCTGCATCATCCAGTTCCACATGGGGGTGGCCGGGGCGGCCCTGGCCACGGTGGTGAGCCAGGGAATCTCCGTGCTCCTGTGCATCCTCTACATTGTGCAGAAGGTGCCGGTGCTGGTGCCCTGGCGGGAGGACTGGAAGCTCTACGCCCATGAGACCCGGGAACAGCTGCGGATGGGGGTGCCCATGGCCCTCCAGTTTTCCATCACCGCCTCCGGGATCATGATCGCCCAGGCGGCCATCAACCTGTTCGGTTCCACGGCGGCAGCGGCCTATACGGCGGCCTCCAAGGTGTCCATGCTGCTGACCCAGGGGTGCCTGTCCATGGGCCAGACCATGGCCACCTATGCGGGCCAGAACTTCGGGAAAGGGGACCTGGGGCGGATCCGGGAAGGAGTGAAAAAGGGCCTCCGGATGATGGCCCTGTATTCCCTGCTGGCGGCGGTGGTGCTCCACTATCTGCTGCCCTTCCTGACCGGCTTCTTCTTCTCCGGGGACGTGGATGCCGCGGCCCTGCTGCCCTGGGCCCGGACCTACGGGGACATTGCCATGTGGTTCTACCTGCCCCTCAGCATGATCTTCATCTACCGGAACGCCATGCAGGGGGTGGGGTACGCCCTGGCGCCCACCCTGTGCGGGGTGATCGAACTGGCCGCCCGGGGCCTCACCGCCCTGGTGGGCATGAAGACCCACAGCTACGCCATCTCCGCCGCCTGCGACCCCATGGCCTGGCTGGCCGCCGGCATCTTCGGCTGGTGCGCCTGGCAGTGGGTGATGCGAGATCTGGAAAGGAGAGCGAAGAAAGGGGCTGCAGCATAGGCTGCAGCCGCTGACCGCTGACAAAAAAAGACTGGCGCCCAGGCGCCAGTCTTTTTTTTATCAATTGTACTTCAGCACCGCACCCTGTGCCGCGGAGGACACCAGGGAAGCGTACCGGGCCAGGTAGCCCTTCTTCACCTTGGGGGGCGGGCAGACCCAGTTTTCCTTCCGTTTGGCCAGCTCTTCGTCGCTGACCCGGACGTTCAGGGTCCGGTTGGGGATATCGATATCGATGATGTCCCCTTCTTCCACCAGGGCGATGTTGCCCCCTTCCCGGGCTTCCGGGGAGATGTGGCCGATGCAGGCCCCCTGGGTGGCTCCGGAGAACCGGCCGTCGGTGAGCAGGGCCACGGATTTGCCCAGGCCCATGCCGGTGATCACGGCGGTGGGGTTCAGCATTTCCCGCATCCCTGGGCCGCCCTTGGGCCCTTCGTAGCGGATTACCACCACGTCACCCGGGTTGATCTTCTTGCCCACGATGGCTTCGATGGCTTCGTCTTCGGAGTTGAACACCCGGGCCGGACCGGAATGTTTCAGCATTTCCGGAGCCACGGCGCTTTCCTTCACCACGGAGCAGTCCTGGGCCAGGTTGCCTTTCAGCACGGCGATGCCCCCGGTTTTCCGGATGGGGTCCTTCACCGTGTGGATTACTTCCGGACGGAGGATCTTGGCTCCCTTGATGTTCTGGCCTACGGTCTTGCCGGTGACGGTGAGGCAGTCCTTTTCAATGAGCCCGTGCTTGGCCAGTTCGTTCATCACCGCGCGGATGCCGCCGGCTTCTTCCACATCCACCATGTGGAAGGTGCCCCCGGGGCTCAGCTTGGTCAGGTAGGGGGTCTTCTTGCTGATTTCATCGAATTCTTCCAGGGTCAGGTCCACTCCCGCTTCATGGGCGATGGCCGGCAGATGGAGGCAGGTGTTGGTGGAACCGCCCATGGCCATATCCACGGTGATGGCGTTCTTGAAGGCTTTGGCGGTCATGATGTCCCGGGGCCGGATGTTCTTTTCCAGCATTTCCATCACCTGTTTCCCGGCCTGTTTGGCCAGGGCAATCCGGGCCCCCTGGTAGGCGGCGGGGATGGTGCCGTTGCCCGGCAGGCCCATGCCCAGCACTTCCGTCAGGGAGTTCATGGTGTTGGCGGTGAAGAGGCCGGCGCAGGAGCCGCAGCCCGGGCAGGCACAGTGTTCGATGGTGGACAGTTCCTGCTTGCTGATGGCCCCGGCTTCAAAACGGCCGGCGGCTTCGAACACGGTGCTGACACTGATGTCCCGGCCCTGGTACCGGCCTGGCAGCATGGGGCCGCCGCTGACCACCACGGTGGGGATGTTCAGACGAGCTGCCGCCATGAGCATCCCGGGGACGATCTTGTCGCAGTTGGGGATCAGCACCAGGGCGTCAAAGGCATGGCCGTTGGCCACCGCTTCGATGCTGTCCGCCACCAGTTCCCGGCTGGCCAGAGGATATTTCATCCCGTCATGGCCCATGGCGATGCCGTCGCAGATGCCGATGGCCGGAAATTCAATGGGGGTGCCGCCGTTTTCCAGCACGCCGTATTTCACGGCCTTGGCGATCCGGTCCAGATCCATATGGCCGGGAATGATTTCATTCTGGGCATTGCAGATGCCGATCAGGGGCTTCTTCAGCTCCTCTTCCGTATAACCCATGGCATAGAACAGGGAGCGGTGGGCTGCCCTGGTGGAACCTTTTTTCACAGTTGTGCTTCTCATAGTATTCCTCTTTTCCCTCATATACTGGCATTGTCGCCGTAATATAACCAATACTGTAACACGGGAGCAGAGGAGTGTCAACAAAAACGGAAATCAGTTGTTTTCAACGTGGACAGTTGTACAGGGTTTAACAAAAAGGGTGGTCTGGCCGGTGTAGATCACGAACCCGGGCTTGGCTCCGGAAGGCTTTTTCACCATCCGTTTCTCCACATAATCCACCGGCACCCGGTCGGCGTTCCGGCCCTTGCTGTATCCGGCGGCCAGCCGGGCGGCGGCCAGGATGTCCTCTTCCCGGGGCTGGGGCAGGGTGGTCTTCAGGATCACATGGGAACCGGGGATGTTCCTGGCGTGGAACCACAGGTCACTGCCCCGTCCCAGCTTGAAGGTCACGTAATCGTTCTGCCGGTTGTTCTTTCCAATATAAAGGAAGGTGTCCGGGGTGAGCTGGACCCTGAGAGGGGTGGAACGATTTTGGGAAGGCTGTTTCTTCCGGGGCTGGGGCAGGAGACCCAGGGAGATGATCTCCTGCTTGATTTCGGCGATTTCCCCCTTGGTGGAGGCGGTCTCCAGGGATATCTCCAGGCTCTGGAGATAGTCCAGGAGGTCCCGGGCTTCCTGCTGCTGCTGCCGGATCTCGCCCACCGCCCGTTTGTACTTGTTGTACCGTTTGTAGTAGGCCTGGGCATTTTCCATGGGGGTCAGTTCCGGGGCCAGGGCAATCTTCAGTTTTTTCCCGTCGTACAGGCTGTCCAGTTCGCAGGAAGTGAGACCCTTTTTCAGGGACCATCCGTAGGCCATCAGGGTGTCCGCCATGATCTTCTGGTCCTCGGCATTCTCCGCTTTGGCCAGGTCCTGGGCCAGGTATTTCAGCTTCTTTTCCGTTTTGGCTTCCTGGCCGGCCACCACTTTGGTGAGCAGGTCCTTTTCCGGGATCTGGACCGGGATCAGGGACGCACTGTAGGCCTGGGCCGCCAAAAGGGAGGGGAACACCTTCCGGGTCCATTCCGGATGGGCCAGGGGGGCGTAGGGCACCAGGTTCTTCATCCGGTTCCGGCTGTCGATCTGGGCCGTCACCGTGGGGTCCATGCCTTCCAGCCGCTGGCGGATCTCCTGCTGGATGCCCCCGATGGCTTCTTCCACCTTCCGGGCGGCGGTCAGGTCCATCAGGTTCATCCGGCCCGTAAAGCCGCTGCGCAGCTCCACTTCCTGGGCGGTGTATTTGCCGATGCCCTGGGTGGCGGCGATCAGCCCCTGGACCAGGGACACATCCCCCTGGGCCAGGGCGGCTTCCCGGATGGCGTGGGGGTCGGCGGTGAGGAAATCCAGCCCTTCCTGGGCGGGGGGCAGCTGGTAGGGCAGGTTGGGCAGGATCTGCCGGACCCGGCTCTGGGCCTTGCCGATGTGTCGGAGGGCATCCAGGATGATGCCCTTTTCGTCGGTGAAGATGATGTTGCTGTTTTTCCCGGTAAGCTCCAGGATCAGCTTTTTGGTGATGATCTTCCGCTCCGCCCCGATGAGATCCACATCCAGGGTCAGCACCCGGTCCAGGCCGGCCTGGGTCACCTTGGCAATCCGGCCTTCCTCCAGGTGCTTCCGCAGCAGCATGCAGAAGCTGGGGGGCAGGTCCGGCCGCTCCGGCAGGGTCTCCGGCAGGGTGATCAGGGGGGAGGCCCCGTTCATGTCGATGAAAAGATTCACGGTACGGCTCTGCCGGTTCACCTGCAGCAGCAGGGAAGAACGGCTGGGCATGAAGATCTTGTATATTTTGCCGCCGCTTAAGGCAGCGGTCAGTTCCCGGGTCAGGAGCTGCAGGGTAATGCCTTCCAGATTCATGGTTTCCTCCAAAATTTGCACGGTTTCGTTAAATTCGTTATAATATATTGATTAGTATAAACCGTACAGGACTTTTCGGTCAAACCATAGAGGAGAGGATACCATGAAAAAAACCGGTTACCTTACGGCAGCCCTGCTGCTGTTTGCCCAGCCCGCCTTCGCCATGCTGCCCCTGACCCCCGCCACCATCCAGGCGGCCCAGGTCTACGGGACGGAACGGAAAGGGGCCTCCCTGGGCGAACTGCTGGCACCCTGGACCGTCTACGACCGGAAGCAGCGGAACCCTTACGGGCTCCGGGAACGGGCGGTGATCTATACCCCCTTCCTGACCGCCGCCGTGGACGCCCGGCAGACCGCCGCCGACGGAGGCACCCCCAGCGTGCCCCAGGGAATGAAGGTGGCCAAACAGTATGACGGGGTGCTGGCCCTGGGCCTGAACCTGAGCACCAGTGTGAAGCTGGAGCCCCGGAACCTGAAGCTGCGGATGTACCAGGGCCGGAACGTGCTGGAACCCTATGCCTGCAACCTGAACAACGCTTCCCAGCGGGATATGCAGATCCTCAACAAGAACAGCGGGGAGCTGGAGGACAACAATGTGTGGGATCTCCAGTACTTCGTCTATTTCGACCTGTCCAAACTGGATCCCCAGCGGACCATGGTGCTGGCGGCCACCGATGAATACGCAGGCACCCGGGAATTCGTCCTGAAGCTGCCGGCCATGAACTGAGGAGGGAGGAGCCATGATTCAGAGCATGACCGGCTACGGCCGGGGTACCTGTGATCTGGAAGACTTTTCCTTCCAGATCGAGATCAAGACCGTGAACCACCGGTATGCGGAGCTGGCCCTGCGGCTGCCCCGGTTCCTGAACCCGGTGGAAAACCGCATCCGGAAGCAAATCCTGGACCGGATCAGCCGGGGCCACGCCGATGTGTTCATTACGGCAGAATATACCGGGACGGAAGGCCGTCAGGTAAAAGTTGACAAAGGTCTGGCAAAAGCTTATCATGATAGTTTGAAAGAACTTGCCTGCCTGCTGGGACCTTCGGAAGAGGGGGCCCGGCAGGACCTGTTTTTCATTGCCGGCTGTGAAGGGGTCCTGGTGCCGGAAGATGCCGCCCTTGATCTGGACCGGTTCTGGCCGGCCATGGAACAGGCTGTGGATACGGCCCTGGACCATCTCCTGGCCATGCGCCGGACGGAAGGGGCCCAGCTGGAGGCGGATCTGGAACGGCGGATCGGCACCATTGAAGGGCAGCTGGGCATCATCGAAGCCCGGGCTCCGGAAACGGTGAAGGAGTACCGGGAACGGATTACATCCCAGCTCCGGGACCTGCTCCAGGAAGCGGGGGCCGGGCCCCTGGACGAGGGCCGGGTGATCCAGGAAGCGGCCCTTTATGCGGACCGGGTGAACGTGACGGAAGAAACCGTCCGGCTCCACAGCCATCTGGCCCAGTTCCGGCAGCTGCTCCGGGAAGAGAAACCTGTGGGACGGCGGATGGATTTCCTGGTCCAGGAGATGAACCGGGAAGCCAATACCATCGCCTCCAAGGCCGGGGATGCCCGGATCATCCAGACCATTGTGGATATGAAAAGTGAAATCGAGAAGGTAAGAGAACAGATCCAGAATATACAATAAGAGTAGGAGAGAAATCATCTATGGACATCAAAATGATCAACATCGGCTTTGGCAACATGGTCTCCGGTCAGCGTGTCATCACCATCATCGGACCGGACAGCGCCCCCATCAAGCGGATCGTCCAGGACGGCCGTGACAAGGGCGTGGTCATCGACGCCACCTACGGACGGCGGACCAGAGCCGTATTGATTATGGACAGCGGCCATATCGTCCTGTCCGCCCTCCAGCCGGAAACCATCGCCAACCGGTTTGCCACTCCGGAAGACGATGAGGATACGGCTGCAGAAGAAAAGGAGGAACCCAATGAATAAACCTCAGGGAATCTTGCTGGTGCTCAGCGGCCCCAGCGGTGCCGGCAAAGGCACCATCTGCGCCCGGCTCCGGGAAAAACGGGACCACATGGCCTACTCGGTGTCCTGCACCACCCGCCAGCCCCGGAACGGGGAAGTGGACGGGGTGAACTATTTCTTCAAGACCCGGGATGAGTTCGAAGAAATGATCAAAAACGGAGGCCTGCTGGAACACGCTTCCGTATACGGGAACTATTACGGCACCCCCCGGCAGTATGTGCTGGACAAACTGGCGGAAGGGCTGGACGTGATCCTGGAAATCGACCCCCAGGGGGCCCTCCAGGTGAAGAAAAGCTATCCCGACGGGGTGTTCGTGTTTATCGTGCCTCCTTCCCTGGATGAACTGTCCAAACGGATCTACAAACGGGGCACCGACGCGGTGGACGTGATCAAACGCCGGCTCAGCGCCGCCACCAGCGAACTGGCCTATGCGTCCAAGTATGACTACATCGTGGTCAACGACGAAGTGGAAAAAGCTACCGACAAGGTAAGCAAGATCATCGATGTGGAACACCTGCGGGTGGGTCGCACCTACTATATTGTTGATGAAATCTGCCACAACGGCACCTGTGACTGCGGCGAACCGCAGAAGAAGTAAAGGAGAGTATGCATTATGACCATGATTGATCCTTCCATTGATGTTCTGGCTGACAAAGTAGGGAGCAAATACGCCCTGGTGATTATGGCTTCCAAACGGGCCCGGCAGCTGGTGGACCATGCACCGGCCCTGGTGAAATGCGATTCCAACAAACCGGTATCCATCGCCCTGCACGAAATCGGCGAAGGCCTGGTGACCATTGCCACCAAAGAAGACCTGAAGGAAATGAAGAAATAAAAGGAGAAAACCAGTGCTGGAAGGCAAAAAGATTGCATTGGGAGTCACCGGGGGCATTGCGGCCTACAAGGCTGTGACCCTGGTGAGCCGGCTGGTCCAGGCCGGGGCCCAGGTGCGGGTGATCATGACCGACGCGGCCACCCACCTGGTTTCTCCCCTGCTGTTCAAGGAAATCAGCGGCAACCCGGTGGCCACGGACCTGTGGGCCGGGAACGCGGAATTCAACGTGGAGCATGTGGCCATCGGCCGCTGGTGCGATGTGATGGTGGTGGCTCCGGCCACCGCCGACATGATCGGGAAAATGGCCAACGGCATTGCCGACGACCTGCTGTCCACCACCCTGATGGCCTGTGACCGGCCCAAGATCGTGTGTCCGGCCATGAACACCAACATGCTGGAAAATCCGGCAGTGGTCCGGAACCTGGCCACCCTGCGCCAGGATGGGATCACCATCATGCCCAGCGCCGCCGGCCACCTGGCCTGCGGGATCAACGGATCCGGACGGCTGCCGGAACCGGAAGACATCAAAGCCTTCATCGACGGTTTCCTGGCCAGCCGGGAAGGGGACCTGCGGGGCCTGCGGGTGCTGGTCACTGCCGGAGGCACCCGGGAAGCCATCGACCCGGTCCGGTTCATCGGCAACCGGTCCAGCGGAAAAATGGGCTATGCCATTGCCCGTGACGCCGCCCGCCGGGGTGCGGAAGTGCTGCTGGTATCCGGGCCCACGGCCCTGCCCGCGCCCCGGAACGTGAAGTTCCAGAGCGTGGAGACCACCCGGGAGATGATGGATGCGGTGCTGGCCGCTTATCCGAAGGTGGATGTGGTGATCATGGCTGCTGCCGTGGCTGATTACCGGCCCCACCATGCGGAAGAACAGAAGATCAAAAAGAACGACGATACCCTGACCCTGTCCCTGGACAAGAATCCGGATATCCTGAAGCAGCTGGGCCAGCAGAAAGAGCACCAGTTTCTGGTGGGCTTTGCCGCTGAAACCCAGCACCTGCTGGAAAACGCCGCCGCCAAGGTGAAGAAAAAGAACCTGGACATGATCGTGGCCAACGACGTGACCATGAAAGGCGCCGGTTTCAGCACCGACACCAACGTGGTGAAGCTCCTGTTCCCCAGCGGAGAGGTCCGCAGCCTGGAGCTTATGAGCAAGGAAGACGTGGGGAACCATATTTTGGATATTGTACGAGACTCAGTCGGCCATTGACAATTCACAATTCACAACTGAAAAGGGGCTGTTGCATTTGCAGCGGCCCCTTTTTGTGGTACCATAGAACCAAAAAGGGAGGTGCGGCCATGAAACTCTTGTTCCGCCAACGGATCTTTTCCTGGTTCGACAGCTATGATATCTACGACGAAAACGGCAATACCGTTTTTGTGGTGAAAGGCCAGCTGGCCTGGGGCCACTGTCTGAAGATCTGCGACCCCCAGGGCCACGAACTGGGCCTGGTGAAAGAAAAAATCATCACCCTGCTGCCCAAATTCGAACTGTATGAAGGCGGCCGGTACATCGGCCGGATCAGTAAGAAACTGTCCCTGTTTTCGACTAAATTTTCCATCGATTTCAACGGCTGGACCGTGGAAGGGAACTTCCTGGAGTGGGATTACACCATCCGGGACGCCCGGGGAAACCGGGTGGCCACCATCGGCAAAGAACTGTTCCACCTGTCCGACACCTACGTGCTGGATATTGCAGACCCTGGCGACGCCCTCCACGTGCTCATGTTCGCCCTGGCCATGGATGCAGAAAAATGCAGCCGGGAGAAAAAGTAGGAAAAAGCAGGGCAGAGGGGCCTCTACAACGACCCACGATGAATCCTTGCAAAGGAGCCACCTATGACAAACGAAACCAAAACCGAAAAACAACAGGCCGAGGAGGCCCGGTCCGCTTCCTTCCGGGCCGGGGCGGGCCTTTGGGCCGGCCAGTCTCTGGACCGGACCCTGGCGGACCTGGAGGAGAAATTCCGGAAACCGCCCACCTACAACCGGAAACTCTACGAAGATCCCCAGGCTCTCCGGGCTGCCAAAACAGAAGCTTTCCAGCAGGGGGATCCGGTGGATCCCTACACCGGCAGCCCGCTGAAAATGCGGAAACAGGAGGCCAAGGCTCTGTACGGACCAGACTGGCAGGCCCATCTGGCGGAAGTGGACCACACCAACTCCGTCCACAAAGTCTATGAACAGTACCGGGACGACCCCTGGGTCACCAATGATGACATCAAAGAAGCGGTGAACCAGAAGGCCAACCTGCGGACCACCAGCCGGAAATTCAACAACGCCAAGCGGGACCGGAGCAACACCCAGATGGCCAACGACCAGGACTACCGCCGGGACAAAGGAGTCCGTTTCAAGAAAGGGGGCAAAAAGCAGGCCCTGGAGGATGAAGCAAAAGCCCAAAAGGCCATCGACTGGACTCTGAAGAAAAAAACAGTGGTCCACATGGGGGAAGCATTCTGGGAAGCCGGCTCCAGCGCCGCCCAGGAGGCCGCCCTGATGACCGCCTGCCTGTCCGGAGCCGGGAACATTGTGGCAGTGATCAAAGGGGAAAAGACCCCGGAAGAAGCCCTCCGGGATCTGGCCCGGGATACCGTGGCTTCCGGGGGCACCGCCTTCGCCCTGGGAGGCAGCGTAACCGTAGTGGCCCGGTCTCTTTCCACCGCTCAGTCCCCTCTGATCCGGAACCTTGTGAAGACCGGCGTTCCTGGCAAGGTGGTGGCCGGGGTCATGGCCGCAGGAGGCACCCTGCTCCAGTACGGCCAGGGGAAAATCACCACCGCAGAATGCATCACCCAGCTGGGGAACACTGGCTGTGCCTCTCTGTGGACCGGCTATGCTGCGGCGGCCGGCCAGGCCCTGATCCCCATTCCCTTTGTGGGAGCCCTGGTGGGCAGCCTGGTGGGAGGGGCCCTGTACGGCACCTTTGCGGGCCGGTTCATGGCAGCCGCTGCCGAAGCCCGGGAGGCCCGGGAACGGTATGAAACCATCGCCCGGATCACCGCCGAAAACATCGCCCGGCTCCGGGAAGAACGGACAGCCTTCCAGGCCGCCTGTACCCGGTTGTTCCAGGAACGGGGCCGGGCCATCCAGGAAGGGTATGATCAGTTCCTCATGGCCGATCTGGAGGGAAATTTCGACCAGATGGCCGCGGGCCTGAACCGGATCGCCGGGGCCTTTGGCCGGGACCTGGGCATCCATTCCCAGGAAGAATTCGAAAACCTGATGGAAGACGACACCAAGGATTTTGTTCTGTAGAAGGGAGAAAACCATGATTCCATTGCTTGTAGGAGCCGCTGCCCTGGTGATCGGGGGCAAGGGAGTGAAGAAGACCGTTTCCGCCGTCAGCAAAATGAACGACGCCAAGGACATGGCCCATAGGTACGAACGGCGGGCCAAACGGGCGGAAGAAAAACGGGAAAAGGCCCGGGAACAGGCCGGTGCTGCCATCGGGCAGCTGGGGGAGACCAAAATGAATATCCTTACCGGTTCCCTGCAGACCTTTGTGAAGGAATTCCGGCGGATTAAGAACGTGGATTTCCGGAACAGCGTGGGCCTGGAAGAACTGAGGGACTTCCGGCCGGACAGCCCGGCCCTGAAGGAGATTGCCGCCGCTTCCCAGAAGGCCCTGGAATTTTCCACCGGAGCCGTGGAAGGGGGCCTGGCCGGAGGCGCCATGGCCCTGGGAGCCTACGGAGCCGTAGGAGCCCTGGCCACCGCCTCTACCGGTACTGCCATTACCGGCCTTTCCGGGGCCGCTGCCACCAACGCCACCCTGGCCTGGCTGGGAGGAGGGTCCCTGGCTGCCGGCGGCCTGGGCATCGCCGGAGGCACTGCCGTGCTGGGCGGCATCGTGGCGGCACCGGCCCTGCTGGTGGCCGGCATTTTCCTGGAAAACAAGGCCGACAAAGCCATGGACCAGGCCCGGGCCTACCGGGAAGAAGTCAGGGAATTCGAAGAACGGTGCGACAGCAATATCGCCCTCATGGACGCCATCCGGACCCGGGGGGACCAGATCCGCAGCCTTTTGGAAACCCTGGAAGGCCATTTCGCCGCCAGCGTGGAACAGCTCCAGGCCGTGCTCCGGCAAAGCGGTACTGACTGGAAAAAGTACACCCCGGAAGAAAGACAGCAGGTGGGGAAGGCGGCCCTTTTGGCCAAGACCCTGAAAATCGTCCTGGATACCCCTCTTCTCCGGGAAGACGGGACCCTGACCCCGGAATCGGAAAAAATGCTGGCACAGGGCCTGGACCATGTTTCCCTGCAGTAAATGCGGCCAGTGCTGTAAAAAAGTGGGCCTCACCCCCCTGGCCAAAGACCTGGACCGGGGAGACGGGGTGTGCCGCCATTACGACGGAGCCACCCGCCTGTGCCGCATCTACCAGGAACGCCCCCTCCTGTGCCGGGTGGACGATTACTACGACCGGTTCTTGAAGGACAAAATGCCCCGGGAAGAATGGTATCGGCTGAACCAGGAACAGTGCAGGAAGCTGCAGGATAAAAGTGCAGAGTGAAGAGGGAAGAGCATGGGCCCGTAGGGGCCGCACAACCGGCGGCTCGCCGTATGTACGAGTCTCTGACCCGAACCAGGAGTGGTCCAGCTTGTGTCCCCCTGGCAAGGGGGAAGGGACCCGTGCTTGCACGGGTAGGGGGTTCCGCAGGCAAACCCGTCCCGGCCGCCCAGAGGGCAAAAACTTCTATACTCTTCCACCCGCGAAGGCTCTCCGCCGGGAGGGCAGACACGTTCGTCCCTGGCGGGAGGCTCACAGCCTATCGCCTTGCCCTAACGGTCAAAGGCAGCGGCTACGGACCAGGAAGCCGGACCCTATCGCCCGCGTGCTCCACCCCAGGAGCGACAACACCCGATGTTGTCCCGCCGACTCCTCCTGGGCCTGCCCTCCCGACTCCCGGAGAATCAATGTATACTCGTACAAAGTACCAGCAAGGCCGGAGGCCAAGTCCGCCCTGCAGGGGCGGACTTTGGCTCCGGCCTTCAAACCACTGATCACCTTGACCATCGCCAGACCGCCTTTTTTGCTCCAGCGCCGGCCCTGCTTCTTCATCCGATAGGTGTACGTCCTATGGTTGCTCTCACATGTTCCCAGCCCTTTCTGGCACTCTTCCAGCCCTTTACGCATCGCCAGGGGAGTCAGGCATTCCCAGTTCCGTTCCAGGTAAGCCCGCAGTTTCCTGACGTTCTCTTCTTCTTCGGCGTTGCTGGTTTCTCCTTCCAGCATGTCCAGGCAGCAGCGGACGCCTTCCAGATCGTATTTCCAAACCTTGTGATGCAGACGGTCCACCATGCCCTGCTTTCTGACCCACCCAAGCCGCTGGTGGATAGAATGGCTTTTCGCCTTTGCGCTGGACCAGACGGCGGGAAAAGGTGACCGTGCCAAACATGCAAAGCATGGTGCGCCGGTCCAGCCGCAGGACTTCCTGCTTCCCCGCATACTGCCTGGCCATCTTAGCATCGTAAGTCTCCAGAGCCCGGGCGAAAGCCCGGCACTGGAGCTCAATTCCCCGCCGCCAGATCTCCTTTTCCAGACTCAGTCCGTTGGAACACCCCTTTATTAAGTTGATGAATTCTGATACAATGAAATCCATGGAAGACCTTCTCCTATCTGTAGTGGTGTGGTAACTAATACTATAAGGATGAAGGTCTTCCTTTTTGCAAGTTTATAAGGGATTATTCATTTTACCGAGAACTATTTTACACTAAGACTGAACCCTGCCCCACCCTTGACAACCTTTCCTTCTCTGGGATATACTTAATCTGTTCTGTACATGGAAGGGTGGCCGAGTGGTTTAAGGCACCAGTCTTGAAAACTGGCGATCCTGCAAGGGACCGTGGGTTCGAATCCCACTCCTTCCGCCATAGCCAAAGAGGGGCTGTTGCTTGGGCAACAGCCCCTCTTTTTTGAAAAGAGGATTTTTTATGGTATCCAAAGAAGACATTTGCCGCCTGCTGGAAGCAAGGCAGATTCCTTTTGAAATCACGGAACATCCGGCAGTCTTTACCATGGAGGGGACCCATGACCTTTGTCTGCCGTATCCAGAAGACCTGGCCTGCAATCTATTTGTGCGGGACGATAAAAAACGGTTTTACGGACTGGTTTCCCTGAAAGGGGAGGGGCACCTGGATCTGAAGACCTTCTGGAAGGAACAAGGGCTCTGGCGGCTGTCCCTGGCTTCTCCGGCGGACCTTTTTTCTTTTTTTCGGCTCACCCCCGGCTCCGTGACCCCCTTCGGACTGCTCAATGATACGGGGCACAGGGTGGAATTTTTCCTGGACCGGCGGTTCCTGGAAGGACCGGGACGGATCGGCGTCCATCCCAACGAAAATACGGCTACGGTCTGGCTGTCGGCAGAAGATCTGCTGCGGCTTTTGGAAGAGCAGGGGGCCACCGTCCATGTGGCGGCACTGCCTTTGGTGGACAAGAGCCCCCTCCAGGCTTTATAATAGAAGTACTGTGAAAAAACGAAAGGGCGGGTGGACATTGTGGACCTGGTGGATAAGCTGAAGGAATATTCCGTGCTCACGGATGAGGAATATAAAGAGCTCCTGCTGACGGAAGACCCTCTGCTCCGGGCCAAGCTGTTCCGGGGGGCCCAGGAGGCCATGAACTTCGTGTTTCACCGGAAGGTCTATTTCCAGGGGGTCCTGGAATTTACCAACCACTGTCCCCGGAACTGCCTGTTCTGCCGTCGCCGGGAGGAAAACAACGATCTGCCCCGGTTCCGGCTCAACTGGGAGCAGATCCGGGGGGCCTGCGAACTGGGCTACCGGATGGGCATCCGTTCCTTCCTGCTCCAGGGCGGGGAAGACCATTACTACACGGACATGATCATGTGCAACCTGCTCCGGAACCTGCAGCAGCAGTTCCCGGACTGTGCTCTGGGCCTGTCCATCGGGGAACGGAGCCGCCAGTCCTACCACCGGCTCCACCAGGCCGGGGCCCAGAGGTACTTCCTCAGCTTCCAGACCGCGGATCCCCTGCATTTTTCCCGGCTCCATCCGCCCACCCATGCCCTGTCCACCAAAATCGCCTGTTTCAACGACCTGAAGGACCTGGGATATGAAACGGATACCGGGTTCCTGGTGGGGGCGCCCTACGAACAGGTGGAATACCTGGTCCGGGATCTGACCCTGCTCCAGGAACTGGCCCCTCATTCCATCACCCTGACCCCTTTCCTTCCGGAAGAGGGGACGCCTTTTTACCAGCAGGACCGGATGGCCCTGGAAGAATACCTGCGGCTGACGGCGGTGCTGCGGATCCTGTTTCCCCGGGCCAACATCGTGGCTCCCTGGTCCATCCGGCGGATCCATGCCCATGGCCAGATCCTCAGCGTCCAGAGCGGGGCCAATGTGTTGCGGATGCCCATGGCGCCTCCGGCCGGGCCTGAAGACCTGAACCAGGACGCCCGGAAAAAAATGCTCCATACGGTGGAAGTCATGTATCGGTACCTGAAGAACTGCGGCTATGCCTTGATCCCGGGCCGGGGGGATTCCCTGCTGTATCCCCACCGGGTGGAGGATCCCCAGCCGGCAGCCCTGGAAGAGCCCAAACTGGAAGAGGGGGAAACTCCCGGAATTGAATAAGAAAAAAATCAAGATATGTTGTTTTAACAACATATCTTTTTTCTTTCCTCCAGTATACTAACAACTGTAAGGAAACAACAAACAAAATTGGAAAGAATAAAATCATCATACAATGGAGGAAACGAAAATGAAAAATACCAAGAAAATCACGGGCGATATGCTGGTTGGACAGATCTGTGCAGAACATCCGGAAGCGGTTCCCGCTCTCCAGGCTGTGGGGATGCACTGCCTGGGATGCCCCTCTTCCCAGATGGAATCCCTGAAGGATGCGGCCTTCGTCCATGGGCTGGATCCGGAAAAAGTGGTGGCTGCCGTCAACGCCGCCCTGGCAGACTGAGGGGAGGGGAGACCATGAGTGCATTTCTGGGACCCATCCATCACTGGCTGTACGGCAAGATCCAGCTCCAGGAAGCCATCATCGCCCGGATCGCCGCAGAAGCGGAAGCCCAGGGCTGGAGCACCGGGGACAAACCGGCAGCGGACTATGTGAAAGAAGAAACCCGTCCTCTGGACGAACTGATCGATACCATGAACATCCACGGCTGGCTCCAGGGCCGGATCCACGATGCGGAAGGCCGTTATGCCCAGCTGGTTTCCGCACTGCTCCACAACAATGAAGGACTGCTGCCCCGGCTGGAAGACCTGGCCCGGGAAGTGGGCCGGGACCGGGCGCTGGGGGCGGATGCCGATGCTTCCGCCATCTACCGGGCCTTTGAAGACGCTTTCCTGAACGGGATGCCCTGCGACCGGGTGAACAATGTGACGGACCAGAATCCGGACGCCTTCACCTGGGACCAGACGGAAGACCTCCACGGGGGCTACTGGCAGGAAGCGGATGTGAATCCGGCGGTGTATTACGCTCTTCGGGACGCCATGATGGCAGGGATGCTGGAAAACACCGGCTACACCCTGGAACAGGAAGACCACACCCATTATGTGCTGCGCCCCAAAGCGGCGTAAAGGAGGCGTGCCATGACCTATGCCATTGATCTGATGGTCCGGGAACACGCCAACATCAGCCGGATGCTGGAAGTGATCCGCCATGCCTCCATCGGTATCCTGGAAGGGAAGCCGGTGGACCTGGCCGACTTCCGGGAGATGGTGGATTTCATCCGGAACTATGCGGATAAGCACCACCACGGGAAGGAAGAGAAGTTCCTGTTCCCGGTGATGGTGCAGAAGCTGGGCCGGGTGGCGGACAACCTGGTGACCCACGGGATGCTGGTGGAACACGATCTGGGACGGGACCATGTGATGAGCCTGGTCACGGCCCTGGAGGAATACGAAAAGAATCCCAAGACCGAATACAAACTGGATATCCTGACGGAAGCCATGGGCTATGCCCGGCTGCTGAAACGCCACGTGGAAAAGGAAAACAATGTGGTGTACACCTTCGCGGAACGGCAGCTGAGCCCGGAAGACCTGGGCAACGTGGATGCCAGGAGCCGGAAGTTCGAAGAAGAAGAACAGGCCAAAGGCGTCCAGGACCATTACCTGGACCTGCTGGAACGGCTGGAGAAGAAGTATCTGTAAAAGGTGCTGCTGACAGAGAGGGTACCGCACACAATGTGCGGCACCCTCTTTTGTGCTATAATAAAACCATCTTCGCAACAAAGGGAGCGTGACCATGGTATGGATGCACAGAAAATCATTGAACAGGCGGTGGACGGCCGGTACCGGGACGAACTGGTGGACCTGAGCCGGCAGATCTGGGAACTGGCGGAAGTGGGCTATGAGGAGAAACAGTCCGCAGAAACCCTGTGCCAGGCTCTGGAGCGCCACGGCTTCACCGTCACCCGGAATCTGGTGAACATCCCCACGGCATTCAAGGGAGTCTGGGGCCAGGGGAAACCGGTGGTGGGGATCCTGGGAGAATACGACGCCCTGCCCGGCCTCAGCCAGGAAGCCGGCTGCCCGGTGAAGAAACCGGAACATGAAGGCTGTGCCGGCCATGGCTGCGGCCACAACCTGCTGGGCACCGGGGCCCTGGCCGGCGCCCTGGCCCTGAAGGATTATCTGGAAGCAACGGGGCAGCCGGGCACCGTGGTGTATTTCGGTACCCCGGCGGAAGAAAACCTCAGCGGCAAGGCCTTTATGGCCCGGGACGGCGCCTTTGACGGGGTGGACTTCTTCCTTACCTGGCATCCCGCTCCGGAAAACCGTACCGCCACGCCCCATCTGAACGCCAACGTGTGCCGGACCTACAAATTCAAGGGCATCACTTCCCACGCCGGGGGCGCTCCGGAACTGGGCCGCAGCGCCCTGGATTCCTGCGAGATCATGGGGGTGGGGGCCAACTACCTCCGGGAGCACGTGATCATGGAAGCCCGGATCCACTACGCTTATCTGGATGTGGGAGGCCGGGCTCCCAACGTGGTCCAGGACCATGCGGCGGTGCGCTATGTGGTCCGGGCTCCCTACTACCGGCAGGTGAAGGAAATCGTCCCCCGACTGGACGATGTGGCCCGGGGAGCAGCCCTTATCTGCGGCACCCAGGTCACGGTGGAACGGGAATCCGGCTATTCCGAATACATCAACAACCAGGTGCTGGCCCAGGCGGCCACCGAGGCCTTCCACGCCATCGGGGTGCCAAAATGGGATGACCGGGACTTTGCCCTGGCCAAAGCCTTTACCGATTCCTTCAGCGACAGCATGAAGGAGAAGGAAGAGCAGACCATCCTGAAACGGTACGGCCGGGACCGGCTGGAAGAAAAGCTGGCCCAGCCCCTGGATACGGAAATCAAGGATTTCGACCCGGACCGGGAAGAACTGGATTTCGGCTCCACGGATGTGGGGGACGTGGGCTTCATCGCGCCCACCTATTATTTCAACGTGGCCACCGAAGCCATGGGCACCCCCGGCCACTCCTGGTATAAAACCGGCCAGGTGAATTCCTCCATCGGCCAGAAGGGAATGCTCACCGCCGGCAAGGTGATCGCCCTGACCGCGGTAAAGCTCCTGGAAGACCCGGACCGTCTGGCCGCCGCCCAAAAAGAGTTCCAGGCCAAGAACAATGGCCAGTACGACTGCCCGGTGGCGGGAGTGGAAAAGCTGCCGAAGTTGTAAAAAAAGGGGGCTGCTGCATGGGCAGCAGCCCTGTCAACGGCCGCTGACCGTTGACAGCTGACAAAAAAAGACCGGCAGGCCGCCGGTCTTTTTCTTTATCCTTCCACCTTTTCAATGGCTCCCACCGGGCACCCTTCCAGGGCTGCCTGGGCGTTGGCTTCTTCGCCAGCCGGAACATCATCGGGAATGGCTTCCGCCACCCCGGCATCCGTCATGTGGAATACTGCCGGGCAGGTGCCTTCGCACAGCCCGCATCCGATACAGGTATCCTGATTGACTTTGAATTTCATAATGGAACACTCCCCTTTTTCCGGGTCCCGGTTCATTGTTCCCCGGTCCCTTTGATGGTTCCAGTATAGCCCCAGGGACAGAAAAAATCTGTTGGCAGGACAACGAAATTGAAAGATCCATTGCGAATCCGTAGGGGCCGCACGCCGGGCGGCCCGCCAGAGGACGAATCTGGCTCCCACTCCCAACCCCGTAGGGGCCGCACAACCGGCGGCCCGCCAAAGGACGAATCTGGCTCCCAGCTCCCTTACAGGCTGTGGATCTCCTTCAGTCCCTGGACCAGCCAGCGGCCCTGGCCATCCATGAGCCCCCAGCCCTGTTTTCCTTTGGCCGGGGCCGCCTGTCCCTGGAAGGAACCGGTCTGGGTCACTCCGTCCGGGACCCGGGCAGGGAGGATCCCCCCATCCCGGTCCATCAGCTTCCAGGTCTTTCCTTCCCGGATCCAGGTGGTTTCCGCCTGGCTGCCAAAGGGGGTCAGGGTCACCGGCTGCTGCCAGGTACGGAGCACCTGTCCGGTGGTTTCAGAAACCAGCCGGGATATGGACCCTTCCTTCACCAGCATCCGCTGCCGTCCCAGGAACTGGACCCCGTCCCAGGCAAAGGGCAGGCGCAGGGAGCCGTCGCTTACGTCCACGATCCCGTATTTCCGGGTCCCTTTGTCCAGGACCGCCGCCAGTCCTTCCTGTTCGTCCAGACCGCCGCCGTCGATGTCGTATTTCCCCGGCCCGAACAGCACCCGGCCTTGGCGGTCCACAAACCACATTTCTCCCTTGTCCTTCACAAAGGTCCCCCAGAGGGTCATGGGGAACACGGCATCATTCCGGTCATCCACGATCACCTGGCCCGTCCGGTCGATGTAGCCCCGCTTCACCCCGTCCCAGGTCAGGCTCAGGGGCTGGTCCGGCATATACACACTGTGGTCCCAGAAAGCCGCTCCCAGGGCTGCGCTGGCCAGAGTGGCCCAGTTGAAGGAACGGACCGTGCGCCGGGTTTCCGCCAGGCCATCCTGGAAGGGGAACACCCGGTCATAGGGGGCGGCAAACAGCTCCCGGCCCTGGGTATCGATGGCCACGGATTTGCCCTGGGCATTGACCACAAAGGCGATCCCTTCGCTGAAATCCCCCCGTACTTCCCGGTACACCGGAGCCAGCACCGTCCGCTGGTTCGCATCCCGGAAGCCCCAGCGTCCCTTTTCCTTGAAGGGGATGAGGGCATCCGGCGCTGAAGGGGACTGGGTCGGCCGGCCTTCCCGGGTGAAGTACAGCAGGTCCTTCTTGCCCTCCCGGGCCGCCAGGAGGCCCTGGGAAGCCGCTTCCAGGGATTTGTACCGGGGTGCCAGGATTTCCCGTCCCCGGGCGTCCCAGAGCCCCCACAGGCCCTTGCTGTCCCGTCCGGCAAACACCGGGGCCAGGAGGCTTTCCCGGGCCGCACGGACCAGCCCCGGCACCTTCCGGTTGGGGTTGGGGACCAGGAGCCCGCCCAGGATCTCCGCGGTGCCGGCCTTGTCCACATTGACGCTGCTGCTGGTGTGGGTGGAAGTGGTGGAAGACGAGGTGCGAGTGGAAGATTCCGTCCGGGTGGTGGTGTGGGATTCCCGGTGTTCATGGGAATAGATCTCCGCCGGCTTTTCCGCCGAAGCAGAAAGGGGCAGAGCCCAGGAAGCCGCCAGGACAGCGGTCAGCAAAGAGGATTTCAGGGAAGATCGGTGCATACAGGTCTCCTTTCAGATTCACGAAAATCATAAAACAATGCAAGAATGGGAAAATTATAACACAAAGAACGATTATCCGTAAAGGAAGAGGAAAGAAGGAAAACGTCAGATTCCTTGCGAACCCGTAGGGGCCGCACGCCGGGCGGCCCGCCAAAGGACGAATCTGGCTCCTGATCTCAACCCCGTAGGGGCCGCATGCCGGGCGGCCCGCCAGAGGATACTTTTTTTCTTCGCCCGGTTATGATAGAGTAGGGACAGAGGATTGCAATGGGCCAGAGGACCCGGAAAACGCTCTATCCAGAGGAGGACAACAAATGTTTTGCATAAATTGTGGTACGAAATTGCCCGATGGGGCAAAATTCTGTTTCAACTGCGGGGCCAGGGTGCCTGATCTGGCAACGGACGATGCACCGGAACAGGCGCCGGCAGCGGAAAAGGGAGATGCGGCACCGGTCGTCCAGACCGCCGTCCCGGCCGCCTCCGCCGGGGCCGGACAGACCGGGGGAGAGCCCGTCTCTGCACCCAAAAAGGAAACCCTGCCGGAGGTGCCGGGCAGCCATGCCCTCATCCTTGGCAGATATCCCATTGATTTTCCCCGGCCGCTGGCCCTGCGGCGGCAGCTGTGGGCGCCCTTCAACCGGGAGGGGGCCCGGCAGAGACGGCTGGTGGGGAAGTATATCCGGGAACACCTCCATGTGGAGGACTATACGGACCCGGCCGCCCTGGTGGAATTCCTGACCCGGATTATCTTCGATGCCTGCGAGCCTGCCATGGATGCGGCGGTGGAAGCCCTGATGGATCACGGCATCGATTTTGTCAGTAAAAAAGATCTGCTGGACAAACTCTTTGAGCAGTACAAGGAAACCGACCTGGTCCGGGAGCTGGCCGAAGACCAGGCGGCGATTTCCCGCTATCTGGAGCAGCTGGGAGAGGAAAAAGAGATGAACAAGGCCCACTGGCAGGGAGGCGGCTTTGGCATCACCGGGGCCATCACCGGGGCGGTGAAAGCCGGCATGCTGAACATGGCTTCCGACGGACTGAGCGCCCTGGGACGGGCCGTTACCGGCAATACCTATTCCGGCCGGGCCCAGCGGTTCATCCGGCAGCGTCTGGACAGCCACAACTATGCAGGGATGGGAGCCAGCCTTGCAGACAACATCATTTCCGTCTGGCTGGTCAACGAACTGGTCCATGTCCTGGAAGACAGCCACAAGCTGCCCCCCTTCCACTTCCGGACCAAAGAAGTCAAAAGCCGGATGGACAACCTCCAGGTGATGCTGGAAAATGGCCGGTACAGCAATGAGAAGGCCATGGAGACCCTTTGTGAATGCCTGACCCAGACCGGAGCCACTTTTTCCGTTTATCTTGCCATGGCCAAGCTGGCGCCGGATGCCATTCCGGATATCCTGGACGTGGCGGATACGGAAGGGGAAGGTCTTTCCCTGGCCGGAAGCCTGTGGCAGGACCTCCATCAGAAAGGCGACATTGCGTTTCCCCGGTGGGTGGACTGCCTGGGCGTCGAAAGAGGGTATGCCGTCCGGACACCGGAGGAAATGGCCGTGCTGCGGTACCTGATGCGGGAGTATCCGGAGGGGTATGAGGGACTCCGGATTGTCCTGGTCGATGCCAGCGGCGTGACCTTTCCTTTTTACCCGGATCTGGAAGAGGTTTCCTATTACGGGTTCGGCGACCAGCTCCAGTTTGCTTACAAAGGGATGGAACCCATCGACTTTGCAGCCAAGAAAATCCGTTTCTATCAGATCCGGTTCGCCCCGCCTTATGGGGAAGTGGCGGCAGCCCAGGTGGAAACGTTCAAACAGGACGCCCAAAAGGCCCTGGACCAGGGAGAACAGCAGCAGGCGGCGGCTTCTTACCAGGCGGCAGCGGATATGGGCGACCGGGAAGCCATGTACCGGCTGGGGCTGGTCTGTCGGGATCTGGGAGAACCGGAAGAAGCGTCCAAATGGCTCCAGACGGCGGCAGAACTGGGAGACCCCGATGCGGCCTGGGAATTCTACCGGCAGAGTGTCCAGGATGGATCCCCGGAATCCGATTACCTGTTCGCGGCAGCCAAAGGCGGCCAGGGAGAAGCCAGCATGCAGCTGGGCGAACTCTATGAAACCGGAACGGAAATGGAAGATGGAAAGGATTTTGACAAGGCGGCAAAATATTATGAGCAGGCAGCTGTCCTGGGGATCGCCGGGGCGGCAGAAGCCCTGGAACGGACCCGGAAGGCCCTCCATACCCCTGAATTCCAGGAGACGCTGTTCCGCAACTATCAGAAATACAGAGACTGTGACGAAGAACGGGCCCTTGACTATCTCCGCCGCAGTGCCGGACTGGGCTATGAGGAGGCGCGGAGGGTCCTGGGGATTTGGGACCTGAAAGAGGCGGCCAGACTCCGGCAGGCGGAAGCAACGGACTGGGCAGAAGTCCGCACCCTGTATGAAGAGTCGGTGGACTGCGGCAGTCCGGAAGGCTGCTGGGAACTGGCTCTTTTGAAAGAAAGCGGAAAAGGGACTGCCGTGGATCAGGAAGGGGCGGACGGCTTGATCCGCCGGGCCGCTGAGAAAGGCTTTGGACCGGCCTGTACCCGGATGGGACTGGAAGAAGCCAAAGCCGGCCATAAGGAGGCTTCCTTTGCCTGGTACCAGAAAGGGGCCGCTGCCAACGATCCCCAGGCCTGCCTCCAGGCCGGTCTGTGCCGGGAAGGGGGGGAAGGCTGCGCAAAGGATCTGGAAAAAGCCCGGGAACTGCTGGGCAGAGCACGGGAAGGTGGTCTGGATGAGGCCCGGGAACCCCTGGAGCAGGTGGACCTTGTCCTGGGCGACAGATTCCAGGGAGAGAGCCGCTATGGGGAAGCCCTGGCCTGCTACGAAGAGGCAGCGGAAGGTGAAAATGCCGAAGCCATGCTGAAAGCGGCTGCCCTGCGGGGAAACCAGGATCTGGAAGAATGGTACGATTATGGAAAGGCCATGACCTGGTATGAACAGGCGGCCCGTCTCCAGCCGGAAACCGAGGAAACGAAAACCGCCCGGATCTGCCTGAAGGCTGCCGGTGAATATCCGGACCTTCTGGCCTATCTGGAAAGCAAGCATAGGGCTCAGCTTGAAGGCAGCCATTACTATCTGGGGGACAATATCCCCGGAGACCTTCTGGAAAACGCCATGAAGGCCTACGGCAGCCGGTTGGGTGTGGACCGCTCTGAAGTTCTGCTGCTCTGTGATGCCACCAACGCCCTGCTCTGGGGAAAGGGAAAGAAAGGGTTCCTTCTGACAGACGAAGGGGATATTTTTACCTCACAAGGGGAAAAAGCCTTTGTGGATGATTTCTGCCGGGTCTTCCTGAACCAGGATCGTGTGCTCCAGAGTGACACGGGTTTTGTCCTTTGTACCTTTGAAGAAAGTGACTGCAGCAGTCTGGATGCCAATTTTGCCTCCTGGCTGTCAGAAGAAGTGATCCTGTCCAAGGAAGAATACGATCTTGCCGAAGCGCACGGCATCTTTGAGGATGAGGATGAGGAAGAAGAGGAAACGGAACCATCCGGACATCCGGCAGCTGCCGAAACACAGCCTTCTGTGCAGGAGGCTCCCCTGGCTTCTGGTGCCAGTTCTGTCAGCGGAACGGCAGGCTTTTGTTCCCACTGCGGCGCACCGGCCAAACCGGGGGCACGGTTCTGTACCCAATGCGGGGCACCTCTGGCCGCCGCAAAAGAAGCGCCCTCTGACGGACCCGGCCGGGAAGCCCTCCTTGCCTTTGTGCAGCAGCTGGCTCCCCTGGTCAATAAAACCAATACCTATCTGTACTGCGCCCCTGATATCCCGCCCAAGAAGATGGCCAATGCCCTGTCCAGCTATGCCCAAAGCTATGGGCTGGACCCGAAGGATATCCTTGTCCTTTGCGACAAAACCGTAAGGGGAACCGCCCGGGACGGCTTCCTCCTGACCTGGGATGCGCTCATTTCCTCGGAAAAGGGAGTCTTTCCCCTCAAAGAAATCGGCCGGATGGAACCCGCCACCAGCATATGGAACGGAAAAATCATCCTCCAGCCCGGGAACCGGAAATTCCTGACCATCGGTCCGGATAAAGAACTGACGGCGTTCTGTGAGGGAATGAACAGGCTGCTGAAAGGTTGAGGGCAAGTGCAGAGGGAAGATTGCAGAGTGAAGAGCAGGACGGCGGGAAACCAACGATTCATTGCGGTACCGTAGGGGCCGCATGCCGGGCGGCCCACTTGATTCACGGCCTGTCGATACCGGAACCGTAGAGAATGACCAAGACCGGCGCAGCCGTGTCGTCCGGTCATCCCGCATCTGCCGAAGGAGACCTTTCTGTCGGGAACGGGCGGCTCTGGTGACATTTTGCTTCGCGGAAGTTTTGAGCCGCCTCTACGGATTCGAGTCGATTGTTTGATGGAAATCCGCAGGGGAACCCATCCCGGCCGCCCAGGGGGCCAATACGTTTAAAGCCAGATGCTTGGCATCTGGCTTCTTGTTTCAATGTATGTTATACTGCCCACGGTGTTGTCTATACGGCAGGCGGTCAAATCTTGCCCCAGAAATGGGGTGAGGACCCTATGACGAAATACGATTTTTTTACCTTTTTGGTAATCCTCTTCGTAATCATCGTTGCAATTCGGGCATAAAGAAATCCGCCTCCAGCTTCCAACAGTAGGCGGATTTCTTTCCATATACTGCTATGGGGCTGACCGTCACCAGACAGCACCATTTATATTTTCATTGTAACACAGTTACAGGGGATTGCAAGAGAGGTATAGAAAGGGGGCATAAGGAAACCCGCCGTCGGCTCCAATCGATAGGCGGGTTTTCTTAAACCTTCTAGCAACGGGGCTGACCAAATGGACAGCTTCTTTTTCATTGTATCACAGGTCCCTGAGATTGACCACCTTATGAATATTTTTGTGAAAAAATGAAAATCTTGTCATAAAAATCCCCTTACGGTATACTGAACCCAGAAAGTATCAACAAACAACGGGGGTTGTGGATCATGGGGAGACAATGGACCGGGATTATAGGGGCAGTGGGTGTGCTGTGGGGGACGGCATGCCCTGTTTTTGCTGCGCCCAATCCAATTTTGCAGCAGGAACAGCTGCAGCAGGCCAGACAGGAACAGAGAAAGCGGATGGAGAGGCTGGAAAACCCGGGAGAACGGAAGCCGGATGGAAGGCCGGCAGGTACAGGTGGAAACCGGAAGGAATCTGCACCTGGAAAGCCTCCAGGATCGGGAGACCTATGACAGCCGGAATACAGGAGGGGGAATTTCCGTCTCTGCCGGAGGAGGTCATGTTTCCGGAAGTGGCAGCGCCCAGAAACAGACTCTCCGTTCCGACTATGAAAGTGCGACGGAACAGGCGGGAATCTATGCAGGAGACCAGGGGTTCCAGATTCAGGCAGGGGGCAATACCCATTTGAAGGGAGCCGTGATCCACAGCGATGCCCCGGCAGAAAAGAACCGTCTGGAAACGGGAACCCTCAGCTGGGAAGATGTGGAAAACAGAGCGTCCTACAAAGCGGATGGACAGGGTGTGGCTTTTTCTGCCACTACCCGGACCGGACAGGAAGACCGGCGGAAACTCAATGAACGGGGACTCTATCCTGAAGTGGTGAGTACTGTCAAAGGCCGGGCAGAAAGCACCACAAAAGCCGGTATCTCTGTCGGAAGTATCATCATCCGGGAGAGAGAAAAACAGGTCCAGCCGGTAAAACAGCTGAACCGGGACACGAAAAACAGTCTCCAGAAACTGGCGACCATCTTTGACAAGGGGAAAGTCCAAGAAAAGCAGGAACTGGTAAATGAACTGAGCAAAGTGGGAAACCGGGCCATTCATGAACTGGCCGCACGGAAAGGCTGGCAGGAAGGCAGTGATGAAAAGATCCTGTCAAGGCCGGATTCAATTTGCCCCCCTTTAGGTCAATTATAGTCCGGGCTTAACAACTTCTTCTGAATGGAACAGAAAAAATCCTTCCCAACTGGAAAAAGAAGGTCATTATCGGGCATTTTACCGGCATGAATGGGATTTTGGGGGGATGGTAAGAAGTTAGACACGGCCCTGTGAACGGCGGAAATCTAATGATCTATTGGGGTACCGTAGGGGGCGCAGGCCCGGCCGCCCAGGGGGCCAATACGTTCAAAGCCAGATGCCCGGCATCTGGCTTCCTCAACGACAAACGACAAAATCCAAAAAAGCCGCCACCCGAAGGTGACGGCTGTCCTTTTTCAATATGGTCGGGGCGACAGGATTCGAACCTGCGGCCTCTTAGTCCCGAACCAAGCGCGCTACCAAACTGCGCTACGCCCCGACAACACAAATAGATTATAGAGGGTTATTGGCCTTTTGTCAACTGTTCTTTGCCAAATTCCGGAAAAAATTTCAGACGGATCTCAAAAGGCCGCTCCCAGGGCAGGTTCACGGCAAACTGGGCATCCCGGAACCAGTACCGGTTCTCCCCGTCCTCGTAGTAGGGGAACTGGCGGCAGTACCACAGCAGTACCTGGTGGTAGATCCCCAGTTCCCGGGACAGGTAGCAGGTGGCGGCGTTGGGGTAATCCCCGCCTTTTTCCGGGGCTACCCCGTTCAGGTCCTGGAGTTCGGCCATGTGGGGACGGATCAGCTTCTGGTAGGCCCAGTCGTCCAGGAACCGGGCGTAGTTGAACTGGAAATTGGCGCTGTACAGAGCGGGCAGCTGGTCCCTGGGCAGTTTTTGGGCCTGGCCGGATACGATGGTCCCCTGGGCCACGGCGGTGCCGATGGCGTTGGAAGCGGTGTTCCAGCCGGAATAGGCCAGCAGCCGGGGCAGCGGCGTTCCGTTGGCCATGAGATGGGGCAGGATGCAGTCCCCGGCGGCAAAACGGGTGGAAAGGTCCACCAGGGCCACGGGCTTCTTTTCCATCAGCTCTTTGATGTCCCGGGCGATCCGGGTGCTGTCTTCCGCTTTTTCTCCGCCGCAGTGGATGTACAGGACGAAATCCGCATCCTCCAGGGAAACGGTTTCAGTGCCGTTGGCCAGCCGGATCTTTTCCTCGGCGATCTGGCCCAAAGTCAGGGGCACGAAATGGAGGGTATAGTCCTTCATGGCCGGATCCCCGTACAGCACCCGGATCCTGGGCCGGTAGCCGGTGCGCCGGCTGTAGATCCGGGCGGCGGCCAGGGTCCCCAGTTCGTCGGCTCCCTGGGAGGTGTAGATGGGCGGGTGCAGGTCGTAGGCCTGGGGATAGGCCCCTGCGTTCAGCCGGTTGTAGTTGGGCAGTCCGTAGGGATGGGCATCGTCCTGGCCGATCACCAGGTCCGTCAGGTTCGCCTCGGTGACGAACTGGACCAGTTCCTCGTTGAACCGGTCGTTGTCCCGGTACAGGGTGATGTACTTCCACTTCAGGTCCATGGGGATCAGGGCCTTGACTTCTTCGTAGTTTTCCCTGTCGTAGGGCAGCCCCCGGATCTTCTTGTCCATGTTGATGGTCCAGGTCATGAGATGCCACTGGTACCACCGGTCCGGCAGCACATGGTCGCTAATCAGCAGCCGGGGGATGATGGAGTACAGATAGAACTGTTTGTCCGGATTGTCATCCTTCAGTTCTTCCAGCCAGGTGAAAAAGTCCCCGGCCTTCCGGTCCGTCAGGGGTTCCATCCGGGAATGGAGCAGGCCTCCGAAGATCATCAGGTCTGTGGAAAGGAGGGCCCCCTGCTGCCGGGGCAGGGTACCGGCCAGCCAGGTCTTCAGGGCCGGGATATGGGCCGGTTCGTCGTACCAGTCCATGATTTCACTGGGCGGAGCCGTGAAATGGATGCCTCCCAGGGCCCCCAGCTCTTCGGTGAAATCCCGGCAGGGGGGACGGTTGTCCAGGGGCAGCAGGGCCCAGTTTTCCGCCGCCGGCACCGGTCCCGGGGAAAAAACAGCCCCTTTGGGCGCCAGAGTATGGTACAATACACCTGCGGCCGCAAAGACCGTGACGGCCGGCAGGAGAACGTTCTTCCACTTCACGGGGGGACCCTCCTTTCATAGGATATTTATCTATTATAACGTACGGAAGAGGTTTTGTGTATGCGAATCATAACGGGAAAGGCCAGGGGACTGAAACTGGTGACCCCGAAGAATTACCTGGTGCGGCCCACGGCGGACCGGGTGAAGGAAGCCCTGTTCAACATCATCCAGAGCCGGATCCCCGGCAGCACCGTGCTGGACGCCTTTGCGGGCACCGGGAACCTGGGCCTGGAAGCCTGGAGCCGGGGGGCAGAACAGGTGGTGTATTTCGACAAAAGCCGGGAAAGCCTGAAGCTGGTGCAGGCCAATGTGGAAAAGGCCCGGGCCGGGGAGCAGGTAAACATGATCCACACCGACGCGGTGAACGGCCTTGCCATGATGGCCCAGCAGGGAAAGACCTTCGATCTGATCTTTTCGGACCCGCCCTACAACAAGGGGCTGAACCGGAAGGTGGTGGAGGCCCTGGAGAAATGGCCGGTGCTGAAGCCTGGCGGCCTGCTGGTGCTGGAACATTCCCTGGAAGAGGACCCGGGGGACTATCTGCCCCAGGGCACGGAATTTCGGCAGGAAAAGTACGGGGATACGAAAATCTCCCTAATAGTGTGGAAAAGCTGAATCGTTTTTGTTATAATGGTACGTAGCAAATCTGCTTCTCTTGGAGGTTCAACGTGCGTAAAGCGGTATGTCCGGGCAGTTTCGACCCGGTGACCATGGGACATCTGGATATTTTTGAACGGGCCAGCAAAATGTTCGATGAGCTGATCATCAGCGTTTTCGTGAACCCGGCTAAGGACAAGGCCATGTTCTCCATGGAAGAACGGGTTGCCATGATCCGTCAGGCAACGGCCCACATCCCCAATGTGCGGGTGACCAGTTTTTCCGGTCTGCTCAACGAATTCTGCGAGAAGGAAGGGGCCCGGTTCATTGTCCGGGGTCTGCGGGCGTTTACGGATTTCGAATACGAATTCCAGCGGGCGCTGCTCATGAAGGAAATCGATGAACAGCTGGAAACGGTGTTCATCATGACCAACGCCAAATATTCCTATCTCAGCTCTTCCGGAGTGCGGGAAATGGTCTATTTCGGCGGCGATATTTCCGGTTTTGTACCGGACTGCATCCGGGCAGAAGTCATGGCCCGGGGGAAACAATCTCTCAAACGGTAGGATCGAATACAAAAAAGGAAGGAAAGATGGTCATGGAATTGGATAAGATCTTGGACGAAATGGAAAGCATTCTGTCAGATGGCTGGAGGATCCCTCTTGTCAACAAGGTAATGATCGACGAAAACGAGATCACCATGGTGATGGACAAACTGAGAGCCGCTGTGCCTCTGGAAGTGAAACGGGCCCATGACTTGCTGGAAGAACAGAAGAACATCATCGACAAGTCCCGGGCGGAAGCCGACCACATTGTGGAACAGGCCCATGCGGAAGGGGGACGGATCGTGGATCTGGCCAAAGCGGAAGCAGACCGTCTGGTGCGCCAGGAAGAAGTGGTGAAGGCCGCCGAAGAAAAGGCCAACGGCATCATCGCCACCACCCAGCAGTACGACAAGGACATGCGGGCGGCTGCCGATGCCTATGCGGAAAAACTCCACAGCGAATCCATGCAGTATGCCATGGATGTGTTCAACTATCTGGAAGAAAACCTCACCAAGACCCTCAGTGCCGTACGGGACAACGGGAATGCCCTGAAATCCAGCTATGACGCCGATCACCAGCTGAATGCCGGGAACAACGGGGGAGAAGAGAAATAATCGGTCAGAAAGAAAGAAGCCTGTTGTGCTGTCAAAAGAGCACAACAGGCTTTTCTTTGTAATCCCGGTCCGTCACCCGGCCCTCCGTCACCAGCTGGAACAGGTCCTGGGCCCGGATATCCAGCCGGAGCTGCTGCCGGAAGCCGGGATCCGGGGCCTTGCCCAGGGTGTTCTTTTGGATGCCGGTCAAAAGGGGCAGACGGGCCGTCTTTTTCATGGCCCGGAGCAGCTGCCGGCCGGTCTGGGTCATCCCCAGCACCCGCAGGTACCGGGGACCGGCCTGGGCGGCATCCCGGAACCGGCAGTCCGGACCGGAGAGAAGGTACTGCCACAGGAGACGCCGGATCCGGGAGGGGGAGTACCGCCGGGTGCTCACCTGTTCCACCAGGGCGGCGAAACCGCCGGAGTGCCGCAGCTTCCAGATCCGGTCCTCCAGCCCTTCGGACACCTGGGTGCAGGCCGCCATGCCTTCCGGGGAACCGGTTTCCAGGGCATAGGCCAGCAGGGTGTCCAGGGCCCGTTCCCGGTCCGGCAGAGGGAGCCCTTCCTCCCACCAGGCTCTGCACAGGGGCCGGAGGGCCGGGGGCAGGGCGCCTGCAGCTGCTTCCGTGAACCCGTGGCACTGCAGCTCCTGGCGGAGAGCGGAAGCACTGGGCCAGCCGTTTTCATCGAGGGTGCGGCTGCCGTAGAGGGTGCCTTCCCGGCGGATAGGCAGGGGACGGATCTCCGGATGGGGTCGGAGGGCCCGGAGGTATTCCAGGGCCAGCAGGTTGTTGGAACCGGTGAACAGGTCCCCGTAGGCCGGATCCCGCTCACTGGCCAGCCGGGCCGCGGCGGCTCCGTAGGAGAGCCCGTTCCCCAGGGCCTGCTGCCATTCCTCCGGGGTGAATTTCTCCCGGGAAAGCCGGACCAGGGCCTCCGGGTCCCTGGCTTCGCAGCCGAAGGAAAGATGGGTCACAAGGCCGGTGGCAGCCAGCAGCTCCACCCCGAAAAAGGCGAACCCCTGGGCGCTTTGCAGGCTGCCTGTCACCGGCAGTTCCAGCACCAGGTCCGCGCCTCCCAGAAGGGCCAGACGGGTCCGCCGCCACTTGTCCCACAGGGGCAGTTCTCCCCGCTGGGTGAGGCTGCCGCTCATGACGGCGATGACCGGGAGGGCAGGCCCCAACAGGCTCCGCACTGCCTCCAGCTGATGGCCGTGGCCCCGGTGAAACGGATTGTATTCGGCCACCAGGCCGACGACAGAAGGATGTTCCATGGCAAATCTCCAAATTTTTATTTTACAAATTCCAAAATCTTTGCTAACATATATTAGTATTATAGCATAAGCATAATACTGGTTTAAAATCAGTAGTCGATCAGGAGGCAATGTAATGAAGATTTTTGTTGTAAACTGCGGCAGCTCTTCCATCAAATATCAGCTGATTGATATGAAGGATGAATCTGTCATCGCAAAAGGTCTGGTAGAACGTATCGGCATCGAAGGTTCCGTTCTGACCCACACCCCCGCCGGCAAGGACAAAGTAAGACTGGAAAGCGCCATCCCCGACCATGTGGACGGCATCAAGAAAGTCCTGGCTGCTCTGGTTGACCCCAACCACGGTGTCATCAAATCCATGGATGAAATCGATGCAGTGGGCCACCGTGTGGTGCACGGCGGTGAAATCTTCAACGAATCCGTTGTGATTACCGATGAAGTGCTGAAACAGATCGAAGATCTGAGCGATATGGCTCCCCTGCATCAGCCGGCCAACGTTTCCGGTATCCGTGCCTGCCAGAAACTGATGCCCAACACCCCGCAGGTTGCCGTATTCGATACCGCCTTCCATCAGACCATGCCTCCTGTGGCATACATGTTCGGCGTGAAATACGAAGAATACAAGGACTATGGCATCCGGAAATACGGGTTCCACGGGACTTCCCACAAATACGTGTCCGGCGTGGCCGCCCAGCTGCTGGGTAAGGACATCAAAGACACCAAGATCATCACCTGCCACCTGGGCAACGGCTCCAGCATCACCGCTGTGGACGGAGGCAAATCCGTGGATACTTCCATGGGCTTCACTCCCCTGGACGGCGTGCTGATGGGCACCCGTACCGGTTCCATCGATCCGGCTGTGGTTCCTGTGCTGATGCAGAAGAAGGGCCTGGATGCTGCCGGCGTTGACAAGTACATGAACAAGGAATGCGGCGTCCTGGGCGTATCCGGCGTTTCCAGCGACTTCCGTGACCTGGAAGATGCTGCCGCCAAAGGCAATGAAAGAGCCCAGCTGGCTCTGGATATGTTCTGCTATCAGGTGAAACGCTATGTAGGTGCTTATGCAGCTGCCATGGGCGGCGTTGACGCCATTGTGTTCACCGCAGGCGTGGGCGAAAACGACATCCACACCCGTCAGCAGGTTTGCGCAGGCCTTGAATTCCTGGGTGTGAAACTGGATGCTGACCGGAACAACGTTCGGGGCAAAGTCACCGAAATCAGTGCTGCTGATTCCAAGGTGAAAGTATTCCTGATCCCCACCAACGAAGAACTGGCCATTGCCCAGGATACCCTGAGACTGTGCAGCAAATAAGATGATTTGGGCTTTTGCTTGACAAAGGCCGGTTTCATCGATATAATGTAACGGTTGATAATATGATTAAAATCAATGTAGCAGAAATCAAAAAAAGACTGACAGGGTCGGAATCTTTCCAGTACGACCTTGCCCCGTCCCAGTTGAACCTGACGCCGGAAGATGCGGACCTGGAAGGGCGCATCCTGGTGGAAGGGGAGATCTCCAACGGGGGAGACGTGCTGCTTCTCACGGCCACGGAACGGTTCGTCTGCCACGGCACCTGCGCCCGCTGCCTGAAAGATGTGCGGCTGGAGCTGAGCGCCCAGGTGGAAGAGCGGTATTACCCGGAAGGGACCGAAGGGCTGGAAGAGGATGCCTTCACCTATCAGTTTGACGTGGTTGATGTTACGGATGCTTTGAGGGAGTCCCTGCTCCTGGCCATTCCGGCCAGAGTCCTGTGCAAACCGGACTGCAAGGGAATCTGTCCGGTCTGTGGAGCGGACCGCAATGTGACAGACTGTCACTGCGATACCCATTCCATCGACCCTCGGTTGGAAGCTCTTAAGGCGTTGTTAGAGAAATAGGTTGAGTTTAGGAGGTGTACGAATATGGCAGTACCAAAGAGAAAAATGTCTAAAGCCCGTCGGGATTCCCGTCGTGCCAATTGGAAACTGGCTGCTCCTGGCTTGGTTGAATGCCCTCAATGCCACGAGCTGAAGCGCCCTCACCACGTATGCACTGAATGCGGCTATTACGATGGTAAGGAAGTCGTGAAAGAAGACGAAGAATAAGGATTGCCGGCTAGCCGGGAACCTTGAAAAGAACACCGTCCCTCCGGGGGCGGTGTTCTTTTCATGTCCCCCTTTCTAAATCCTCCAAACTGGCTTATAATGATAGAATAAGCATCAACCCAATATACATGAGGGGAGCAGCGGAGTATGAAATTCTTTATCGATACAGCCAACCTGGACGAGATCCGGGAAGCGGAAGCCATGGGTATCATCAGCGGAGTCACCACCAATCCTTCTCTGATCGCCAAAGAAGGCCGGGATTATGAAGAAACCCTCCGGGAAATCGCCCAGATCGTGGACGGGCCCATTTCCGGGGAAGTGAAGGCCAGCACCACCCTGGCCCGGGACATGGTGATGGAGGGCCGGGTGATCTCCCAGATCCATCCCAACATGGTGGTGAAGATCCCCATGACGGCAGAGGGCCTGAAGGCCGTGAAGATCCTGGCTTCGGAAGGGATCAGGACCAACGTGACCCTGGTCTTTTCCGCCACCCAGGCCATCCTGGCCGCCCGGGCCGGTGCCACTTATGTATCTCCCTTCCTGGGCCGTCTGGACGACATTTCCACCGACGGCACCCGTCTCATCCGGGAAGTGATGGAGATCTTCCGGATGTATCCGGACATCACCACCAAGGTGATCTGCGCCTCCATCCGCCATCCCATGCACGTGGTGGAGTGCGCCAAGGTGGGCGCGGATATCGCCACGGTGCCCTACAAGGTGCTGATGCAGATGGTCCAGCATCCCCTGACCCGGACCGGCATCGAGAAGTTCTGCCAGGATTTCGAAGCGGTGTTTGGCCGGTAATCTATGAACAAGCTGTAAATTCTGTAACAGACTCCCCAGTCAAGTCTTGTTTTTTGCCCTTACTCTGGTATAATTAACTCTAGTGTTATGACTAGGTACTAAAAGTAGGTGGTAGAATGGGTTCTGTGGGACAGAAAAAGGCAAGACAGCAGCGTCTGCAGCAGCTGCTGGCCAGGAATCCGTTCCTGACCGATGAGCATCTGGCCGAAACCTTTCAGGTCAGCATCCAGACCATCCGTCTGGACCGGCTGGCCCTGGGGATCCCGGAACTCCGGGAACGGACCCGCCACATGGCGGAGGATGCCCAGGAAAAACTGAAAGCCATTACCAGCGAGGACATCGTGGGGGAACTGATCGACCTGGAAATCGGGGTCAGCGGCATTTCCATGATGACCGTGGACCGGGAAATGGTGCTGCAGAAAACCGGCGTGTGCCGGGGGCAGTATATGTTCGCCCAGGCCAATTCCCTGGCCCTGGCGGTGATCGATGCCCCGGCGGCTCTCACCGGGGTGGCCAATGTGAAGTACAAGATCCCTGTGACCGTGGGGGCCACGCTGGTGGCAAGAGCTGAGGTGGTCCGGAAGCAGGAGGACAAATATACCATCTGGGTGAAGATCAGGAACAACCACCGGGAAGTGTTCCGTGCCAAGTTCCTGATCGTCGCCATACCGGAACAAAGGAGCCAAGAAGATGAAAATCGCAGTTGACGTAATGGGCACAGACTATGGCCCTGCCGAGATCATCAAAGGGGTGCTTCAGGCAGTAAGCGAATACGGCTGCGACGTGGTGCTGGTGGGGGATCAGGAAGTGATCCGCCGGGAACTGGCCCGGGAACATCAGGAAAACAACCCCCGGGTAACCATCCATCATGCCAGCCAGGTCATCGAAATGCAGGATCATCCGGGCATCAGCGTAAAGAAAAAGAAGGATGCCTCCATTGTGGTGGCCACCCATCTCCTCCATGAAAAGGAATGTGACGCCCTGGTGTCTTCCGGCAGTACCGGCGCCGCCGTGGCTTCCGCCCTGTTCGGCCTGGGCCGGATCCGGGGCATCGAACGGCCGGCCATCGCCACGGTGATCCCCAATGTGAAGGGGGCCACGGTGCTGGTGGATTCCGGCGCCAAGGTGGATGCCAAACCGGAACAGCTGGTGCAGAATGCCATCATGGGGTCCATCTATGCGGAACTCCAGCTGGGGATCCCCCAGCCCCGGGTGGGACTGCTGAACATCGGGGAAGAGGAGACCAAGGGCAATGAACAGTGCCTGGCCACCTACCCCCTGCTGAAAAAAGACCCTCACATCCATTTCATCGGCAATGTGGAAGGCCGGGACATCAACAAGGGTACTGTGGATGTGGTGGTCTGCGACGGGTTCGTGGGCAACGTGGTCTTAAAGACCATGGAAGGCCTGGCCGCCGCGGTGATGGAGATCCTGAAAAAGACCCTGATGGAAAGCGGCCTCTTTGCCAAACTGGGAGCCCTGCTCATGAAGCCGGCGCTCCTGCGGATGAAGAAGCAGATGGATGCCTCTGAATACGGCGGCGCCCTCCTGATGGGGGTGCGGGCTCCCTTCATCATCTGCCACGGCAGTTCCAAGGCCAAGGCCATCAAGAATGCCGTACGGGTGGCCATCGAGCTGACCCGGAAAGACGTGGTGGGACGGATCCGCCAGGAAATCATGCACGACGAAGAAAGTGGTGAATTATAAATGACGAAACCTGCAGTAGGCTTTCTGGGCATGGGCTATTACGTGCCGGAGAAAGTACTGACCAATTTTGATCTGGAAAAAATGGTGGATACCAGCGATCAGTGGATCGTGGAACGGACCGGGATCCGGGAACGGCACATCGCCGCTCCGGACCAGGCCACGTCCGATCTGGCCTACATCGCCGCCCAACGGGCCCTGGAAGACGCCGGGCTCACGGCGGAAGACATCGACCTGATCGTGGTGGGCACGGAATCCCCGGATATGAAATTCCCCTCCGTGGCCTGCATCCTCCAGGACAAACTGGGGGCTTCCCATGCGGCGGCCTTCGACCTGGCGGCGGGCTGCTCCGGCTTTGTGTATGCCTGCGGCATCGCCAGCCAGACCATCGCCAGCGGCCTGTACAAGCATGTGCTGGTGGTGGGGGCGGAAACCCTTTCCCGGATCCTCAACTGGCAGGACCGGAACACCTGCATCCTCTTCGGGGATGGGGCCGGTGCCGCCGTGCTGGGGCCGGTGGAAGAAGGCTACGGCATCCTGTCCGTGGACCTGGGAGCCAACGGGGCCGGGGGCAAGTTCCTGACCATGCCCGCCGGGGGATCCCGGAAGCCGGCCAGTGAAGAGACCGTGGCCAACCACGAACACTGCATTCACATGGTGGGCAAGGAAGTGTTCAAGTTCGCCGTGAAGGTCATGGGCCACAGCGCCCTGGCCGCCCTGGAAAAAGCCGGCATGAGCAAGGAGGACATCGATCTCCTGATCCCCCACCAGGCCAACCAGCGGATCATCGATTCCGCTGCCAAGCGGCTGAAACTGTCCACCGACAAGATTTTCGTAAACCTGGAGAAATACGCCAATACGTCCGGCGCATCCATTCCCATCGCCCTTTGCCAGGCGCGGGATGCAGGCCGGCTGCATAAAGGTGAGAACGTGGTGATGGTGGGCTTCGGAGCCGGTCTCACCTACGGTTCCCTGGTAGTGAAATGGCAAAAAGATGAGGAGGCCAGAGCATGAGTAAAATCGCTTTTGTGTTCCCGGGACAGGGGTCCCAGACCGTGGGCATGATGAAGGAACTGTATGACAACTATGCCTGCGTCCGTGAAGTATTCAAGGAAGCCGATGAGGCACTGGGCTTTTCCATGACGGACCTGTGCTTCAAAGGGCCGGAAGACCAGCTGCGGCTCACCTACAACACCCAGCCCGCCATCCTGACCTGCAGCATTGCGGCCATGAAGGTGCTGAACGAAAACGGGGTGTTCCCGGCTGTGGCCGCCGGTCACAGCCTGGGGGAATATTCCGCCCTGGTGTGCGCCGGGTCCCTGAAGTTCGCTGACGCCGTCCGCACTGTGCGGAAACGGGGCCAGTTCATGCAGGAAGCCGTTCCTGTGGGCCAGGGAGCCATGGCCGCCATCATCGCTCTGGATACCGCCAGGATCCGGGAAATCTGTGCGGAAATCCAGGAAAGACGGGGGGAAGCCGTCCAGCCGGTGAACTTCAACTGCCCGGGCCAGGTGGTCATCGCCGGGGCCACGGAAGCGGTGAAGGAAGCCTGCGATGCCCTAAAAGCCGCCGGCGCCAAGAGGGCCATCCTGCTGCCGGTAAGCGCACCCTTCCACAGCACCCTGATGCAGCCCGCCGCGGACCGGCTGAAGGAAGTGCTGGACGGGATCGAAGTGGCGGATGCCAAGATCCCGGTGATCGCCAACGTCACCGCCCGTCCCGAACAGAAGGGGGACGAAATCCGTCAGGTACTGGTGAAACAGGCTGCCAGCCCGGTGCTCTGGGAAGACAGCGTCCGGTACATGATGGAAAACGGCGTGGATACCTTCATCGAAGTGGGCCCCGGCAAGGTGCTCACCGGCTTTGTGAAGAAGATCGACCGGTCCTACACCGGCCAGAACGTGGAAGACCTGGCCAGTTTGGAAAAAACCCTTGCTTATTTAAAGGAGGTCAGATAAAATGACTTTAGTCGGGAAAGTGGCGCTGGTTACCGGCGGCTCCCGGGGCATCGGCCGTGCCATTGCCCTGAAGCTGGCGGAAAACGGGGCTGACGTAGCCATCAACTATGCCGGCAATACCGCTGCGGCAGAAGAAGTCAAAGCCGCCATCGAACAGATGGGCCGGAAGGCCCTCCTGATCCAGTGCAGCGTGGCCGATACCGACGGTGTCCAGGCCATGGTGAACCAGGTGGTGAAGGAACTGGGCCGTCTGGACATCCTGGTGAACAACGCGGGGATCACCCGTGATGGCCTCCTGATGCGCATGAAGGAAGCCGACTGGGACGATGTGATGAACACCAACCTGAAAGGCGTGTACAACTGCTCCAAGGCAGTGATGCGCACCATGATGAAACAGAAAAGCGGCCGGATCGTGAACATGGCCTCCGTAGTGGGGGAAATGGGCAATGCCGGCCAGGCCAACTACGCGGCTGCCAAAGCCGGGGTCATCGGCTTCACCAAGAGCCTGGCCAAGGAAGTGGCTTCCCGGGGCATTACGGTCAATGCCATTGCTCCCGGCTTCATCGCCACGGATATGACCAGTGTGCTCTCCGACGACCAGAAGGCCGAAATGGCTCGGACCATCCCTCTGGGACGGGCCGGCCAGCCTGAAGATGTTGCCAATGCAGTCCTGTTCCTCGCAAGCGAGGGGGCTGCTTATATAACCGGCCAGGTTTTAAATGTGGACGGTGGCATGGTAATGTAGTATCATTATCTATTAGAGGATTGGAAGGAGGTGAACTGGCATGAGCGAACAGAGCACTTTTGAAAAAGTAAAGGCCATCACCGTTGATCAGCTGAGCGTTGCTCCTGAAGACGTAAAAATGGACTCTACTTTCATCGATGACTTGGGAGCTGACTCTCTGGACATTGTGGAACTGATCATGGCTTTCGAAGAGGAATTCAACACTGAAATCCCTGACGATGTGGCTGAAAAGATCCGCACTGTGAGAGACGCAGTCGAACTGTTGGATAAAGAAGGCAAATAATAGCATCCCATTATTTTCGGAAGGCCCTGCAACAGGGGCTTTCCGAACTTTATCCATGATCTTATGATCTGAAATGGGGGATTTTTGTTGAAAGTGCCAGTGCTGAAGATTGGTGAAAAAGTAGCAACTATGCCTATCGTCCAAGGCGGTATGGCCATACGCTTGTCCACGGCGCGTTTGGCAGCATCTGTGGCCAATGAAGGCGGTGTGGGTCTGATCGCTGCTTCTGGTCTGCCCTTCGATGAGCTGCGCAAGGAAATCCGTCTTGCCCGGAAATTGTCCAACGGCAAGGGAATGATTGGCATCAATGCCATGGTAGCCGCCCGGGAATTCAAAGGCCTCATTACAACTGCGGCCCAGGAAAAAGTCGATCTGATTGTGGCCGGGGCTGGCTTTTCCAGAGATATGTTTTCTGTCGGCCGGGAATACAATGTTCCCATCGTGCCGATTGTGTCCTATGCCAAACTGGCAAAGATTGCGGAACGGCTCGGTGCCTCCGCCGTTGTGGTGGAAGGGACTGAAGCAGGGGGCCATTTGGGGACCCAGCGTTCCATCAAAGATATCCTGCCGGAGATCCTTTCGGTGGTGAAGATTCCAGTCATTGCGGCTGGTGGCGCTGTCACCGGCAAAGATGCGGCGGAATTGCTGAAAATGGGTGCCAGCGGCGTCCAGATGGGCAGCCGGTTTGCTGCCAGTGAGGAGTCCAACGGGTCTCCTTTCCTGAAACAATTTTATTTGAAAATGACCCAAGATGATGTGGTTCAAATAGATAGTCCGGTAGGCTTCAAGGGCCGGGCCGTGCTGACACCGTTCTCCAAGGCGGTGCTGGAAGGCCATCCTCTGAAACCCTCCACCTGCGACAGCTGCCTGAAGCACTGCTCCCGCAGCTTCTGTATCATCCGGGCCCTGACCCGGGCTCAGCAGGGGGATCTGGAAACAGGTCTGGTGTTTACCGGAGCCAATATGTGGAAAATCAAAGAAATCCTTCCCGTCCATGAAATCTTCAGACGGATCCGGGAAGACTGGGACAATATTGAGTAGAGGTGATCCTGTTGAAACGAAGAGTGGTTGTGACCGGCCTCAGTGCGATTACGCCCATTGGCATCGGTAAAGAAGCATTCTGGAACAGCCTGATGGAAGGCAAATCCGGTATCGGTCTGATTACCCAGTTCGATACCACTGATTTTAACTGCAAAATCGCCGGGGAAGTCAAAGGCTTTGACTTTGCGGACTACGGCGACAAAAAAGAAGGCAAGCGGATGGACCGGGTGACCCAGTTCGCCGTGGCCTGCGCCAAAATGGCGGTGCAGGATTCTGCCCTGGATCTGGAAAAAGAAGATACGGACCGGATCGGCGTGTGCGTAGGCACCGGCATCGGCGGCATCCATACCTTCCTGGACGCGGCCAGCAAGCTGGTCTCCAAGGGACCGGGCCGGATCAGCCCCTTCTTCATTCCCATGGAAATCCCCAACATGCCGGCAGCCCAGATCGCCATCGATCTGAAGGTGAAAGGCCCCAACACGGCCATTGTCACCGCCTGCTCCACCGGTTCTGACTGCATCGGGGACGCTCTCCGGACCATCCAGTACGGGGATGCGGACGTGATGCTGGCCGGAGGTACCGAAGCCGCTATCTCTCCCATTGCGGTAGCCGGCTTCGACAACATGAAGGCCCTGTCCCGGAACAACGACGCTCCGGAAAAGGCTTCCTGCCCCTTCGACAAGAAGCGCAGCGGCTTTGTTATGGGCGAAGGCGCCGGGATTGTGGTCCTGGAAGAACTGGAACACGCCAAGGCCCGTGGGGCCCATATCTACGCCGAAGTGGCCGGCTATGGCCACAACAGTGACGCCTATCATATCACTGCTCCGGATCCGGAAGGGGATATGCAGGTGAAATGCATGGAAATGGCCATCAAGGATGCCGGACTGACCCCCGGGGACATCGACTATGTGAATGCCCACGGTACCAGCACCCACCGGAACGACCTGAATGAAACCAACTGCTGCAAGCGGGTGTTCGGGGACCGGGCCAAGGATGTGCCCATCAGCTCCATCAAATCCATGACCGGCCATCTGCTGGGCGGTGCCGGCGGCGTGGAAGCCGTGGCTACGGTGCTGACCATCGAAAACGGCATGATTCCTCCCACCATCAACTATGAGGATGTGGATACGGAAGAAGGCCTGGATCTGGACTATGTGCCCAATGTGGCCCGGAAAGCCGATGTGAAGGTGGCTCTGTCCAACAACTTCGGGTTCGGCGGTCACAACGCCATCCTGTGCTTCAAGAAGTACGAAGACTAAGAGGCGTCGGTGATGGAGGAACAGCGTCAGAAAGAGCTGGAAGGGCTCTGCCGTCAGCTGGGCATGGAAATGAAAGACCTGCACCTGCTGGACATGGCACTGACCCATACGTCCTATGCCTATGAATCCAAGAAAAATCCCCGGCCCCAGCACAATCAGCGGCTGGAGTTCCTGGGGGATTCGGTGCTGAGCCTGGTGGTCAGCACCCATATCTACAAAACCTGTCCCCAGATGGACGAAGGGGAGCTTTCCAAGCTCCGGGCCTTCCTGGTGTGCGAGGAGACCCTGGCCCAGCTGGCCACGGAAAACCATCTGGGAGACCATCTGCTCCTGGGCAAAGGGGAAATCAACCTGGATGGGGAGGAGAATCCCTCCATCCTGGCCGATGCCTTTGAAAGCGTCCTGGGAGCCTATTACCTGGACCAGGGCTTTGCCCGGGTGACGGGGCTGCTGAACCGGCTGCTGATCAGCCGGATCCCGGAACTGACCGCCGACGGTATCGACCGGGATTACAAGACCCGTCTCCAGGAAGTGGTGCAGAAAGACGGCCCGGCAGAGATCCTGTACGATCAGGTTTCCGCAGAAGGCCCCAGCCACAACCGGACCTTTGTGATGCGTGTCCTGGTGAACGGGAACGAATTGGGCAAAGGCCGGGGAAGAACCAAAAAAGAGGCGGAACAGCGTGCCGCAAGGGAAGCGCTGAAAGCCCTCCGGTAAAAAAAGGTGCTGTGAAAAAATGAAGGATCATTTTTTCACAGCACCTTTTTTATCCATTTTATCTCATTTCTTTTCCTTCCCTGGATTTCTTGTCCAGGTACATGGCAGCGTCCGCCCGGAGGAACACCTGGAGGTAATTTTCGTCGGTTTCCGGATCGTAGTTGCTGAAACCGGAAGCAAAGGCCAGCTGGAGCCAGGGTTCTTTCAGGGAGTAATCCCGTTTCCGGCTGTAGGGCCGGAGTTGTTCCAACAGGGCCTTCCGGTTGGTGTAATCCTGGTTCTGGAGGATCACCACGAATTCATCCCCGCCCACCCGGTATACCGGGCTGTGCTTGAACAGGTCACAGATGGTCTTTACCGTATGCTTCAGCAGCAGGTTCCCCTGCTCGTGGCCGAACCGGTCGTTGACCCCCTTCAGGCCGTTTACGTCCACCATCAGCACCCCGAAAGCGGGTTTGGGCTCCTGATACATCCGGTGATTCAGCTCATGGACCATCTGCTCATAGGCCCGGTTGTTCTTCACCCGGGTCAGGGTGTCTTCCATGGCCTGTTTTTCCAGACGGGCGAACATGTCCTTCATGAGTACCATGGTCTGGTTCATGTTCTGGGCCAGTTCACCCACTTCGTCCCCCCGGTTGTTGTGGATGAAGGTGTCATAATCTCCCTGGCCCATCCGTTTGGCCGCCGCATCGATGTCTTTCAGGGGGGCGATGATCCGGTTGGCGGTGATGATGGCCAGCCCGGAAGTGAACAGTCCGAACAGGATAGTCAGGAACAGCAGCCGGCCGTAGGTGGTTTTCCGTTCCTTATAGATTTCACTGTCAGGCGCCACAATCCCCAGGTTCATACCGTTTTTCAGGGTGATGAAGGCCATTTCCTTCTTCTCGCCTTTGTAGTAATAAGTGAAAAGGTCCGTATTGGAATCCCGGCCTTTCAGCAGATCTGCATAGGGTTCCAGGCCAAAATCCTTCAGGGTGGTGGAGGCTCCCTCCGGATAATCCGGATGATAGAAGATCTCTCCGCCATCGGAAAACAGGGCCGCATAGCCGGTGTCATAGATCGAGGCATGGGACATCATGGTCACCAGGGTGTCCATCCGGATGCTCATGCCCAGGAAGGCCACGAAGGTGCCGTTGCTGTACACCGGAACGATATAGGAAATCCGCCGGACCCCGAAGTTGTGGTCGTCATAGGGGTTCCGCCAGACCGGTTTTCCATCGGCAATCAGATCCCGGAAATAGGGAAGGAAACCACCCTTTCCATAGAAATAGGCCCCCATGGCTTCCCGGGAATGGGAAATGTACTGGCTCCGCCGGGGATCCCAGGTGTACCAGAACCCGGCAGGCCCTCCGGTCAGCTCCGGATTGAACTGGACATAATAGCCAAAGACCGTGGTGGAATTCTTGGCAGACAGATTGAAATGCTTCTGGAGATGGACCAGGATACCTTTCCGGAAAGCCGGATCACTCAGCCGGCCGGGGTCCGGTACATCTTTGATCAATCCATTGGCCAGGATGTCCGTCATGTCCATGGTGCTGGTGAGCACGCTCTGGATGGGGGCGGAAGTCCGCTGAGCCTGCCAGTTCAGGCTCATGGTGGCGATCCGGGTGGACGTGGTGTTCACCGTCTGCATATTCAGATATCCCAGCACCAGGATCAGAGCCAGGGTGATGCTGAGGATCAGCACCAGAAACTGGGCCTGTAGACTTCGGATTAATCTTCGCACAATGCAACTTCTCCTTACTTATTGGATGGCAAAACAACGAAAAGCCGCCTGTCCCATAGACAGACGGCTGACGGTTCTCACCATTCCGCATTTTTCAGGGCGGAGGAAAAACACTGTGCAGCTGGCTGCCATTTTACAGGCCCTGTTAGCTTTGCGTCGCTGGATTTCTCCAGGTTTGCCAAAAGGTTTTGTATTTTTTTTTTTTTTGATTATCATTATTATAAACGTTATGTTGTGATTTGTCCAGCCATACTTTTCCTTACCGGGCCGCGTCCCCTTCAATGGAACGTTTCACCTGGTACATGGCTCCATCCGCCCGGCGGAACACTTCCGTAAAGCTGATATCACTGCCCGGCTGGTATTCCGCATGGCCGGCGGAGAAGGAAAGCTGTTCCCAGGGCTTTTCTCCGGTCCAGTCCCGTTTCCGGAGATAGGGGAGCAGCTGCTGCCACAGAGCTTCCCGGTTTTCATAATCCCGGTTCTGGAGCAGCACCAGGAATTCATCCCCGCCGATCCGGTACACCGGACTGTGGGCATACACATCGCAGATGGTTTTGGCGGTGAGCTGGAGCAACAGGTTCCCCTTTTCGTGGCCGTAGGTGTCGTTGATCCCTTTGAGTCCGTTGCAGTCCACCATCACCACCCCGAAGGCCAGCTGGGGATCCTTCTCGGTGATCCGGCCGTCCAGGTCCAGGATTCTGGTTTCCAGGGCGCTGACATTCTTCACATGGGTCAGTTTGTCCTGGAAGGCCTGGGTCTTCAGGCCCTGGACCATGGTTTTCATCAGACCCATGGTTTTGTTTATGTTCCGGGCCAGCTGACCGATCTCATCCTGGCTTTCGTAGGATACCGGGATATCGTAATTTCCCTGGCCCATCCGGGAAGCCGCCTTGTTGATGGCTGCCAGGGGCTGGAGGAATTTGTTGGCCAGGTAGGCCGCCAGGGAGGAGCCACAAATGGCAAACAGGATCAGCAGGAAAAAGGCCCGGAAGGTGGCTGTCCGCTGGACTGCATAGATTTCACTGCTGGGGGCTTCCACTCCCAGCTTCATCCCGTTCACCAGGGTGGTGAAGGCCAGCTGCCTTTGTTCCTTTTTATAGAAGACCGGCAGGGTGTCGGAACCGCTGTCGTGCTGCCGGAACAGGCTCTGGTACTGGGACAGTCCGAAATCACTCAGGTTTGTATCCGGGAGTCCATAGGGATGGTCCGGATGGTAGTACAGCTCTCCTCCTGCGGAAAACAGCAGGGCATAGCCGCTGTTGTAGATATGGACGTTCTTCAATCTGCCGATGAGGGTATCCATCCGGATGTCGATGCCCACCAGGCCGATGCATCGGCGGTTCACAAAGATGGGCTTGGTATAGGAAATGATCAGGGGACTGTTTTCCTGGTTCCGGTAGGGAGAAATCCATACCGGGGAAAGCCTGTCCAGGGGCTCGTAGTACCAGCGGTTCTTTTCCTGGGACCGGGGATCGGGACCTTCCGTGGGATGGGAAAAGGGCTGTTGTTCAAACTGTCCGGTTGTGGGATTTTTTTGGTACCAGAATCCGTCCTCTCCATGGACCAGGCCTTCATTGAAATGGAAATAATACCCGTCCACTTCCGGAATGGTCCGGACTGCTGCTTCGAACCGCTGATGGAGCCGGGCGGCCACTTCAGTCCGGAAGGCCGGATCCTCCACCTGGTCCAGTCTGGTGAAATACTGCTGGGCCACACTGCCGGTGAAATCCACCGCGTCCTGGGACTGGAGCATCATTTTGTCCAGATGGGATGCTTTCCGCTGGGTCTCCCAGTTGAGCCCGGTATTGGCCACCTGGGTGGAATAAATATTGATGCTCCGGATGTTCATCACCCCCATGATCAGGGTCAGCACAACGGTGATGGCCACAATGACGATGGTGAGTTGAAGACGGAGACTGCGGATTTTAGCCATGACGGATACACCTCGAAAAAAGTATCCTCCCCTCAGCCAGGAGAAGCGTTGCATAAAGTTACCTGTTTATTCATTATAAGAAAAGAAGGGAGATTTGTCCACTCGGGTATTTTCCTGGTGGGGGTCAACAAGTTCCTGGCGAAACCTTCATCGCAGTATGGTTATGCAGCAAAGTGACGAGTACGGGGCCGTAGGGGGCGCAGGCCCGGCGCCCCGCCATATACTCTTGAACGGAAAAAACGGTGTATTCTGTTTCAAAATCAATTTGCAAAAAATGATTTCCATCGGCCGCTGACCGTTGACCGCCGACAAAAAAAGACTGCCGCGGAAGCGACAGTCTTTTTTCTTGCCATCAATTATTTCACTTCGTGGATCCAGCCTTCCGGGCCTTCGATTTCGCCCATCTGGATGCCTCTCAGGGTCTTGTACAGTCTGGTCAGCACAGGGCCCATTTCTTCCATCCCGCTGGGGATGTAGATTTCCTTGCCGTGGTCCACCACTTTGCCCACCGGGCAGATGACGGCAGCGGTGCCGCACAGGCCGGCTTCGGCAAAATCAGCCACTTCGGAGAATTTCACCGGACGGTGTTCCACTTTCATGCCCAGCATATCCGTTGCGATGGTGATCAGGGAACGGCGGGTGATGGAGGGCAGGATGGAATCGGATTTCGGGGTGACCAGGGTGCCGTCCTTTTTCACGAACAGGAAGTTGGCGCCGCCGGTTTCTTCCACGTAAGTCCGGGTGGCCGGATCCAGGTACATGTTTTCATCGAACCCGTTGTGATGGGCGGTGATGTAGGCGTGGAGGCTCATGGCGTAGTTCAGGCCGGCTTTGATGTGGCCGGTGCCCCGGGGTGCCGCACGGTCGAAATCGGATACGCAGATGGTGATGGGCTTTACACCGTTTTTGAAGTAGTTGCCCACAGGGGTCCCGAACAGACGGAACTGGTATTCAGCGGAGGGTTTCACCCCGATCACCGGACCGGTGGCAAACAGGTAGGGGCGCAGGTACAGGGCGCCGCCGCTTTCAAAAGGAGGAATGTAGTCTTTGTTGGCCCGGACCACTTCGTCCACGGCTTCCATGAACATTTCTTCAGAGACCGGAGGCATTTCCAGCCGTTTGGCGGAATCGATCATCCGTTTGGCGTTCTGATCCGGACGGAAGGTCACAGTGCGGCCGTCTTTGGTCTTGTAGGCTTTCAGGCCTTCGAAGACTTCCTGACAGTACTGCAGGATGCCGGCACATTCATTCAGGACCACGTTGGCATCACCGGTGAGACCGCCTTTGCCCCATTCGCCGTCCTTGAAGTTGGCAACATACCGCTGGGCAATGGGCTGGTATTCAAATCCCAGTTTGGACCAATCGATGTTTACATTAGACATACAAACCCCTCATTTCTTTCCTATAGATATGCTATAGATTATGTTACAAAAATGAATTTTGTATACCTCAATATATTACCCATCTGCAACGGGTTTGTCAATGAAATAGTAAAAAAGACGGTGGGATGGCCACAGGAATTGCAACATCTGATACAGAAAGGGTATAATGGGAGGGAATAGCGAACACAATCTGAAAGGAGTCCCGATCCCATGATCCTTCCCATTTTCATCCCCCACGCCGGGTGTCCCCACCTTTGCTCCTTCTGCAACCAGCGGACCATCAGCGGGGAGGGGGACAGCAGCCTGGCCGGAGCCCGGCGGCAGATGGAAAACCTCCTTGGCTGGGTCCGTCCCGATCCCGCCAACGAACTGGCTTTTTACGGCGGCTCTTTCACTGCCCTGGATCCTGACCGGCAGGAGGCCCTGCTGGACCTGGCGGAAACCTGGAGAGGGCAGGGGCTGTGCGGCCCCCTCCGGCTGTCCACCCGGCCGGACGCCATCACCCCGGAAATCCTGGACCGTCTCCGGGCTCACCAGGTGGAAACCATCGAACTGGGGGCCCAGTCCCTGGATGACCGGGTGCTGGAACTGGCCCGGCGGGGCCATACGGCTGCCCAGGTCCGCACGGCTTCCCGGCTGATCCGGCAGGGGGGCTTCCGGCTGGGTCTCCAGCTGATGACCGGGCTCCCGGGCCAGGACAGGCCCAGCCTGGAAGACACCAAAGCCCAGGTGCTTGCCCTCCACCCGGATCTGGTACGGATCTACCCGGTGCTGGTGATCGAAGGGACGCTCCTGGCGGACCAGTGGCGCCAGGGAGCATACAGACCCCAGACGGTGGAGGAGGCGGTGGATGCCTGCTGGCCCCTGTACCGGGACTTCACCGCCGCCGGGATCCAGGTGATCCGCCTGGGCCTCCAGCCGGACCGGGAACTGTGCGCTCCGGGGCACATCCTGGCCGGGCCCTTCCATCCTGCCTTCGGGGAACTGGTGAAAAGCCGGGGGGTGGGGCTCCAGGTGCTGGAGAAGATTGCAGAGCTCCCCGGTGGGGATTATAATATGATTATCACCTGTCCGGACAGGCTGGCTTCGATCGTCCGGGGCCAGCACCGGAGCAATGTCCGTCTGTGGGAAGAGACGGGAAAGGTCCGGGTGGCATTCCAGACGGGAGAAAAGTTCGAGGTGAGGTTCCATGACAGAAAAACTGTATGAAAACGATTCTCTGCTCCAGAGCTGTACGGCGGTGGTCCGTTCCTGTGAGCAAAAAGAGGACCATTATGAAGTGATCCTGGACCGGACGGTGCTGTTCCCGGAAGGGGGCGGCCAGCTGTCCGACAAGGGCTGGCTGGATACGGTGCCGGTATATTATGCCTCGGAAGACGGGCCGGAGGTGCGCCACTGGACCCATGCGCCGGTGGAACCGGGAAAGACCGTCACCGTGAAGCTGGACTGGCCGGTGCGTCTGGACCGGATGCAGCAGCACTGCGGGGAGCATATCCTCTCCTATGCCTTCTGGAAAACCTGCGGGGCCAACAATGTGGGCTTCCATATGAATGAAGACAGTGTGTTCATCGACCTGGACCAGGAAATCGACGAGGAAAAGGCCAAAAAGGCGGAGTGGATGGCCAATGAGTGCCTGTGGGCCAACGAACCTGTTTCCCTCCATTATGTGGATGCATCGGAACTGGGGAAGTATCCCTTGCGGAAAAAGAACGAAAAACTCAGGGGCACCGTGCGGCTGGTGGACATCAAGAACGGGGACATCTGCACCTGCTGCGGTACCCATCCTCCCTATACGGGCATGGTGGGGTCCATCCAGATCATCCGCTTCGTCCGGCACAAGGGAGGCAGCCGGATCGAGTTCCTCTGCGGGAACCGGGCCCTGAAGGCCATGCATGAACGGAACCGGATCCTGGAAGAAACCAGCAACTTCCTGTCCGTCAAGACGGAAGACGTGCTGCCGGCGGTGGAGAAGCTCCACCAGGAAATCCTGGATCTCCGGGGGAAAGTCCGGGAAAAGACCCAGGAACTGATCCGCTTCCAGCTTCCCGACCTTCTGGCCCAGGCCCCGGTGCTGGCCGACGGCACCCGGCTGCTGGTGCTGACCCTGGAAGGGACGGCAGCGGACGGGAAGAGCGCCATGAAGCTGGCCTCCGCGGAACCCGGGGTGCTGGCGGCAGTGTTCACCAAAGACGGGGACCGGATCATGTACCAGTTCGCCCTCAGCGAAGGGGCGGAAGGGGACTGCAAAGCCTGCTGCGCCAAAGCCAATGCCCTGTTCGGAGGCCGGGGCGGGGGACGGCCCCAGAGCGCCCAGGGCGGCGGCACCGCCGGAGCGGACTGGGAACAGAAGGTCCGGGAACTGGTGGTAGAGATTAAAAAGTAAAAAGCGGGAAACCTGCCGGCTGGCGGGTTTCCTCCATGGGCCGTTGACCGTTGACAGTTGACCGCTGACAGCAAGAGGGTATGGCACGTTCCGTGCAATACCCTCTTGCAACTTTTGTAACAAATATGATATAATCTCTATCGGCTGTGATTGCACAGCCGGAGAAAAAACACACGCAGAGTCAGGACGCGGCTGTCCTTCTTTGGAAGGTTAAGCGAAAAATGATCTGCGGAGGTAAAAACAGGAGGAAACAAAAATGGCAATTGTATCCATGAAACAACTTTTGGAAGCAGGCGTACACTTCGGTCATCAGACCCGCCGCTGGAACCCCAAGATGGCTCCCTACATCTTCACCGAACGGAACGGGATCTACATCATCGATCTGCAGAAAACCGTGAAAAAGGTGGAAGAATGCTACAGCTTCCTGCGTGAACTGGCTGCCCAGGGCGGCACCGTGCTGTTCGTAGGCACCAAGAAGCAGGCTCAGGCTGCCATTAAAGAAGAAGCTGAACGCTGCGGCATGTTCTATGTGAACGAAAGATGGCTGGGCGGCATGCTGACCAACTTCAAGACCATCCAGACCCGGATCAAGAGACTGCATGACCTGGAAAAGATGGAAGAAGAAGGCACCTTCGAACTGCTGCCGAAGAAAGAAGTTATCGTTCTGCGCCATGAAATGGCCAAACTGGAAAAATACCTGGGCGGTATCAAAGACATGAAGAAGCTGCCCAGCGCTCTGTTCGTCATCGATCCCCGGAAGGAACACAACGCCATCCTGGAAGCCCGGAAACTGCACATCCCCATCGTGGCCACCGTTGACACCAACTGCGATCCCGATGAAGTGGATTACCTGATGCCCGCCAACGACGACGCCATCCGTGCCGTCCGTCTGCTGACCAGCAAAATGGCTGACGCTGTCCTGGAAGGCAAAGCCAGCGCTGTGGATGAAGAAGCTGCCGCTGCTGACGAAGCTGCTGCTGAAGAAGAAGCCAAGGACGCTGAATAAGCTTCCTTTCCCAAATTCCATAAAGTTACAGGAGGAATACTGATGGCAATTACTGCTAGCATGGTTAAAGAACTGCGTGAACGTACCGGCGCCGGCATGATGGACTGCAAAAAGGCCCTGACCGCCACCAACGGCGATATGGATCAGGCAATCGACTACCTGAGAGAAAAAGGCCTGTCCAAGGCTGCCAAAAAGGCCAGCCGTGTGGCTGCTGAAGGCTTGGTGGAAGCATATGTGGACGAAGCCAATAAAGTGGCTGTCCTGGTGGAAGTCAACTGCGAAACCGACTTTGTGGCCAACACCGACGAATACAAGAACCTGGTGCTGAGCGTGGCCAAACACATTGCCGCCCACAAACCGGCTGATGTGGCTGAACTGAACGACCAGACCTTCGAAGGTACGGACAAGAAAGTCAGCGAAGTGATCACCGAAGCCATCGCCAAGATCGGCGAAAAGATCGATGTCCGCCGCTTCGCCGTGTATGAATACGGCAACGATACCCTGGGCCATTACATCCATGGGGCCGGCAAGATCGGCGTCCTGGTTGAAATGGAAGGCGGGGATGCGGAAGTGGCCAAAGACGTGGCCATGCACATTGCTGCTGCCAACCCGTCCTATCTGGACCGGACTCAGGTTCCTGCCAGCGAACTGGATCACGAAAAAGAAGTCCTGGCTGAACAGGCCAAGAACGAAGGAAAACCGGAAAAAATCATCGAAAAGATGGTTATGGGCCGTATCCAGAAATTCTATAAGGAAATCTGCCTGGTGGATCAGGAATTCATCAAAGATCCGGATAAATCCATCAGCACCCTGCTGAAGGAACACAATGCCAAGGCAAAGAGATTCGTCCGCTTCCAGCTGGGCGAAGGCATTGAAAAGAAGAAGGAAGACTTCGCTGCTGAAGTTGCCAGCTTCGTAAAATAACACTCTTGCAAGGGGCTCTCGCTTGTGCGGCAGCCCCTTGTTTTTTGAGACATTCTAGATTCAGTCTTGCAGGAAAGACCATTTTCACCTATAATGATAAAGAACGGAAGGGGACGGCTGGTCCGGACCTTTCAAAAGCATTGTAGAACTGTGGATGACTTCTTGTTCAAGATCTGCGGAACTCTGTAGGAGGTACTGTCAGTGTCGGGTAATAGAAAGTTCAAACGCGTGATTCTGAAACTCAGTGGGGAAGCCCTGGCCGGTGAGAAAGGCTACGGCATCGATCCCAAAACGGTGGACGCCATTGCGGCCCAGATCCAGGCAGTCCGGGAAAGCGGACTGGACGTGGCTGTGGTCAACGGCGGCGGGAACATCTGGAGAGGCCTGGCCGGCGCTTCCAAAGGCATGGACCGGGCAACGGCGGACTACATGGGGATGCTGGCCACGGTCATCAACTCCCTGGCGCTGCAGGATGCTCTGGAAAACCGTGGGGTGCCCACCCGGGTGCAGACGGCCATTGAAATGCGAGCCATTGCGGAACCCTATATCCGCCGGAGAGCGGTGCGGCACCTGGAAAAGGGCCGTGTGGTGATCTTCGCAGCCGGCACCGGCAATCCGTATTTCTCCACGGACACCACGGCAGCCCTGCGTGCGGCGGAAATCGAAGCCGACGCCATCCTGATGGCCAAGAAGGGCGTGGACGGGGTCTATGACAGCGATCCTGCCGTGAATCCCAACGCCGTGAAGTTCGACCATCTGGAATATATCGAAGTGATCCAGAGAAATCTGGGTGTCATGGACTCCACCGCCATCAGCCTGTGCATGGACAACCACATTCCCATCGTCGTGTTCAACATCGATGAGGAAGGGAACATCCTGAAGGCCGCTGCCGGTGAAGAAATCGGAACCCTGGTAGGAGGATTCTAAATGGCAACGATTGAAGAACTGCAAACCAAAACCCAAGAAAAGATGGATAAAGCGCTCCATGCGCTCCGGAACGAACTGACCAACATCCGCACCGGGCGGGCTACCCCGTCCCTGCTGGACCAGGTGAAAGTGGACTACTATGGGGCTCCCACTCCTGTGACCCAGGTGGCCAATGTGTCCGTGCCGGAACCCCGTATGATTGTGATCCAGCCCTGGGACCGGAGCCTGCTGAAGGTCATTGAAAAGGCCATCATGACTTCCGACCTGGGCCTGAACCCCAACAACGACGGGACTGTGATCCGCCTGAACCTGCCCCTCCTGACGGAAGAACGCCGGAAGGAACTGGTAAAGGTGGTCAACAAAAAGGGCGAAGCCAGCCGGGTGGAAATCCGGAACATCCGCCGGGATTTCAATGACGCTGTGAAAAAACAGGTGAAAGCCAAAGAAATCACCGAAGATGATGCCAAAGATGCAACGGATTTTTCCCAGAAGCTGACGGACAAATTCATGAAGAAAATCGATGATGTCCTGGCCCAGAAAGAAAAGGAAGTCATGTCGGTGTGAGTACGGCAGCTCCCAAGGCCCCCGATGTACTGGCCCGGCCCCTGGCCCTGGCTCTGAAAAAACTGGAGCAGGCCGGCTGGCAGGCTGAAATCGTCCGGGCGGAACCTTATCTTCACCATCCTGCGCTAGTCTGGCATGATGACTCTGCTTATATCCTTAAGCAGACCGTTGTGTCTGACCATACATTACAAATTATTGTTGGTTGCAAATTCGAAGGGAGGTGTACTGACCAATGGCACACAAAATTAACCAAGACGAATGCATCGGCTGTGGTTCCTGCGCTGGGACCTGCCCGGTAGGTGCAATCGCTGAAGACAACGGCAAGTACAAGGTTGACGAAGCCAGCTGCATCGATTGCGATGCTTGCACCGGCGCTTGCCCGGTTGGCGCTATCAAAGCTGAATAAGCTTTCTGGCGTTGTTGCGCAGCCCGCGTAAGCAGGCTGCGCAAATTTTTTTATAGGGGTATGCCAATGCTGAAAAAACTCTTAGGCCTCACTTCCAAACCGGAACCCATCCCGGAAACCGACGGGGTGGATACTTCCATGCTTCAGCCCGATCTGATCCCCCGCCACGTGGCCATCATCATGGACGGCAACGGCCGGTGGGCCAGAGCCCAGGGAAAACCCCGGACCTTCGGCCATGCAGCCGGTGCCCGCACCCTGCGGCGGATCGTGAAGTTTGCAGACCATCTGGGCATCAAGGCCCTGAGCGTCTACGCCTTTTCCACGGAAAACTGGAAACGGCCCGTTACGGAAGTCCGTTTCATCATGGATCTTCTGTGCCAGTATCTGACCAGTGAACTGGAAGAATTCAATCAGTACAATGTCCGTATCCGTTTCATGGGCTCCCGGGAGGGACTGCCCGCCATTGTCCAGGAAAAGATGGACCATGCCCTGGACGTGACCAAGGACAATACGGGAATCATCCTGAATATCGCAATCAATTACGGCGGCCAGCGGGAGCTGGTGGAGGCCGTGCGGGAAATCGCCGGCTCCGTCCAGCAGGGGACCCTGACCCCGGATGCCATAAATGAAAAGACCATCGAAGAACATCTGTATACCCGGGGCCTGCCGGCACCGGATCTTTTGATCCGCACCGGGGGTGACCTGCGGGTGAGCAATTTCATGCTCTGGCAGATCGCCTATTCGGAATTCTGGACCACGCCTGTTTTCTGGCCGGACTTTTCCGAGGAACTGCTGACGGAAGCGGTGTTCAGTTATCAGAAACGGGACCGCCGGTTCGGCGGCCTGAATCAGAAATAAGAGGCGCTGACTATGGGACAGAGAATACGGACGGCGATTGTCGCCATCCCCATTGCATTGTTTTTGATCAAGATGGGGGGCCTGCTGTTTGCTCTGGGAGTACTGATCCTGGGGCTGGTGGGCTTCCGGGAATACCGGAACATGCTGACCCGGGACGGGATCCAGGTGTACCGGGCCACGGGACTTATGGGTACGGCTCTTCTCATCGGGGCGGCCGGGCTGGGGAGACCGGACTGGCTGCTGCCCCTGGTGACCCTGTTTTCCCTTTTGGTGCTGCTGGAAGGGCTCTGTTTTTATGCCCAGGGCCATTTTCCGGAAAATACCGGCCTGACCTGCATGGCTCTGGTGTACCTGGGGCTGCCCTTTGCCCATTTCATCCTGCTCCGGGAACTTTCCGGTCCCTTCCACACCATCTCCGGATGGGGGACGGTGAGCCTGGGGGAAGCCCTGCTGTGGACGGTGATGTTCGCCACCTGGGCCAGTGACACCTTTGCCTATTTCGGGGGACGGGCTTTCGGGAAGACCAAGCTGCTGCCCAGGGTGAGCCCCAAAAAGACCCGGGAAGGGGCCCTGTGCGGCTTCCTTGGCTGCGTGGCCACCGTGTGGCTTCTGGGCTCCCTGTGGCTCCGGTATCCTCTGGTGCCGGTGCTGCTCCTGGGGGTGGGCATCGGGTTCTTCGCCCCTCTGGGCGACCTGGTGGAAAGCATCCTGAAACGGTCCTGTGACATCAAGGATTCCGGCAATTTCTTCCCTGGTCACGGGGGTGTGCTGGACCGGTGTGACAGTTTGATCTTCTCGGTGCCCTTTGCCTATTATTTCATTACCCTGTGCCTGCTGGGCTGAAGGAGGTTTCCATGAAGAAAATCGCAATATTGGGGTCCACCGGTTCCATCGGCACCCAGACCCTGGATGTGGCGGCGGCCAACCCGGAACGGATCCGGGTGGTGGCTCTGGCGGCCCATAAAAACGATGCCTTGCTGGAAGCCCAGATCCGGAAGTTCCAGCCCCTGGTGGCGGCCCTTTCGGATCCTGCAGCGGCCAAAAGGCTGAAGGAACGGTACAACGGACCTACGGAGATCCTCAGCGGTCCCGAAGGGATCATGGCCGCAGCCACCTGCAGCGAAGCGGATACGGTGCTGGGTGCCATGGTGGGCTATGCGGGGCTTCGTCCCACCCTGGCGGCCATCCGGGCCGGGAAGCACATTGCCCTGGCCAACAAGGAGACCCTGGTGGCGGCGGGCAGCCTGGTGATGGACGCGGTGAAAAAGGCCGGGGTCCGTCTGACCCCTGTGGACAGCGAACACAGTGCCATTTTCCAGTGTCTCCAGGGCAACGCCCACAAAGACCTGAAACGGATCCTGCTGACGGCCTCCGGGGGGCCCTTCCGGGGCAGGACCCGGGAAGAACTCCAGGGGGTGACCGTGGAGCAGTGCCTCCATCATCCCACCTGGACCATGGGCACCAAGGTGACCATCGATTCCTCCACCCTGGCCAACAAAGGTCTGGAAGTGATCGAGGCCCACTGGCTGTTCGATGCTCCCTATGAAAAGATCGTTCCCATCATCCATCCCCAGAGCATCGTCCACAGCCTGGTGGAATACAGCGACGGGGCGGTGATGGCCCAGCTGGGGGTGGCGGATATGAAGCTGCCCATCCAGTATGCCCTCAGCTGGCCGGACCGGTGGCCGGTGGCCTTTAACCAGCTGGACCTGGTGAAGGCCGGGGCCCTGGAATTTTATGAACCGGATACCAAAGTCTTCCGTGCCCTGGCCCTGGCCATCCAGGCCGGGAAAACCGGCGGCACCCTGCCCTGCACCTTCAATGCGGCCAACGAAGTGGCGGTGGCTTCCTTTCTCCAGGGCCGGCTGTCCTTCCTGGGCATTGCCGACCTGATCGAAAAGGTGCTGGAAGCCACGGTGCCGGAAAAAGTGGACGGGTACGAAACCATTGTGGAAGCGGACCGGAAGGCCCGGGCCCTGGCGGAAGACCTGGTGGCCCGGGGACAGTAGGAGGGAAAAGCCTTGTTGACGATTCTTGCAGCCATCGTCCTGTTCGGTGTGCTGATCACGGTCCATGAACTGGGCCATTTCCTGGCGGCCAAAGGTACCGGCATGCTGGTGACGGAGTTTTCCATCGGCTTCGGGCCCAGGCTGTTCCAGAAAAAAGTGGGGGAGACCCTGTATTCCCTCCGGCTGTGCCCTCTGGGGGGCTACAACCGCATTGCCGGCATGGAGCCGGGGGAGGCGGTGACGCCCCGGGGATTCAACGGCCGTCCCCTGTGGGCCCGGATGCTGGTGATCCTGGCAGGGCCCTTCATGAATTTCCTCCTGCCTTTCCTGATCTTCTTCGGGGTGTTTGCTTTCAGCGGCCTGACCCTGCCGGTAAACGAACCGGTGGTGGGCTCCCTGATGGAAGGATATCCGGGAGCGGAAGCGGGGCTCAAGGCCGGGGACCGGCTGGTGAGCATCAACGGCCGGAAACTGGAAAAATGGAATGACATTAATGCCCTGGTCCAGCAGAACGGACCGGAACCGGGCCAGGTGGTGATCGATCGGAACGGGACGGAACGGACGGTGGTGCTGAAGCCCCGGTATGACGGGGAATCCCACCGGTTCCTGATCGGGGTCCGGCCCCGGGTGGAACACCGGCAGCTGTCCCTGGGAGAAAGCCTGAAGACTGCGGCCCTGGCCGTGGGCCGGACCACCGCCGCCATGGTGGACGGACTCCGGAAGATGATCACCGGCAAGGTGAACGCGGATATCGCCGGCCCCATCGGCGTGGCCCACATGGCCGGGGACGTGGCGGCCCAGGGGGCGGTGCCCTACCTGGAGTTCATGGCCTTCCTGAGCCTGAACCTGGCGGTGCTGAATCTGGTGCCCATCCCGGCCCTGGACGGAGGCCAGTTCCTGGTGCTGGTGGTGGAGGGGATCCTGGGCCATGCCCTGGCCCCCAAAGCCAAGGAAGTGATCCAGATGATCGGGGTGGGCTGCATCGTGGCCCTGACCATTTTCGCCACCCTGCATGATCTGCTGCAGTAGGAGGAAACCATGGAAAGAAGAAAAAGCCGTACCATTGCCATCGGCCAGGTGACCATCGGGGGAGAGAACCCGGTGGCCGTCCAGTCCATGACCAATACGAAAACCGAAAATATCCCCGCCACCGTGGACCAGATCCACCGGCTCACGGACCGGGGCTGTGAAATCATCCGCTGCGCCGTGCCCACCCTGGAAGCGGCCCAGGCCCTGAAGGAAATCCGGAAACAGATCGCCATCCCCCTGGTGGCGGACATCCATTTCGATTACCGGCTGGCCCTGGCGGCCCTGGAATCCGGGGTGGACGCCCTGCGTCTGAACCCGGGGAACATCGGGGGACGGGACCGGGTGGAAAAGGTGGTGGAAGCCGCCCGGCAGCGGCAGGTGCCCATCCGCATCGGGGTGAACGCCGGGTCCCTGCCCAAAGACCTGCTGGAAAAATACGGGCACCCTACGGCGGAAGCCCTGGTGGAAGCCGCCTGGCGCCATATTCATATTCTGGAAGAAATGGATTATAATAATATCGTCATTTCTCTCAAAGCCCACGATGTGCCCCTGACTCTGGCCGCCTACCGGCTCATGGCCAGAGAGTGCGACTATCCCCTCCATGTGGGGATCACCGAGGCGGGGACCATCCGCAGCGGTCTCATCAAAAGCGCCGTGGGCATCGGCACCCTGCTGGCCGAAGGCATCGGGGACACCATCCGGGTTTCCCTTACCGGGGATCCCCTGGCGGAAATCGATGCCGGGTTCGAGATCCTGAAATCCCTGGGCCTGCGCCAGCACGGACCCACCCTGGTATCCTGCCCCACCTGCGGCCGGACCTGCTGGAGCCTGGAAAAGGTGGCCAAAGAGGTGGAAGCCCGGCTGGCTGAGATCCCGGAACCCATTACCGTAGCCGTCATGGGCTGCGTGGTGAACGGACCGGGTGAAGCCCGGGAGGCCGATGTGGGCATTGCCGGAGGCAAGGGCGAAGGTCTGTTGTTCCGGAAGGGACAGATCCTTCGGAAGGTGCCGGAAGCCCGGCTGGTAGAAGAACTGTTTGAAGAAATCCAAAAGATCACAGACGAAAGGAAGTTGTAAACATGCGCGTTTCCCAATTGTATGCTCCCACTCTCAGAGAGGTTCCGGCAGAAGCCGTCATCGAAAGCCACAAGCTGATGCTCCGGGCCGGATACATCCGGAAGGTGGCCGGCGGCCTGTACAGCTATCTGCCCCTGGCCTGGCGGAGCCTGCGGAAAATCGAGGAAATCATCCGGGAGGAAATGGTCCCTACCGGAGCCCAGGAAATCATGATGCCCATTGTGCAGCCCTCTGAAATCTGGCAGGAAAGCGGCCGGTGGCCGGCATACGGGGCGGAAATGTTCAAGCTGAAGGACCGGCACGGCCGGGATTTCTGCCTGGGGCCCACCCATGAAGAACTGGTGACCACCCTGGTCCGGGATGACCTGCGCTCCTACCGGCAGCTGCCGGTGACCCTGTACCAGATCCAAAGCAAGTTCCGGGATGAAAAGCGCCCCCGTTTCGGGCTCATGCGCAGCCGGGAATTCATCATGAAGGACGCTTATTCCTTCGACAAGGATGCGGAAGGCCTGGACAAATCCTACCAGGATGAATACGATGCCTACAGCCGGATCTTCACCCGGTGCGGCCTGGATTACCGGCCGGTGGAAGCGGACAGCGGCGCCATCGGCGGCAAGGGCAGCCATGAATTCATGGCCCTGGCGGACAGCGGGGAAGCGGGCATTGTGTACTGCGATACCTGTGAATACGCCGCCGACGTGGAAAAGGCCGAATGTGCCGCCATCGAAGCTCCGGCTGAAGAACCGAAAGAACTGGAAAAGAAAGCCACTCCGGACTGCAGCACCATCGAAGCGGTGTGCCAGTACCTGGGATCTCCCATTGAAAAGAGCGTAAAGGCCGTGGCCTTTGTCACCGACGAAGGGAAACTGGTGCTGTGCTTTGTCCGGGGGGACAAGGAAGTGAACGACACCAAGGTGGTGAACGCCGTGGGCTGCAACGAAGTGGACATGGCTCCCGACGACCTGATCCGGGAAGCTGGCACGGTGCCTGGGTTCATGGGCCCCATCGGCCTGAACAAGGACAAGGCCATCATCCTCATCGACCATACGGTGATGCACATGCACAATGTGTGCTGCGGCGCCAACGAAAAAGACGTCCACTATGTGAACGCGGAACCCTCCCGGGATTTCGTGTACACCCAGGTGGCGGACATCAGCACCGCCGTGGCCGGGGACAAATGCCCCCACTGTGACGGGCACCTGAAGGAAGCCCGGGGCATCGAAGTGGGCCAGGTATTCAAGCTGAACACCAAGTACAGTGAAGCCCTCCATGCCACTTATCTGGATGTGGACGGGAAGGAACATCCCCTGGTGATGGGCTGCTACGGCATCGGCGTGGGCCGGACCCTGGCTGCGGCCATCGAACAGCACCACGACAAGGACGGGATCATCATGCCCAGGAACATCGCCCCCTACCAGGTGATGGTGCTGGCCATGAACGTGAAGGACGAGGAAAGCTGGCAGAAGGCGGTGGAAATCCACGACGCCCTGAACCAGGCCGGCATCGATACCCTGCTGGATGACCGGGACGAACGGGCCGGGGTGAAGTTCAAGGATGCGGACCTGATCGGCTGCCCCCTGCGGATCGTCATCGGGCCCAAGACCATGAAGCGGAACGCCATGGAAACCAAGCTCCGGTGCAATGGGGAAATGGCCGACGTTTCCTTTGAAGGCGACTGGATCCAGGCCATCCGGGACATCCTGGACAAGGCGCTGTAATTGGGTCACGGGTCGCGGGCAAGTGAGTCGCGGGCTTTGACCGCAATCCCTATAGAATCCTGCTGCTTTGCAGAAAAGAGCAGAGCATGTTTCTATGGAAAGGAAAGACGGCCGTTTGATTCAACGGAACAGAGCACGCGATTCGCGACCCGGGCTGCTTTCTGCAGCCCGTAATTGGAGGTGGAAACCATGGAAAACGAAATGCTGGCCCAGATGACTTTGCGGATCCTTCTGGCCGCCTTCCTGGGCGGTCTCATAGGTCTGGAACGGAGCAGCGGGGACCGGCCGGCCGGGCTGCGGACCCACGTGCTGGTGGCTACCGGCTCGGCCCTTCTGATGGTGGTTTCCATCTACGGCATCGACGGACACCCCCAGTACCGGGATCCTTCCCGGATCGCCTCCCAGGTGGTCAGCGGCATCGGCTTTCTGGGGGCCGGCACCATCCTCCACGAGGGACTGACGGTAAAGGGTCTTACCACCGCCGCCAGCCTGTGGATCGTGTCGGCCATCGGGCTCACGGTGGGCTGCGGCATGCTGGCCGTGGGGATCTTCACCACGGTGATCACCCTGGTGACCCTGATCATGATCCGGGGGCTGGAAAAGAAGGTGCTGCCCACGGGCAAAGCCACCCGGTGCAAGCTCCATGTGGTGCTGGACAAGAATCCGGACAGCATGATGGACGTGATGGATTTCCTCCAGGAACGGAACATCAAGACCCGGATCCTGGGAATCCACAACGACCCCCAGCGGAATGTGATCGAGGTGGACCTGGCGGTGAAAATCGGCAAGTACTACAACGCCAATACCATCATCAGCGGCCTGGAAAGCACCAAAACGGTGCAGCACGTGGCCCTGGTGGATGAGTGACGGAATAACAAAGAGGTTGGAATGAGCGCAAGTTGCTATAAGATCGTACCCAACAGGCATGTGTTCCTGGACTTTATGATCACCCTGGATCTGAGCCCGGAACAGCGGCACTGTGTGGAAACCTTTCCCATCCGGTATGTGGAAGTGGATGAGGCCAGGAACACCTGGAAGATTTTTTACGATGCGGCGGCGACGGCTCTGGAACAGCAGGAACTGGCAGCGGCAGCGAAAAAGCTGGCCGCTGCCTGTTCTGTTGCCCAGGTGGCTTTCGTGAATGTCCACGCAGACCAGGTGGCGGCGCCCTGTCTGGAGGATGAAGAAGTCCCCCTGCCCCCGGAACCGGAAGAACCCCCGGAAGAAGAACAGGCACAGGATGATTTCTTCCAGAGTGAGGAATATCTCCGGGCCCTGGAGGCGGTGGAAGCCAGCCGGGGCGGGGGAAAACGGACCGACGGGGTGGTCTTCGGCCGGAAGATCACCAAAAAGGCCCGGACCATGGCGGAAGTGGTGGAAGAAGAGAACAATGTGGTGGTGGAAGGCACCGTGGTGGGGTTCGAAGTGCGGGAACTGCGGACCGGCGCCGTGATGCTCACCATCAAGCTCTCCGACGACACCGAAGGGCTCTTTGCCAAGATCCGCTTCGGCGAACGGAACGAAGGCAACGACCCCAAGAAGAACCAGAAGGAGTGTGCGGACCTCCAGGCCAAGATCCCGGAAGGATCCCTGGTGAAGATCCAGGGAAACATCACCGTGGACAAATACGCCAACTCCGAACTGGTGATGGTGGGGGTCAAGGGCATCATGAAGGAACCGGTGGAACTCCGGGAAGACAGGGCGGAAGTCAAGCGGGTGGAGCTACACTGCCACACCAAGATGAGCAAGATGGACGGCCTCACCCCCATCAAGGAACTGGTGGATACGGCGGTGCGCTGGGGTCACAAGGCCCTGGCCCTGACGGATCACGGGGTGGTACAGGCCTTTCCCTTTGCCTATGATGAAGCCAAGGACCTGGCCAAAAAGAACGGCTGGGAACTGAAGCTGATCTACGGGGTGGAAGGATACCTGTGCCACAGCCGGGAGGACAAGAAGAACTACCACATCATCCTGCTGGCCAAAAACGTGGAAGGGCTCCGGAACCTGTACCGGCTGGTGTCCCTGTCCCACCTCCAGTATTTCGGGGGCAAACCCAAGCGGCCCCGGATGACCAAGGGCCTCCTGGACCAGTACCGGGACGGGCTGATCATCGGATCCGCCTGTGCCGCCGGGGAAGTGTACCGGGCCATCCTGGCCGGGCTCCCCGATGAGGAAGTGAAGGAGATCGCCTCCTACTACGATTATCTGGAGATTCAGCCCACGGGCAACAACAACTACCTGATCCGGGATCCCCGGTTCCCGGACATCCATTCGGTGGAAGACCTCCAGGCCATCAATAAAAAAATCCTGGCCCTGGGGGACGAACTGGGAAAACTCACCGTGGCCACCTGCGACGTCCACTTCCTGAATCCGGAAGACGCCCTGGCCCGGAAGATCCTCCAGGCCGGGATGGGCTATCCTGATGAGGAACAGCCGCCCCTGTACCTGCGGACCACCGAAGAGATGCTGGAGGAATTTTCCTACCTGGGGGACCGGGCCTATGAAGTGGTGGTGGAAAACGCCAACAAAATCAGCGACCAGGTGGAGCATTTCAAGCCGGTGCCCGACCGGGACCAGCTGTATTCGCCCACCATCCCCGGGGCCAAGGAAAAGGTTGAATCCCTGAGCTACGCCAGAGCCCACGAATGGTACGGCCCCAAGCTGCCGAAGATCGTGGAGGACCGGCTGAAGCAGGAACTCTCCTCCATTATCGGCAACGGGTTCTCGGTGCTGTACTACATCGCCCATCTGCTGGTGAAGAAATCCAACGACGACGGGTACATGGTGGGGTCCCGGGGGTCCGTAGGGTCCTCCTTTGTGGCCACCATGCTGAACATCACGGAAGTGAATCCTCTGGTGCCCCATTACCGGTGCCCTCACTGCTACCATACGGAATTCTTCACTGATGGCTCCGTAGGGTCCGGCTTCGACCTGCCGGAAAAGGACTGCCCGGAATGCGGCACTCCCATGATCCGGGACGGGCACAATATCCCGTTCGCCGTATTCCTGGGGTTCCACGGGGACAAGGTGCCGGATATCGACCTGAACTTCTCCGGGGAATACCAGCCCCGGGCCCACAAATACACGGAAGAACTGTTCGGCCGGGACAATGTGTTCCGGGCCGGTACCCTGGGCACCATCAAGGACAAGACGGCCTACGGGTACATCAAGAAGTACTATGAGACCCGGGGAGAACCCAAGCGGACGGCCTTCATCGAAGGGCTGATCCCCAAACTGGCCGGGGTGAAACGGACCACCGGCCAGCACCCCGGGGGCATCGTGGTCATTCCCCGGGATCTGGATGTCCACTACATCACCCCCGTATCCTATCCGGCGGATGATCCCAGCTGCGGCACCATCACCACCCATTACGATTTCCACTCCATTGACGAACGGATCGTTAAGCTGGATATCCTGGGCCACGATGATCCCACGGTGATCAAGATGCTGGACCGGATGCTGGGAGAGGACTACTGCCGGAACATCCCCATCGGGGATCCGGACACCATGGAACTGTTCCTGTCCACCAAATCCCTGGGGGTGACCCCGGAGCAGATCGGGACGGATGTGGCCACCTACGGGGTGCCGGAATGCGGCACCCGGTTCGTCCGGCAGATGATTTCGGACGTAAAGCCCAAGAACTTTTCCGACCTGCTGCGCATTTCCGGGTATTCCCACGGCACCGACGTGTGGCTGAACAACGCCCAGGACCTGATCCGCAGCGGGACTCCCACGGAAGACACCATCTCCACCCGGGACGACATCATGAACTGGCTGATCAACAAGGGCATGGAGCCCAGTATGGCTTTCGGGATCATGGAATGGAGCCGGAAAGGGAAGGCCCACAAGAAAGGGTTCGAACCGGACCAGCTGGAAGCCTTTGAAAAGGCCCACATCCCGGATTTCTACATCAAGGCCTGCACCACTCTCCAGTACCTGTTCCCCAAGGCCCATGCCGTGGCCTACGTGCTCAGTGCCTACCGGATCGCCTACTGCAAGGTGCACCATCCCAAGGAGTTCTACGCCGCCTACTTTACGGTGCGGGCGCCCCACTTCGATTACACCCTGGTCCACAAGGGCCTGGATTACATGAAGCGGTTCATCCAGAACGTGAACGCCCAGGGCACCAAGGCATCGGTGAACGACAAGGATACGGCCACCTACATGGAACTGTGCGTGGAGATGCTGGAACGGGGCTTCGTCTTCGATGAGGTGGACCTGTACAAGTCCGACGCCCACAAGTTCCTGGTGACGGAAAAAGGGCTTTTGCCGCCGCTGGGTGCCATCGGGGGCATCGGGGGCGTGGCCGCGGAAGGGATCGTGGAGGCCCGGAAGAAGGGCCCCTTCATTTCCCAGGAAGACCTGCGGAACCGGGCCAAGATCAGCACCAGCAACGTGGAGATCCTGGACGAACTGGGAGTCCTGGAAGGGATGCCCAAAACGGACCAGATCGAGCTGTTTTAAGGGGGCTGCTGCCAGGGACGGAGCTGTGAAAAATGATTTTTCATTTTTTCACAGCTCCTTTTCTATTTCCCCATTTTATGGTTATAATGGAAGAAATGTACGTGAAGGAGGTCTTTTTCATGGGAAAAGTTATGGATATCCTGGAAACCATCGGCCATTTTGGCAAAAATCCGGACGGGTCCTATACCCGCCGGCTGTACAGTACGGAATTCTTCCAGGCCCTGGAGGCGGCGGAAGGGCTGCTCCGGCAGGCGGGGCTCACCACCAGCCGGGATGCGGCGGGGAACCTGCGGGCCGTGCTGCCCGGGACGGATCCGGAGGCAAAGCACATCCTTCTGGGGTCCCATCTGGACACGGTGCCCTCCGGGGGTCTCTATGACGGGGCCTACGGGGTGGCGGCAGCCATCGGCTGCGTCCGGCGGCTCCGGAAAGAAGGGCGGAAGCTGCGGCATACAGTGGAGGTGTACGCCTTCAACGGGGAAGAAGCCAGCCCCCTGGGAGGGACCTTCGGCAGCCGGACCCTGGCCGGGCTTACAGATCCGGACCAGCCCCTGCTCCGGGAAACCCTGGAGGGATTCGGCCATTCGGTGGAAGAAATCCTGGCCTGCCGCCGGGACTTTTCCGATGCGGCCTGCTACCTGGAAATCCACATCGAACAGGGGGGACGGCTGGAGAAGGAAGGGATCCAGCTGGGCATCGTCAGCGGCATCTCCAACATCGTCCGGTACCTGATGACGGCGGAAGGCCAGAGCAACCACGGAGGCACCACCCCCATGGAGGACCGGCAGGATGCCATGGTGGCCATGGCCAAACTCATCGTCTTTGCCGACGCGGCCTGTCGGAAGATCGGCCACAGCCTGGTGTTCACCGCCGGGAAGATCCAGTGCAGCCCCAATGCGGCCAATGTGGTCCCCGGGAAGGTGACCTGCACCTTTGAAATGCGCAATGTGGACCGGCAGTACACTGACGAACTGATCCGGGAGATCCGGGCGGCCACGGAGCTGATCCCGGATGCCCGGTTCACGGTGCAGCAGCTGATCCACAAGGACAGCGCCCTGTGCGATCCCAAACTGATGGAAGCCTTTGAAAAGGCGGCGGACAGCCTGGGAGCCACCTGGCAGGTGATGCCCAGCGGCGCCGGCCACGATGCGGATTCCATCGCCCACCGGATCCCGGTGGGGATGCTGTTCATCCCCAGCCATCTGGGCATCAGCCACAGCGGCAAAGAATACACGCCTCCGGAAGACGTGGAACGGGGCGGAGAAGTGTTGTACCGGACCCTGTTGGGACTGGACGATTGACGCCCGCCAATCCAACTGATATTATAGGATATACATTTACCATAAGGAGTTGAGGGGATTGCTGCTGACTTTTCTGCAGGGGGCTGCAGACGCATTGTGGGGGACACCGATGACGGTGGTCCTGGTGGGCATGGGGCTGTATCTGAGCCTCCGGTTCCGCTTTTATTACAATTTCCGCTACTGGGGGTTCCATTTCCGGAACACCTTTGGCAAAATGTTCCAGAAAGGGGAGGGCCACGGCACGGTTTCCGGCTTTGCCGCCGCCTGCACCGCCATGGCCAACACCATCGGGGTGGGGAACATCGGCGGGGTGGCTACGGCCATTGTGTCCGGGGGACCGGGGGCCGTATTCTGGATGTGGGTGTCCGGCTGTCTGGGCATGTCCACCAAAGCCTGTGAGATCATCCTGGGCCAGCGGTTCCGGGTGAAATATTCCAAATCCATGGACGAATACATGTGCGACAGGTCCTTTGTGATGAAAAACGCCCTGGGCTGGAAACGGGGCGCCCTGTTTCTGTCCGTGGCCTGCTTCACCCTGGGCCCCTGGACCTGCTCCATCCAGACCGAATCGGTAGTGGGGGCCCTGAAGGAAGCCTTCGGGATCCAGCCGGTGTACGCTGCAGCGTTTCTGGGGATCACCTGTTTTGCCACCATCTTCGGGGGTCTCCGGCGGATCTCCCGGGTGATGGAACGGGTGGTGCCGGTGATGGCCCTGCTGTACATCCTGGGAGGGGTAGCCATCCTGCTCCAGAACTGGCAGCAGGTACCCGGGGCCCTGGCCCTGATCGTCCGCAGCGCCTTCAGTCCTACGGCTGCCGCCGGGGGCTTTGCGGGAGCCACCGTGAAGGATGCCATGCGCTACGGCATTGCCCGGGGGCTGTATTCCAATGATGCAGGCACTGGCTACGGGATCATCGCCCATGCCTCGGCCCGGACGGACCATCCGGTGCGCCAGGCCTCCTGGGGCTGGGGGGAAGTGTTCCTGGACACCATCGTGGTGTGTTCCGTTACGGCCCTTTCCCTGATCCTGACCCATGCCTATACGGATTTCCCCGGTCTGGACAGTGCCCGGCTCACCACCGCCGCCTTCCGGGTCTCTTTCGGGGAACCGGGGGCCTGGTTCCTGGCCCTGGCCATTACGGTCTTTGCCTGGACCACCATCATCGGCATGTATTACAGCTGTGAGAAATCCGTCAACTACGCGTTCGGGGATACCCGGCGGAACAGGATCGGCACCCGGCTGTACATGTTCTACTACATGATCCCCTGTGTGGTGCTCTACCATGCCAAAGCCGATGCCCTGTGGGCCATGACGGACATCCTCTCCGCCATCTATGTGATGATCACCATCCTGTTCATCGTCACCCAGCAGAAGGAAATCTTCCGGCTGTTCGATGATTTCTGGTTCCGGTTCCTGCCGGCCAAAGAACGGGGCGAAAATCCCCCGGTGGTCTCCTACGGGACTGTGGAGGATGAGAGAAGAGTGAAGAGTGCAGAGTGAAGAGGGAAGAGGCGTCCGGCGGAAAAGGACGTCCCGCTGCCGGTATATAGAATCAAAGGAGAGAAACGATGAGACAGACACTGAAGAATATCCTGGACCAGAACAAGATCCTGGTCATTGACGGCTCCATGGGCACGGCCCTGGAAAACCTGGGAGCGGATCTGAACAACAGCCTGTGGACCGCCCGGGTGCTGGCCGACCGGCCGGAACTGGTGAAACAGGTCCATCTGGATTATTTCCGGGCCGGGGCCGATGCGGGGATCACCTGCAGCTACCAGGCTTCCATCCCGGGGCTTGTGGCCAACGGCTTTACGGAACAGGAAGCGGAAGAGCTGATCACCCGGTCCGTGACCATTTTCCAGGAAGCCCGGCAGGAATGGTGGGACCGGGAAGGGAAAGCCGCCGGCCGGACCTGGCCTCTGTGCCTGGCCGGGGTGGGGCCTTACGGCGCCTATCTGGCGGATGGGTCCGAATACCGGGGCCATTACAGGGTGTCCCGGGAAGATCTGGAAAAATTCCATCGGCGCCGGGCGGAACTGCTGTGGCAGGCCGGGGCGGATGTGCTGCTGTTCGAGACCCAGCCCTCCCTGGAAGAAGCCCTGGTGGAAGCTTCCATCGCCAAAGATCTGGGAGCCGCCTTCTGGGTGAGCTTCTCCTGCCGGGACGGGCTCCATATCTGCGAAGGGACCCCGATCCGGGAAGCGGCGGCGGAAGTGGTCCGTCAGTTCCCGGAAGTGGAGGCCCTGGGGGTGAACTGCACCAAACCGGAATACCTGGTGAGCCTGATCGGAGAACTGAAAGCCGCTTCTGACCGGCCCATATTCGTCTATCCCAACAGCGGAGAAGAATATGACCCGGTGACCAAGACCTGGCATGGAGTGGGCACGGACCGGAAGTTCGGCGATTATGCCCTGGAGTATATGAAGGCCGGAGCCGTGGCCGTAGGGGGCTGCTGCACCACGGTGGCGGATCATGTCCGCCAGGTGGCGGCGGCCCGGGAACAGTTCCTGGGAGAGGCATGAGGGCAGAAGAAAGAGTGAAGAGGGAAGAGGAACAAAGGAGGCGCCGGTCCATGAGTGAGGGGGAAATCACAACCTATACGGGGATCCAGTTCGATCCCCTCCATCCGGACCCGGAAACCATCCGGATCCAGGACATCGCCCATGCCCTGAGCCTTTTGTGCCGGGGCAACGGCCATGTGAAGACTTTCTATTCCGTGGGCCAGCACTGTCTGGCGGCGGCCAAAGAAGCGGCGGCCCGGGGGGATTCCCGGCAGGTGATCCTGGGGGCCCTGCTCCATGACGCCACGGAATGTTATCTGTCCGACGTGCCCCATCCCTACAAGGTGAACATGCCCCGGTACCGGAAGCTGGAAGACCGTCTGCTCCAGGCGGTGCTGGACCGGTTCCTGGGAGGGCCCCTTACCCCGGAAGAATGGGCGGAAGTGGAACAGATCGACCGGGCCCTGATGTTCAGCGACCTGCATCATCTCATGGACCATCCGGAAAATCGGGAACAGGAAGGGACCCTGCGGCTGCCGGTGGACTACCGGGTGCGGCCCTTTACCGAAGTAGAACAGGAGTATCTGGACTGGTTCCGGAACTGTCAGGAAGAAAATAAAGGAGAATGACCATGGAACGGGAAAAAATCAAGGAAAGCTGGGAAAAACGCCGGGAAGAACTGTGCCGCATGGCGGACCAGATCTATGACTGGGCGGAAGTGGGCCTGGAAGAAACCAAATCCTCCGCCCTGCTGGAAGACTATCTGGAACAACAGGGATTTTCCGTGGAAAAAGGAGTAGGGACCCTGCCCACCGCCTTCCGGGCCACCTGGAAACAGGGAGAGGGAGGACCCCGGCTGGGGTTCCTGTGTGAATACGATGCCCTGGAAGGCATGGGCCATGGCTGCGGCCATCATCTCCAGGGACCCTCCGTCATCGGGGCGGCCCTGGCGGTCCGGGACCGGTTCGCCGGGAAAGGCGTGCCCTTTTCCCTGGTGATCTACGGGACACCGGCGGAAGAAACCATCGGGGGCAAGACGGTGATGATGGAGCAGGGCTGCTTCCAGGACATCGACATCGCCCTGATGATGCACGCCGCGCCCACCACCTGCGTGGATGTAAAGAGCATGGCCAACAAAAGCTATACGGTGGAATTCCACGGGGTGCGGGCCCATGCGGCCATGAGCCCGGAACAGGGACGGAGCGCCTTTGACGCGGCCCTGCTCAGCTTCAATGCCATCGAATTCCTCCGGGAACATGTGAACGAGGACACCCGGATGCACTACACGGTCCGGGACGCCGGGGGACCGGCCAATGTGGTCCCTGACCGGACCCTGGCCCAGTATGAGCTCCGTTCCTATGATACCGGCTACCTCCGGAGCCTGGAACCCCGGTTCCTGGATATCCTGAAAGGGGCCTGCCTGATGACCGGTACCACCCATACCATCACCGAGACCCACGAATTCTATGCCAAGATCCCCTGTCTGACCCTCAATGACCTGGTGATGGAACAGGCCCGGGCCTTCGGGGCGCCCCAGCTGTCGGAACCCCGGCAGAAAACCGGCTCCACGGATTTCGGCATCATCCTGTACCACATGCCCGGCACCTGCATCCGGGTGGCCTTTGTGCCGGAAGGGACCCCGGCCCATTCCGAAGCCTATCTGAAGGCCGGGAAGACGGAAGCCGCCCATAAGGCCATCGGCTATGGCAGCCAGATCCTGGCTGCCGCCTGCTGCGCCATCCTGGAAGACCCGGAAAAGCTCACCGCCATGTGGGAAGAATTCCGGAAAAGAAAAGCTTCACACTGAAATAAGGATCTGCTAATATTCTGAATAAACTACAATGTATTACCTCAGAGGACGGATGTATGATATAATATACATTGTATAAATCAGTTAGACTGTTCGTAACTATAGGAGGTTGAGCAATGAACAATCCGAACCCCGTTAAAATCGTGGAAACGGTTCTCCGTGACGGCCATCAGTCCCTGTGTGCCACCCGTATGCGCACCAGCGACATGCTGCCCATGCTGGAAGCCCTGGATGACTGCGGCTTCTATGCCCTGGAAGCCTGGGGCGGCGCCACTTTCGATTCCTGCCTGCGTTTCCTGAACGAAGATCCCTGGGAACGGCTGCGTACAATCCGGAAACATGTGAAGAAAACCAAGCTGCAGATGCTGCTCCGTGGCCAGAACATCCTGGGCTACAACCATTATGCCGATGATGTGGTCACCGAATTCGTCAAGCGCAGTGTGGACAACGGGATCGACATCATCCGTATCTTCGATGCCTTCAACGATACCCGGAACCTGGAAACGGCCATGAAAGCCACTAAGGCTGCCGGCGCTCATGCCCAGGGCACCCTGGTATACACCATCAGCCCGTACCACAAGGACAGCGACTATCTGAAGCTGGCCAAGGAACTGGTGGAAATGGGGGCTGACTCCATCTGCATCAAAGACATGTCCGGCCTGCTGGCTCCCTATGCCTGCGCTTCCCTGGTGGAGGCCCTGAAGAAGGAAATCAGCATCCCTGTGAACGTGCACTCCCACTGCACCAGCGGCATGGCTTCCATGACCCTGCTGAAGGGCATCGAAGCCGGTGCGGATATTGTGGATACGGCTCTGTCTCCCTTTGCGGAAACCACCAGCCATCCCTGCACCGAATCCCTGGTGTACACCCTGAAGGGCACCGAAAGAGATACTGGCATCGACATGGACAAACTGGGGCCCATTGCGGACCACTTCAAGAAAGTCCGTGCTGATCTGGTGAAGACCTTCAAGCTGCCCAGCAACATCAGCATCAACCCCAAGGTCCTGAGCTTCCAGATCCCTGGCGGCATGCTGTCCAACATGCTGAACCAGCTCACCGAAATGGGCATGGCCGACAAATACGAAGAAGTGCTGAAGGAAGTGCCCAGAGTCCGGGCCGACCTGGGGTATCCTCCTCTGGTAACTCCTTCCAGCCAGATTGTGGGCACCATGGCCACCATGAACGTCATGATGGGACGGTACAAAATGATCCCCAACGAAATCCAGGATATTGTCATGGGCAAATACGGCAAGACGCCGGGTCCCATCAGCGAAGACCTGAAGAAACTGGTTCGCCGCTGGATCGTAAAGAAGACCGGCAAGACCGTGATTTCTCCCATTACCCACAGACCGGCCGACGATATTCCGCCGCAAATGGAAAAGATGAAAGCCGACCTGGCTGCCAAAGGCTATCCCAATGCCTCCGTGGAAGATGTGCTGTCCTATGCCCTGTTCCCGGAAGTGGCCCTGGCCTTCTTCAAGAACAACCGGTAAAAAGCTGCTGCTGTGGCAGCGGCCGATGGAAAGGGACTGTTGCATGAGCAACAGTCCCTTGTCTGGAGTCAGGAGTCTGAAGTCGGAAGCCTTAGGACAGGATTCGCCTGGATGGGCGAATCCTTCTGATTCTATAGAACCAGAATCGAGAGTAAACTGAGAGGTTATTTGATCCAAAGGTTCTGCATATTCAAAAATTTGCCTGCAAATTTAACATTGGGCCATTGACTCTTACCTCTTGACAAAAAAATCCCCGCCGCAGCTGCGGCAGGGATTTTTTTTATCACTGTTTCGGCGGCCGTACCGGCGGGGGCGTGGAGCTCTTGCCGGACCGGGGCGGCTGGGGAACGTTCCCGCCTCCCGGCAGGGCGTCTTCCTTCTTGCTGTCCTTTTTCTTGGTATCCTGTTTCTTGGTGGTCTGTTTCTTGGGCTGGGGCTTGGGGGCTTCATACTTCGGCGCCGGCATCTTGAAGCCGTCCGGTTTTTCGAAGTCTTCAGCAGGGATGCCGTCCAGAGCACCGCTCATGAAGGAACGCCACAGGGTGGCCGGCTGGCCGCCCCCGGTCATGCCGCCCAGGGATTCGTTGTTGTCATCCCCGATCCATACGGCACAGGCCAGGTTGGGGGTGAAGCCCACGAACCAGGCATCGTGGTAATTGTCGGTGGTCCCGGATTTCCCGGCGCAGGGCCGGCTGATGGCGGCACCCCGGCCGGTGCCCCGGGTCATGACGTCTTCCATCATGGAGATCATCATGTAGGCGCTTTCCGGTTTCACAGCCTGGGTGGGATTGGTCTTGTGTTCATAGAGCACTTTGCCGTTCCGGTCCAGGATTTTGATGATGGGGGTGGGTTTATTGAATTTCCCCATGTTGGCGATGCCCGCATAGGCACCGGCCATTTCCAGCGGGGTGACCCCGTGGGTCAGGCCCCCTACGGCCATGGCCGGATTGTCGTCATCCTCCACCAGGGTGGTGATGCCCAGCCGCTTGGCCAGCTTGATGGTCTTTTCCGTACCGTACTTCATGGCCACCTTGATGGCGGGCACATTGTAGGAATAGGTGAGGGCCGTCCGGTAGCTGACGGTGCCGTGGAAGCTCCGGTCATAGTTCTGGGGATTCCATTCGCCGGGGATCGGAGAATCCTGTACGGTGTCCCCGGGGGTGGCTCCCTGTTCCAGGGCGTTCAGATACACAAAGGGTTTCATGGAGGAACCGGGCTGCCGTTCCGCCATGACGGCACGGTTGAACTGGTCGGTGCCCCGGCCCCCGATCATGGCCTTGATGTAGCCGGTCTTGGGATCAACGGCCACAATGGCGCTCTGGGGCTGTTTCAGCTTGTTGCTGTCGGTGTAGTAGGTGGGAGTGAGGGCGGCGGCTTTTTCCGCAGCCTTCTGCATATCCGGATCCAGGGTGGTGTAGACTTTCAGGCCCTGCTTGTACACGGCGTCGGGACCGAACTTGTCCACCAGCAGCTGGATGCAGTAATCGATGAAGTATTTCTTGGAGCCGGGAGATTCATTGAGGCTCTTGTAGGTCAGGGGCTCCGCATAGGCCTTGTCGGCTTCTTCCTTGGTGATGAACCCGTATTTGGTCATTTGCTCCAGCACTGTCTTCTGCCGGGCCTTGGCGGCCTTGGGGTTGGACAGGGGGGAGTAGTAGTTGGGGCTCTTGGGGATCCCGGCGATCATGGCACTCTGGGCCAGATCCAGATCTTCCACGTGTTTGCCGAAGTAGGTGTTGGCGGCGGTTTCTACCCCGTAAGCCCCCTGGCCGAAGTAGATCTGGTTCATGTACATCTCCAGGATCTCGTTCTTGGTGTATTTCTGTTCGATCTGGAGGGCAATGAAGGCTTCATGGAGCTTCCGGCTCAGGGTCTGTTCCTGGGTCAGGAAGTAGTTCTTGGCCAGCTGCTGGGTGATGGTGCTGCCCCCCTGGACCTCGCCCCACCGGATGTAGGTGTAGATGGCCCGGCCGATCCCCCGGAAGTCGATGCCTCCGTGTTCATAGAACCGGATGTCTTCTGCCGCCAGGAACGCATGCTGGAGGTTCTTGGGGACTTTGTCGATGGTCACCGGGATCCGGTCTTCTTCCGAATCCACCGTGGTGATCAGGTTGCCCTTGGCGTCGAAGAACTGGGAGGAAGCCATGGGAGCCATGTCCTTGGTGAGGATCTTGGCGGTGGTGAACTTGGCCACCGCAAAGAAGGCGGCCACCGAAAGGAAGCCCACCAGCACCAGAGCCATCAGGGCCGAAAAAATCGTCCCCCCCAGCTTCTTTCGTTTGTGAGGAGAAGAGGAACCGAAGAGGTTCCTCCAGTTCTTATTCTTGTTGCTTGTCATCACGTCAGCTCCTATAACAGATAGAAATGGATTGAGACCATAAGTTACAGGATATTATATCACATTTGTCCGGTGAGGTGTATAGGGGACATTTCTCCCAACAGTTGCCATTTTCCCGGGAGGGTGCTATAATAATGAGGAAAACTGAGGCAGACCTTAGAGAGTGGGTATTCGTACCCGCTCTTTCGTTTACTAGGAAAGAAAAAAGCAGAGGTGCCTGAATGGACAAAAAGAAAATCACAGAACGGGTGACGGACCTGGCGGCTCCCATTGTGGAGGAAGCCGGGCTGGAACTGGTGGATGTGGAATACGTGCGGGAACGGGACTGGTTCCTGCGGGTATTCATCGACAAGGCGGGCGGCATCGACATCGATGACTGCTCGGCGGTCAGCAATGCGCTGGCCAAGAAGCTGGATGAGGAAGACTTCATTAAAGAGAAGTACTACCTGGAAGTCTCTTCCCCGGGAATCGACCGGCCCCTGAAGAAGGACAAGGACCTGGAAGCCCATTACGGGCAGAAGGTGGACCTGGCCTTCTTTGCCCCCTATGAGGGAAAAAAGCAGCTGACGGCAGTGCTGAAAAGCCACGATGCCGAAAAGCTGGTGCTGGAAGATGCCAAAAAGAAAGAACTGGCCATTGAACGGAAGCTGATCGCTTCGGTACGGCCCCACATCGATTTTTAATGGAACCATTGATTAAGGAGGAATTTTGAAGTGAATGCGGATTTCGTGAAAGCCATTGCGCTCCTGGCCAAGGAGAAAAGCATTTCTCCCGACGTACTGTACAGTGCAGTGGAGGAAGCCCTGATCACCGCTTACAAGAAAAACTACGGTTCTGCCCAGAATGTACGGGTTTCCATGCATAAAGAAACCGGGGAGATCCATGTCTATGCCCGGAAGAACATTGTGGAGGAAGTCACGGATCCCACCACGGAAATCAGCCTGGAAGACGCCCAGAAAATGAACCCCCACTACCAGGCCGGGGATATCCTGGAAACGGAAGTGACCCCCAAGAACTTCGGCCGGATTGCCGCCCAGAACGCCAAGCAGGTGATCGTCCAGCGGATCCGGGAAGCGGAACGGGGGATGGTGTACGAACGGTATTCCGACCGGGAAAATGACATCGTCACCGGGACGGTACAGCGGATCGAAGGCCGCAACGTGTTCATCGACCTGGGCACGGCGGAAGGCCTGCTGCTGCCCAATGAACAGATCCCCCATGAAACCTACGACTACCATCAGCGGCTGAAATGCTATGTGGTGGAAGTGAAAAAGACCACCAAGGGACCCCAGATCATCCTGTCCCGGACCCATCCCGGCCTGCTGAAACGGCTGTTCGAGCTGGAAGTGTCCGAAATCCAGGATGGCACCGTGATCATCGACAGCGTGGCCCGGGAACCGGGGATGCGCAGCAAGATCGCCGTCCACAGCACCAATCCCAGCGTGGATCCGGTGGGCGCCTGCGTGGGTCCCAAGGGCATGCGGGTACGGACCATCGTGGACGAACTCCGGGGCGAAAAGATCGACATCGTGAAGTACAGCGAAGATCCGGAAGAATACGTGGCCAACGCCCTGTCTCCTTCCAAGGTGGTCTCTGCCCGTGCGGACAAGGACGAAAAGATCTGCCGGGTGGTGGTGCCTGATTACCAGCTGTCCCTGGCCATCGGCAAGGAAGGGCAGAACGCCCGTCTGGCCGCCAAACTCACCGGCTGGAAGATCGATATCAAGAGCGAATCCCAGGCGGCGGCTGCCGAAGCTGCCCAGGCTCAGGAAGCCCCTGAGGAAAGTGGTGAGGACGCATGAAAGTGAAGAAGATTCCCCAGCGGACCTGCATCGGCTGCGGGGAAATCCACAATAAAAAGGAAATGGTCCGGATCGTCCGGTCTCCGGAAGGAGCCGTGAGCCTGGACCGTTCCGGCAAGAAACCGGGCCGGGGGGCCTATGTGTGCCCCAACGCCGGCTGCATCGAAAAGGCCTTCCAGAGCAAAAGCCTGGAACGGGCCCTGCAGGTGAAGGTTTCTCCGGAAACGAAGGAAGCATTGCTGGCGGAGCTGTCCCATGAAAACGGACAATGAGCTCTGCTTTGCCCTGAGTCTGGCGCAGAAGGCCGGGAAACTGGCCTCCGGCGATCAGGGCGTATGGGACACGCTGAAGAAAAAAGGCCGTGCCCGCTACGTGCTGATTGCCGCAGATGCCTCTCCCCGGACGGTGGAAAAGATCCGGCACTGGTGCGATACCGAAAAAATCCCCTATGGGATGGCTTTGGACCGCATCCGGCTGGGGTCCGCCATCGGAAAAGCGCCCCGGGCGGCAGTGGTCCTGTTGGACGACGGCTTCCGGAAGATGATGGGCTTGTGATTATGGAGGTGTGCGGATGACAAAATACAGAATCTATGAGATCGCCAAGGAACTGAACCTGGACAACAAGAAGGTGCTGGGCTTTCTGGCCGACCACAAGATCACGGTGAAGAACCATATGAGCACCGTGGAAGCCGGGGTCCGGGACATGATCGTCAAGGGCCTGAAGGCCAACCAGGGATCCGTGAAGGAAGCCGCCCAGAATGCGGCCCGGAAGGTCCAGGAAAAAGCCGCCCAGGCGGCGGCGCCGGTGGCTGCCAAAGTGGCCCAGGTGAAAAGTGACATTGCCGTGGGGAAGGCGGCCATCCAGGCCCATCATGCGGCCCAGCAGAAACCGGCCCAGGAAAGCCGGAATGACCGGAACGACCGGAGAAACGACGGCCGGGGAGAAAACCGCGGCCATGACCGGAACGGCCAGAACCACAGCGAACGGCGGGGCGACCGGCTCCAGAACAGCCAGAACGGCCAGAACCGGGACAACGGCCGGAGAAACGACCGGTCCCAGAACGGCCAGAACCGCAGCAACGGGAACGGCAGCAGCCGGTTCGGCCGGAATGACCGGAATGGCGGGAACCAGAACCGCAGTGGGAACGGCGGGAACAACCGGAACAAGCCCCAGAACGGCCGTGCCGGGAAGCCCGGTGCCCCCATCGGCGGGAACAGTGCCCATGCCGGCAAGGATATGGGCAAACGGAACAACAACCACAACCATCAGGAAAAACGGGAGAAAATCAAGGGCTCTTATGCCACCCGGGAGGACCGTCCTACCCGCAGTGCCGATCATATGATGAAAAACCACAAACACAAAAACAACAACAGCAACCGGAACGCCGCTCCGGCCAGAAAAGCGGAAGTGGTCCGTCCCACCAGCATCGAAGTGGGCGAAAGCATCAGCGTAAAGGATTTCGCCAAGCTCCTGTGCCGGGACGTGAACGAAGTGATCAAGAAGCTGTTCATGCTGGGCAAGATGGTGACCATCAACCAGGAAATTGACCATGAAACCGCCGAACTGGTGGGCATGGACTTCAACTGTGAAATCAAGGAACCGCCTCCTGAAGCGGATCCCACGGAAGTGCCGGAAGTGGAAGACGACCCGGCTCTGCGGGTGCCCCGTCCCCCCGTGGTGACGGTCATGGGCCACGTGGACCACGGCAAGACATCCCTGCTGGATGCCATCCGGAAGACCAACGTAACCGCCCGGGAAGCCGGCGGGATCACCCAGCACATCGGTGCCTACCGGGTGGTGTGCCAGGGCAAGCCCATCGTGTTCCTGGATACCCCGGGCCACGAAGCTTTCACCGCCATGCGTGCCCGTGGGGCCCAGGTGACGGATATCGCCGTGCTGGTGGTGGCCGCTGACGACGGGGTGATGCCCCAGACCATCGAAGCCATCAACCATGCCAAGGCTGCCAAGGTGCCGGTGATCGTGGCCATCAACAAGATCGACAAGGAAGGGGCCAACCCGGATTTCGTCATGCAGCAGCTGTCCGAGCATGGACTGATCCCGGAAGCCTGGGGCGGGGACACCATCATGGTTCCCGTATCCGCCCGGCAGAAGACCGGTATTTCCGATCTGCTGGAAATGATCCTGCTGGTGGCAGAAATGCAGGATCTGAAGGCCAACCCCAACCTGCCCGCCCACGGCACCATCATCGAAGCCAAACTGGACAAGGGCAGAGGGCCTGTGGCCTCCGTGCTCATCGACCGGGGCACCCTGCACATCGGGGATTCCATCCTGGCCGGCACCTGCTACGGCAAGGTCCGGGCCATGGTCAACGACCGGGGCGAAAAGGTGAAGAAGGCCCTGCCTTCCACCCCTGTGGAAGTCCTGGGGCTCAACGATGTGCCGGAAGCCGGGGATATCCTGGATGCCTGCGATGAACATGTGGCCCGGTCCGTGGCGGAAAAACGCCAGGCCAAGCAGAAGATGGAAGAACAGAAGAAGGCCAAGGTTTCCCTGGACGATATCTTCAACCGGATCCAGGAAGGGGAACTGAAAGACCTGAACATCGTGGTGAAGGCCGACGTGCAGGGCACCATCCAGGCCCTGGAACAGGCGCTCACCAAGATCAAGAACGATGAAGTGAAAGTGGTCATCGTCCATTCCGGGGTAGGGGCCATCAACGAATCCGACGTGATGCTGGCTTCCGCCGCCAACGCCCTGATCATCGGCTTCAACGTCCGTCCGGACGCCAATGCCCGGAAGACCGCCGAAGCTGAAAAGGTGGATATCCGCACCTACCGGGTCATCTACGATGCCCTGAACGACGTGGAAGCCGCCATCAAGGGGATGCTGGCACCCAAATTCAAGGAAAAGATCATCGGCCATGTGGAAATCCGTCAGGTAATCCCCATCAACAAGATGCTGATTGCCGGGGCCTATGTGAAGGATGGGAAGATCACCCGGTCCGCCAAGGTGCGTCTGGTCCGGGACGGCATCGTGATCCACGAAGGGGAACTGGATTCCCTGCGCCGGTTCAAGGACGATGTGAAGGAAGTGGCGGCCAACTTCGAATGTGGGCTTACCCTGGCCGACTACCGGGATATCAAGGTGGGGGACCAGCTGGAAGTCTACACCATGGAAGAAGTGGCTGCAGAATAAGGAGGGACCATGTCCAAACTTCGTGCTGAAAAACTCCAGGCGCTGATCAAGCAGGAAATGAGCAACATGCTGATCCGTGACGTGAAGGATCCCCGGGTGAAGTTCGTCACCATCACCGGGGTGGAAGTCAGCAACGACCTGAGCTACGCCAAGATCTATGTAAGCCTCTACGGCAGTGAGGAACAGCAGGCAGCCGCCTGGAAGGGCCTCCAGTCCGCCCTGGGCTTCTTCCGCCGGGAAATCGCCCGGCGGATCGATCTCCGGGTGGCTCCGGTGCTCAGCTTCCACAAGGATACGTCCATGGAATACAGCGCCCATATCGAATCCATCCTCCATGAGCTGAAGAAAGAAGAGCATCATGAGTAAGGCACTGGATCTGAAGGAAACCTGGCAGCTGCTGATGAGCGCCAGCCGCCTGGTGCTGGTGAGCCATGTGGGACCGGACGGGGATACCCTGGGCTCCACCCTGGGACTGGCCCGGGCCCTGCGCCAGGCAGGGAAACAGGTGCGTCTGCTGGTGGATGACATCCTGCCGGCGGTGTACCAGTTCCTGCCCGGACTGGACGCCTATGAGCAGCCCAAACCCGGGGAGAAGATCGACTGCGACCTGACGGTGGTGGTGGATGCTTCTTCCAGGGACCGGATGGGGGCTGCGGAAGACTGTCTTTCCGCGCCCATCCTGAACATCGACCACCATGTGTCCAACACCCAGTATGCAGATTATCTGCTGCTGGATGACAGGGCGGCGGCCACCGGGGAGATCATGTACCGGATGCTTGAAGCCAACAGGATCCCGGTGGACCAGGAACTGGCCACGGATCTGTACACGGCCATTGTCACCGACTGCGGCTTTTTCAAGTACGCCAACACCACCCCCCGGTGCATGCGGGTGGCGGCGGACCTGGTGGCCCTGGGGGTGAAGCCCGACGAGATCTCCGACCAGCTGGAACTGAAAGCCCGGAATTCCGTGGAGCTCCTGGCCAAGGTGCTGCCCAGCCTGAGCTTCTATGCCGGAGGGAAAATTGCCACCCTGGAAGTGCCTCTTTCCCTGTATGACAAGACCGTTTCCACGGAAAGCTTCATCTACCATCCCCGGTACATTGCCGGGGTGGACGTGGCGGTGCTCTTCAAGCAGGTGGAACCCAGATCCACCCGGGTGAGCATGCGCTCCAAAAAGGTGGACGTGAGCAGGGTGGCCGTGGCCTTCAACGGGGGCGGCCACCCCAAAGCCGCCGGCTGCACCATCGGCCTGCCTCTGGAAGAGGCCAAGAAGGCCCTGCTGGAGGCGCTGGAAAAGGCCCTGGAGGAACTGTGATGGATGGGATTTTCAACGTACTCAAACCACCGGGCATGACCAGCCATGATGTGGTGGGGGCCCTGCGGAAAATCCTCCATATGAAGAAAATCGGCCACGGGGGCACCCTGGATCCCCTGGCCGCCGGGGTGCTGCCGGTGTTCACCGGCATGGCCACCCGGTTCCTGGAATACGCGGCCCACGAGGAAAAAAGCTACCGGGCAGAGCTGACCTTCGGGTTCCAGACCGACACCGGGGATACGGAAGGGGCGGTAATCGCCGAAAGTCCCGTACGGGACCTGACGGCAGAGGAAATCGAAGCCGCCCTGGCCTCCTTCCGGGGGGAAGGGACCCAGATCCCGCCCATGTATTCCGCCATCAGTGTGGGGGGCACCAAGCTGTACAAGCTGGCCCGACAGGGCATCGAAGTGAAGCGGGAGCCCCGTCCCATCACTCTCTATGAACTGGAAAAGGTGGATTACACCGGAAAGACCCTGGTGTTCGACGTGACCTGCTCCAAGGGGACTTTTATCCGGACCCTGTGTGAGGACCTGGCGGCGAAGCTGGGGATGAAGGGGACCATGAGTTTCCTGCTCCGGCGGCGGGCCGGGGTCTTCCGGCTGGAAGACGCCCATACCCTCCAGGAGATCGCCGCCGATCCGGAAGGCTGCTGCATGGGGGTGGAACCCATCCTGGCCGGCTTTCCCAAAAAGATTGTGAATGCCCTCCAGGGGCGGCGGATCGCCCAGGGAGTGGCCACCACCCTGCCCGGGCTGACGGAAGGGACCCTGTACCAGCTGTGGACCCGGGACGGGGTGCTGGTGGGACTGGCCCGTGCCGTGGACGGCCGGCTCCGGGCCCACAAGATCATCCACATCCCGGACGTGGAAACAAGGACGGAAGAACAACCATGAAACTCATAACCTCACTGGACGAACTGCACAGAGCCCATCTGCTGCCTTCCGCGGCGGCTCTGGGGACCTTTGACGGGGTCCACCGGGGACACCAGGAAGTGATCGGGACCACCCGGACCTATGCCCGGCAGCACCATCTCCAGCTGATGGTGTTCACCTTCAGCACCCACCCTCTGGCCAGTCTGAAGCCGGAGCTGGAACCGCCCCGGCTGCTGGACAATGCCGCCAAGGAAAAACTCATGGTGGACCTGGAGGTGGACATCCTGGTGAACATCCCCTTTACCCGGGAACTGGCGGCCATGAGCGCCGACGATTTCCTCCAGATGCTGGTGGATCTGGGAGTCAAGGCTGTGGGCATCGGGGACAACTTCAGCTTCGGGGCCGGGGGCAAGGGGAACGTCCGTCTTCTGAAGACGGAACACACCCGGTTCGGGCTCACCATCCTGTCCCGGCCTCTTTTGAAGCAGGACGGGCTGGTGGTGAGCAGCACCAACATCCGGAAGGCTATCGCCGAAGGACGGGTGGAACTGGCGGCCCAGATGCTGGGCCGGCCCTATGCCATCCGGGGCCAGGTGGTGCCCGGGGATCACCGGGGACGGCTCCTGGGCTTCCCTACGGCCAATCTGAAGCTCCTGGGCCAGCATTTTGCCGTGCCCGCCTTCGGGGTGTACGCAGGGCGGGTGCTGGTGGACGGCCAGTGGCATGATGCCATGGTGAATGTAGGGGACAATCCCACCTTCGCCAACCAGGAAACCCGGCTGGAAGCCCATCTGTTCCGGTTCCAGGGGGACCTGTACGGGAAGGAAGTCCGGGTGCAGCTGGTGGCCCGGCTCCGGGGAGAGGAGAAATTCCCCGACCTGGACAGGCTCCAGGAACAGCTCCGGAAGGACGCCCGGAATGCCCAGAGCATCCTGGCCATGGAAAAGAACAAGAAATAATGGAAAAATCCCTTGCACAAAGGACGTATCCATGATATTATATTTTGGTAAAGCTTATTGGTGGAGGTGAGAACATGCCGAATATTAAGTCTTCCATTCGTAGTGTCAAGACTGATGCCGAACGGCGCGCTGCCAATGGCCCGGTGAAAGCTGAAATCCGCAGCACCGCACGCAAGGTTGAAGCTTTTGCTGCTGCAGGATCCAAAGAAGAGGCCCAGGCCACTTTGAAAGTAGCAGCGAGCTTATTAGATAAAGCTGCTCGGAAGGGCACGGTGAACAAAAAAGCCGCAGCTCGTAAAAAATCCCGTTTAGCTAAGAAAGTCAACGCAGTAAAATAAGGCTGAACAGCAGGAAGGCTGACAACTCCGGTTGCCGGCCTTTTTTGTTGTATGCGGAGGGAGCGGGGCGCCGGGCCTGCGCCCCCTACGGCATCGCAATGGGTCATTGGATTTTCATCGTCCGTGCTCTTCACTCTGCACTTTGCTGCATAACCATACTGTGATGAAGGTCTTACCGAGAACTTGTTGACACTTACATTGCCGGATGCCAGGTGGAAGGGCCCGGCCGAACATGATATAATAAAGTATTGAAATATTTCCGCCTGTTTTTCAGGCGTTGGCAGAAAGCGAGAAGATTCCATGGCAAAACGTGATCATATTCGAAATTTTTCCATCATCGCCCATATCGACCACGGCAAATCCACCCTGGCCGACCGGCTCATTGAAATGACCGGCACCCTGTCCAAGCGGGAAATGGAGGACCAGATCCTGGACTCCATGAGCCTGGAACGGGAACGGGGCATCACCATCAAGGACCAGGCGGTCCAGCTGGATTACAAGGCCAAGGACGGGAACGACTACATCCTGAACCTGATCGATACCCCGGGCCATGTGGACTTTACCTACGAAGTGTCCCGGGCCCTGGCGGCCTGTGAAGGGGCCCTGCTGGTCATCGACGCCACCCAGGGCATCGAGGCCCAGACCCTGGCCAATGTGTACCTGGCCATGGACCATGACCTGGAGATCATCCCGGTGATCAACAAGATCGACCTGCCCAGCGCCGATGTGCCCCGGGTGGAAAAGGAAATCGAGGACATCCTGGGCATCGACAAGAGCGAATGCGTCCTGTGCAGCGCCAAGACCGGCCTGGGGGTGGACCAGGTGCTGGAAGCGGTGGTGAACCGGGTGCCGGCGCCCAAAGGGGACCCGGCGGCCCCTCTCCAGGCCCTGATCTTCGATTCCAAGTTCGACGCCTACAAAGGGGTCATGCTCTATGTGCGGGTGGTGAACGGCTGCCTGAAGAAGGGCATGTCCATCCGGCTCATGGCCACCGGCAAGGTCTATGACGTGACGGAAGTGGGGGTGTTCAAGCCCGCCATGGTCAACGTGCCGGAACTGGGAGAAGGCCAGGTGGGCTTTCTGGCGGCCGCCATCAAGACCGTGAAGGACGCCCGGGTGGGGGATACCATCACCGACAACAGCCGGCCGGCCAAAGAGCCCCTGCCGGGGTACCGGAAGGCCACCCCCATGGTGTACTGCGGTCTGTATCCCATCGAGAACTCTGAATACGACAATCTCCGGGACGCCCTGGAAAAACTCCAGCTCAACGACGCCTCCCTGACATTCGAACCGGAAACTTCTTCCGCCCTGGGCTTCGGTTTCCGCTGCGGCTTCCTGGGCCTGCTCCACATGGATGTGATCAAGGAACGGCTGGAACGGGAATACGGCCTGAGTCTCATTACCACCGCTCCCAACGTTATCTACGAAGTGGTGAAGACCAACGGGGACATTGAAATGGTGGACAACCCCTCCCAGTTCCCCAATCCCACGGTAATCGAGCATGTGGAGGAACCCTTTGTGAACGCCACCATCATCGTGCCCAAGGATTTTGTGGGGCCGGTGATGGAACTGTCCCAGGAAAAGCGGGGAGAATACCAGAACATGACTTACCTGGACGAAACCCGGGTGATGATCCACTATGCCCTGCCCCTGTCGGAAATCATCTTCGACTATTTCGACCGGCTGAAAAGCGTATCCCGGGGCTATGCCTCCCTGGATTATGAACTGAGCGGCTACCGGCCTTCGGACATGGTGAAGGTGGATATCCTGCTGAACGGGGATCCGGTGGATGCCCTCAGCGCCATCGTCCATCGGGACCGGGCCCAGTACTGGGGCCGTGCCCTGGTGGAAAAGCTACGGAAACTGATTCCCCGGCAGCTGTTCGAGATCCCCATCCAGGCGGCCATCGGCAGCAAGATCATTGCCCGGGAAAACGTCAGCGCCCTGCGGAAGGACGTGCTGGCCAAATGCTACGGGGGCGACATCACCCGGAAACGGAAACTGCTGGAAAAGCAGAAAGCCGGGAAGAAGCGCATGAAGCAGGTGGGCAGCGTGGAACTGCCCCAGGAAGCCTTCATGGCCATCCTGAAAATGGACGACAAGTAAGAGAGAAAGGAGGTGGACCCATGGTGACCCTGCAGAAATCCACCCAGGAACTGATCTGCCAGTCCCTGCGGAACCGGATCGCCTCCGGTGATCTGGAACCGGGGACGGAACTGAAGCAGGTGGAACTGGCCAGGACCTACGGCGTATCCCGGATGCCCATCCGGGAGGCCCTCCAGACCCTGCTGCTGGAAGGGCTGGTGACCCGGCTCAGCAACCGGCACATGGTGGTGGCGGAGGAGGCCCGGGAGCTGCTGGGGAACCGGAAAACGGGACAGGCCCCGGTGCCGGAAGCCCAGGAACCGCCGGCGTCCCCTGTTCCGGTGTACCGGGTAGCCGGGGACACCCCGGTGAAAAACGTGGGGAAAATCCATCTCCTGCCGGCCCGGGAACAGGTGGCTTCCTATCTGCGGAAAGCCATCCTCCGCCGGGAGATCCCGGAAGGCAGTGTGCTGACCCTGGAAGAGACCGCACGGCACATGGGGGTCTCCGCCACTCCGGTCCGGGAAGCCCTCCAGCTTCTGGCCAGCCAGGGACTGGTGAAGCTGCGGCCCAACAAGGGAGCGGTGGTGCTGGGAATGGATGAAAAGGCCATCCGGGACCATTTTGCCGTCCGGGAAATCCTGGAACGGGAAGCCGCCGCCCTGGCCGCCCGGCCCGGCAGTGACCTGACGGAAGTGGAACAGGTCTATGCCGGCATGGAAAAGTGCATGGAAGAGCACCGGTACGGGGACTACAAGCACTACAACGAAAGCTTCCATATGGCCCTGTGGGAGGCGGCGGACAATCCCAAACTGGCCCGGATTCTGGCCAGCCTGTGGAACGGGCTTTCCCTGGGGTTCCTGATGACGGAAACCGATTATGCCAAGATCTCCTTCTTTGAACACCGGCAGCTGATGGAAGCCCTCCGGGCCCATGATCCGGAAAAGGCCCGGAAGCTCATGGACGAACACATGGAACGGAGCATGGAAAACATCCTCACCAACTACCGGGAGCAGGTGGGGAAAAAGCTTTAGTCACGAGCCCCGAGTCGTGAGCCGCGGGCTTGTTGGAGCAGATACAATGTCCGGTTTTCTATTCCGTACGGTTTTCTCGTGTCATTATATAGAAAAAGAACAAACGATTTAAACGTCCAGGCCCGCGACCTGTGACTCGTGGCCCGTGACCGGGGGTGTGAATTCATTCACGCCCCCGTTTTGTATTTATGATAAACAATCCAATTTGTAGTCAAAAATCAGATAATTCTTAACCCCCATTGACTCCTGCAGCCAATGGGGGTATAGTATAACCAACAAATGGATACATTATCAAATATCAAAATTAATCCAAAGCGCGCAGGATTGATGAAACAAAGGAGGAGAAACCCATAATGTCACCCATTGCCATTACCCTGACCCTTCTGGTCTGTGTCATTATCCTGTTCGTCACCGAAAAACTTCCCCTGGCCGTCACGTCCATGCTGGCCCTGATGGTGCTGGTGCTCACCGGCGTGCTGAGTCCCAAGGATGCCTTTGCCGGCTTTGTGGACAACAACCTGATTCTGTTCGTGGCCATGTTCATCATCGGCGGTGCCTTTTTTGAAACGGGCATGGCCAACAAGGTGGGGGGCATCGTTACCCGGTTCGCCAGCTCCGAACGGCAGCTGATTGTGGCAGTGATGCTGGTCACCGGCATCATGAGCGGCTTCCTGTCCAACACGGGCACTGCCGCCATCCTGATACCGGTGGTCATCGGCATCGCTTCCAAATCCGGCTTTGCCCGGTCCCGGCTCCTGCTGCCCCTGATCTTCGCCGCCGCCATGGGCGGTAACCTGTCCATCATCGGGGCTCCCGGGAACCTGCTGGGGAAAAGCGCCCTGGAAGCCATCGGCCAGGACATCAGCTTCTTTGAATACGGTTTCGTGGGCTTTCCCATCCTGCTGATCGGCACTGCCTTCTTTGCCACGGTAGGTTACCGGTTCCTGCCGCAGCGGCAGGGGAAGACCGGGGAAAGCATCTACGACAAGACGCCGGATTTCTCCCAGGTCCCGGCCTGGAAACAAAAAGTTTCCCTGATCGTCATGGTGCTTACCATCATCGCCATGATCTTTGAAAAACAGATCGGCATCAAATTCTACCTGTCCGGCTGCATCGGTGCCCTTGTGCTGGTCACCCTGGGTGTCATCAGTGAAAAACAGGCGTACCAGTCCATCGACCTCCAGACCCTGTTCGTGTACGGTGGCACCCTGGCCCTGGCCAAGGCTCTGGCCAAAACCGGCGCCGGCAAGGCGGTGGCCGACGGGGTGATCGGTCTCCTGGGATCCAACGCTTCCCCGCTGCTGCTTTTGGCGGTGATTCTGCTGCTCAGCTGCGTCATGACCAACTTTATGAGCAACTTCGGTACGGCGGCCCTGCTGATCCCCATTTCCGTGAATATTTCCGAAGCCATGGGGGCGGACCCCAAGGCGGTGATCGTAGCCACGGTCATCGGCGCTTCCCTGGCTTTTGCCACCCCCATTGGCATGCCTGCCAACATGATGGTGTTCGCCCCCGGGGGATACACCTTCAACGATTACGTGAAGGCCGGCATTCCCATGGTGATCATCGGCTACATCGTCTCTCTCATCCTGCTGCCCATCCTGTTCCCTTTCTATCCCTGATGGAACCGGAACCTGTACATAAAAAATTCCTGTGTGTTCAAGTATAAGGAGGAAATGAAAATGTCCAAAGAAGCCCAAGTGAAACAAATGACCGACATCATGGCCAAGTTCGTGGGATACACCGCCAAGGTGCTGCCCGATGACGTGGCCGCCAAACTGAAGGAACTGGCCGAAAAGGAAACCGTGCCCATTGCCAAGCTGCTGTATGAAACCTATGCCAAAAACCAGAAGCTGGCCAAGGAACTGAACCGTCCTTCCTGCCAGGATACCGGGGTGCTCCAGTATTTCGTGAAATGCGGCACCAACTTCCCCCTGATCGGGGAACTGGAAGGGCTGCTGAAGGAAGCCACCGTCCAGGCCACCTTCGCCACTCCCCTGCGCCACAACAGCGTGGAAACCTTCGATGAATACAACACCGGCAAGAACGTGGGGAAAGGCACTCCCACCGTGTTCTGGGAAATCGTACCGGATTCCGATACCTGCGAAATCGACACCTATATGGCCGGGGGCGGCTGCACCCTGCCGGGCCATGCCATGGTGCTGATGCCCGGGGAAGGGTATGAAGGGGTCACCAAATTCGTCCTGGAACGGATGTACACCTATGGACCCAACGCCTGCCCGCCCTTCCTGGTTGGGGTAGGGGTGGCCACCTCCGTGGAAACCGCCGCCGTACTCTCCAAAAAAGCTCTGATGCGTCCCCTGGGGACCCACAATCCCAATCCCCGGGCTGCGGAAATGGAAAAACTCCTGGAAGAAGGCATCAACAAGATCGGTCTGGGCCCCCAGGGCATGACCGGCAGTGCTTCCGTCCTGGGCGTCCACATCGAGAACACCGCCCGTCATCCGTCCGCCATCGGGGTGGCTGTGAACATCGGCTGCTGGAACCACCGCCGGGGCCACATCATTTTCGACAAAGACCTGCATTACACCATCACTTCTCATAAGGGGGCTGAATTATAATGGCTAACAAAGTTGTGCTGCATACACCCATTAAATCCGAAGACATCGAGAACCTGAAAATCGGGGATATCGTCTATCTGACCGGCAAGATCACCACCTGCCGGGACGTGGCTCACCGCCGTCTCATCGAAGAAGGCCGGAAGCTGCCGGTGGACCTGGAAGGGGGCGCCATTTTCCACGCAGGCCCCATCGTCCGTCCCATCGAAGGAAAGGAAAACGCCTATGAAATGGTTTCCATCGGACCCACCACGTCCATGCGGATGGAAAAATTCGAAAAGGATTTCATTCCCCAGACCGGCGTGAAGCTGATCGTGGGCAAGGGCGGCATGGGCCAGGATACCATGGATGCCTGCCAGAAATACAAGACCATCTTCTGCGTGTTCCCTGCCGGCTGTGCAGTGGTTTCCGCGGTGCATTTCAAGAAGATCATCGATGCCCAGTGGAAGGATCTGGGAATGCCGGAAACCCTGTGGACCAGCGAAGTGGAAGAACTGGGGCCCCTGATCGTGGCCGTGGACACCAAAGGCGGCAACCTGTTCGAAGAAAACAAGAAGACCTACAAGAAACGGGCCGAAGAAGTATACGAGGAAATCATCCCCAACGTCCGGTTCATTAAATAAGCAACGAAAAAGGAGCTGCTGCACGTGCAACAGTTCCTTTTTTATGGTATCCTTATTCTTACAATGTGTGAAAAGGGGAATACCATGGATCAAATGAAAGGAAATCTGCTGCTGCTGCTGACGGCCCTCATCTGGGGCAGCGCTTTTGTGGCCCAGAGCGTGGGTATGGACTATGTGGGGCCCTTTACCTTCAACGCGGCCCGGAACCTTTTGGCCACCGGGGTGCTGGTACCGGTGGTGCTGGCCTTCGGGGGCGTCCGCCAGGGGAGTCTGTGGCAGCGGCTGCGGCCCGATGCCGTGACGGTGAAGGCGGGGCTGTGCTGCGGGGTCATCATGGGGGTGGCCAGCAACCTCCAGCAGGTGGGAATCGCCCAGACCACCGCCGGGAAGGCCGGGTTCATCACCGCCCTGTACATCATCATGGTGCCCATCCTGGGCCGGTTCCTGGGGCGGACGGTGCGGAAGATCCTGCTTTTGTGCGTGCCCATGGCCCTGGTGGGATTCTATCTGCTCTGCGTCACCGGGGATTTCACCATTTCCTTCGGGGATTTCCTGGTGTTCCTGTGTGCGGTGTTCTTTGCCCTCCACATCCTGTGTGTGGACCATTTCCTGCTGCAGGGGGCCAGCGGGGTGCGGGTGGCCTGGATCCAGTTCGCCATGACCTTCCTGGTCTCCCTTTTGGGGGCCCTGGTGTGGGAAACCCTGCCCGCCGCCGGTCTGGGCTCTGCCCTGTGGGCGGCCCGGTGGCCCCTGCTGTATACGGCGGGGCTTTCCAGCGGGGTGGCCTATACCCTCCAGATCGTGGGGCAGAAGTACACCGACCCCACCACCGCCACCCTGATCATGAGCCTGGAATCGGTGTTTGCGGTGCTGGCCGGGTGGCTGTTCCTGGGAGAAGTGATGACCCTGCGGGAAATCATCGGTTGCGGGCTGGTGTTTGCCGCCGTGCTGCTGGCGCAGCGGTAGGGAATGGGCTCTTGAAATTTCTGTCAAATTTGGGTATAATAAAAGGGATTTCTTATACCTTAAATCTTAACGTTGGGAGATGTGCAAAATCGCATGAATAGAGTCGTACTCACTGCCGTGCTTTTTTCTTCGCTGACGGTTTCCGTTTCTGCTTCTGCTGCCGGAATGGCGCGCCGTGCCGTACCCTTTAACTATGGCACCCGTACGTCTTCTGCGGCTTCCGTAAAAAGCGCCGGGTACCGGGTTTCCAACCTGCAGAACCGGGGAAAAGCCCTGTCTTATACCCCCATTTCCACCAAAAAGGCCTATGCCTGGCGGCGGGATTTCGGCAAGAGCAACCTGCGGAAGTGGAGCAGCACCGAAGGGATGGATACGCCCTGGCGGAGCAACAGCACCACGGATACGGCCCATTTCAAAGCCTCCACGGTGGCCTTCCTGGACCACCTGAATGACCTGGCCCGGAGAAACGGGGTCACCTTCGTGATCACTGGCGGGGCAGAGCGGGGGTATCATGCGTCCGGCACCTATTCCCACGAAAACGGCTATAAAGTGGATATTTCCGATGAGGGAGCCATGTGGGGGTCCAAGCCCTTCAAGGTGCTCCATCTGGCCCTGGCGCCCTTCAAGCACCAGATCACCCACGAGCTGGACAATGCCCATTATGACATTACCATTTATCCCTACAATTACCGGGGACGGTATTCCTGGGGGTATAAATACTGAGAAATAAAGGAGCTGCTGCATAAGCAGCTCCTCTTTTATGAAAGGAACCCATTATGACCCAATGTACTCTTTGTCCCCATGAATGTAGGGTGGAACGGCCGGAAACCGCCGGGGCCCCGGGCACCCTGGGGTGGTGCCGGATGCCCTGGCGTCCCCGGGCGGCCCGGGCGGCTCTCCATCTGTGGGAGGAACCCTGCATCAGCGGCACTTCCGGAGGCAGCGGCACCGTGTTCTTTTCCGGCTGCACCCTCCAGTGCGTGTTCTGCCAGAACAGCGAGATCAGCAGCGGAGGAAAGGGCTGGGAAGTGACCGCTGATGATCTGCGCCGGATCTACCGGGACCTGATCGCCCGGGGGGCCCACAACATCAACCTGGTGACGCCCACCCATTTCCTGCCCACCATCCTGGAATCCCTGGAGCCCAAACTGCCGGTGCCGGTGGTGTACAACTGCGGGGGTTACGAAAAGGTGGAGACCCTCCGGCAGCTGGAAGGGAAGGTCCAGATCTACCTGCCGGACCTGAAATACGTCAGCGAAGAAGCTGCCTGGCGGTACAGCCACGCCCGGAATTATTTTGCCGTGGCCACCGCCGCCATCCGGGAAATGTTCCGGCAGACCGGTCCCTACGAAATGGATGAAACAACCGGCCTGCTGAAAAAAGGGGTGATCATCCGGCACATGATCCTGCCGGGCATGACGGAGGACAGCAAGCGGATCATCGACTGGGTGGCGGAGAATTTCGCCCCCGGCCAGGTGCTGTTCAGCCTGATGCGCCAGTATGTGCCCTGCGGGCAGGCCAAAGAGGGAAAGTATCCGGAAATCGGCCGACCCCTGGCAGAAGAGGAGTACCAGGAAGTGGAAGACTACCTGTTCCAGAGCCCCATCGAGGATGGCTTCGTCCAGGAGGCCGGTTCCGCCGACAGCCAGTTCATCCCGCCCTTCGATGGGACGGGAATAAAAAAGGTCTGACAGTTGACCGTGGACGGCTGACAATGCTATAATGAAACCGACAGATCATGTGACTGACGGAAGTGGGTTTACCCACAGGGAGCATGGTCGTAGAACGCCGACCGTCTGGGCACCTGCTGTGGCCCGGGGTCGGTTTTTCTTTTGACCCTAAGGAGGAATCTTTCATGAAAGAACTGAAACTGAAGTATGGCTGCAATCCCAACCAGATCCCGGCCCGGATCTTTATGGAGAGCGGGGCGGACCTGCCCATTACGGTGCTCAACGGCAGACCCGGATACATCAACTTCCTGGATGCCTTCAACAGCTGGCAGCTGGTGCGGGAACTCCGGAGAGCCACCGGACTGCCGGCTGCCGCTTCCTTCAAGCATGTAAGCCCGGCCGGGGCTGCCGTGGGCCTGCCTCTGACGGATACCCTGAAGAAGATCTACAGTGTGGAAGGCATGGAACTGTCTCCGCTGGCCTGCGCCTATGCCCGGGCCCGGGGTGCGGACCGGATGAGCTCCTTCGGGGATTTCGTGGCCCTGTCCGACGTGTGCGACAAAGCCACGGCCCTGGTGCTCCAGCATGAAGTTTCCGACGGGGTCATTGCTCCCGGGTATGAACCGGAAGCCCTGGAAATCCTGTCCGCCAAGAAAAAGGGCAAATACAATGTGATCCAGATCGACCCGGCCTACGAACCGGAAGAACTGGAAACCAAGCAGGTATTCGGCATCACCTTCGAACAGAAACGGAACAACGACCACATTACGGAAGAACTGCTCCAGAACCGTCCCACGAAGAACAAGGAAATCCCGGAAAATGCCCGGCGGGATCTGCTGATCGCCATGATCACCCTGAAATACACCCAGTCCAACTCCGTGTGCTATGTGAAGGACGGCCAGACCATCGGTGTGGGCGCCGGCCAGCAGTCCCGGATCCACTGCACCCGTCTGGCCGGGGACAAGGCGGACAAATGGTGGCTGCGCCAGTGCCCCAAGGTGCTGAACCTGCCCTTCAAGGCGGATATCCGGAAACCGGACCGGGACAACACCATCGATGTGTATACCTCCGACGATTGGGAAGATGTGCTGGCGGACGGCGTATGGGAAAACTTCTTCACGGAAAAACCGGAACCCATGACCCGGGAAGAACGGAAAGCCTGGATCGCCAAAAACACCGGCGTAGCCCTGGGATCCGATGCCTTCTTCCCCTTCGGGGACAACATTGAACGGGCCCACCGGAGCGGGGTGGAATACATTGCCCAGACCGGCGGCAGCATCCGGGACGACAATGTGATCGAAACCTGCGACAAATACAACATCGCCATGGCCATGACCGGCGTACGGCTGTTCCATCATTGATGGGGAGGGGGCCTGGTCGCAACTCGCGACCGGAGGGGTGAATCTTTTCACCCCTCCATATTTTTTAAACATTTTTCCCAAAACTTGTTGACAGCCGTTATAAAACACTCTATAATAAGCAACATCAAGTTTAAAAATGTAACCAACAATGACTGTGAAGGAAAGAAGATCAGAAAATGGGTTCACAGAGAGTCGACAGCTGCTGGGAGTCGATAATCCGTTTCTGAATGATAACTGGTTCCAGAGTCGTCCGGGTGACAGGTAGTCCGGAACGGGAGGTCCCGTTACAGACCTTAGCCTTATACCGTTGCGGTAAGAGGTGAAAGGGCCGGTCTTTTGACTGGCTGAATCAGGGTGGTACAGCGTGGAATTGTTTGCCTCGCCCCTAGAGCACAACAGGGGGCGGGGATTTTTTTATACCCGCCTCGCAAAAACAAGGAGGAATTCATGATGCATAAGCCCATTAAAAAGTACATTCCCTTCCAGGGAGTCAGCCTGCCGGACCGTACCTGGCCGGACAAGACCATTACCAAGCCCCCCGTCTGGTGCAGCGTAGACCTGCGGGACGGGAACCAGGCCCTGGTGACCCCCATGCAGCTGGAAGAAAAGCTGCTGCTGTTCACCACCCTGGTGAAGATCGGCTTCAAGGAAATCGAAGTGGGATTCCCCTCCGCTTCTGAAACGGAATATGAAATCCTCCGGACCCTGATTGAGGACAACTACATCCCCGATGACGTGACCATCCAGGTGCTGGTTCAGGCCCGTCCGGAACTGATCAAGAAGACCTTTGAAGCGGTGAAGGGTGCAAAGAACGTGATCATCCACTTCTACAATTCCACTTCCACCCTCCAACGGAAAATCGTGTTCCGAAAGGACATGGAAGGGATCACCAAGATTGCCGTGGACGGGGCCAAACTGATCCGGGAACTGACGGAAAAAGAAATCGCCAAAAGCGGCATGAACATCCGGTACGAATATTCTCCCGAAAGCTTCACCGGCACGGAAACCGACTATGCAGTGGAAATCTGTGAAGCGGTGCTGGACACCCTGGGTGCCACCAAGGAAAAACCGGTGATCATCAACCTGCCTTCCACGGTGGAAATGTCCACCCCCAACACCTATGCGGACCAGATCGAATACTTCATCCGGAATCTGAAGGACCGGGACCGGGCCATCATCAGCCTGCACCCCCACAATGACCGGGGTGAAGGGGTGGCCGCCACGGAACTGGCCCTGATGGCCGGAGCCGACCGGGTGGAAGGGACCCTGTTCGGCAACGGGGAACGGACCGGGAATGTGGACATCGTCACCCTGGCCCTCAATATGTACACCCACAACATCGATCCCCAGCTGGATTTCTCCCACATCAACCGGATCAAACGGATCTGCGAAAGCGTCACCAAGATGAAGGTGGAACCCCGCCATCCTTACGCCGGGGAACTGGTCTTCACCGCTTTCTCCGGGTCCCACCAGGATGCCATCCGGAAGGGCTTCAAGTACATGGCCGACACCAACAGCCGCTATTGGGAAGTGCCCTATCTGCCCATCAACCCGGCGGATATCCACCGGGAATATGAACCGGTGATCCGGATCAACAGCCAGTCCGGCAAGGGCGGCGCTGCCTTTGTGATGCAGCAGGCGGTGGGGTATTACCTGCCCAAGGAAATGCATCCGGAATTCGGCCATATGGTGAAGGAAGCCGCCGACGAATACGGGGACGAACTGTCCGCCAGCCAGATCGTGGAACTGTTCAACAAAAAGTATGTGGACTACCGGGGCAAGTATGAACTGGGGGCCCACAAGGTGTACGACAACCACGAAGGGGATGAGGACACCAGCACCATCTTCGAAGGGGATGTAAAGGCGAACGGCACGGAAATGCACGTGACCGGCAATGGGAACGGACCCATCGATGCCTTCTTCAATGCCCTGAACAAGATCGGGGTGGACGGGTTCGAGTTCATCAACTACCACGAACACGCCATCAGCCAGGGCTCCAATTCCAAGGCCATTTCCTACATCGAACTGAAGAAACCGGACGGAAAACACATCTTCGGTGTGGGCATCCATCCCAACATCAACACCGCCTCCCTCTTGGGCATTATCAATGCCATCAACCGGGCAATCGGGCAGAAATAAAAAATACGGGGTACTGCACGTTTTGTGCAGTACCCCATATTTTTCACATCCCCATTTTTTTACAACACAATCTCCACCGGTTTCCCGATTTCCAGGGTTTCCGGGGTCACTTTGCAGTCATAGGCCAGGAGGGTGACGCCCTGGCTTCTGGCGTCCAGGAGGGCCTGGCCGAAATCCGGGTCGGTGCGCCAGTTGGGTTCGAAATGGTCCACGTTTTCCATCTGGATTACCAGGAACACCCAAGCTCCGTACCCTTCTTTGGCGGCCCGGATCAGTTCATGGAGGTGTTTGGCTCCCCGGGCGGTGGGGGCATCGGGAAAACGGACCACCCCGTCTTCTTCCAGGGTGACGCCCTTCACTTCCAGGAAGGATTTCCTGTCCCCCTGTTCCAGGTAGAAGTCGAACCGGGACTGGTCGTACCGGAATTCCGGCTGGATTCTGGTAAGGCCGGGGAGGCCTCCCTGTTCCAGCCATTCCTGGACCACCTTGTTGGGGGCCTGGGAATCCATATTGATGAGCCGGGGGCCTTTTTCCACCGCCACCAGGTCGTATCGGGTCTTCCGTTTGGGATTGTCACTGGCGGTGAGGTACACCCTGGCCCCTGGGACCAGCAGTTCCCGGCAGCGTCCGGTGTTCTTCACATGGCAGGTTTCTTCCTTACCATTGATTTCCACCTGGGCGATGAACCGGTTGGGCCGGGAACGGAAGGTACCGGAAGTGATGTTGGGGTAGTGCATGAAAAGTCAGGTCCTTTCCTCAGGGATTCCAGGTTTCCGTCTTGTAGTTGTTGCTGTCGGAAGGCCGGAACCCATCTTTGCTGGCATTGCTGTAGCCGCTGCCATCTCTGTATTTAACCGTATAATTGCTGCTGCCATTGTTCGTGATTTCCACGCCATACCAGTCTTTGTCTTTCTGGGCCACGGAGGCACCGGTGTAGGATTGGCTGCCGTCCACCGCTTTCCACAAGCCGTAAAAGGCCCCGTTGGCCATGTAATCTTTTCCGTTGACGGTCACATTTCCCGTTTTCAGACCGTTGATATTGTACTTGTCCGCTTTGCCGTTGGGGGCATTCTGGGCATAGATGCCTACGGTGGCCCCGTCAGAAAGCTGTACCGTCCCCTTGGCAATGGCATCCTTCAGCATTTTCGCCATGGCGTCCGCATAATTCCGGTCGTGGAGGACAGCCGGATCGCTTTCTTTTTCCACTGTGGCCAGCAGGTTGTTGGCATTCCCGAACACAGCGTTGATCTTATCGGCCATGTTGCTCTGGTTGTAGATCAGGAAGCCGATGCCCACCACAATGGCCAGCATCAGGGCGTATTCGATGATGTCCTGGCCCTTGGACCGCAGGGAGTGTTTTCTGTTGTGCTTCATGAGAAATGCCTCCTTATATCTTCCAAAGAAGGTACCAGGCCTCTGGCAAAACCCCACCACCAGCCCTTGGCCGGTCCCCCGCCCCTTTCCAGGGGACGGACAGCCCTTCGGACATTCAGCTCCTCACCACAGCTGCACCCGTTCCAGGTCGTCGGGGATCAGCAGATTCCCCTGGTAGTATTCCTTGCCTTCGGCGGTGTACAGTTCCTTCCGCTGGGCCAGGTGGGTGTCCTCGGTGTGGTAGAGGATCAGGTTGGGCACCTGGAGCCGGTCGCCGTTTTCGCAGGCTTCCCGCACGGTGGAATGGTGCTTTTCATAGGGCCGGAACCGGTCCCGTTCCCGGTACAGGCAGAAGGCTTCGTGGAGGAGCCACTGGCTGCCGGAAAGCCGGGTAAAATTGTGGTCGTTCATGGGTTCGTCGCCGCAGCAGCCCAGTTTGTGGCCGTTGCTTTCCAATACATAGCCGAACTGTTTGGCCTTGGTGGAATGGATGTCGAAAAAGGTCACGTCCCAGCCCCGGATCTTCCGGGTTTCCCCGTCTTCCACGGTGATGAAATGGAGCCGGGTATCCAGGAACTTCAGGTCCCCCGGGTCCAGCAGCAGCCGGGCGGTGGAACGGAGCAGGGTGATCACCTCATCGTGGCCGTAGATCCGGGCTTCTCCCACATAGGTGCCCCGTTTCATGGCCTTCACAATCATCCGGATCACCCAGAAGATCCCCAGCACATGGTCCATATGCCGGTGGGTGACGAAAATATCCTTGATTTTCTGCCAGGGCAGCCGGGCCCGCTTCAGCTGGCGCAGGATCCCGTTGCCCCCGCCCCCGTCCACCAGCAGGTAGCGTTCATTCTGGCGCAGCACATAGCAGGTGTTGTAGCACCGGGTGGAGATGGCATGGCCTGTACCCAAAAACAAAATTTCCATAGAATTGTATCCTTCCTTGTTCTTCCTTTTAGTATACCGTATCTGGAACCGGGTGGGAAGGGGCAGAAACCCAAACCCTGTCCGTCCGCTGTCTATACGGACGGTTATAACAAAAAAGACAATAAACTTTCAATTAAGATACATATGATACAGAAAATAAAAGTGATAATAAGATAAAGTAAATTATTATTGCAAACAAGAAAATTCCGCTGTACTCTGATTCCATCAGAGAAAAGACAGCGCGCAGACTTTACGCTCTGATATCCAGCACAATATTCAGGAGGGGACTGATCATGGGCATTCCGGCAGAACTGGAACTGCTGAAGCACCCTGAACCGGGCCTACGACAACGCCATCCTGCTCCGGGGAAAAGCACATCCGCATCGCCGTGGGCCGGGACGTACGGAACTGTCCCATGAACAGCGGCATCTTCTACGGAAGTGCGGATCAGGAGATCCGGGTGAAGGTGTGGGAGAAAGAAATGAAACAGAAGGGGGTGTGAAAAAATGAGAAATCATTTTTTCACACCCCTCTTTTTCACATTTCCTCCAAAAAAGAATGTTCCTTTCCGTTCTGCTTGTATTTCAATACCGTGTCCAGGTTGATGTTTTCCAGGCTGTGGAAGATGTTGGCCGGGACCTGGGGATTCTTTTCCGCCAGGGCGGCGATCAGCTTCTTCACTTCCAGCCTCTTGGAATCGGTGGTCCCGTCGGTGTGGCAGGTGGAGCAGGTTTCCGTGAACTTGCAGGCGCACTGGATGAAATACAGGCCGTTTTCGTCCCGCCAGCTCTTGATGTCTTCTTCCCGGACGTAGTACAGGGGCCGGATCAGCTCCATCCCCGGGCAGCTGGTGCTTTTCAGCCGGGGGAGCATGGTGCGGATGGCGCCGGAATAGAGCATGCTCATGAGATTGGTCTCGATCACGTCGTCGAAATGGTGGCCCAGGGCGATCTTGTTGCAGCCCAGTTCCCGGGCCTTCCGGTACAGATACCCCCGGCGCATCTTGGCGCACAGGTAGCAGGGGGAATCCTCCACATGGAACACCGCTTCGAAGATTTCCGTGGAAAAGAAGGTGAGGGGCACCTGGAGTAGTTTGGCGTTTTCCTCGATGATCTTCCGGTTCATGGCATTGTACCCCGGATCCATGCACAGGAACACCAGGTCGAAGGGAATCTTGTTGTGGCGCTTCAGGTCCTGGAACAGCTTGGCCATGAGCATGGAATCCTTGCCTCCGGAAATGCACACGGCAATCTTGTCCCCGGGCTGGATCATGGCGTAATCACAGATGGCCTGGACGAATTTGCTGGAAATCCGCCGTTTGTATTTCCGGCGCAGGGAGGATTCGATCCGTTTCAGCCGCTGGGAATCTTCCGCCGCCAGGGCGTTTTCCCGTTCCAGCCGTTTCTGGAGCCACAGGGAGTAGCCCCCTGCCAGGGAAACAGCGGTGTATCCCTGGTCCCGGAGATTGGCGGCCAGGCCCAGGCTGATCTTCCCCCACATGCACACCAGGACGATGAGCCGGTCTTCCGGCAGGTCCACGCTGCCTTCCTGGAGCGCCAGGGGGTTCAGGTTCATGGCGCCGGGCACCGTGCCCCGGTCAAAGGCCGCCGGATCCCGGATGTCCGCCAGGAACCGCTGGTCCGGGGAGAGACCCGCCAGTTCCTCCACGGTGATTTCAGTTTTGTCATCCCACTGGGAAAGATTCATGGTCATAGATTCAAAGCTTCCTTTATTGTAGATTGGTTTCCATTGTACCATGGTATAATGAACCTATCAACCAAAAGGGGTGACGGGTATGAAGAAACGGATTTGTCTCTGGCTGGGGCCCGGGCTGATGCTGCTGTGCCGGTGGCTGCTGGCTGACGGGTTCGGGGCATCCGGGGCCTGGGCCATCGGGGTGTCACTGTGGATGATCTTCTGGTGGATCACCCGGCCGGTGGGGCTTACGGTGACGGCCCTGCTGCCGGTGGTGGCCAATGCATTTCTCTCCCTGGCTCCCATGGACCGGGTGCTGGCCCAGTATGCCTCCAGCAGCATCGTGCTGCTTTTTGCCGCCACCCTGCTGACCCTGCCCTGGGAACCTATCGGCCTGGACCACCGGATCGCCCTCCGGTGCCTGGCCTTCATCGGACTCAGCATGAAAAGCCAGATTACCGTGTGGTTCCTGGCGTCGGTGCTGTTTTCCATCGTGCTGCCCAATGCGGTGGTGGTGGCCATCTTTACCCCCACGGCCCTGGCCATGGTGAAGGCGGCCGGGTACCGGGGCAGCGATCCGGCGGCAGCTCCCATCCTGTGCGCCATTGCTTTCGGTTCCGTGGTGGGGGGCGTGGGGACCCCGGTGGGAGGGGCCATGGACGTGATCGCCGCGGCTCTTTACCAGCAGGCCACCGGGGAGGAATTCCTGTTCACCCGCTGGTTCCTGGCCTTTCTGCCCTACCTGGCCCTGACCACCCTGGCCACCCTGGGGGTCCAGCTGGTCAGGAAAGAACCGGTGGAACAGCTCCAGGGGACCCGGGACTATTTTCTGGAAGAGTGCCGGCAGATGGGGCCCATGACCCGGGAAGAAAAAATCTGTCTGGGGCTGTTCGGACTGGCCCTGGCTGGATCCTTCCTGCGGCCGCTGTACGCCGGTCTGCTGCCCGGGCTGCTGCCGGCCTATCTTTACGGCAGCCTGGGGTTCCTGCTGTTTTTCCTCGACGGGAAGGACGGGAAGCCCCTCCTGACCTGGAAACAGGTCCAGGAGCACATGATCTGGGGGGTGCTGATCCTGTTCGCCGGGGGCCTGGCCATGGGGATCCTGCTGGAAGCCTCCGGAGCCAACGGGCAGCTGGCCCGGTGGGCCGGAAAACAGGCCCTGGCACCGGGACTGCCTCTGGCGGCGGGGATCGTGGGGCTGGCGGCCTTTCTGTCGGAAGTGTCCAGCATCACCATTTCCTCGGCTCTCACCATCCCCCTGGTGATCACCTATACCCACAGCGCCGGCCTGCCGCTCCTGCCCTGGTGGATGACGGCGGTGATGGGGTTCAACGGGGCCTTCCTGCTGCCCACCGGCATCCGGGCCATCCCCTGCGGCGCCGGCCTGGCTCCGGCCACCCTGTTCCGCCGAGGCCTGCCCCTGTGCCTGGTGCGGGTCCTGTGTGCGGTGGTAATGGGGTGGCTTGCGGGCTGAGTCGGTAAGCCCTCCCTGTTGCCCCTGCCCCGGCCCCATGGTATACTGATAAGAATGAACCAAAGGAGGTTGGCTGTTTTGTCCATGACGGAGGAGAAGAAGAAAAAATCCCGGTTCCGGTCCAGACTCACCTTCCTGCTGCTCACCCTGGCGGTGATCCTGGGGGTGGTGGGCTACACCTACCGGACGGATATCGAAATGCACATCGTCCACCTGAAGCCCCAGCCGGTGCGCCAGGTGGAACTGGGGAAAATGGGACTCCAGCTCCAGCGCTTCAACACCCCGGAGATCACCAGCTACGACGTGGACAAGATCCTCAGCTTCGTGATCCGGGATGACAAATTCTACATCGCCCTCCGGAGCCAGGACGGGGACAGCACCGCGGTCCAGGCCTACCAGCGGAAAGAGGGGAGCCTGTTCCCCCTGCGGAGCTTCGGGAAGAAAGGGACCTGCACCATCCCGGAAAAAATGGTCCTCAGTGTGGACCTGGCCGGCAACGGGGATATCGTCTATGTGAAGAAGGGCATCCACACCCTCCGGGACGGGAACGACATCATCAGCCTGAAGGGGAACACCACCGCCACCCGGGTGGCCTTCCTGCCGGGGTATGAACAGGCCTACCTGTACGGCAACGACAACTTTACCCTGGCGGATTACCGGGACGGGGCCTTTGAGAAGAACCATCCCGCCTTCCTCCACAACCGGGCCAAACCCTTTGCCGGAGGCCTGACCCAGGTGCGGATCACCGGGGACGGCACCATTTACGGGGGCGGGCGGATCAAGCCCAACGGCCTCAACATGGTGGAGGCTTTCAACAGCAAAGGGAAGGCTCTCCGGAGCTTCGGCAGTCCCATCCAGACCGACAAGGATTCCATCTACAATCTGATCGACATGGCGGTGCTGGACCATTACCTGGTGGTCATCGACGGGTTCACCCTGAAGTTCTGGACCCGGGAGGGCCAGTACCTGGGGAACCTGAACAGCTCCAGGGTGCTGGGGGACAACCTGAACTGCGCCAAACTGGCCCCCATCGACGGGAACACCCTGGGGATCCTGGCCTTCGTCCGGAACGCCCAGACCAAGCTGGTGGAGATCCGGATCTTCGCCCTGACGTTCCCCCGGTGAGCCGGCAGCCCATCGGGCTGCGTTTTTCTTCAAAAGCCTCGGCCCATGGCAGAGGGGATCCATCAGCCATTGACCATTGACCATTGACGGGGGCTGCTGCATGTGCAGCAGCCCCCTTTTACCGAAAGGAGCAGCCATGTCCAACATCCTGCACTGCCTCCAGCTGGGGGAAACCATGAGGGACCGGTTCCTGGAACAGGCCCGGGCCCTGCCGTACGGTTCGGCACTGTTTGTGGTGCCCAACCGGTATTTTTTGCAGAAAGTCCGGGAAACCGGTGCCGTCCGGGCGGTGATCATGGACTCCCTGCCCGGGGAGATCCTCCGGTGGAACCGGGCGGAAGGGGAGTTCCGCCGGATCACCCGTCCCGCCCAGAAAAAAATTCTGGAAGACACCCTGGAGAAACTGAAAGACCAGCTGTCTTATTTTTCCGCCCTGGTGGGGAAGGACGGATTCCGGGACAGCCTGCTGGGGCTGTTCGACGAATTTTCCCGGAACGGCCTGGACCCGGATACCTATCAGCGGATCCTGATGAACTGGAACCGGGAAGGGGCACTCCGGAACAAAGACATGGACCTGGCCAAACTGTACCTGGTGTACAGCACCCTGGTCAGCGGTCAGAAACTGGAAGATCTGTCCCAATCCTACGCCCGGGCGGCGAAGGTGCTGGAGGAGGGGGGCTCCGTGCCCTGGCAGCAGTGCTTCTTCAGTGAATTCTACCAGCTGGACCCGTTCCAGCTCCGGCTGCTGAAAGCCCTGGGCCGGTGCTGCCCGGTGGAAATGGGCCTGTTCTATGATCCCAAACGGCCGGAACTGAGCCAGGTGACGGAAAAAATCTACGGGGACCTGCTGGGGGACGGGTTCCAGCCGGTGCCGGAAGAACCGGTGAAGGACAAACCGGAGGATCTGGCCGCCCTGGCCCGGGAATGGAAGCCCGGGGCCAAGTGCGGCCTGGCTGGGGACCACATCCATCTGGGAGAAGGGGCCAGCCAGGAACAGGAGATCCGCCTGGCGCTCACCTCCATCAAGGAACGGCTCCAGGACGGAGTGCAGCCGGAAGAGATCCTGGTGCTGGTCCGGAAACTCCAGGATTACCAGGGCCTGGTCCGGTCCTTTGCCCAGTACGGCATCCCCTGCCGGTTGCCCCTGCCGGCGGACCTGAAAAGCCAGCCCCTGCCGGATTTTCTCACCAAACTGCTGGCGGCGGCCGGGGAAAAATGGGACCTGTCCCTGTGGCAGGCCCTGTTCCGCTGTCCCCTGATGGAGCTGCTGTTCCAGACGGACCGGGAAAATCTGGACTTCCTCTATACCCAGGCGTATTTCTCCAGTGCCGGGGCTTTTCTGGCCCATGTCCGCCGGAAGGAACTGGTTTCTGCCGGGTTCTGGGACCTGGTGGATTTCCTCCAGCAGGACCATACCCCCGAAGCCTGGCGGGACGGACTGACGGAATGGCTGGACCGGTGGCAGCTGGCCCGGACCTGGGGACAGCTCCACAAAGAAGGGAAAGTGGATCTGGACCAGGTGAAGCTCCTGGCCGGCACCGAAGACTTCGTCCGGAAGACCCTGGACAGCCTGGTGAAGACCTGGGAGCAGTGCGGAGAAGAAAAATCCGCCCTGGGCCTGGACAAGATCCGGACCTTCTGGAAGGACAGCCTGGCCCAGGCCTCCCTGCCCCTGACTCCGGGAGAACCCCGGGGGATCCCGGTGCGGGAAGCCGGGGAGATCCAGGGGGCGGCCTTTCCCTATGTGTACATCCTGGGGGTGCGGGAAGGGATGTTCCCGGCGGTGAAGCGGGAAAGCTGGCTGTACAGCGACCAGGAACGGGCGGAACTGAACGCCCTGGGGCTGGAGCTGAGCCTGACTGCCCGGGCCCTGGACACGGACCGGTACTTTTTCGGGTCCGCCGCAGCTCTGGCCTCTCGGGAGCTCCATCTCAGCTGGTACAGTGATGAGGAAGGGGGGGCCAGCCCCTACATCACCGGGCTGGAACATTTCTATGCCCCGGACAGCCTGCCGGTGACCGTGTATGAAGCCGATCCGGACCGGTGCGCCAGTCCGGCCCTTTTGACCAATTGCCTGGCGGAACAGGAATGGCTGGGGCCCCGGGAAAAAGAAACCCTGCTGGCCGCCGTGGGAACGGACTTTCCAGATCGGACCCAATCCGCCCGCCGGCGCTGGGAAGAACCGGACAGTCCCTGGAACGGCACGGTGCCCGGGGTGGTGAAGAAGCCCCTCCATCTGTCCGCTTCCAGCCTGGACGCCTTTTTGCAGTGTCCCTTTGCCGCCCTGGTAAGCCGGGTGTGGAAGCTGGTCCCCTGGGAGGAACAGGAGCCCTGGCCGGCACCGGATGTGGTGGGGAACCTGCTCCACCAGACCCTGGCCGCTTTCCTGGGGAACCATCTCCAGACCGGACTGGAAGTAAAGGATCGGGAAACCCTGGAGCAGGAACTGGAACAGGTCTATCAGGGCATCTTTGACCGGTTCCATCAGGAAGGGAAGATCCCGGACAGCCCCCTTCTGGACCATATCCGGGAACGGTACGGGAAAGAGCTCCGGACCTGGCTCCGGGGGGAACTGGATTATGAAGCCCGGGATCAGCTGGGCCTGAAGCCCTGGAAGGTGGAATGGAGCTTCGGTCGGGAGCACAGTCCCTGGCCGGCCCTTACCCGGACCGTGGACGGAGAGAAAGTGTGGTTTTCCGGCCAGATCGACCGGATCGACAGCAACGGAAAAACCTGGTCCCTGCTGGATTACAAAACCGGACAGCCCCCCACCGGCCAGGACATCCTCCAGGGCCGGGCGGTGCAGCTGCCCCTGTATCTGGAGGCTCTGGCGGTCCTGGGAGAAGTGGATCCGGAAGCCATCCTGGGGGGCGGCTATGTGCAGCTCTGTTCCGGGGAACGGAAAGGGGGCATCTGGGACAAGGCGGTGAAGGATGCCTTCCCCTGGATGCAGAAGGCCCGTCCCCCGGAGAAAAAGCAGGCCCTGGAAGCCGCCCAACAGGCGATGGATCAGGCAGTCCGGGAGATCCGGGAAGGGAAGTTCCCGGCCCGTCCCTCCGGAACCTGCCCTGGCTGGTGTCCGGCCCGGGACCTGTGCCGGATCGGGGAGAATCCCCACAGGACAGAAACAGTGAAGGAAGAGGAGTGATACCATGGCCAGTTTTACCCCACAGCAGCAGGAAGCCATCTCCACCCTGGACCGGAACGTGTCGGTATCCGCCGGCGCCGGTTCCGGCAAGACCCGGGTGCTGGTGGAACGGTTCCTGAAGATCCTCCAGGAGCGGAAGGCCACCGCCCAGGAAATCCTGGCCATCACCTTTACCCGGAAAGCCGCCCGGGAAATGCGGGAACGGGTCCAGAAAGGGATCCTGGACCGGCTGGGAGCGGCCGCCGAGCCGGAAGAAAAAGCCTACTGGCAGGAGCAGCTCCAGCTGGCGGACCGGGCGCCCATCACCACCATCGACAGCTTCTGTTCCCAGGTGCTCCGGGAAAACCCGGTGGAGGCCGGGCTGGACCCCAATTTCGCCGTGAAGGAAGAATACCAGATCCGGGCCTTCCGGGAAGAGACCGCCCAGGCCTTTGTCCAGAAGGAAATCCAGCAGCAGGACGGGGACCTGGCCGCCTTGCTGGACCTATATCCGGCGGACCGGCTGGCCAGGATCCTGGTGGCCCTCATCGATGACTTGCCGGAGATCCTGGCCCTGCCCGGAGGCCTGGCCGCCCCCTATGAAGTCAGCCTGGGAGGAGAAGAAGCGGGGAAAATCGAAGCAGAAGGGGCCCTGGATGCCCTGCTGGAGAGCCGGGACCTGGCAGGCCCCAAAAGCCGGGCGAAACTGGATGCCCTGGCAGACCAGCGGGAAGCCATCCACCAGTGGATCGCCGCCGGGGAGTATAGTAAGGCCTCCGCTGCCCTGAAGCCTGTTTCCGCCACCGGGAAGATCAAAGACCTGGTGAAGGAAGCCAAAGAGGCCCTGGCCCGGCTGGAAACCCTCTCTTTGGACGGGGCGGGGGCGGAGCAGGCCCGGCACTGGGAGAATCTGCTGGGCCGGTTCCGCCAGGCCCTGCTGGATGCCGCCGAAAGCCGGGAAATCTACAGCTTCGGCTATCTCTCCGGACGGGCGGTGGAGCTGCTGGAAAAGCGGCCCAATGTGCTCTTCCGGTACAAAAGCCGGTTCCGGTACCTGATGGTGGACGAATTCCAGGACACCAACGAAGAACAGAAAAGACTGGTGTACCTGCTCAGCGGGGGCAGCAGCCGGAGCCTCCAGGGACGGAACCTGTTTGTGGTGGGGGATGCCAAGCAGTCCATCTACCGGTTCCGGGGAGCGGATGTAAGCGTGTTCCGGCAGGTACGGGACGCCATCGGTGAGACCGGCGGGGACAACATCGTCATGGACGACAACTTCCGGTCCGCTCCGGAAATCATCGAAGCCTGCAACACCCTGTTCGACGATCTGCTGGGCACCGACAGCCGGTCCGACGTGACCGCCCAGCCCCTCCATCCCCACCAGCCCTCTTCCCGGAAGCCTGTGTTCGCGGTGCTGAAGAAGGGAGAGTGCACCCTGGAGGAATGCCAGCAGGCGGAAGGACGGTACGTGGCCCAGGCCATCCGGCAGCTCCGGGAAGACACCGGGCTCCCCTACGGCCAGATGGCCATCCTGCTGCCGGCCATCCATCTGTCCCGGCAGTATGAGGAAGCCCTGACCGCCCTGGGCATCAAAAGCCAGGTCAGCGACGGCAAGGGATTCTACGAACGGCAGGAGGTGGTGGACTGGATCAGCCTGCTGACCTTCCTGCTGAACCCCCGGAAGGACTGGGCCCTGGCCGGGTTCCTCCGGTCCCCCTACGCCGGGATCAGCGACCGGCAACTGACGGACCTGCTGAAGCCCTGGCCGGAACTGAGCCTGTGGGAAAGCCTCCGGCAGAGCCTGGAAGAACCCTTCGTGACCCTCTCCCGGAAGCTGGAAGCCCTGCACCGGACGGCCCTGTTCCAGTCCCTGCCGGAACTGATGGATGACTTCCAGGAAGCCTTTGCGGTGGAACCCACCCTGCTGGCCCAGCGGGGAGGACGGGAGAAACTGGCCAACTTCCGGAAGCTCCGGGCCCTGGGGGTGAAGGGAGCCATGGAAGAGGGGGATACGGCCCGGGATTTCCTGGACCGGCTGAACCTGATGCGCCGGCTCTCCGCCCGGGAAAGCGCCGCCAACCAGGAAGCGGATCCGGAAGCGGTGCAGATCATGACCATCCACAAATCCAAGGGGCTGGAATTTCCGGCGGTTTTCCTGCCGGATCTGTCCAAAAAGAATCACAACGATACCCTGGGGATCCAGTTCCTGCCCGGCCAGGGATTCGGGGTCAGGGTGCCCGATGCCCAGGGGAATCTGCTGGAAACCTCCGTGTACACCCGGCTGAAAGGGGAAAAAGCACGGCTGGAACGGGCGGAGAAACAGCGGCAGCTGTATGTGGCCATGACCCGGGCGGAAAAATACCTGTACCTGATCAATGTGGATGAAAGCAAAGAAGGAAGCAGGCCCCCGGATCCGGACAAGGAAAAATGGGGCCAGTCCCTCCAGCGGGTCTTTGCGCCGGAAGGGCCCCACGGGGACCAGATGGACTGGGAAGAACTGGATGTGGCGGAGATCCTGGAGAACCAGGAGACCGGACAGCCGGGAGCCGGGGAGGCTTTTGTGCTGGATCCTGCGGTGTATGACCGGGTCCGGCCGGTGACCGTGCCCCGGGACCTGGAACTGTCTGCCAGCGCCCTGCTGGAATACGATACCTGTCCCCGGAGCTTCTACTACCATTATTTCCGCCACATGCCCGGAATCGATCCGGAAACGGTGGGAGAAGGGTCCCACCGGATCTCTGCCATCGATCTGGGGACCTATGTGCACCGGGTGCTGGAACTGCTCCAGGAAGAGCCGGAAGAAGAGGCCCTGGCCGAAGCCCTGGAAGTGCTGGACCGGACCGGGGCGGAGAAGAAGGTGTTCGCCCGGGAAGGACGGAAACTGGTGGAACAGTACTGTGCCAGCCCCCTGTACCAGGAACTGAAGGACCTGCCCGCCCAGGCGGAACGGGATTTCGCCCTGCCCCTGTTCCAACTGGAGCAGGGACGGGCGGTGTTCCAGGGAAGTGTGGACAGACTGGTGACCCTGCCGGACGGCCGGCTGGGGATCGTGGATTACAAAACCGGCCATCCGCCGGCGGATGGGGAGGAAAAGCAGGGATATACCCGGCAGCTGACCATCTATGCCCTGGCGGCGGAAATCCTGTATCCGGGGCAGAAAGTGGCCTGGGCCCGGCTCCATTTCCTCCAGGACTGCTCCTCCTGGGAACTGAAGGACCGGGAGCAGGAAGAGGAAAAGCTGAAGGCCCTGGTGGAAAACCTCCTCATCTGGGACAAAGAAGAACAGTTCCCCGCCAGGAAGGAAGGATGCCAGTGGTGTCCGTACCGGTATTTCTGTCCGGAGGGGACAGGAGAGCCGCCGGCAGTTGACCGCTGACCGTTGACAGGGGTGTTGCCCATGCAACACCCCTCTTTTAAAATCCTTTAATTTTCTGTCGATTCATGGTAAAATGACCGTTGTAGTATGTTCGAAGGAGGCTTTCTGTGGCTGTACGGGGAATTTTATTTGATTTTGACGGGACGCTGGCCAACACCACGCCCCTGATCCTGGCCACTTTCCATCAGACTCTGGACCATTTCGTCCCGGAACGGAAGGTGGAGGACCAGGCCATCATCAACACCTTCGGCCTTCCCCTGCGGGAGGGCCTGGCAGGGCTGGCCGGCTGCACCGACCCGGCGGAACTGGACCGGATGACGGCCTATTACCGCCAGTACAACACCGCCTGGCATGATGAAATGATCCGCCCCTTTCCCGGGGTGAAGGAAGGGCTCACCGCCCTGCGCCGGGCCGGGGTTCCCATGGCCATCGTCACCAGCAAGTTCAAGGCCAGCTGCCAGCGGGGACTCCGGTGCCTGGGGCTGGAGGACTGCATCGACGGCATCATCGGATGCCAGGAGTGCACCGCCCACAAACCGGATCCGGAACCCATGGAAAAGGGCCTGGAGCTGCTGGGGCTCCGGGGGGAGGAATGCCTCTGTGTGGGAGACAGCCCCTATGACCTGGTCAGCGGCAAAAAAGCCGGCTGCCGGACGGTGAAAGTGGGCTGGACCTCCTTCTCCCAGGATTTCTTCGACCGGTTCATCCGGCCCGACCATACCATCGGCACCCTGAAAGACCTGCTTTCCTTCGTGGAACCATCAAAACCAGAGAGGTGATTGCATTGCGCAAAATCGGGATCATCGGCGGCACCGGGGTGGAGGACGCCTCCGCCTTCGGGAAGCTGGCTCCTCTTACGGTGGAAACGCCCTTCGGCCAGGCCCGCTGCCTGAAGGGGACCGCCGCCGGCCATGAGATCTATTTCCTGGCCCGGCACGGCCTGGACCACAGCGTCCCGCCCCACAAGATCAATTACCGGGCCAACATCTTTGCCCTGAAAAAACTGGGGGTCACGGAGATCCTGTCCTTTACGGCAGTGGGATCCCTGAACCGGGGACTGCCTCCCGGCACCTTTGTGGTGACCAGCCAGCTGCTGGACTTTACCAAAAGCCGGGTGAACACCTTCTTCAACGGGGAAAACGGCCAGGTGGCCCATGTGGATTTCGCCCAGCCCTACTGCCCGGCTCTCCGGGAACGGCTGAACCGCTGCCTGGTGAAACTGGGGCTCCGGCACAGCAAACAGGGGACCTACGTGGTCACCGAAGGGCCCCGGTACGAAACTGCGGCGGAAGTGCGGATGTATGCCGCCATGGGAGGCGATGTGGCCGGCATGACCAACATGCCGGAAGCGGTGCTGGCCCGGGAAGCGGAAATCTGCTATGCCAACTGCTCCGTGGTCACCAACATGGGGTCGGGGCTGGCGGTCCGGGCCCTGTCCCACGAAGAAGTGACGGAAGCCATGGAACGGCTGGAAAAGCAGATCCTGGCGGTGATCGAAGCCTATGTGAACGATGACGGTCCCCTGACCCACAGCTGCCAGTGCCGGGAAGCCCTGAAGGAATACGGGGGATTCCGGCTGGAAGCCTTCGGCGGGGATGCAAAGGAGGAATGACGGGGCATTATGGTCTATGATATTGCAATCAAGGATGTGGAACTGACGGAACCCGGGGACGGGACCCTGTTCAACATCGGGATCAACGGCAGCACCATCGGGTATGTGGGCACGGACCCGGTGGAAGGAAAAACCGTGCTGGACGGCCGGGATCACCTGGCGGTGCCCGGGTGGGTGAACGCCCATACCCATGTGGCCATGACCCTGTTCCGCAGCTATGCCGACGACATGGCCCTGATGGACTGGCTCCAGAACCGTATCTGGCCCCTGGAAGCCAGACTGGACGGCCGGGCGGTGTACTGGGGGAGCCTGCTGGGCATCGGAGAGATGATCCGCACTGGCACCACCTGTTTCGCCGACATGTATTTCTTTATGGAAGAGACCGCCAAGGCGGCGGCGGACAGCGGCATCCGGGCCGTATTGTCCCGGGGGCTCACCGGCAGCAGCCCGGAAGACGGAGCCGCCCGGCTGGAAGAGAACACCCAGCTGTACAAAACCTGGAACGGAGCCCAGAACGGCCGGATCACCGTGATGTTCGGGCCCCACGCTCCCTACACCTGCAGCCCGGACTACCTGAAGACCGTCATTGCCCGGGCCCGGGAACTGGGTGCGGAGATCCACATGCACCTGGCGGAGACCGCCGGGGAAGTGGCGGACTGCCTGAAACAGTACGGCAAGAGCCCCATTGCCCTGATGGAGGAACTGGGGATGTTCGAAGGGGGAACCCTGGCGGCCCACTGCGTCCATGTGGATGAGGCGGACCAGGACATCCTGGCCCGGCACGGGGTCCGGGTGGCCCACAACCCCCAGAGCAACCTGAAACTGGCCAGCGGCATCGCCCCGGTGGCCAGCATGCTGAAAAAAGGCATCACCGTGGGCCTGGGCACCGACGGGGCCAGCAGCAACAACAACCTGGACATGCTGGAGGAAGTGCGGCTGGCGGCCATGCTGGCCAAGACCCAGTCCGGGGATCCCAAGGCGGTACCGGCCTCCCAGGCCCTGGCCATGGGCACCTGGATGGGCGCCAAAGCCGTGGGGCTGAAGGACACCGGGAAGCTGGAAGTGGGACAGAAGGCGGACATCGTATTGTACAATATGGATTCCCCCGCCTGGTACCCCCGGCACGACCGGACGTCTCTGCTGGTGTACGCCGCATCCTCCGCGGATGTGGACACGGTGCTGGTGGACGGCAACATCCTGCTGCGCAAAGGAGAACTGACCACCATCGACCTGGAAAAAGTCACTGCGGAAGTGGGACAGTGCTTGAAGGAAATGACAGCCAGTGCAGAGTGAAGAGTGGGGGGCCGTTGGCCGAACCCCACCACCGTCCTGACGGACGGTCCCCCGCCCCTTGCAGGGGACGGACAGCCCTTCGGGCGAAATAACCAGGACGGGCTCCCGGCTGTGGAGCCCCTGCGGCATTGACGATGGATCATCGGGACCGTAGGGGCCGCACGCCGGGCGGCCCGCCTCGATGAACGACTCACGATGAACGATTCACGATGAACGATGAACGACAATAAAGGAGTGTTTGGTGTGGCAAAGATCTTGAAAAAACTGCAGCTGGCACCTGCAGTCTGGGAATTTGAAGTGGATGCGCCTCTGATTGCGCACAAATGCAAACCGGGACAGTTCGTCATGGTACTGGTGGACGAAACCAGCGAACGGATCCCTCTGACCATTGGTGATTTCGACCGGGAAAAAGGCACCATCACCCTGATGGTCCAGGCGGTGGGGAACACCACCCGGCATCTGTGCGAGGATTTCGCCCAGGGCGACGAGATCCAGCACATCCTGGGGCCTCTGGGCCAGCCTTCTGAAATGGGCAGATTCGGCACCGTGGTCATGGTCTGCGGGGGCATCGGTGTGGCGCCGGTCCATCCCATCGCCCGGGCCTACCACGAACTGGGCAACAAGGTGATCACCATCATCGGGGGCCGGCACAAGGATTTGATCCTGTGGCGGGACCGGATGGAAAAGATCAGCGATGAAGTGATCATCACCACCGATGACGGGTCCGAAGGCATCAGGGGCTTTGTCACCGATCCTCTCCGGAAAATGCTGGAAGAAGGGAACCATCCGGACCTGGTGGTGGCCATCGGCCCCATCATCATGATGATGAACGTGGCCAAGGTCACCCAGCCTTACAACGTGAAGACCACCGCCAGCCTCAGCTGCCTCATGGTGGACGGCACCGGCATGTGCGGCGGCTGCCGGGTGCAGGTGGGGGGCGAAAGCAAATTCACCTGCTGTGACGGGCCGGAATTCGATGCCCATCAGGTGGATTTCAAAAATCTGATGCAGCGTTCCAAGATGTACAAGGACCAGGAAGCAGTAGAATACAGTTGCGGGGGGCATTGCAGATGCGTGGAGGAATGAGAAATCCCATGCCGGAACAGCCGGCGGATGTACGGAACCATAACTTTGAAGAAGTGGCCCTGGGCTACCCGGAAGACGTGGCGGTGGACGAAGCCCAGCGCTGCCTCAACTGCAAGAATCCCCAGTGCGTCAAGGGCTGCCCGGTGAACGTGGATATCCCCCAGTTCATCCATGCGGTGACGGAACGGGATTTTGACGGAGCCATCCACATCCTGAAGAACAAGAACTCCCTGCCCGCCGTGTGCGGCCGGGTGTGCCCCCAGGAAAACCAGTGCGAAAAACACTGCATCCTGGGCATCAAGGGAGAACCGGTGGCCATCGGCCGTCTGGAACGGTTCGTGGCGGACCGGGCCCGGGAAGCGGGCACGGATATCGTGAAAGAAGGCCTGGCACCCAAGAACGGCATCAAAGTGGCCGTGGTAGGGGGCGGACCTTCCTGCCTCACCGCCGCCGGGGACCTGGCCAAACTGGGCTATGACGTGACGCTGTTCGAAGCCCTCCACAAGGTGGGCGGGGTGCTCATGTACGGCATTCCCGAATTCCGTCTGCCCAAGGCCATCGTCCAGCACGAAATCCAGCAGCTGAAGGAACTGGGCGTGAAGATCATGACCGATGTGGTGATCGGCCGCACCTTCACCCTCCACGAACTTTTGGGCGAAGAAGGATTCCAGGCCGTGTACGTGGGCACCGGCGCCGGGCTGCCCCATTTCATGCGGATCCCCGGAGAAGCCCTGAACGGGGTGTATGCCGCCAACGAATTCCTCACCCGGGTGAACCTGATGGGAGCCTGGAAGTTTCCGAAAATGGCCACCCCCGTATATGTGGGGAAGAACGTGGCCGTAGTGGGGGCCGGCAACGTGGCCATGGATGCCGCCCGGACCGCCAAGCGGCTGGGGGCGGAAAACGTTTATGTGGTGTACCGCCGGAGCGAAGCGGAAATGCCCGCCCGGAAGGAAGAAATCGCCCACGCCAAGGCGGAAGGCATCGAACTCCACATGCTGAACAACCCGGTGAAGATCCTGGGCAACGAAGAGGGCTGGGTCACCGGCATCGAATGTGTCCGGACGGAACTGGGCGAACCGGATGCCTCCGGCCGCCGGAGCCCGGTGGAAATCCCCGGCTCCAACCATGTGTTTGACGTGGACATGGTGGTGATGGCCATCGGCCAGGGGCCCAACCCCCTGCTGAAGCACACCACCCCGGACCTGGTGACCAACCGGAAAGGGCTCATTACCGTGGACGAAAAAGAAGAAACCTCCATTCCGGGGGTCTTTGCCGGGGGCGATATCGTCACCGGGGCTGCGACGGTGATTTCCGCCATGGGGGCCGGCAAGAAGGCTGCCCGGGAAATCGACGCCTATCTGAAAGAAAAATTAGGGAAGTAACAGAAGGAATGAACAAACTGAAACGATGGGGGCTGGCGGCGGCCGTCCTGTGCCTGGGACTGATCCAGGCCGGGACTGCCGGAGCGGCAGCGCCCAAAAACACCTATAAACCGGCCAGCGGGGGCTATACCCTGACGGTACCCCCCGGCAGCCGGGAGATTTACCATACCTCCACAGGGATCCGGTTCACCGTGGGGAAGGATTTTCTGGTCAGTGCGGATCTGTACACCCTGCCCAGTTTCGTATCCGTCCCCATGAAGCAGTATTCCTCGGAGCAGAAGAAAGATTTCAAGAAGTTCCTGGGGAAGATCCAGGACCAGGAAAACGACACCATCCAGGATGAGGGCAGCTCCCGGAATTTCGGCAGCCAGCCCGCCCTGGACGGGATCCTGGGGGAAAAGCTCCGGAAATACCGGGCCACCTCCGGGGAACCGGAACCCCAAAAGAAGGACAAAAAGGAACAGGACAGCTACACCTATGTGGCGGTACCCCAGGACAAGCTGCGGACCCACCGGCCCTTCCTGATCGGCCGGGCCTACCAGCCGGAAAAGAACGTGCTGCTGGTGGTGAACGTGAGCGCTCCGGAAAACCTGGAAGCCGCGGCCCGGGCTGCCCTCCAGTCCCTGTGCGCCGATCTGACCCTTTCCCGGGTGAAATACACCGATGTGAACCTTCTGACGGTGCCGGGGATGGGCTATGAAATGGAGATCCCCAGTGGCTGGCGGATGTACACCCTTCGGGCGGACAATGTGCTCCTGGGCCGGTCTCTCAGCAGCGTCCATACCGACGGGCTGCTGATCCGGGAATTTTCCGATGACACCTTTGCGGAACTGGGGAATTCCACCCCGGAAGGGCTGAAGGAAGCGGAAGACGCCTTCATCCAGAAAGTGACCCGGTACACCCCCAACATCACCGTGCTCCGGCACCAGCCCATTTCCGTGGGCAGCCTGAACGGCAGCATGTCCGAATGCACCGACAGCGGGGACCTGAAGAAAGTGTTCGTGGTGAACACCTATCTGATGAACGCCCGGGGCAACGGGTACATGATCCGGTACCAGACCGATGACACCATCAACTACGACCTGAAACTGAAAGCCTTCAAACAGTCCGTGGAAAGCTTCAGCCTGCTCCAGAACAACGACGGCAGCGGCTTGAAGCCGGAGAGGGATATGTAGGATTTTGGTTGACAGTTGACAGCTGACCATTGACAGGGGGTGTGAAAGTTATTTTTTCACACCCCCTCCTTTTTTTTACATTTCCGTCACAAATCCTTCATGAACCGTTCATTTTAAAAGGTGTACAATAAAACCATAAGAAGTGACTGGCCAGTCCGGTCTCTTTTCTTTTGGTAAAAATCGAAACGGGAAGAAGGAATCTTCAATGCAGAAGAAAATGTTTGCAGTGACGCTGGCTGTGCTGGCATCCGTGGCCTCCATGGGCTTTGCAGCTCCCCAGACCAGCTGGGAACAGGGGGAATGGCAGCTGAACGCAGGAGCCTGGGCTCCCAAAGCCAAATTCGACGGCAATGAATCCAGCACCAAATGGAACTTTGACGGCGGTGTGGGCTACGGACTGTCCGACAAATGGGCTCTGGAATACAACTATCGGGGCCTGAAGACCAAAGCCGGGGATTTCAAGACCGACGGGGACCAGAACGAAGTGAACCTGGTTTACAGCCTGAACAAGAACTGGGCTCTGTTTGGCGGCTGGAACCGGATCAACAATGATTTCGACGGCAGCTACCATGGGCCCCACACCGGCAGCGCTGACAGCGTGATCAACAACGTGGCCCAGTTCGGGGTACGGACCAAATACGACCTGGCCAAAAACCTGGCCTTCTATGCAGAAGGCGCCCTGGGCACCAAGAAGACCAGCCAGTGGGATGCGGGCCTGGCCTACACCATTGCGGACAACTGGGATCTGAACGCCGGCTACCGGTATGTGGATACCAAGCTGAACGATGACAGCAACATCAAATACCGTGGCTTCCTGGTAGGCCTGTCCTACCGGTTCGGAGGCCACAAGAAGGCAGCCCCCGTGGTGGAAGAACCGGTGGCACCGACGGTGGCTGAACCGGCAGCTTCCGCTCATGTGTACAATGACTACTATCTGGACAGCATCCACTTCGATTCCGATGTGGATACCCCGAAAGCTTCCGAAGCGGCCAAACTGGCCAACTTCGTAGCCGTGGCCAAGGCTCATCCGGATTCCACCTTCAAACTGGTGGGCAACACCGATTCCGATGCTTCCAACGCCTACAACGAAGACCTGTCCAAGCGCCGTGTGCTGAACGTGGCCAGATACGCCAACGACAACGGCGTGGCTGCTTCCCGGATGCAGCTGAACTACAAGGGTGAAAACAACCCTGTATCCTCCAACGCCACCGAAGCCGGCAAAGCCGACAACCGTCGCGTGGATATCTGGGAACATAAATAATTAAGAAAAAGGGGGCTGTTGCAGGAGCAACGGTCCCCTTTGGTCGCGGCCCGTGGCTGGGGTGTGGCAGGTTTCCTGTCACACCCCTTTCCTTTTCCCCCTCTATCCCCTATAATAACCCTATGAGAAAGGTTGTGATACTTTATGGAACCATTGGAACAGCTTGCCTGGGCAGCCATTGCCTGTGATGCGGGGGATCCCCGGCGGATCCACCATCTGTTGAAAGTCCATGCTTTTGCCCGGCTCATCGGGCTGGAGGAAGGGCTGGATCCCCGGACCCAGTTCCGCCTGGAAGCCGCCGCTTACCTCCATGACATCGGCATCCACGAAGGAGAACGCCGGTACGGCCACTGCACCGGGAAAATCCAGGAAGAACTGGGGCCCGGGGTGGCTCAGCCCATCCTGGACAAGGCCGGCATCACCGGGGAAGACGCGGAACGGATCAAATGGCTCATCGGCCATCACCACACCTATGCCAGTATCGACGGGCCCGACGCCCAGATCCTGGCGGAAGCGGACATGCTGGTGAACCCCTACGAGGATGGCACCGACCGGCAGCAGAATGAAGCCCTGTATCAGCGGCTGTACAAAACGGAGGCCGGGAAGAAGCTGTTCCGGGAACTGTATCTCACGGACTGGGCTCCGGGGAAGCAGGTGTCTCTCTGAAAGGGAGAAAGGACCCGCTTTAGCGGGCAGAGGGTTTCCCGGAGGGGCAACCCCACCATTGCGCCAGCGCAACGGTCCCCTGCCCCTTTCAGGGGACGGACCAAAAAGGAGCAGCAATACCATGACAGAACAGCAGACGGACGGGAACTTTTCTCCGGATTCCCGGAAAACAGAACAGGAGCAGGAACGGCTGAAAAAGAAAAAACGGAAAAAGATCGCCTTGGGAGCGGCCCTGGCAGTCCTTGTGGGGGCTGTTTCCGGATGGTATTTCCTGTACTATACCCGCACCCCCCAGTATGCGGTGAAGCTGATCCGGGAATCGGTGAACAAGCACGACATCGTCACCTTCCAGGACCACACGGATCTGACCCGGGTGGTGGAAAAGGGCTATGACGCCATCCTCACCGCCCAGGGGGAGAACGATGTGGAAGATGGCTACACGGAAGGGGAAAAGGACGAAGTCACCCGGCATCTGGAGGAACTGATCCACAACGGGGTGCTTACCGGGGACTGGACCGATTCCTACCGGAAGATCAACCCGGACAAGGTGCTGCCGGTGGACTGGACCGCTCTGAAGGTGAAGGACATCCAGCCCGGGGCCAGGTACCCCCAGGATGCCCTGGTGAACGTCCAGATGGACAACCCTGCCGTGGGGACCGACACCCTGGTGCTCCACATGCACAAAAATGAAAAAGGGGACTGGCAGCTGGTGGAGATCACCAACCTGAAAGGGTATTACGGGAAGATCCTCCAGAAGGGGACGAAGAAAAAGCAGGCCAGACAGGCGGCGGGCGTGGCCGGAGCGGTGCTCCAGGCTGCCCAGGGACTGGAACAGACGCCTCTGGCTCCGGTGTATGAAGTGATCCGGGACAAGGTCCAGGAAGCCGCGGACAGCGGGGATGGAGAGACGGATACCCCGGCTCCCGGCACCCGGAAGAAATCCTCCGGGGAAGGCCGTGCCCTGCCGCCGGCGGCAGCGGTACCCGGCAGCACCACCAGCCCCGAGACCCTGGAGCAGCAGCGCAGGGCCCTCCAGAAGGCACTGAACAATCCTCTGGTGGGGAAAGTGGTGAGGACCCTGGTGGACCACCAGGATGAGATTCTGGAGAAACTGGACCAATTGGCCCGGGCCGCCCAGAACGGTCAGGGAGATGCCGCCCTCCAGCAGGAAATGGGCAAGTACCAGGACCAGCTCCGGACCATCGGAAAGATCCTGGACCTGGCGGCCAGATGGATGAATTGATGGGGCTGTTGCTCATGCAACAGCCCCATGCTATAATATCGATTGTAACAGGAAAAGAGGTATTGGAGTGAATTGGTGTAAACGTTTTGGGGCTTTTGTGGTGCTGATGATGGGTGTTTGTGCACCGGCGGCAGCGGAAAAGATCCTTTTCATTCCCCTGGACAACCGTCCCGTGTCCCTGGCCTATACGGCGGACAGCTTCCGGAAAGCCGGGGTCCAGGTGGTGACCCCGCCGGAATCCCTCCTGGCCAGTGACCGGCAGTCCGGGGACCCGGAAAAACTGGCCCGCTGGCTGGACCAGGAAGCCCGGGGCGCCCGGGGCGCGGTGGTCTCGGTGGATTCCTACATCTACGGCGGTCTGGTGCCCTCCCGGACCCATGAACTGGACTCGGCGGTGCTGGCCCGGCGGGCGGAAGATTTGCTGGCCTTCCAGAGCCGCCATCCCGGGGTGCCCCTGTACGCCTTTGCCACGGTGATGCGCTCCCCCAGATGGAGCAGCGCACCGGCAGAACCGGCCTATTATGCCCAGTACGGGCCCCAGATCTTCCGGTGGGGGCAGCTTCGGGACCGGCAGCGACTGGGGCAGCTGACCCGGAAAGAGAAAAAGGAACTGGCCCAGGTGGAAAAGGCGCTGCCCCTGGATATCCGCCGGGATGTGCTGGAACGCCGGAAAAAGAATCTGTTCGTGCTGAAGGGGCTGACCCGGGGGCTGGAACGGGGAAAACTGGATTACCTGCTCATCGGCCGGGACGATTCCGCTCCCTATTCCGAAGCCCACCGGGATGCGGAAGACCTGGCCGCCTTTGCCGATCCGGCCTTCCGGCACAAATTCCGGAGCTTTTCCGGCGCCGACGAACTGGGGATGGTGCTGCTGAACCGGGCCATGAACAAAGCCCGGGGAGAGACGCCCCTGGTGTATGCCTGGTACAACGGAGGTGCCGGGCCGGCTACGGTGCCCAGCTATGAAGACGGTCCCATCCGCCGGAGCTTCCGGGAACATGTGCTGGCGGCCGGGGGCTTTCCCGCCCGGACGGACAAACGGGCGGGTCTGGTGCTGGGGCTCTATACCCCGGCGGACGGGGTGACCCTGGGGGCCGATGTCCCGGCCAACGGGACGGAACTGGATGAAATGGGACGGCAGTTCCTGGCCACGGCCCGGCAGTACGTGGAAAAAGGCCGGAACGTGGGGATCGCCGACGTGGCTTTTGGCAACGGAGGCAGCCGGGCCTTGGTGGAAACCCTCCTCCGGAAGGAAGGGGACCGGGAGCCTCTGGGGTACCGTCTGGGGTCCTATGCCGGATGGAATACCGCCGGCAACAGCCTGGGGTACGCCCTGGGCCAGGGGATGCTCCGGCCGTACCTCAGTGACCGGGACCGGCAGGATCTCCTGACCGTCCGGTACCTGGACGACTGGCTGTACCAGAGCCGGGTCCGCCAGGAAGTCCGGCAGCAGCTGATCTGGCCCAACCAGTGGCCCGACGGGAAACTCACCGATGACCAGACCGCCCGGGCAGAAACCATGATCACTGAAAAAATGGAAAAAGAAGGAACGCCCCTCCTGGGAAAACGGCCGGAACAGTACCGGTACCGGCTCCCCTGGCACAGGACGTTCGAAGTGGCAGTGAAGAATGCAGAGTGAAGAGTGAAGAGAAAAGAGTGAAGAGGGAAGAGGGAAGAGCGGGACGGCGGGAACCCGATGAACGATGAACGACCAACGATAGGGCCGCTGTGAATCAAATACAATCAGGGAGGAAATGCCATGAATTACTATGAAGAAGCCAGGGGAATGAAAGAGGAGTTGATCCATCAAAGACGGGACTTCCATGCCCATCCGGAAACCGCCTGGACGGAATTCCGGACCACCTCCATTATCGCCACCGAGCTGGAAAAACTGGGATACGAAGTGAAAATGGGCAGCGAGGTACTGGATGACAGCGCCCGGATGCTGGTCCCTGACGAAAAGACCCTGAAACAGTGTGCCCAGCGGGCCATCAAAGAAGGGGCCAACCCGGTGCTGGTGGACCGGATGAAAGGGGGCATGACCGGCTGTGTGGGCATCATGCATTTTGCCAAACCCGGAAAAACCGTGGCCCTGCGGTTCGACATCGATTCCCTGTTCGTGGCCGAAGATCCGGCCCCCAGCCACCGGCCCAGCGCCCTGGGATTCCAGTCCTGCCATCCGGGGCTGATGCACGCCTGCGGCCATGACGGCCATGCCACCATCGGTCTGGCCGTGGCCAGACTGGTGGCCGCCCACAAGGACCGGATGGCCGGCACCCTGAAAATCTGCTTCCAGCCCGGGGAAGAAGGGGTGGTAGGGGCCAAGAGCATGGTCCAGAGCGGCATTGTGGACGATGTGGACTACTTCATCAGCGGGCACATCGGCCTGGGGGACTACAATGACGGGTCCCTGGTGTGCATGACCAAGGGATTCCTGGCCACGGACAAACTGGATGCGGAATTCAGCGGGGTGCCCAGCCATGCAGGGGCCGAACCGGAAAAAGGGAAGAATGCCCTCCTGGCCGCCGCCCAGGCCGCCATTTCCCTCCATACCATCAGCCGCCACAGCGGGGGATCCTCCCGGATCAACGTGGGGGTGCTGGAAGCCGGCACCGGCCGGAACGTGGTGCCCGCCAACGGGCTGATCAAATTCGAGACCCGGGGGGAAACCGCCGAAATCAATGATTTCATGGCCAAAGAAGCCAAACGGATGTGTCGGGCCGCCGCCATGCTCTACGACGTGGATGTGAAGATCATCCCCCGGGGCAGCGCCACCTCCTCCAATTCCTCCAGAGAGATGGGGGAAGAGATTTACAGCCTGGTGGAACCACTCAACGTGTACCAGCATGTGGTGAAAGAACAGAAAGTCAGCGGCAGTGAAGACTGCTGCTACTTCATGAGCCGGGTCCAGGAACACGGAGGCCAGGCCGTGTACATGCTCTACGGCACCAAAGAAGCCGCCGGCCATCACCAGAGCGACTTCGACTTCAACGAAGAGGTACTGCCCCGGACCGCCGCCACCATCGCCATGCTGGTGGAGCATTTCGGGAATAAGGAAGAGTGAAGAGCAGGACGGCGGGGGCGGATCGTCCATTGCAATGCTGTAGGGGGCGCAGGCCGGTTCAGACGTATTCTCCTGCCCGTAGGGGCCGCACGCCTGTCAAGCATAACATCGTTTACATTTTGTGCAAGCACATCCTTTACGTTTTGTGC
>ERZ506905.23-NODE-23-length-158873-cov-42.8609_pt1 | contig 158873 bp, 142 predicted proteins | sample MGYA00513175_ERZ506905 | MGnify/ENA metagenome assembly ERZ506905
AAAATTATTATTATTATCAGCAATAGTTTTATTGATGGGAACAAATAGTTATGGACAGACTTTTGAGCCTATTGCTGGCTCTAATGAAGAGCAAATAGTTTCAGAGAATATAACTGTAACAAGTGGGAGTGGGCACCAATTAAATCCAGGTAAAGCTGACCAAGTAACTACAGTTAGAAATACTGGAAAAATAATAGTTAACGGTGGAGTAGGAGTAAATTTATATTATGATAGTAATTCAAATTGGAGAAAAGGGAAAACTCATTTTATAAATGCTGGAGAGATATCAGTAAATGGTTTAGGTAATAAAGGAATACAAATTGGAATAAAGGGTAAGACAGAAAATAACGGAAGAATAGAAGCAAGAAAAGGTGGAGTAGGAGTAGTAGTAAATGCTTCAGATTCTATTTTTGTAAATAATGAAAACGGGAAAATAATAGTAAATGGAGAGAGTGTAAAAAATTCTGAGAATAAAGAGGTAGCTACAACTGGAATTTTAGTAACAAATGGAAGTAAAAATGTTGAGAACAATGGTTATATAGAAGTTAATCAAATTTCTGGTGAGGGAGCAGTTGGAATTCAAGTAAATGATGGAAAAGCTACTAATAATGAAGATATATTAGTAAATGCAGGAAAATATACTTCAGGAATGAAGGCTGCTGGAAAAAATGCGTTAGCAGAGAATAATGGAAATTTAACTATTAATGGAGATAAAAAAAATACTTCTAATGGAATGCTTGCTCAAAATGGTGGAAAAGTAGTTAATGGAAAAGATGGAGTAGTAAAAGCTAGTGGGAAAACAACTTCAGCAATGTCAGCTAGTGGAAAAGGTTCAAAAGCAGAAAATATTGGAAAAACAGAATTATTTGATAATGCTATTGGAATGAAAATAGAAAAAGAAGGGATAGGAACTAATAGTGGAACTATAAAAGGAAGTGGAACAGGGATAAATCTAATTGGTGGTATTTTTGTAAATAGTGGAGAGATTAGCACAGGAGATATTGCTATTCAATCTTCAACTACTAGCAAAAAAGAGAATAATCAAACTGTAATTGTGCCAACTAATAATACTGTTTATTTAAAAAATGGAAGTAAAGTAAATGGAAAAATAGTTGGAAATATAGGTGTAGATGTACTTGCTTTAGAAGGAAAAGGTGGAGAATATAGTAATCTTGATGTTTCAAAATATGAAGCTATAACTGTTAGAAATGGAGATGCTACAATTTCAGATTCTACAATAGCATTAGAATATAACAAAGGAACAAAAGATTATTTAAATACTAGTAATAATGAATTGGATAAATTAGAAAATTCTTCTACTGCAAAGATAGATAGTACAGGAAATTTAACTATGAAAAATAGTAATTTAATTATAGATTTTAAAGATTCGTTGACAAACCCAAATGCAACAGAAAATCCAATAATAGATACTGGAAGTTTAAGCTTTGAAGGAAAGACAAGTTTTGTTTTTAATTCAAGTGATGGAAGAACAGAGTTTAACTTAAATGAAGCTTTAGGTTTAGAAGGAAAAGATAAGATAAATTTAAAAGAGGCAAAATTAGAAACAACAGCAGTATGGGATTATCAAGTTGACGAAAATGGAGATCTTATTGCTAAGAAAGAAACTTATGATAATGTAATTACAGATAGTAGATTAGATAATTTTGCAAAGGTATTCGAAAAAAATAGAAGTAAGATGTCAGGAGAATTTTTTAAACAAGTAGTTGGAGAGCTGGATACTTTAAAAACAGAAGAAGAATTTACAAAAGCTATGGGACAAATTTCTGGTGGGATACATGGATATACTGTGGATATAGCAGCTATCAATTCAAGAAATTTAGTTAATACTATGAAAAATAAAGCATTAACAAGAGATTATTTAACAGCTAGACCATTAAATTCTTGGTATCAAGATGTAATATATTTGGATAATAATCAAAGATTAGGTGGACTTATGTCTGGAAGTTATCAAGAAAATGGAATACTTGGAATCTCAGAAAAACAATCTGTAAAAAATGGAAGATTAGGATTTGTATATGGTGGAAGTAAAGGAAAAGCTAAGTTCGATGGTGGAGATAGTGGAGAAATAGCAACAGATAATATTTATGTAGGACTTTATTATAACCATAATTTAAGTGAAAAATTAGCATTAAATACAAATTTCTCTTTTGTTTATGGACACAATAACATAAATAGAAGAGTGAATATAGGAAACTTTAATGAGGAATTAAAATCTCATTATCCTACATATGCTATGGGAGTAGGAACAAGTGCTATCTATACTATTAAAGATGATGCTAAAAATAAAGCTTCATTCTATGCTGGAATAGATGTAAATAGAATAATGCAAGGGAATATAAATGAGAAAGAAGAGGAGAGAATTCATTCAACAAATCAAGATAATATAAATTTAATGGTAAAAAATCAAAATGCTAATGAATTTTCTTATTACTCAATTACTCCACATGCAGGATTTATGTTCCAAAATACAGGGTATATTTTTGATAGAAAATATTTAGTAGGAGCAGATTTAGCTTGGGAAACAGAGTTAGGAAATATTAAAGATGGAAAAAGATTAAATATGCAAGGTATAACGGACCAATATAAAGTAGGAACTATGGAGAGAGAAAATGTATTTTCTACAAGTATCTTTGGACAATTAGATATAACAGAATCTTTAGCTTTAAATGGTAGATATACATCTTCAATATCAGATGAGTATGATGCTGATATGCTAACAATGGGATTAACATATAAGATGGATACTATGGCAGATACTCCAATTTTTGGACCTCTTTTAAGTGGTATAGAAAATACTAGATTATCATCAGATAGATGGAGTGGAACTTTTGCATTGATGATGGAGTCAGAAGATGACTCAGATAGAGTATATTATTCACAAATAGATAATTCATTAAGTAGTGGGGATTATGCTACATCAATGAAGATGAAACCTAAGTTTACTTTGAGCTTAAATGATAAGAAAACAAAATGGTCATACTATTTTGAAGGTTACTATATGGCAAATGATTTCTTAAAAGATACTAAGGCTGGAGAAGCAGAACAAAAGGCTACAAGACTTCATGGGGAAGCTAGATGGAGTGATTCATATTCTAAGGGAAGATATGGATTTAACATAGGATATAGAAATGAAACGTCAGATAAGCCAGCATTATCATATACTAAAGGACCAGCAAGAGTAGAAAGAGGGGTTCATCAATTAAGATTAACACCAAACTTCTCATATAACTTAGGTAGTGGATTTAGGTTAGATATAAAAACTACTGGAATATTTGAGTATAATTACACTGGACTTTTAGAAGGACAAATGGATTTCTTAATGGAAAATGAACATAATTTAGTGTATACTGGATTTATGCCAAGATGGCAATTAAGAATGGGATATTATAGAGAAGATAGATGGATGGACCATGATGGTATAAAGTATTCTAGTTATAATGCTAACTCAGGAGAATATGTTTTTGCTAAAGGAGCAGGAAGATATCAAATGAATCAATTAAGACCATCAGCAACTTATTATCTAGGAAATGGAGACAGTGTAACTTTGGCATTAAGAATACCACTAGGAAATGGAGCATGGTATAATTCATTAGATAATAATAAAAAAGATTCTGAAAGCTATGAAACAAGATATACAGTAAATTATAACCATGTGGTGGTACCTGGATTTAATATCTTTGGAGAACTTACATTCTTAGATTTAAAAACTAAAGTAACGAAAGAAAATGATAGAAAAGTTACAAGAGCATACTCATTTAGACCAAAACTAGGGTTTAGTTATAGTTTCTAATAGGAGGAAGGAGAAAAGATGAAAAAGAAATTAATATTAATATGTGCAATACTAGCTTTAACAACTACTTCTTTCTCTCAAGAGGTAGAAAAAATAGAGAATACAAAAAAACAGGAGATTTCTCAACAGGAGATAAGAGATTATAAAAAGATAAGAGATGGTTGGGTGGAGTTTTTAACTGGCTTACCACAAGATAATAGAATTTTGGAAATGTCAAAAGCTGACATCTCTAGAATAGTGGCTATGAATGAGGGAGTAGCAGATAAAGTTTATGAGAATATGAACTTTGATAAAAATAGAACATCTATTTTTAAAGGTGCTGAAAATATGAAAAATGGAGTTCATGTTATGAGACAATATGAGAACTTAGTAAAAATAGCTAAGGCATATGCAACTCCAGGAACTAAATACTATAAAAATGAAAAAACTAAACAAGATATAATAGATAGTTTAGATTGGTTGTATGATAATGCTTATCATGAAGGATTACCAGAACTAGGAAACTGGTGGCAATGGGAATTAGGAATTCCTAAAAATTTAAATGATTTATTAACTTTAGTATATGATGATGTACCAGCAGAAAAAAGAACGAAATACTTAAAAGCTTCTCAATATTTCCAACCATATGCAGAGTGGTCAGGTGTAAGTCCATCGGCTTCTTACTCTTCATCTCCAGATAAGAGAATTTCTACTGGAGGAAATAGAATGGATACATCAATAATCTCATTTTTAAGAGGGGTATTGATGGAAGATAAGGTACAAGTATTAGATGGATTAAATGCTGTTGCAGATGTTGGAGAGTATGTAACATCAGGAGATGGATTCTATAGAGATGGTTCTTTTATTCAACATGACAATGTAGCATATAATGGAACATATGCAGCAGTACTTTTTAATGGACTAGGTTCTATTTTATGGTTAATTAATGGAACAGAGTTTAAAATAAAAGACCCAAGAATAGATAATATTTATGAGTCTATTTTAAATGGATATAGCTATCTTATGATAAATGGAGGAGTGAATGACTCTGTAAATGGAAGATCTATTTCAAGAGATAAATCTAATGATATTGAGAAAGGAAGAGCGTTAGTTAGTTCTTTTGCAATGTTATCAGAGGGGGCTAGTCCAGAGTATAAAGAAAAGTTACAATCGTTAATAAAGAAATTAATTCTAGATAATAATTCTTATTATACAATAGACAGAGTAAGTAATCAAACTATAAAAAATATCTTAATAGATATAATGAATAATAAAAGTATAAAACCTTTAGAAGTAAATGGGACAAAAGTTTTTGGTGCCATGGATAGAGCTATATATTTCAATGGAAAAGATGGAAAAGTAGTAGTGTCAATGCACTCATCAAGAGTAGCTAACTTTGAGACAATGAATGGAGAAAATATAAAAGGTTGGTATACTGGAGATGGAATGACATATATCTATGGTAAGGATTCAAGTGCATTTACAGAATTTTGGCCAACAGTAGATGACTATCATCTACCAGGAGTAACTAATAGTTTAAATCCTAGAGGAGATAAATCAGGAGAGAGAAGAATGATAGGATTTGTATCTCCAAAATCTTTTGTAGGAGGAGTTGAAACTGGAAGAGAAGCATTTGTAGGAATGGATATGATATCTTGGAATAAACAAACTGAGATGAAAAAATCTTGGTTTATGATAGATGGAGTTACATTAGCAATAGCTTCAAATATAGATAGTAGAGATGGAATAATTCATACTACTGTAGATAATAGAATTTTAGAAGATGGAAAAATCTATTTAGATGGAAAGCAATTAAAAGAGGAGATTACAATTCAAAATCCTAAAAATCTTTCTATAAACTTTAATGAAAACTATCCAGATGAAAATATTGGATATAAGATAGTAGAAGCTCCTGAGGTAGTAGTAAAAGTAACTGAAAATAAAGGTAGTTGGAAAGATATTGGAGGAAGCTCTGATAAAGAGATAACAAAAAAATATTTTACAACATATATCAATCATGGAAAAAATCCTAAAGATGCAAAATATGCTTATGTAATTTTACCAATATTCTCTAAAGAAGAGGTGGATAGTTTTGACACTTCAAGATTTGAAATAGTAAAAGCTGATAATGAGGCTCATATAGTTAAAGATAAACAAACTAATACAGTAGGTATAAACTTCTGGAAAGATAAACCACAAAAATTTGAAGGAATAAAAACTTACTCTACCCTTTCAGTCTTAAAGAAAGAAAAAGGAGATATCTTAGATTTATATGTAAGTGATCCAGCTCAAATACAAAATTATGATTCAAAAATTGAATTAGATGGAAAATATGAGTTAGTAGAAAGTACAGATAAGAATATCAAGCTAAATATTAAGAACTTTATAACAGAAATAGAAGTAGATTTAAAAAATAATGGTGCTACTAAATATATAAAACTAAGAAAAGTAAAATAGCTAATAAGTTTTCATAAAATTTTCCCAGTAAATAGAGAGGATAGATTATTAATTTTCTATCCTCTTTTCTTTTATAGAAAAATGGTATCTACATTATTCTATAAAATGAATTATACAGAATAATGTAGATTTACATTAGAAAGGATTTTGATTAAGATAGTTATATAGTATTAAGTATTATTATAAAAATTAAATTTATGAGAAAAGAGGTTATGATGAGAAAAGATATAATTACACTTAGAAAGATGTTGCTTTCTATTGCAGTTTTAATCAATAGTTATGCTTATGGAAATTATCAATTTGAAGGAGGAATTCCAGAAAATATAATTGTTGGAAAGAATTCAAAAATAGAGATATCAAAAGAGATAGTAAAAGATGGAGAGCAATCTTTAAAATGGAAATTTAAAAAAGGAGATAAACTCTCTATAAAAGGAGATGTAGGATATAAACCTTTTCAAGAGGGAGGAAAGGAAAAATCAAGAGCAAGTTTTGCTATGTGGATATATAATAAAACTCCAATAAAAGATAAACTAAAGGTAGAGTTTAAAAAGTATGGAGAAACGAAGTCATACTTTGAAATAAATATGGATTTTACAGGTTGGAGAACTATGTGGGTGCAGTATGATAGAGATATGAAGGGAAGAGCAATTACAGGAATGGATGAAATAGTATTTGTTGCTCCTAATTCTGATGGAGAGATATATTTAGATCAGATTATACCTTCTATTTTGATAGATCCTAGATATAATGCTAGAGATGAGCAGGTAAATTTTGTAAATCTGCCAGCTGATTACACAGCTAATGCTCACTGGATGGCTCTATATAAAAATTATAATCAAATAAAGAAAAGTAATTTAAAAGAGATAACATCTCAAGAGAAGATAGGATTACAAAAGATAGGGGAAAAGTTAAGAAAAGATATATTGAAAAGTGTAAAAGTAAAAGATAAAAATATTAGAGAGAAGAGAGAAAAGTTAGAGGAGTATAAAAAACAATTCTTAGCTACTCCACAGTTGATAGAAATCTATGAAGAGTTATCAAAAGAGGAGTTTGCTTTGATAGATTATCTTCCACTTCAAGAGTTTGGAACTTATTTAAGAGAGCTAGCATATATGTATAATTCTACAAATGATAAAAACCAACAAGAAGAGATATATTCTATATTTAAAGATGCTCTTGATTTTATGTATAGTCAAGGGTGGACAAAGGGAAGCTCTCAAGGAACAATACACCATCTTGGATATAATATAAGAGAGGTATATCAAAGTATCTTACTTATGAGAGAACCGCTTTTATCTCATAGAGATTTAATTAAAGCTAAAGAGATGGTAATGTGGTATAGTGCTATGGGAATGATATATACTCCAAGTGAAGAGATAAAAGGTGTAAATATAGATGTATTGAATACAATGTTATCTGGAATGTTAACAGCTATAATGTTAAATGAAGATGAAAGAGTAGCAACTGCACAACTTAGACAATTCAATAATTATCTAGCTTATGGAATAAATTATACACCTGGGCTTTCTGGTGGATTTAAAGATGATGGCTCTGTATTTCATCATATGCAAAATTATCCAGCTTATGCAAAAGGAGCTTTTGAAGGATTAACTCCAATAATCTATTACTTAGGAAATACAGACTTTGCTTTAGATGAAATTGCCTATAATAAGGTAAAAAAATCTGTTCTCATGTCAAGAATCTATTCTAATAAATATAATTGGTTAATTAGTATAAGTGGAAGACATCCAAATGATAGTTTTAAAATATCCACTGATGTATTTAGATATACAGCATATGGGAAAAAAGAGGGAGTAGATAGGGAATTAGCTGAAGCATATTTAAGACTTGATAGTGATGGAAAATTTGCCAAAGAATTTAAAAAACTTGGGTATAGAGAGGAAGAAACTCCAAATGGAGCTTGGACAATGAATATGGGATCGCTACAACTTCATAGAAGAGATGAGTGGTTAGTGGGAGTAAAGGGATTTAGTAGATATTTGGTAGGAAATGAAACTTATAAAAAAAATAATCTATATGGAAGATATATGAGTTATGGAACTGTTCAAATATTACAAAACTCTTTAAAAGAGAGTGGATTTGTACAAGAGGGATGGAACTGGGCACACTATCCTGGAGCTACTGCTATTGCTTTACCATTAGAAGAGATGAAGTCGAGTATAGCTCAAGTAGATACATTTAGTGGAATAGAGGAGATGTTACTTTCAGATGAAACTTATTCTGGAGGAAATAACTTAAATAACAATGGTATGTTTGCTATGAAATTACACGAAAATCCAAAATATAATGGAAGCCATAGAGCTAGAAAATCTGTATTTTTCTTTGATAATAGAGTGGTATTATTAGGTAGCAATATAGAAAATGACGATAAAGTTAATGAAACTCATACTACTCTTTTCCAAAACTATTTAGGAGATGGGAAAATTGAAAAAGTAGAAAAGGTAACGAAGGGAGATATAGTTTTAGTAGATAGTCAAAATAATATCTATGCAGTTGCTGATGGAGAGGTACATTATAAAAGAGAAAAACAACACTCTTTTGACCAAAAAGAGGGAACTCCAACTGAAAATAATTATGAGTTAGCGTATATTAACCATGGAAAAAATCCAAAAGATAAGGGATATGAGTATAGTATCTTAGTTAAAGGAAATGAGGAGGAACAAAATAAATTTAAAATTGATAAAGGATATGAGGTACTTAAAAAAGATTATAATGCACATATAGTGGAAGATAAAGTATCTAAAATGAGGGGATATGCTTTATTTGAAAGTGGAAAGATAAAGGATAGGTATATCTCTGAAATAGATACCCCATCTATGATAATGATTGCTCCAATGGAAGCTGGGATAGAACTTAGTTTTGTTGATCCAGATTTAAGACTTTATGAAGGAAGAGATGAAAGCCAGTATGATAAAAATGGTAAAATGAGAGAGGTAAGTATATATTCTAGAGCTTGGAATAAAAATAATTCAATACCTCATACTTCAAAGGTTGTTTTAAATGGAAAATACAAATTAGAAGAGAATAAAGGGATAAAAGTTGAATATCAAGATGAGAAAACAATTCTTTATATAACAACTACTTATTCTAAAGTTATAAAAATTAAGTTACAAAAAATTTAAAAAATATTATAAATTCTTAAAGAGAATTTAAAGTAAAAAAGAAGGTACTGTTGCAAATTCTTAAATTGCAATAGTACCTTCTTTTAAATTTTAAAGTTAATTCTTAAATACCATCTTTGTCATCAGTAGAGGTATTAGTTATAATATGTTGTACGTACCTCTTTCGATAATTTTGCAACTTTAAAAATATGATGTAAATAGATAAAATGTTTTTTTTTAGCATTTTTTTTATGGAAAAAGTTTATTAAGAAGTAAAAAATAAAATAAATAAATTTCTGTGGTTTAAAAAATTATATATAAGGGTTAATAATAAGCTCATTATTTTATTGGATATTGTACTTTAAAATTAATTGTATATTAAAAAAAGTTCTTTTTATTCTTAAAAAGAACAAAATGAGTTGTAAAAAATCTTAGAAAAAATTATTAGATACAAGTTGATTAAAAGTTATGAAATAGCTATATTTCTTGTATGATACAAGTTTAAGCTAGTAAAAATAAGGGTTGACAAGGAAAAGTAGAAAGGTTATACTTGTTATAACAAGATGATATCATTTTATTAAACCATGGGAGAAAAAATGTTTAAAATTGACAAAAAAAGTGAAATACCTTTATACCAACAGTTAGCTCATAGTATAAAAAAAGCTGTAGATGAGCAAAAGCTTAAAGAGAATGATAAAATTCCAGCAGAAAATGAATTTTGTAAAATTTATGATTTAAGCCGTACAACAGTAAGACAAGCTCTAGATATTTTAGAAAAAGATGGATATATTTATAAGTTAAAAGGTAAAGGAAGTTATGTTTCTACTCCTAAGATATATCAGAATCGTTCTAGTTTTAGTAAGTTTTATGATGATATTAGAAGTCTTGGGAAAATTCCAGTCTCAAAGATAATATCACTGAAAGTAAAAGTGGCTAATGCATATGTAAAAGAAAAAATGCAATTAGAAGAGAATGATTTGATATGTCAAATTAAATGGGTAAGGTATGGAAATAATGAACCTCTTATTTATGAAACAATTAATCTTAACTACAAGTTAGTAGATGGAATAGAGACAAAAGAGCTTACTGAGAAAAAGCTTTATGATATTTTAACTGAAGAGTATGAAATAAAAATGACACATGGAAAAGAACTATTTTATCCATGTAAATTAGATCTAAATGAAGCAAAAAACTTGGGATTAAAAGAAAATGATTTAGGAATGAAGGTAGAAAGAATAGTATTTCAAGGTAAAGATGTAGTAGAATATACAACTTCTACAGTAAGAGGAGATAGATTTATATATACTACAAATTTTTAGTTAGGTTTTAGGATTTTTAAAAAACGAATTTAGGGGTGGTAAAATGACATTTATATCATTTGTGTTTATTACAGCATTAATAGCTTTTATATCTTGGTTAAAAACAAAAGATGAGGAAAGTAGTGCAAAAGGATATTTTTTAGCAGGTAGAGGATTAACAGCAACAGTAATTGGATTTTCAATGGTTCTTACAAGTCTATCAACTGAGCAACTTGTTGGAGTAAATGCTTCATCATATGCTAGTAACTTTTCAATAATAGCTTGGACAGTTCAATCAGTAATTCCATTATGTGTACTTGCGATATTCTTATTACCAAGATATCTAAAAGGTGGTTTTACAACAATACCAGAGTTTTTCGAAGAAAGATATGATAAACAAACAAGACAAATAATGTCTCTTTTATTCTTAGTGGCATATACATTTGTAATGATTCCAGGAGCTCTATATTCAGGAGCAATAGCTTTTACACAAATATTTGATGTGGAAGCAATGTTTGGAGTAAGTTTTAATGTAGCATTATGGAGTGTAGTATGGTTAATAGGAATTATTGGAGGAATATATGCTATATTTGGTGGACTAAAAGCAGTAGCAGTATCTGATACATTAAATGGTTTTGCTCTAATAATAGGTGGAGCTATGATACCTTTCTTTGCTTTGAAATATCTTGGAGAAGGAAGTATGGCAAAAGGAGTAGAGATAGTAACTACTACTCATATTGATAAACTTACAGCTTGGGGAGGAGTAGCAGATCCTGTACCTTGGACAACTATATTTACAGGAATCTTAATAGTAAATTTCTTCTATTGGACAACAAACCAAGCAATTATTCAAAGATCATTAGCAGCTAAAAGTTTAGCCGAGGGACAAAAAGGTATATTATATGCAGGAGTATTTCTATTATTTTTACCATTTTTATTAAATGTACCTGGATTAGTATCATTCCATATTTTTGGAGATTCTATAAAAACAATAGACTTAGCTTATCCAATGTTAGTTTCAAAAGTACTACCTAAACCATTATTAGGTTTCTTTACAGCTTGCTTATTTGGAGCAATTTTAAGTACATTTAACTCATTTATCAATAGTGCTGCAACACTTTTCTGTTATGATATTTATAGACCAATATTTAAAAAAGATATTTCAGATGAAGATTTGATTAAAGTTGCTAAGATAGCAGGAACAATAATAGCAATAGTATCTATGATAATTGCTCCATTATTACAATATGGAACAGGAGGATTATTTTTACTATTAAAAAGATTTGCAGGATTCTTTAATATTCCAATAGTTGCTTTAGTAGCAGTAGGATTTTTAAATAAAACAATATCAGGAAAAGCAGCAAGAATAGTTGTATTACTACATGTTATTTTATACTATTCACTAGTATGGATTTTTAAAGTTCAAATAAACTTTACTCATGTAATGGGAGGATTATTTGTATTTGATATAGTTGCAATGTTTATACTAGGAAGTATTTTCAAAAGAGAGATTCCATATGTTCCGTCTGCAAAAAATAAATCAAATGTAGATTTAAGTGATTGGAAATATGTAAGAGAGTTTTCAGCAATACTAATAATAGGATTAGCATATCTTTATGCAGTATTATCACCAATAGGATTAGCTGGAGGAAATGGATTAGGAAAATTAACAGGAATATTTGTTATATTGACAGTTATAATATTATTTGTAATAAATAAGACAAAAGGAAAAAAAGAAAAGAAAATAGTTAAGGAGGCAATATTAAATGAATAATATAGCTTTTATATTATTAGACCAAGTAAGAGTAGATATGCTTGGAACATATGGACATAAAATAGTAAAAACTCCAAATATGGATGCTATAGCAGCTGATGGAGTAAAGTTTAATAACGCTTTTACACCAGCTTCAGTGTGTGGTCCAGCAAGAACATCTCTTTTTACAGGACAGATGCCAAGTAATCATGAATTAATGAGAAATAGTGAAAAAGGTGGAGAGGGAGATCCTAAATTAGATAATCCTAATATCATAACTGAGATGAGAGATTATGCTAACTACTTAATTGGTAAATGGCATGTTGGAAAAACAGTACTCCCAAGAGATTTTGGATTTAGAGGACACAACTTTGATGGATATGGATATCCAGGAAGTGGAGTATACAAAAATATGGTATTTGCTCAAGGACCAAAACAGGAGCCAAGATATAGAGAGTGGTTAGAAGAGAAAGGATTTGAGATTCCAGAAGTAACAAGAGAGTATTTTGGAGAGAACCCACATCTTAGAGTTCAAGAGTTATGTGGATTATTAAGTGGACCAAGAGAAGCTTCATTACCATTCTTCGTAGTAGATGAAGCTAAAAAAGCTGTATTAGAAGCTAAAAAAGAAAATAAACCTTTCTTTGTATGGATGAACTTTTGGGGACCACATACACCATGTGTAATACCAGAGCCATATTATTCTATGTATAAGCCAGAAGATGTTGTGTTAGATGAGAGCTTTTATAATCCATTAGAAGGAAAGCCACTACACTATAAAGATATATCTAAAATGTGGGGAATGTGGAGTGCTTCAGAAGAGAGATGGAAAGAGGTAATCAGTAAGTTCTGGGGATATATAACTCTTATTGATGACGCTATTGGAGAGTTTGTAAAATTCCTTAAAGAAGAGGGATTGTATGAGAGTTTATTTATGGCAATAACTGCTGACCATGGAGATGCTATGGGAGCTCATAGAATGATAGAAAAGGGAGAGTTTATGTTTGATACAACATATAGAATCCCTATGATAATAAAAGATCCACTTTCAAATAGAAAAGGAGAGGAAGATAATAACTTTGTATATCTTCACGATTTAACTTCTACTTGTAATGAGGTAGCAGGGAAAAAAGCACCTGATTTCTTTGATGGAGAATCATTATTACCTATTTTAAGAGAGGGAAAAAATAATGATAGAAAAGGTGTATTAGGACAACTTGCTGGACATTTTGTGGCTTTTGAACAAAGAATGTGGAGAAGAGATGATTATAAACTTATCTTCAATGCCACTGATGTTGGAGAACTATATGATCTAAAAAATGACCCACAAGAGTTACACAATTTATTCTATGATGAGAAGTATTCTAAAATAAAAAGAGAGATGTTAGAAGAACTTCATGCTGAAATGGTAAAGATCAAAGATCCACTAGAAAACTGGTTATATAGAATAATCTATGAAATTTAATAGAGTTTAAATAAAAGGAGTTGTGGCAAATGATTTGTGACAACTCCTTTAAAATAAATTCTTGTAAAAAAGTGATAAAAGTGGTATTATCATAATAATTGGAAAATATTATGATGGAGGAATCTTATGTTATTAGGAAAAGAGAGGATTCCACTGTACTATCAATTAGCAGAGATTATAATAGGAGAGATAGAGAGTAAAGGGTTACATGAAAATGATAGGTTACCTGCTGAAAGAGAGTACTGTGAGAAATATAAATTAAGTAGATCAACAGTAAGGCAAGCTATAGATTATTTGGAGAAAAAGGGATATATATATAAAATTCAAGGAAGTGGAACTTTTGTTTCCTCTCAAAGATTAAAACAAAAACTTTTAAAATTTTATAGTTTTACAGAGGAAATGAAAAAACAAGGTAAAGTTCCTGAATCTAAAATTTTATCTTTTAAAGAAGTTGAAGCTAGTGAAAAAATTTCTAAAGAATTAAATATTGAAAAAGGAGATAAGGTTTTTGAACTGATAAGGCTTAGATTGGCAGATGGAGAGGAAATTATGTATGAAAAAACATACCTACCTGTGAAAAAATTTCCAAATTTATCAAAAAAAGATTTGCTAATTAGTCCATTATATGATATCCTACAAAGTAGATACAAGATGATATTCACAAAAGCTATTGAGAGATTTTCATTAGAAATTTCTGACAAAAAGGTTGCTGATGTACTTTCAATAGTAGAGGGAACACCAGTTATAAAGCTTCAGAGATGGACATATACAGGAATAGAGATTATCGAGTACACCATAAGTTCAGTTAGAGGAGATAGATTCGAATTTGAAGTTGAACTTGAGGAAGAGCAAAATAACAGACTCTAACGGGTCTGATTTTAATTAAAATAAAATTGGTACGGACAACAGTATAAATTTTAGGAGGAGAAGATGAATTATTTTGTAGGAATAGACATAGGTGGGACAAATGTTGAGATAGGTATTTTAAATGCTCAAGGAGATATTTTAGGAAAAGAGAGTATAAAAACTGAATCTAAAAAAGGAGCAGAGGATACTTTTAATAGAATTTGGAATAAGACAAAGGAATTAGCTGAAAAATTAAAAATTAAGGTAGAGGATATAGAAGCTATAGGATTAGGGATACCTGGACCAGTAGTGAATAACTCAGTGGTAAAAATAGCAGCAAACTTTTCATGGAATAACGATTTTCCTGCTAAGGATTTGATGGAGAAGGTAACAGGAAAACCAGTAAAAGTTGGAAATGATGTTAAGGTAATAGCTTTAGGAGAAACACTTTTTGGAGCTGGAAAAGGGTATAAAAATAGTATAACAATACCAATAGGAACAGGAATAGCAGCTGGAATAATAATAGATGGAAAAATATTAGAAGGAGCTGGAGGAGCAGCTGGAGAGTTTGGACATGTAGTGGTAAATAAAGAGGGGTATAAATGTGGTTGTGGACTTACTGGTTGTTTAGAAACTTATTGCTCAGCTACTGGTATAGTTAGAGAGGGAAGAAGAAGATTAGAGCTAGATAAAAATAATGCCTTATATGAAGTAATAGGTGGAGATTTAGAAAAACTAGAAGCAAAGCATATATTTGATTTAGCTAAAAAAGGAGATAAATTTTCAAGTGAGATTGTAGATTTCTTCTGTGAAAAATTAGCTGAAGGGGTAGGAATGCTTTTAAATATAATCAATCCAGAAATAATAATATTTACTGGTGGTGTAGCAAGAGCAGGAGAGATAATTACAGATGGTGTAAAAAAATATCTACCTAAATATGCATTAGGAATGACAATGGAAAACCTTATTTTTACATTTGGTAAGTTAGAAGAGGAAGCGGGAATAAAGGGAGCAGCAGCCCTTGTAATGAATAAATAAAATAAATTGAGGATAAAAGGAGAAAAAAGATGGAATTTAAAAATTGTGTAACTTGGCAAGAAATAATTCAACAACCTTCTATTTGGAGAGAGGAACTAGAAATAGTAAAAAATAACCTTAAGTCAATAGGAGCTTTTATTGAAAAAGTTCAAGGAAAAAAAGTAAAAGTAGTTTTTACAGGGGCAGGTTCTTCTGAATTTGTAGGAAATACTCTTTGTTCATATGTAAACAGCAAAGTAGATATAGATGTTTTATCAGTACCAACTACTGATATAGTATCTATGCCAGAACAATATTTAGAAGCAGATACAGCTACTATATTAGTTTCATGTGCTAGATCAGGGAATTCTCCTGAAAGTGTAGCTACAGTAAACCTAGCTGATAAATTAGTGAAAAATATTTATCACATCTTTATAACTTGTAATCCAGAAGGACATTTAGCAAAAATTTCTAAAGAGGGAGATAATAAATATCTTCTACTAATGCCTGAAAAAACAAATGATAAGGGATTTGCTATGACAGGAAGTTTCTCATCAATGGTAGTAGCAGGGGTATTAGTTTTACTAAGAAAAGATTTTGCTGAAATGGAAAGAAAAGTTACTTATGTAGCTAACTTAGTAGAAAAAAATCTAGAAAAAATATTAGCAGATGCTGAAACAATAACTGACTTAGATATAGAGAGAATAGTTTATTTAGGAGATGGAGCTTTAAAAGGATTAGCTGAAGAGGTATCTTTAAAAGTTCTAGAGTTAACAGGTGGAAAATTGGCTTCTTTCTATAACACATTTTTAGGATTTAGACATGGACCTAAATCAATAGTAAATGATAAAACAGCTATCGTATGTATGATGTCAAATAATCCATATACAAGAATATATGAATTAGACCTTTTAAAAGAGTTTAAAAATGAAGGTGGAAAGAAAAAAATAATCGTACTAGATACTGTATGTGATGAAGAGGTAAAAAATAACTGTGATTATTACTTCTCATTTGCTGATGAAAAACTAGGAGAGATTGAAGAGGTATTTGCGGGATTAGGATACCTAGTATATGGACAATTAATATCTTTAGTAAAATCTGCAAAATTAGGAATTAACCCTGATAATCCATGTCCTACAGGAGAGGTTAACAGAGTAGTTAAAGGTGTAATTATCCATGAATATAATAAATAATTTTTTAAAAAAGTAAATTTAAAATTTTAATAGATTTATAGGAGGAAAAAATGTTAGTATCAACAAGACAATTATTATTAGATGCTCAAAAAGGAAAATATGCTGTACCAGCTTTTAACGTACATAATATGGAAACAATTCAAACAGTAGTAGAGGCAGCTGTAGAGTTAAGATCTCCAATTATAGTTGCTGCAACTCCAGGAACAATGAAATATGCAGGACCAGAGTTTTTTATAAAACTTGTAGAAATTTGTGCAAATAAATATGATATCCCTATTGCTATGCACTTAGACCATCATGAGAGCTATGATGAGATAGTAAACGCTATTCAATTAGGAACTAAGTCAGCTATGATAGATGCTTCTCACTTTGATTTTGAAGAGAATATCAGAAGAGTTAAAGAGGTAGTAGATTATGCTCATAGATTTGATGTAACAGTAGAGGGAGAGTTAGGAGTTCTTGGAGGACAAGAGGACGACTTAGTAAGAGATGATAAAGATAGCAAATATACTAATCCAGTTCAAGCTAAAGAGTATGTAGAGAGAACAGGAATTGATTCTCTAGCAGTAGCTATTGGAACAGCTCATGGAGTATATAAAGAGGAGCCAAAATTAGATTTCGAAAGACTTGCAGAGATAAGAGCAGTTGTAGATGTACCATTAGTATTACACGGAGCTTCTGGAGTACCAGCTGATCAAGTTAAAAAAGCTATTGAATTAGGAATTACAAAAGTAAATATTGCAACAGAGTTAAAGATGCCATTTGCTGAAAAATTAAGAGAAGTATTAGTAAATAAACCAAATGAAAGCGACCCTAGAAAATATTTTGGACCAGCTAAAGAGGTTATGAAAAAAGTTGCTATGGAAAAAATCTTAATGTGTGGAAGTAACGGGAAAGCATAATGAGTAGAGTATTAACAGTTACTTTAAACCCAGCTATTGATGTGAGATATAATGTTGAAAATTTTAGATTAGGAAATGTCAACAGAACTCAAGGGATAGAAAAAAATGCTGGTGGAAAAGGAATAAATGTAAGTAGAATAATAAACCTTTTAGGTGGAGATATATTAGCAACAGGTATAGTTGGTGGATTTACAGGAAAACTTTTCTTAAAAAAATTAAATGAAAACTCTATAAAAAACAATTTTTTAGAGAGTGAGTATGAAACAAGAACATGTATTGCTATAATTGATGAGAAAATAGATGGAATTACAGAGATCCTAGAGTCTGGAAAAGGAGATATGGAAGTTTGTAATCTATTTATAAAAAAATATTTAGAAATATTAGAAGATAAAGAGATTAAAGTAATATGTGGTTCTGGAAGTTTACTAAAGGGAATAGACCCATTAGTTTATAATACTCTTATTGAAGAGGGAAATAAAAGAGGTATAAAATTTATTCTTGATACAAGTGGAAGTACACTAGTAAAGGGAATAGAAGCTAAGCCTTTCCTTATAAAACCTAATCAAGAGGAGTTAGAGGATATTTTAGGAAGAAAATTAAACTCTATTGAAGAGATAGCAGATGCAGCTAGAGAGCTTATGAAAAAAGGAGCTGAAAATGTTATGGTAACTCTTGGAGGAGCAGGAGCCTTACTTATAACACCAGAGAGAGTATATAGAGGAACATTTCCTAAAGTAGAGATAAAAAATACTGTTGGTTCAGGAGATTCAACAGTAGGGGGATTTGCTTATGCACTTTCTCAAGGAAAAGATTTAGCAGAGTGCTTTAGATTAGGAATAGCTTGTGGAACTACTAACGCTATGTTAGATTCTACAGGAACAATAGATATGGATATTTTAAATAATATTCTACCTAAAATAGAGATAAAATAGCTTTATAATAAAAGGAAAAAGTTTATTGTATTACCCTATAGGTTAACAAAACTTTTTCCTTTTTTCTTAAAGTAATTTACTGGCTAGGTAGTTACTATTATTCATTTAAACCAAAGTATTTCCCAGGAGAAACTCCCTCATATTTCCTAAAGATTCTTATAAAAGTATTTGAACTATTGTATCCAATTCTTTCGGCTAAATCTTTTATTTTAATATCTTTATTTTCAGCCATAATCTCTTTGGCTTTTTCTATCCTATAGATATTTAGATAGTTTTTAAAATTATCCCCCATAACTTTTTTAAATAAAATACTTGTATATTTAAAAGAGTGTCCTAGATAATCAGCAAGATTATCAAGAGAGATATCTATATGGTAATTATCTTCAAGATATTTTTCTATTTTATTTTTTATATCAGAGTTATCATCTTCATCTTTTTCTTTAGCTATTTTACATACATCTAGAATTTTTTCTTCAAATTTTTCTCTAAGCTCTTTTAAATCATTGGCTCTTAAAATTTCTTCACTACTAAAAATTTTAGGGTCAATATCTGAATTCATCTCTTTTAATTGAATTAAAATTCTTCCTAAACTATTATAAAGAAGCCCACTAAATTCTTTTAAATGTTTTTTATCAATATCTGCTGTGTTACTCTCATCAAATATTTCATCTAAGATTCTTTTAATTCCTATCTCATTAGCATTTAAAGTTTTAGTTATAAGCTTAGCTTCTATCTCAATAGGATAGTAATATTTCTTAGTTTGAGTTTCGTCTAAATCTTTAAGGAAAATAACTCTTTTTTGTTTGAATACAAACTTGTAATCTAATATTTTTTTAGCTTCTTTGTATGCTCTTGGCATCTCATTTAATTTAGCATATTCTTTTGTAATAGCAATAGAAAATGTCAATTTGAAGTTTCTTTCACAATGATTAGCAAGACAGATCATTACCTCTTCTAACTCTTCTTCGCTAAGTTTATCTTCTAAAATAATAGCAATACTCTTATAGTCTATATCTACTATTTCATAAATAACTTCCTCTTCAAAATATTTAGAAACAAACTCTTTAGAGATTTTAATCTTATCATAAATATTATCTGTAACTTCTACATCTAAAATTTCAAGAATTAAAACTCTATAGTTTTTTAAATTTAAAACAGGGATATTTGAGATAATATCTTGAATACTTTCTAAATTATTTAATCCAAGTAAAAAATCTTTAATTTTTTTTCTGTTTTGATAAACTTTCATATCACTAATAGTATATTCAAGATTTTTATTTTCTAATGTGATTTCCTCAATCTTCTGTTCTATAAATTTTACTTCTTGCTTGATATTTTTTCCTGAATAACCAATTTTAGTAGCTAAACTTCTAACAGGCTCAATTATAAAAAGTTTTAATAGATAGCATAAAAAGTATAATATTCCTGCTATTACAATAAGTTTAAATAATTCATAAGAAAAAATTTCAACCCTATTAATTTTAGGGAAACTATATATAAAATCACCATTAAAATAACTTATTTTAAATTTAATCATTTTTTCTGGAATAATATCAGAAAAAGGAGGTTTTTTTCCTAGATTGATATTAAAATTTCCGTTAGTCAGATACCAGTTATCTAATTCAAAATATATTTCTGAAAAAAAAGCTTCTCTATCTAAAGAGATTATCCAATAAATATTACTATTTTTCTCAAAACTTCCTTGATAAAATACAAAATTTATTTTTTCTCCCACTTTATTAAGAAATTTTTGTTTTTCTTCTAAATTTTCAGGAAAATCATTGTATTTGAAATATTGAGTTTTATCCATAACTCCTAAATTAGAAAAAACTAAATTTTCATTTTTTTCAAAAAATTCTATTGAAAATCCAAGTCTATTATATATAGTATTAGTTTTTTTCAAATATTCATAAAGTTTAATTCTCTTATATCTTTTTTCACTAATAGAAGAGTTTTCAGAAAAATATGCTTTAAATTGTGAACTAGTTTTTAACTCATAAAGAGTAATATTAAGAAAATTTAATTTTTTATCAATGCTCTGGTAAAGCTCTTCGGCTTTTTGTAAATTTTCTTTTTGGGTTTGATTGAGTATTTTATTAGTATTATAGATAGTCAATAAAAATATAATAAGGAAAACAAATATTGGAATAAGTTTATTTGAAATTTTATTCCAATACTCTTTTTTTAAAATAGTTTTCATAACACTCTCCTAAGCATAAAGTTAATTACTAGAAATAAATCTCTCATAAGCTTTTTGGTTTATTTCTAATGCTTCATTTAATCCAATATGTTTTAATTCTTTTAAAAAATTATCATATGTAGTATCGAAGTCTTCAACTCCTAATATCCATCTTTGACACATATCTTTAACAAAGGTATCTAATTTAGGTTTTATAGTTTGCAATTTTTCATTTTCAGCTAAGGTATATTTTAGTGTAGGCATAGGTTCTACTAAGAAGCCTTCTTGAGTATATCTTTTCATCCAAAAATTTGCATCAGTTTCTCCCCAAGCTTTTTCATACTCATAATCTTGAGGACCACCTATTCTAAATTGAACTCCCTCTTCTCTTAAAACTTGTAGAGGAGTTCTATTTTTATCCTTCATAACCTTCTTAGTAAAATATTTATTTCCATCAATATCTCTTAGAAATGTATCTCCCTCAATTCCCCAGTTAGCTAACTCATATCCTTTAGGAGAAAACCAATAATCAAAGTATTTTATAATAGATATAGGATCTTGAGCTGATTTAGTTATTCCCCAGCCACCTAAATAAGTTGGTCTAGCATCTGGAGCATAACGTTTACCTTTATATAGTGGGGGGTCAATAGCTATAAATTCAAAATTATTAACCTCTTCCTTTAATGAGGTATTATATGTACTTGTACTACTAAACCAATCAAATGTAGCTCCACCAAGATTATTTTTTAAAATATAATCTCTTGTTTGAAACCCTCTTGTAAAAATTTCAGAATCAATTAATTCTTCACTATACCATTTTATAACTTCTCTAATAGCTTCTTTAAATCTTTCTTCTTTAGGACCAAATTTAACTTTATTTTCATCTATATAAAAACTTATTTCAGCTCCAAATAAACCTAAGAGCTCTTTTTCCACAAACTCTGTATTTCTTTCAAAATATGGAATCTCATCAGGTATTCCATTACCATTTGGATCTTGAGTTTTAAAAGCTTTTAAAGTTTTATAAAACTCTTCCATTGTATTAGGAACTTTTAAATTTAAGTTATTAAGCCAATCTCTTCTAATATAGAGCCCCTGGGAAGCTCTCATAGCATACCAATCATAATAATCTGGGATAAAATATATGTTTCCATCTGCAGAAATTGCATCTTTTTTATAACGTGGATATTTTTCAAAAAAAGCTTTAATATTAGGAGCATATTTATCAATTAAATCATTTAGAGGAAGTATTTTTCCATTCATTCCAAGCTCTTCAAGTTTATCTCCTTGACTTAATGAGATGATATCTGGTAACTCTCCAAAGGTAATCATTAAATTAAAAGCTTGTATTTCATCAGCAAGATTTTTTGAACCAATTCCTTTCAATTTAATATTCGTATCTTTAAATGCTTCCTTAAATACAGACCAATTTTCATTAAAAACTAAGTCATTATGTATAGCTAATATTGTAACTTCCAATGGCTTGTCAGTTATTTTTAAATTATCTTGAGAGTATGTTGGAATTATAAAAAAAATAATTTCTAATAAAATAAATAATGTTTTTTTTAATATCATAATCTCTCCTTTTCTTTCAATAAACTGCCACTTAACAAGTATTATTTTATCATAAATTTTTTGTTTTTTCTATGTCAAAATTCTAGAGGATATTTTTATAAAATTTTTTGAAAATATAGACGAAAAAATAATTTGTAAATTTTAATAAATTTTAAATATTAAGAGGAAGATAGACGAAATTATAAAAAATAACTGTTTGATAAGAAAAAAATACAATAAAAAATGAAAATAAAACATCAAAAAAAATGTACAAAAAAAGGAAAAAAATAAAAAATATAAAAAAAATAAACAAACAAAAAGGAGAAGAATACAGAAATAGAAATAATTTTAAAAAAATAACTCTAAAATAAAACATCATCATTATTCTATTTTGTATTGAAAGAGAATAATGATGATTTCGATATTCTATTTTGTATTAAAAAAGAATAATGAAGATTTACATTAAGCCGAAATTTTAATATTATGTTGATGTAAAGTGAAGATAAAAAGAGGGAGGATTAACTATGAAAAAACCAAATTTACTTTTTATATTTGCAGATCAATGGAGAAGAGATGCAATGGGATTTATGAAAAAAGATGAAGTAATAACTCCTAATATTGATTCTTTTGCAGAAGAAGCATTAAGTTTTGATAATGCTATGAGTGCATGTCCACTATGTTCTCCTAATAGAGCTACTATGTTTACTGGAAAATATCCAATAAGTCATGGTGTATGGACAAACTGTAAAAATGGTTTAAATAATGTATTTTTAAAAGAGGAAGAGATTACTCTAATGGATGTTTTAAAAAATAATGGATATACAACAGGGTATATAGGAAAATGGCATCTAGATCTTCCAGAGAGTAATTTAGTAGAAAATCCAAAATCTGGAGCAAGAGATTGGGACGCATATACTCCACCTGGAAAGAAAAGACATGGGGTAGATTATTGGTATTCCTATGGAGCTTATGATCATCACTTAGAACCACACTATTGGAATGATAGTGAGGAAATGATACAGGTAAAACAATGGTCTGTAGAGCATGAAACAGATAGAGCATTAGAGTTTATTGATAAAAACAAGGAAAATCCTTTTGCCTTGATAGTTTCATGGAATCCACCACATACACCACTTGATTTGGTACCACAAAAATATGTAGATATCTATGCTGGTAAAAAATTTAAGGTAAACCCAAATGTTCTTTTAACTGATGTAACTGACCATACAGAGTCAGTAAATCCAAGACTTAATTTCACTGATGATGAGTATCAGGAGATAATGAGAAAATATTTTGCAGCAGTAACTGGAGTAGATGAAAACTTTGGAAGACTATTACAAAAATTAAAAGATGATGGACTTTATGATGATACAATAATCGTTTTAACAGCTGACCATGGAGAGTTACTGTGTGCTCATAGACTATGGAGTAAGCATGTATGGTATGAGGAATCAGTAGCAGTTCCTTTTATAATAAAGTATGGAGATAGATATATAAAAGGAAGAACAGAAAGTGTATTAAATGGAGTAGATATAATGCCTACAATACTTTCACTTATGGGGTTACCAATTCCTAATACTGTAGAAGGAGTAGTCTTAAAAGAGGTTATACTTACAGGAGATAAGAAAGAAAACTATGCAATACTTTCTGCATATCCTGGACAAGTGAGAGCTGTAAAAGGTTTTGAAGAGATAGGAGAAAAAAATATAGATTATGGGTGGAGAGCTGTAAGAAGCGAGAGATATACCTATGTAATCAATAGAGGATATAGATTAGATTATGGAGTGGAAAGATTACTTTATGATAATATAGCAGACCCATATCAACTAAATCCAATAAAGATAGATAAAATAGAAGAAAATCCATTAGCTGAAAAATTTGAGAAAATTTTAAAAGAATGGGCAAATAAATATCAAGATAATTTTAAATTTTAAATAGTTGTAGGAGGAAATAAAATGGAATTAAGTAGAGAGATGAGAGAAAGATTTTCAAAAGATGTAGAATTACCAAGAGAGATGCTATTTGGAGCATTACATGAGGCATTAAAAAAGATAGATGGAAATTGTAAAACATTTATCAATACATATCCAAGACCTTGTAGTACTAATTATATTTATCCTGGAATATTAAATGGTGGAGAATGGGATGACTGGACTAGTGGATTCTGGACAGGAATGTTGTGGCTTGCTTATGAAATAACAGGAGAAAAGAGATATAAAAATGTAGCTCAATTTCAAATAAAATTTTATGATGAGAGAATAACAAATAAAGTAGGAGTAAACCATCACGACTTAGGATTTTTATATACTCCATCAGCAGTAGCAGGATATAAAGTAGCGGGATTAGAAAGAGCTAAAGTAGCAGCATTAAAAGCAGCTGATCATCTATTAGGAAGATTTAAAGAAAAAGGAGAATTTATTCAAGCATGGGGAGATTTAGATGATCCTAATGCATATAGACTAATAATAGATTGTAATATGAATGTACCTTTACTATTTTGGGCAACAGAGGTAACAGGAGATCCTAAATATAGAGAGGTAGCTACAAAACACATTAATACAGCAGCAAGTGTAGTAGTAAGAGAGGATAGTTCAACACATCATACATTCTTCTTTGATCCAGAAACTGGAAAACCAACAAAAGGAGTAACAGCACAAGGAGCATCAGATGAATCAGCTTGGGCAAGAGGACAAGCATGGGGAGTATATGGATTCCCACTAGCATATAGTTACCTAAAAGATGAAAAATTTGTAACACTATTTAAGAGAGTAACAAACTACTTCTTAAATAAATTACCAGCAGACAGCGTATGTTACTGGGATTTAATGTTTGATGATAATTCTGGAGAAGAGAGAGATACATCAGCAGCAGCAATAGCAGTATGTGGAATGTTAGAGATGTTAAAATATTTACCAGATACAGACCCAGATAAGAAAATTTATAAGAATGCTGTAAATACAATAATGAAATCATTAATAGAGAAATATACAACAAAGGATATAGAATATTCAAACGGATTGTTAACTCAAGCAGTATATAGTAAACCACATGGTTCAGGAGTAGATGAGTGTTGTATATGGGGAGATTACTTCTATATGGAAGCACTAGTAAGAATAATGAAGCCAGAGTGGAAAATGTACTGGTAATAAATTAAAATAATATAGGAATATTGAGGAGAATAAAACAATGGAAGCGAATAAAACTATAAGACCTTTTGGTATGAGAGATAAGATAGGTTATCTTTTTGGAGATTTTGGAAACGACGTAATGCTTATATTTGTAAGCCAATTTTTAATGGTATTCTATACACAAGTATGGGGAATGAAGCCAGCAGTAGTAGGAACAATGTTTCTAGTGTCAAGACTAGTAGATGCTTTTACAGATATAACTATGGGAAGAATAGTTGATACTGCTCCACAAGGTAAAGATGGTAAGTTCAAAAAGTGGATAAGAATAATGGCAGCTCCAGTTGCTATTGCAAGTTTCTTAATGTATCAATCATTCTTAAGAGATTATCCAATGATTGTGAAAATAGTATATATGTATATAACTTACTTATTATATGGAAGTATTTGTTTTACTGGAATAAACATTCCTTATGGAGCAATGGCTTCAGCTATAACTGACAAACCAGATGAGAGACAATCACTTATTACATTTAGAGCAATGGGAGCATATATTGGAGAGTTTTTAATAGGATTCTTTGGACCATTAGTAATCTATCAACGTATAATAACAGATGAAGGAGTTCAAGTAGTTATCAGAAATAATGGAAATATATTCCCAGTTGCAGCTGGAGGAATATCTTTAATAGCAATAGTATGTTACTATATCTGTTATACTTGTACAACAGAACGTATAAAAGTACCTGCATTAAGTAAAGAGGGGGTATCTTTTGCAAGCTCTGTTAAGATGATATTTAGCAACCGTGCTATGATAGGAATACTAGGAGGAACTGTATGTTTAATATTTGGTAACCTATTAACTGGTGGAGTAAATGCTTATCTATATGCTTACTATTTCAAAATGCCAGAAGCACTTTCAACATATAATGCTATTAAATTAGGAGTAGCTTTAGCAATGGCAACAGGAGTTACTTTAGTAGTTAAGAAAATTGGAAGAAGAGAGTCTATCAGCGTGATGGCAGGGCTTGCTTCATTAGTATTTGCTTTATTATTCTTCTTAAGAATAAAAAATCCTTGGGTATATGTTGCTATTTCATCAGTTGGATTCTCAGGAGTAACTTTCTTTGGATATACAGTATGGGGAGCTATCATAGATGTTATTGATGACGCAGAGATTAAAAGTGGAAAAAGAGAAGATGGAACACTTTATGCTATCTATTCATTCTCGAGAAAAATTGGACAAGCTCTTGGAAGTAGTATAGTAGGATATGCTCTTGCAATTATAGGATTCCAATCTGGAGTAAAAGAGCAAACACAAGAAGTTTTAAATGGAATCTATAACTTAGCAACTGCTGTTCCTGCAACATTATTCTGTTTAGTTGTGTTAATGTTTATGTTAGTATATCCACTATCTAAGAAGAAAGTTAACGAGAATGCAGAAATTTTAAGATTAAAAAGAGAAGCGAAAAATAATTAATTCTCTGGAGGAATTATGCAGAATATAAAAGCTCTATTTAGGGAAGAAAAAATAAATAAAACTATTGAAAATTTAAAAAATAATGGATTTGATGTAGTATTAGTAAATAATGTAGAAGAAGCTGAAAAGCTTACATTACAAGAGATACCAAGAGGGAGTTCTATAAGTATGGGAGGCTCTGTTACTTTAAATATGACAGGGCTTCTACAAAAATTTAGAAGTGAAGAGTATTCTTTCTTTGAAAGATTTGCTCAACCTACTTGGGAAGATACAGTAAAAGTTATGAGAGAATCTCTTTTAAGTGATTACCTTGTAACAGGAACAAATGCTATAACTGAAGATGGAAAATTGTTACAAGTGGACTCTGGTGGGAATAGAGTAGCAGGTATGGCATATGGTCCAAAAAATGTTATAGTTATAAGTGGAATAAATAAAATAGTAGCTGATACTCATGAGGGACTTGAAAGATTAAAATATGCAGGACCTTTAAACTCTAAAAGATTAAATCATAAAACACCTTGTAATATAAGTGGAAAATGCGAAAACTGCTCTACTCATATGAGAATGTGTAATTTTATATCTATTATTTCAAACGGTAAAAGACCTTTTGGAAATGTAAAAGTAATTTTAATAAAAGAGGAATTGGGATACTAATGGATAAAAATGTATTATGGTATAAAAATAAAAGAGTTGAAGAGTTAAGTAAGGTACTATTGGATAAAGAGTATTTGATTCATTGTGTAGAAAGTTTAGAAGAGGGAAAAGAAAGAATAATCTCTTTACTTAACAAAGATAAAACAGTAGCTCTAGGAGATACTTGGGAATTAAATACAGAGGAATTCATAGAGAGATTAAAAGAGTGTAAATTTTTTAACTATATGGAAGCTGGAGAAAAGAAAGAAGAGATAAAAAGAGATTCTTTAACAGCGGAGATAGCTATATTAGAAGGGGAATTTATAAGTGAAGATGGACAGATAGTTATGGTAGGAGATTATAATACAAGCTCTGCACTATTTGGTGCTGAAAATATAATTATACTTCTGTCTGAAAATAAAATTGTTAAAAATTTAGATATAGCCTTAGATAGAGTTGAAAAATTAAAAAAATACTATAAATTAAAAAATGAAAAATTAGGAAATCTGAATGATGGATTAAGTATTGGAGTTATTGAGAATGGAAGAAAGTTCAATAAAAGAATAACTTTAATATTTACATTGGAGGATACTGGGTTATAAAATAAAGAGCAAGTAACTTTATAGTTGACTTGCTCTTTTTATATTTAATATTTTAGAACTCTTAATTTTCCGTTTAAGAAAAAGGCAGTTTTACCGTAGAAAAGAGTATCATTTAATTTATAAGTTTTCTTTTGATTATTAATTTCCTTTGTAGAATTGAAGAAAATAATTTCATCATTATCTAAAGAGATTTTAATAGCTTTAGATTCATTTTCCTCAACTAAATCATCATTTCCTCTTCTCACTTGGATTTTCTCCAATTCAAAATCTTTAGGAGAGATTACAGTTATTATTGTAGTAGCTCCACTATTTAAAAAATTAGTAGTGATACGTTTACTAGGTTGGAGCTTATTATATTCTTTAGAGATTTGAATATCTTTTATATCAATATCCAATTTATCAGACCACTTCATAAATAGAGTATTTTTTCCTTGAAGGGTAACAGAGTTATTCTCAATAGTTGGAGTAATCTTATCATCAAGGTTAAAAAATTGAGAGTACTTATGTTCTCCTGATGTATTAAACTGGTCTACTATAATCCATAGCTCTGGTTTTAGATAAAAGATTTTTCTCATAGGAATAACGGGATTAGGAAGATTAAGATATCCTAAATGAGCTCCCTCTACATAGTCAAAATTTTTATTAAATTTATAATAATTATTTAAGGGAAGAGCAGCTTCAACTATTCCCCAAGCACCTTTAAATTTAGAAAACATCTCATCATCTACAATAGTTGTATTATGAGCATAACAATTTTTCAATTCTACTCTTACAGGATTTTCTTCCACATAGGTATATCTACCAGAATCAATTAAGAAATCTTCTCCATGATAGTTTAAATCGAAATGGAGTAAATTAGCATGTCCATGTCCACTTCCAATAGCTCCACAGTTAAACCATAGATAGTTCCCATCTTCGTGAAAAGAGTTACGTAGGAAGAAGTTTCCACTCTCTTCAAGAGCCATAGAAGGATATTTAGGATAGTTAGTAGGAATACTAGGATAATTTTTTATACTTTTTTCATCTAATTCCCAGATAGATTCAAAATCAATTTCAGAATACCCTGCAGATTTTAGAGTTCCATCTTTTAAAATAGCAGCACATCTAGTAATAATATCTCTTAAATCTGTATAATCACTATCTCCTTGCATAGGTTGAGTATGGCTAGGTTTTTTCATAGCCATATTTGAGTATCCTATTTTAGATATTGTTCTTTTTAAAAATGGGGGAATAGAAAATTTATGCTTTTTAAAATTTATTGCCACTTCAAGAATACAGTTTAAAACTTCATTTTGATACATAGGAGATTGTTCCCAATGTACTCCATCTGGTAATATTTGAATAGCACATTGATGTTTCAATCTTTTTAATGGTATAGAAAAATAATCAGTATCAGTGAGGTGGTAATAAAAAGCAAAAGTAATAAGTCCACAATTTTGTAAAACACCCCAATTACTTAAAATTCTAAAATCATCATAAACTTCAAGTAACACATCACATTGTTGTTTTAAAGATTTAAATATTTTTGTTTTAAACTCTTTATCAAAAGTATAATCTTTTTCAAAAATTTCTAAAGTTTTAATCCAGTTGATACATCTAAGTCCCATTTCAATAGTTCGAGAACAATCTTTATACTCTTCAGAAAAGATATCTACATTATCAATCCAAGAATTTATTTGTTTGATGAAAGTATCTAAATATTTTTTATCTTTTGTAAGATGATAGGCTTTGGCTAAGAAAGTCCAGAATTTATGTCTATTCATCATAAAGGTCCACTCTGGATCATCAAAAGGGATATGATTCCATTTTATATCATCATCAAAAGTTACTGGAGTTTTACAAACTTCCATATCCCATTTGTGGTTAAAAATAAAGGTATTACAGCAAATCATATCAGCTGTTTCTATTAATGTTTCTTTAGTCATATCTGCCATATTTTCCTCCTAAATATTTGTTATATATTTATTTTAAAAAATAAAATAGGATATGTAAATCTTTGTTTTTCTTTATCTTTTTTTAGAAAAAAATGTAGATAAAATAGAAATAGAAAATTAAATATAGAAATTTGAATATAAAAAAAATAGTAGTTTTATCCTTAATAATATAGGATAATATAATTGAAAAAATCCTGTTTTTATGATAAAATAGTTTACTGGAATGGTAAAAAAATACAGGAAATATTTAAAAATAAAAAGAGAAATAAAGGAGTAAAAATTGAATACAGAATTATTTATAAAATTATTATTGATAGTAGGAATAGGAGCAGGAATTGGTTGGGTAACTAACTATGTTGCAATAAAAATGTTATTCAGACCATACAAAGAGATAAACTTAGGATTATTTAAAATACAGGGGCTTCTACCTAAGAGAAAGCACGAGATAGGAGAGAGCATAGCCGAGGTTATTCAAACTGAGTTAGTTTCTTTACAAGAGATTTTAAAATCTTTAGATGGGGAGAAACTTGAAAAAGAGATGAGTGCGGTTATTGACAGAATTTTAGAAGAGAAACTTCAAAGTGAAATAACAAGAAATTTTCCTATGTTAGCTATGTTTTTAAGTAGTGATATGCTAGAAAAAATAAAAGGTATAATAAAAAATTCAATTTTAGAAAATAAAGATAATATAGTTGAGATGTTTTCAAATTATTTAAAAGGGAATGTAGATTTTAAAGGAATTATTGTAAAAAATGTAGATGCCTTCTCATTAGAAAAATTAGAAGAGGTAACATACACTTTAGCAGCGAGAGAGTTTAAACATATTGAAGTAATAGGAGCAATATTAGGAGCAATTATTGGTTTTGTTCAATTTATCATTGGAATGATAATGTAAGGAGAAATAAGTGGAGAGAGTAGTAGCAAATGAAGAGTTTGAAAATGAGATAGAGGTACAAAAAAGTCTAAGACCAAAAAGTTTTAGAGAGTATATAGGACAGGAGTCTTTGAAAGATAAGATGTCAATATATATAGAGGCAGCTAAGAGAAGAGGAAGTTCTGTAGACCATATACTATTATATGGACCTCCTGGACTTGGAAAAACTACTCTAGCTGGAGTTATTGCCAATGAGATGGGAGCAAATCTCAAGATAACTTCTGGACCAGTATTGGAAAGAGCAGGAGATTTAGCAGCAATACTTACATCTTTAGAAGAGAATGATATATTATTTATAGATGAGATACATAGATTAAATAATACAGTGGAGGAGATACTTTATCCAGCTATGGAAGATGGAGAGCTAGATATTATAATTGGAAAAGGACCATCTGCTCGTTCTATCAGAATAGAGTTACCTAATTTTACATTGATAGGAGCAACTACAAGAGCTGGTCTTTTAAGTTCACCACTTAGAGATAGATTTGGAGTTACTCATAGAATGGAATATTATACTGAAGAGGAGTTAGCTCAAATTATACTTCGTGGGGGAAAAATTTTAGGAGTAAAGGTGGAGAGAGAGGGAGCTTTAGAGCTTGCTAGTAGAAGTCGTGGAACCCCAAGAATTGCTAATCGTCTTCTAAAAAGAGTAAGAGATTATTGTGAGATAAGAGGAAATGGAGTAATTACTAAGGAGATTTCTATGAAAGCTTTGGATATATTAGGGGTAGACTCTGTTGGATTAGATGACTTAGATAGAGATATAATCAATGCTATAATAGATAATTATGGTGGTGGACCAGTGGGGATAGAGACATTATCGTTACTTTTAGGTGAAGATAGAAGAACCTTAGAAGAAGTATATGAACCTTACTTAGTGAAGATTGGATATATTAAAAGAACTAACAGGGGAAGAGTTGTTACAGAGAAAGCTTATGAACATTTTAAAAGAGTGAAGGAGCAGGATAAGTGATGAAGATAAGTACAAGAGTTAGATATGGATTAAAGGCTTTAGTATATATAGCCGATAAGAGTAGTGAAAATAAATTAGTAAGAATAAAAGAGATATCTGATGAGCAAGGAATATCAGTTCAATATTTAGAGCAGATACTATTCAAACTAAAAAATGAAAATATAATAGAGGGAAAAAGAGGACCTAATGGTGGATATAGACTAGCAAAGGAACCTAAAGAGATTACATTGCATCAACTTTATAAGATATTAGATGAAGAGGAAAAAGTGATAGATTGTAACGAAAGTGAAGAGCATAAAGCAGTATGTAGTGATGGAACTTGCTCTGGAAAATGTATCTGGGGAAAATTGGACAATGCTATGACTAAGATACTAGAAGAAACAACTTTAGATGAATTTATAAAAAATAAAGATATGATATAGGAGAATCCTATGATAAGTGTTATAATATCAGAAGAGAATATTTTAGAAAATAAGATTATAATAGATGAAAAGGGAGATGTCAATCATCTAAAAAATGTTTTTAGAGTAAAAATAGATGAAAAAGTAAGAGCAGTAGACGGAGAAAAGGAATATCTTTGTAGAGTAGCAGAGTTAGATAAAAAAAGTGTAACTCTAGTTATAGATGAGATTTTTGAAGATAGATTTTCTACTAAGGTAAAGATAGATGCTGCTATTGGAATATTGAAAAATGATAAGATGGATTTAACTATCCAAAAACTTACTGAGATAGGAATAAATAAAATAATACCTTTGAGTACTAAAAGAGGAGTAGCAAAGGTAAGTGAAAAGAAAGATAAATGGGATTTAATTGTGAGAGAGGCTTTGAAACAGTGTCAAGGAGTGAAGCCTCTAATTATTGATGAAGTAACAAAAATAGAAAAATTGAAGCTGGAAGATTATGATTTAGTAATTGTTCCCTATGAGTGTGAAGATGAGTATACTTTAAAAAATCTTTTAAGAAAGCAGACAAAAGAGTTAAAGAGTGTTTTATATATAGTAGGACCAGAGGGTGGTTTTGATATTGAAGAGATAGAGTATCTAAAACAAAAGGGTGCTAATATAGTAACATTGGGAAAAAGAATTCTAAGAGCAGAGACAGCTTCTATTGTAGTAGGAGGAGTTTTAATCAATGAATTTCAATAAAAGAGTAGCTTTTTATACTCTAGGTTGTAAAGTAAATCAATATGAAACTGAGAGTATAAAAAATCAACTTCTTCAAAAGGGGTATACAGAAACAGCTTTTGAAGATGAGGCAGATATCTATATAGTAAACTCTTGTACTGTTACTAGTGTAGCAGATAGAAAAACAAGAAATATGTTGAGGAGAGCTAAAAAAGTAAATCCTCACAGTAAAGTAATAGTTACAGGATGCTATGCTCAGACTAATAGTAAAGAATTACTAGAGATGGAAGATATAGATTATGTAATAGGAAATAAATATAAAAAAGGAATAGTAAATTTTATAGAAGATATTGAGAATAGGACAATGGATAGATTGAAAAATGACAATATCTTTGATGAGTATGAATACACAGAGTATGAGTTTGCTACTCTAAGAGAGATGTCAAGAGCATACGTTAAGATACAAGATGGATGTAATAATTTTTGTTCATATTGTAAAATACCTTTTGCAAGAGGAAGAAGTAGGTCAAGAAAAAAAGAGAATATCTTAAAAGAGATAGAAAAACTTGTAAATGAAGGATTTAAAGAGATAATCTTAATTGGAATAAATCTAGGAGCTTATGGAGAGGATTTAGAAGAGGATATAGATTTTGAAGATCTGTTAGAGGAGATTTTACAAGTAAAGGGATTAGAAAGAGTCAGAATAGGTTCTGTATATCCAGATAAAATTTCTGATAGATTTGTAGATATGTTTAAATATAAAAATCTGATGCCACATTTACATATATCTCTTCAATCATGTGATGATACAGTTTTAAAGATGATGAAGAGAAAATATGGAAGTGATTTGATAGAAGAGAGACTTCTAAAGTTAAAAAACAGTGTAGGGAATATGGAATATACAGCTGATATTATAGTAGGATTTCCTGGAGAGAGTGAGGAGATGTTCCAAAACTCTTATAATCTTATAGAGAAAATAGGATTTTCAGGATTACATATTTTCCAATACTCTGATAGAGAAAATACTGTTGCTAGTAGATTAGAAAATAAGATTGACTCAAAAGTGAAAAAAGAGAGAGCAGATAGATTAGAAGAGTTAAAGAAAGAGATGGCTATAATTGAAAGAGAAAACTATATAGGAAAATCTTTAAAAATTTTAATAGAGGAAGAGATAGATGGGTATCTATATGGTTATAGTGAAAACTACTTGAGAGTAAAAGTAAAAGGGGACAAAAAAATGATTAATGAGATAATAGAAGTAAAGATTACCTCATTAGAAAAGGAGTTGTTAGTAGCAGATGAATAAAAGAGTGAGAGCAATATTTACAGTAATTTTAATAATAGTTGCATTAGGTGGATTTTTATTTGTAAATTCAATGAGAAAGAATCCAGAGCTAGATAAAAATAGTAGCTACTTAATAATAGGAAAAGAAAATCTTATAGCTGTGTACCAAGATAAATTAGCAGTAAGAATTCCTTTTGAAATAAATATTGATAAAGATACAACTGTAAGAGATTTAGTTGCTAATAAAAATGAAGAAGAAGTTTTAAAAACTATAAATAAATTATTGCCAGTTCAAGTAAATAATTATATGACAGTTAAGTTTGGACAAGTAAAATTAAATGTAAAAAATGCTAAAAATATTCCTGAAACAACAGTGGATAATAAAAGATATATAATAACATCTAGCTTATACTCTATGTATGATTCTTTGTACAATGAACAACAAAATAAAAATGAAGTAAATGAAAATATCATAGTGGATGTATTGAATGCTAATGGAATAAATGGATATGCTAGAAGAACAGGAGAGAATATTAAAAATAAATTAGGAATGAAATATAATGCTGCTAACTATGAGAAAAATTTAGAAGAGAGTTATATTATATTAAATGATATCTCAATAGAAAAAGCTCAAGATATAGTTATGCAATTGAATGAAAAATATTTTAAAATTCAACAGGTACCAACTATTCCAACACTTGCTAATATAGTAGTAGTGTTAGGACAAGAGAAAAATATAGATTTTACAATAGAGGTAGCTGGAGAAAATAATGCAACTGTTCAAAGTATAAGTAATGAATTAAAAAGAGAAGGATATAGAAAAGTTGAAAGTGAAAAAGATAAAATAAAAGTTGAGAGTTCTTTTGTAGAATATGCTTCTGAAGATTATTTTATAGCTTATAAGATAGCAAAAACTTTAAATATAGATAGTTTAATAGAAAATAATAATTTAAAAAATAAAATAAGAGTAATAACAAAGTAGTGAGAGAAAATGGTTTATTTAATTTCTTTTTTTCTAATTGTAGTTGAAGTGAGTTTACCTCTTACTGCTAATATGTATGGAGTTACATTACCATTTTTAACTTATTTAGTAAGTTTAAAAAAGGAAAAAGAGATAGGACTTGTTATTCTTGTAATTTTGATACGTTCTTTGCAAACAAATAATTTTTTTGAGATACTTATTATATTATTACTTGGTTATTATTTATTTCATTATTTATTTACACATCTAACTTATGGAAAAGCAAATATCGTTCTAATTTCATTGTTACAGTTAGGAGTATATGCAGCTCTTTCTATAAATAGATTGAAAAAAGAGTATGTTATTGCAAATATTTGTATTTTTATAGTTTTAAACTTTATTTATGTAAAAATTTCAAAGAAAAGGGAAAATATTAAAGGATAATTATGAAAAAATTGAAGAGAAGGAATATTAATATAAAACTTGGAGAGGAGAATAACTCTAGAAATATAATATTAAAAGCTTTTATGTTATTAGTCTTTTTATTAATGGGGTTAAGAATTTTTTATTTACAAGTTTTAATGGGAGATAAATATTCCTATCTCTCTCAAAGAAATAGAATAAAGATAAAGGAGATAGAAGCTCCTAGAGGAAAAATATATGATAGTAAGGGAAGACTTGTAGTAACTAATGGTTCTGGATATAGATTGGTTTATCTCCAAGAGAGAAAACAAACACCAGAGGTATTGAAAGAGATTAGTGAAATTACAGGCTATAGTGAAGATTATATATCTAAAAGAATAAAATATGGAGAGATATTTCCATATACAAGAGAGAATGTCATAATTGATGATTTAAAACCAGAGATAGCTCATAAATTGATAGAGCAATTAATAGATTATCCATATCTTCAAGTACAGACTTATTCAAAAAGAAGATATCTTTTTGATGATGTAGCAGCCCATAGTATAGGATATGTAAAGAAGATATCTGAAAAAGAGTATGAAAAATTAAAAGATGAAGGATATGGACCAAGGGATATTATTGGAAAAGATGGACTTGAAAACAGATATGATAGAGAACTTCAAGGGGAAGATGGGTATGAATATATAGAAGTTAATGCCCTTAATAAGTTACAGAGAAAAATCGAAGAAAAAAAGAATCCAATTCCAGGAAAAGATATGCATATAACACTGGATATGGAACTTCAAGAATATATGGAAAAACAGTTTGAAGCGGATGGAAGAGCAGGAGCTTTCATAGCTTTAAATCCCAAAAATGGAGAGATACTTACAATGGTAAGTTATCCAACATACTCATTGAATATGTTTAGTTCACAAATATCCTATGATGAATGGGATAAGATAATAAATGATCCTAGAAAGCCACTTTCTAATAAGGCAATAGCAGGAGAATATCCACCAGGTTCGGTATTTAAAGTGGTATCGGCAATAGCTTTTTTAGAAAATGGTGTAGACCTAAAAGAACAATATTATGATAAAACTGGATATTATCAAATAGGAAAATGGAAATGGAGAGCTTGGAAAGCTGGAGGACATGGATATACAGATATGAAGAAATCTATAGTAGAATCTGCGAATCCATATTATTATAAATATTCAGATAAGATTGGACATAAACCAATTATAGATGTAGCTACTTCTTTTGGGCTAGGAGAGAAAACTGGAATTGATATTCCAGGAGAAAAAAAAGGTTTGCTTCCTGACACAGCTTGGAAAAAGAAGATGATAGGAAGTGGTTGGTTTAAAGGAGATACCATACTATTATCAATAGGGCAAGGGTATCTTTTAGTTACACCATTACAAATAGCAAATCTCTATGCAGCAATAGCAAATAAAGGGGAGATATATACTCCGCATTTAGTGAAGGAATTTAAAGATTCTAAAGGAAAAAGCTACCCTATAGAGCTATATAAAAAAGAGATTAAGTATTATCCAAAGTCATACTATAATATTCTAAATGATGCTTTGATAGCTACAGTATCACAGGATAATGGAACTACAAAAGTATTAAGAACAAAAGGAATGAAAGTAGCAGCTAAAAGTGGTTCAGCACAGAATGCTCATTCAAAAATAACTCATGCTTGGGTAGCAGGATATTTTCCAGCAGATGATCCAGAGATAGTTTTTGCAACTATCTTAGAAGGAGCTGGAGGAGGAGGAGCAGTAGCTGGAGGAATGGCTAGAAAATTTATAGATAAATATCTAGAGATAAAAAATAGACCAACTGAAGTTCCACAAGAGGGGAGAAAAATAGAAAATGATGAAAAAGATTTGTAATGGAGGGAGATTTTAGAAAAAAGGAGAGAAGATGTTAAGAACAGAAAAAGGTAGTATAAGTCAAGAAAAAAGAAAAAGATTAGAGAGAAAATTTAAGTTAGAAAGTAGTAATACAGGAGTAGATGGCATAAAAGAAAAAATAAAAGCTATCAAAGAAGGAATAAAAGAGTTAAAAACTGAAAAGGTAAAAAAAGCTACAGGTAAAGTAGCAAAGGAAGTAGCTACTAATATTGTAGTAGAAACAAAAGAAGCTAAAGCACAAAAAGAGGAAAAAATGTATGTAATACCTCTTGGAGGAATGGAAGAAGTAGGGAAAAATAGTACAGTAGTCCAATATAGAGATGAAATAATCATTATTGATTCTGGGGTTATATTTCCAGATGAAAATCTTTTAGGAATAGATTTAGTTATTCCAGATTTTAGCTTTTTAGAAAATAATAAAGATAAGATAAAGGGATTATTTGTAACTCATGGACATGAAGATCATATAGGATCTATTCCTTATCTTTATCAAAAAATTGATAAATCAGTTCCAATGTTTGGAGGAAAACTTACATTAGCATTAGCTAAATCAAAATTTGAAAATGGTTTTACAAAAGATATACCTAAGATGAAAGAGGTAAAGGGTAGAACTAAAATAAAAGTAGGGAAATATTTTACTGTTGAGTTTATTAAAATAACTCACTCAATAACAGATGCATATTCTCTTTTAGTAACTACTCCAGCTGGAACAGTATTTCATACAGGAGATTTTAAGATAGATTTAACTCCAGTAGATGGAGAGGGAGTAGATTTTGCAAGATTATCACAGATAGGAGAGCAGGGAGTAGATTTAATGCTATCTGATTCTACTAACTCAGAAGTAGAAGGGTTTACTCCATCTGAGAGAAGTGTAGGAGAAGCTTTTAAGGTAGAGTTTTCTAAAGCTAAGGGAAGAATAATAGTTGCTGCCTTTGCTTCACATGTGCATAGACTTCAGCAGATAGTAAATGTTGCACAAGAGTATGGAAGAAAGATTGCAATAGATGGAAGAAGTTTAGTTAAGGTATTTGAGATTGCTGGAAGTTTAGGATATCTAAAGGTACCTAATGATATGATGGTACCACTATCGGAAGTAGATACTTTAAAGGATAATAAAGTTGTAATTCTTTGTACTGGGACACAAGGAGAACCTATGGCTGCTTTATCAAGAATAGCTAAAAATATGCATAAACATATAAAAATAAAAGAGGGGGATACAGTAATTATCTCAGCTACACCTATTCCAGGAAATGAGAGAGCAGTATCTAATAATATAAATAATCTGTTAAAATATGATGCTGAGGTTGTATTTAAAAAAATAGCTGGAATACATGTATCAGGGCATGGAAGTAAAGAGGAGCAGAAGCTTATGCTAAATCTTATTAAGCCAAAATATTTTATGCCAGTACATGGAGAGCATAAGATGTTAAAGGCTCATCAAGATACAGCAATGGAAACAGGTATTCCTAAGAATAATATAATTATAGCTCAAAATGGTAGTAAGATAGAAGTTACAAAATCGGGAGCTAAGATAAAAGGAAAAGTAAATGCTGGGTGTACATTAGTGGATGGACTTGGAGTAGGAGATATAGGAAATATAGTACTAAAAGATAGACAACAACTATCACAAGATGGAGTTGTAGTAATAGTATTTACTTTAGATAAAGAAACAGGAAAAATAGTAGCAGGACCAGATATTGTAACAAGAGGATTTGTATATTCTAAAGAGTCAGATGATATAATCAAAGAAGCAATAGAGAATATTAAAGAAAAAATAGATGATACATCTAACTATTATTCGAAAGATTGGGGATTATTAAAGAATACTACAAGGGATATTGCTGCTAAGTTTTTCTATAATAAGACAAAAAGAAATCCAATGATTTTACCAATAATAATGGAAGTATAATAAATAAAGAAATATAGAAGGAGACAAAAATGGAATTAACAAGTAAAAGAAGAGCATATCTAAGAAAGAAGGCACATGATTTAGATGCACTAGTAAGAATAGGAAAAGAAGGAGTAACTGACAACTTAATTCAAAGTATATTAGATGCTATTGAGTCAAGAGAATTAATAAAAGTAAAAATACTTCAAAATTGTGAAGAGGAAAAAATGGAAATAATGGAGCAACTTTCTCAATGCAAAGAGTTTGAAGTAGTAGGAATAATAGGAAGAACTATTATACTTTTCAAAGAGAATAAGGATAAGCCTGTAATCTCTTTAGAATTAAAAAGTATTTAAGTAATAGAAAGGGGAGAGAGCTATGAGTCGTGGAATAATTTTTGGTAATAGAATACTAGATATAGTTTTTATAGCTTGGTTTATAGCTCAATTTTATAAAGTTTTAACAACTATTTTTTCAGATGGTAAGCTGAATATAAGAAGGATGTGGGAAACAGGTGGTATGCCTAGTTCTCATAGTTCTACTGTATCTTGCTTGACTACATGTATAGGGATTCGCCATGGGATAAGCAGTGATATATTTGCTATAGCAATAATTCTTTCTGGAATAGTGATGTATGATGCTACTGGAATAAGGAGAGCAGCTGGAAAGCAGGCTGGAGTAATTAATCAATTTGTAGAAAAAATACCTCTTATGTTAGGAGAGAAGAGATATGAAAAATATTTTGGAAAAGAGAAAAGTGAAAAGCTAAAGGAACTTTTAGGTCATACACCTTTTGAAGTATTAGTAGGGTGTATATTAGGAATAGGTGTAGGTTTAATTTTTACTGATTATTTACAGGGGTAGAGTAGATGAAAAATATACATAGTATGAGTATTGAAGAGATAAATAAAAAAGCAAAAGAGGTAAGAGAAACTTTAATAGAAACAGTAAGTAAAAATGGTGGGCATCTATCTTCTAATCTTGGAATAGTAGAACTGACACTGTGCCTACATAATGTATTTGACTTTTCCAAAGATAGATTACTATTTGATGTTGGTCACCAATCTTATGTTCACAAGTTACTTACTGGAAGAGATAAGAAGTTTTCTACTCTTAGGCAAAGAGGAGGAATAGGTCCTTTTACAGATCCTAAAGAGAGTAGTGCAGATCCATTTATCTCAGGACATGCTGGAACTGCACTTTCGGCAGGAGCGGGGATAGCTATGGCTTCTCCAGAGAAAAAAGTGGTAGTAGTGATAGGAGATGCATCTATATCTAATGGTCACTCTTTAGAAGCTCTTAATAATATAGGTGGAAATAAATTAAAAAATATGATAGTAATCTTAAATGATAATGAGATGTCTATTGGAAAAAATGTAGGTTCACTTTCAAGATTTTTTGGAAAATTTATGGTAAGTGAAAAATACATGAGTTTAAGAGATGATATAAAGGGAATAATAAAAAAAATAAAGGCTAATAAAGTTTCTAATACTTTAGAAAGAATGGAGTTCTCATTAAAAAATTTTTTCTTACCTCTAAGCATGCTAGAAAGTTTAGGATTTAAATTTTTTGGAGTATTAGATGGACATAATCCTGAAGAGTTATTGTCAACTTTAAATAAAATAAAAAATATGGAAGGACCTATATTTATACATGTTAAGACTCAAAAAGGAAAAGGTTATAGTTATGCAGAACAGGATAAGGAAAAATTTCATGGAATCTCTCCTTTTGATATGAAAACAGGAAATACTAATTCAACTGTAAAAACTTATTCGAGTATATTTGGAAGTGAGATAGTAAAATTAGGAGAAGAGGATAATAATATCTATGTAATATGTTCTGGTATGGTAAAAGGGACAGGACTTGGAGAGTTTTTCAAAAAGTTTCCAACAAGAGCAATAGATACAGGTATAGCTGAAGGGCATGCTGTAACTTTTGCAGGAGGACTTGCTACTCAAGGGAAAAAGCCATATGTAGCCATATATTCTACATTTTTACAAAGAGCATATAGCCAACTTATACATGATATCTCTTTACAAAACTTATCTGTAAGATTTATAGTGGATAGAGCAGGAATTGTAGGAGAAGATGGGAAGACTCATAATGGACTTTATGATTTATCAATATTTTTAACTATTCCTAATTATACAGTACTAGCACCAGCAACATCAAAAGAGTTAGTAGAGATGTTGGAATTTTCTAAAGATTTCCAAGAAGGACCACTTATGATAAGAATACCAAGAGAAGTGGAATATAATATAGATAAAGCTAAAAAATTTGAGTTTGGAAAATGGCATGAGATAAAAAAAGGAAAGAAGAATCTTTTTATAGCAACAGGAAGTATGCTAAAAGAGATATTAGATATAGAGGATAGATTGAAAGCTAGAGGAATAGAGGGAACAATAGTCAATGCTTCTACTCTAAAACCATTAGATGAAAAATATCTTTTAGATTGTGTAAAAGAGTATGAAAATATATTTGTTTTGGAAGAAGCCTATGAGAAAAATTCTTTTGGAAGCAGTATAATGGAATTTTACAATGAAAGAGATATAGATGTTAGAATTAGAAAAATAGCTCTAAAAGAGGGAGCTATTCCTCATGGAAAAAGAAGTGAGCTTTTAGAAGAGTTTGGTTTGAGAGGCGAAAATTTAATAAAAAGAATTGAGGAAAAAATAGATGCAGGAAAAAAATAGGAGAGCACTTGGTTTTATAACCTCTCTATTAGAGTTAGAGATGGTACAGGATTTAGAACTTTTTGATGACCAAGGAGTAAAGGTTTCTACTCATACATATGATGTTTTAAAAATCTCAATAGATGAGCTAAAAAGAGATTATAGAACATTTTTAGAAGCAAAGGAGAGAGTGGATTTTTTTGCTTTGACAGTAGGAATTATAATACATGATTTGAGTAAGGGAAGTATAAGAAAGATGGAAGAGAAGTATTCTCATTCTCAAATGATGTTAAAAAAACCAGAATATATAACAAAAGAAACTGAAAAAGTTTTAAAAGAGATAGAGGAAAAAGTAGGAGCAGAACTAAAGGAGAATATTAAGAAAAATATTATTCATATAGTTCTATCTCATCATGGGAAATGGGGAAAAATTCAACCTAATAGTAAAGAGGCTCATATTGTTCATAGGGCTGATATGTATTCAGCTAAGTATCATAGAATTAACCCTATTGGTGCAGATAAGATATTGGATCTTATGGCTAAAGGAGTCCAATTAGACGATATTCCAGATAAGTTAAATTGTACTCAAGGAGTAATAAAGGATAGATTAAAAAGAGCAAAACAGGAGTTGAAAGTAAAAACTACTAAACAGCTTTTAAATTACTATAAGAAAAATAAAAAAATCCCAATAGGGGATAATTTCTTTATTCAAAGAGTGAGAGAGACTGAAAAGTTAAAGAGAGTAGTAGATAAAAAGGGATTTAAAAATATTATGTTAGAAAGTCCGCTACTACCATATATGATAGATGAGGAGATATTTAAAATCTGAGGTGTACAATGAAAGAAAGGTTAGATGTTCTACTAGTAAAAAGAGGTTTTTTTCCAGATAAAGAAAAGGCTCAAAGAGCTATTATGGCTGGACTTGTAATAGTAGATGAGAAAAAAATAGACAAGAGTGGAACTATGATAAAACTAGATAAAGAGCCTAATATAAGGATAAAGGGAGATTCTTTAAAGTATGTAAGTCGTGGAGGATTGAAATTAGAAAAGGCTGTATCAGTTTTTAATATAGATTTTAGTGGGAAAAAAGTATTAGATGTAGGAGCATCAACTGGAGGATTTACAGATTGTGCCTTACAAAATGGAGCTGAATTTGTATATTCAGTAGATGTAGGAACAAATCAGTTAGATTGGAAATTAAGAAATAATCCTCAAGTAAAATCTTTAGAAAATATGCATATAAAGGATTTGACTTTAGAGGATATTGATAATAATAAAGTTGATTATATAGTTATGGATGTTTCATTTATCTCTATAAAAAAGATAATTGGAGATTTAGTTAAATTTTTTAAACCAGAAACAAAGCTTATGGCTCTTATAAAACCACAATTTGAAGTGGAGAAAGAACATATAGCAAAAGGTGGAATTGTAAAAGATGATACTAGACATATAGAGGTAATAAAAGATATAATAGAGTATGGAAAAAAAGAGGGACTTTATTTAGAAGGTTTAGATTTTTCTCCAATTACAGGAACAAAAGGAAATGTAGAATATATCTCTCTTTTCGGAAAAGATTCTTCTAAGGAAATAGATATAAGTATAGAAGAGATAGTAGAGAAGGGTAGAAGTTTAGGAGGTACAATATGAGAGGGCTACTTAAAAATAAATTAGTAATAGTAATTCTATCAGCTTTAATATTTACTAATTGTTTTGGAAAAGAAGAGGTTAAAGCAACTAATAAAGCTAGCGAAGAGTCAACAGGATTTTTATCTAATATCAGACAGCTTAAAGAGTTGTCAGATATAATGGATGTCATCAATCAAAATTATGTGGGAGATAAAGAGGTAGATAGAAAATCTCTTATGCAAGGAGCTTTAAAAGGAATGATAGAATCTTTAGGAGATCCACACTCTAACTATTTTACAAAGGAACAGTTAGAAAATTTCCAAGAGGATATTAAGGGAAAATATGTAGGAGTAGGAATGGTAGTTCAAAAAAGAGTAAATGAACCATTAGTAGTAGTTTCTCCTATTGAAGATGGACCAGGATATAAGGCTGGAATGAAACCTAAGGATAAAATTATAGCAATAGATGGAGTATCTACATATAATCTTACTAGTGAAGAGGCAGTAGAGAAATTAAAAGGAAAAGAGAATACAAAGGTAAAAGTTACTGTTGTAAGAGATGGAATAAAAGACCCTAAAGAGGTAGAGATAACAAGAGCAGTTGTAGAATTAAAATATGTAAAGAGTAAGATGGTAGATGATAAAAATAAAATAGGATACTTAAGACTTACTCAATTTGGTGAAAATGTATATCCAGATGTAGCAAAAGCATTGGAAGGATTACAAAAGCAAGGAATGAAAGCTCTTATATTTGACTTAAGAAGTAATCCTGGTGGAGCTTTAGATCAAGCTATAAAAATTTCTTCTATGTTCTTAAAAGAGGGAAAAGTTGTAAGTGTAAAATCTAAAGATGGAGAGGAACAAATTTCTAATAGAGAGGGAAAATATTATGGAGATTTTCCATTAGTAATACTTATTAATGGAGGAAGTGCTTCAGCTTCTGAAATTGTTTCTGGAGCTATTAAGGATAATAAAAGAGGAATACTTGTAGGAGAGAAGAGTTTTGGAAAAGGAAGTGTACAAACTCTAGTTACTCTACCTGATGGAGATGGAATAAAGCTAACAATAGCTAAGTATTATACACCTAGTGGAGTATGTATCCATGGAGTAGGAATAGAGCCAGATGTTAAGGTAGAGGAAAAAAATGGATATATGCTATTTGATAGTGTGGTTACAAATATAGATGAAGAGGGAACAAAGGAAAATAAAAAAGAGCTAATCAAAGAGGTAGTAGGAGAGAAAGAGGCAAAAGAGTTTGAAAATCATCAAGATATTCAACTAGATACTGCTATTGGAATTTTAAAAGGAATACTACTAGAAAATAAATAGGAGAGAAGAGATATGTTATACATAGTGGCAACACCTATTGGAAATCTTGAGGATATGACTTTGAGAGGAATTCGTATTTTAAAAGAGGTAAACTACATATTTGCTGAGGATACAAGAGTTACAAAAAAATTATTAAATCATTTTGAGATAGAGAATACTGTATATAGATATGATGAGTTTACAAAGATGCATCAGATAACAAATATAATCAATCTATTGAAAGAGGGAAAGGATATAGCATTAGTTACAGATGCTGGAACACCATGTATATCTGACCCAGGTTATGAATTAGTAGATGCGGCTCATAAAGAGGGAATAAAAGTAGTTCCAATTCCAGGAGCTAGTGCTCTTACTGCTTCTGCTTCAGTAGCTGGATTAAGTATGAGAAGATTTTGTTTTGAAGGGTTTTTACCTAAGAAAAAGGGAAGACAGACTCTTTTAAAATCTTTAGCTGAAGAGGAAAGAACAATAGTTATATATGAATCTCCATTTAGAATTGAAAAAACTTTAAGAGATATAGAGCAGTTTATAGGTGTAAGAGAGGTAGTAATCATAAGAGAGATAACTAAAATCTATGAAGAGATAATGAGAGGAACTACTACTGAGCTTATAGAGAGATTATCTAAAAATCCTATAAAGGGAGAGATCGTTCTTTTAATAAAAGGATTAGAAGATTAAAATTTAAAGGTTAAAAGGAGTAAGTTATGTCAATGACAAAAATTAACTGGTATCCTGGACATATGAAGAAAACAAAAGACTTGATAAAGGATAATATGCAACTTATAGATATAGTTCTTGAAGTTGTAGATGCTAGAATCCCTATATCAAGTAAAAATCCGGATATTACAGTTTTTGCAAAGAATAAAAAGAGAGTAATAGTTTTAAATAAGTCAGACCTTGTAGATAAAAAAGAGTTAGCTTATTGGAAAAAATATTTTAAAGAGAATAACTTTGCTGATGAAGTGCTAGAGATAAGTGCTGAAACAGGATTTAATATAAAAGGATTATACTCAATAATAGATAAGGTATCAGCAGAGAAAAAAGAAAAAATGATGGCTAAAGGTCTTAGAAAAGTAAATACAAGACTTATGGTAGTAGGTATTCCAAATGTTGGAAAATCTAGATTGATCAATAGAATAGTTGGAAAAAATAGTGCTGGAGTAGGAAATAAACCTGGGTTTACTAAAGGAAAACAATGGGTAAGAATAAAAGAGGGATTGGAACTTTTAGACATGCCTGGAATACTTTGGCCAAAATTTGAAAGTGAAGAAGTAGGACAAAACTTAGCTATTACAGGAGCTATAAGAGATGAGATACTTCCAATAGAAGAGATAGCAGGAATACTTATCTCTAAGATGATAAGATATGAGATGTGGAATACATTAAAAGAGAGATATAAACTTTTAGATGAGGATAAGAGTGAAATTATGGGAGAGATCTTAGAAAAGATAGCTCTTAGATGTAAAATGTTTAATAAAGGGGAGAGTCTAAATGTACAGCAAGCAGCTTATACTGTACTAAGAGATTATAGAGGTTGTAGACTTGGAAAATTTGGACTAGATAGATAGTTGTGGAGGAATTATGGAAAAGCTGAATGTAGATTTAAGTGTTTTAGAGGAGATACTTGTAAATTTTTTAAGAGAGGAAGCTGGAAAAGTAGGATTTAAAAAAGTAGTACTAGGTCTTTCTGGAGGAATAGACTCAGCTCTAGTAGCTTTTTTAGCAGCAAAAGCTTTTGGACCAGAAAATGTACTAGGAATAATGATGCCATATAAGACATCTAGTAAAGAGAGTGTAGAACATGCTAAACTTGTGATAGAAAAAACTGGAATAAGAAGTAAGTTAGTAGAAATCACTCCAATGGTAGATGCTTACTTTGCTATGAATCCAGATATGAGTAGCTTAAGAAAAGGGAATAAGATGGCAAGAGAGAGAATGTCAATACTGTTTGACCATTCAGCAGCAGAGAATGCTCTTGTGCTAGGAACTTCCAATAAAACAGAGTTATTACTAGGATATGGAACACAGTTTGGAGATTCTGCATCAGCTATTAATGCCATAGGAGATTTATATAAAACTCATGTATGGGATTTATCAAGACATATGGGAGTACCAAATGAGCTTATAGATAAAAAACCAAGTGCAGATCTTTGGGAAGGACAAACTGATGAGCAAGAGTTAGGTTATTCATATAGAATGGCAGATGAAATCTTATATAGATATGTAGAAGAGAGAAAGACAATAGATGAGATAGTGAAAGAGGGATATCCCCAAGAAGTAGTTGAAAAAATTATTAAAAGAACTAAAATTATGCAATATAAAAGAGTTATGCCTGTAATTGCGAAGGTTTTCTCAAGAGGAATAGGAACAGGATTTAGATATCCAAGAGATTGGGGAGTATAAAAAGAGTTGAAAATAGATTAAGATAAGGGGTTGAAATTTATATGGAAAGAGATGAGCACTTAAGACAGGAGTTAGATGAGTTTAAAAAGGAAAAAGAGAGAATAAGAAATATTGTAGGAGAGATAGGAGGAAAAAATAATAAACAACATAAGATAGTGAGCTTAATATTTGTTTTATTAATAGGAGTACTTTTAATCTTAGGTGTTGTTTTACAAAAAATTACTTTATTTCTTACATTGGAGATAGTAGCTCTTTTAGGAGTATTCAAACTTATTTGGATGGCTTATGAAACACAAAGAGCAAGTCACTTTCAATTTTGGATACTTAATTCGTTAGAGTTTAGATTAAATGAGATAGACAGAAGAGTTAAAAAAATTGAAAAAATGTTAAAAGAGGAATAAAAAATAAAGAGGAGTCTATTATAATTAAAAATTATGAGAACTCCTCTTTTATTATTCTTTATATTTAGTAGAATTAGAGATTGATAAAAAAATATAAATAATATATACTATAGATAGAGAATAGGAGGGAGAGAGATGGAATTAAAAGATTTAAAAAATGTAATAGATATAGATATTGATGGAAGTTTAGCTAGATTTGGAAATATGGAAAGTTTTTATATCAAATTTTTAAAAAAATTTATAGATGATAAAAGTTTTATAAATTTAAAAGAGGCTTTAGAAAATAATAATATAGATAAAATAGGAGAGGAAGCTCATACTCTAAAAGGTGTAGCTGGAAATTTAGGACTCAATAAGGTATATCAATATTCAGTGGAGTTAATGAGATTAGCAAAGGAAAATAATCTTGCAGAGATAAAAGAAATAGTAGAAAAATTAGAAGAGGAGATAGAAAAAGTAATATCAGCTCTAAAAAATTTATAGAATTTCAAATAAAAGAGAGAATAGTAGTAACAACTAAAAATCCTCTCTTTTTATTTTCTTTAAGTTTATTTGACGAATATTAATCAATGAGCTATACTCTTATTGAATAAAAAAGGAGAGAAGATGATATATATTTCAGTAGCTTTAGGAATAGAAGCAAAACCTATTATAAAGTATTTTAATTTGAAGAGAGATAATAGTATAAAAAAATTACAAGTTTTTAAAAATGAGAGAGTTACCTTGATAATAACAGGAGTAGGAATTTTAAAAAGTGCAATAGCATTGACATATATTCTCTCCCAAAGTGAGATAGATGAAGATGATATATTTTTAAATATTGGAATTTGTGGAGCTAAAAGTGAAAAATATAGTATAGGGGATATAGTCCTATGTAATAAAATAATAAATTCAGAGTTGGAGAAAAGTTATTATCCAGATATGGTGTTTAATCATTCCTTTAAGGAAGGAAGCCTAGAGAGCTTTAATACCCCTGTATATTGTGGAGATGAGGTTGTAGGAGATTTAGTAGATATGGAAGGGGCAGGACTCTTTGAAGCTACTACATATTTTTTTCAAAGTTACCAACTAAATTTTATAAAGATAGTATCTGATTATTTAGACAGAGAGGTAGAGCAAAACCAAGTGGAAGAGTTAATTTTAAAATCTCTTCCTCAAATAGATAGTTGGTTGATAGAAAGAGAAAAATTTAAAGTAGAAAAGGAGATAGATTTCTCTTTAGAAGAAAAATATTTGATAGAGGAACTTATAAAAAAAGCTAGATTTACAGCAACTATGGAAAATGAATTAAAAAATTTGTTACTTTATTATAAATTACAAGGAAAAAATATAAATGGAATTTTAGAAAAATATAGGGATGTAGAGATAAAAGATAAGAGAGATAGTAAAAAAATCTTAGAGGAGATTAAGGAGATAAGATGAAAGAGAATAACGAATTTGAGATAATTGATACAGCTGGTTTTGATGCAATAGAAAAAAGATTTAAAAAACTTTATCCTAAACAGGAGGAGATACATTTCCATGCTCAAGTTTCATCAAGATTAGGTGGAGATGACCCTCTTGATGGAATAAGTATATTTAGAGGAGATGGGTATTATCACTTTGTAACTTTTGGTTTTAGTGAACTCTATGAAAAAGAGAGTGATGATATGGAGTATAGTGGATATGGTTTTGAGCTTACATTTAAATTGAAGATGACAGAGGAACAGAAAAAGAGAAAGAAAAGAGACTTTGATATAAAGGACAGAGAGCTAAAAAATATCTGTTCCATATTACAAGAGTTAGCTAGATATGTATTTGAAACAGGAGAGATATTTCAGCCTAATGAGTATATTTGGACAGGACAAAAAGAGGGAATAGATTCTAATAAAAAATCTAAGATAACAGGTTTTGTAACAACTCTTGATATGGCAGGGGAGATATCTACACCTAATGGTAAAGTACAATTTGTAGAGTTAGTAGGTGCTACTGATAATGAATTAAAAAATATAGATAGTAATAAATTAAAAGTAGAAGAGTTATTAAAAAAATTGAAAACTGATATTACAGATTATAATAGAAAGAGTATTATATAGAAAGGATAATTTTAATAGATGAATTTATTAAATAGAAGTTTTTCTCACATATATATTGAAAAGGAAGCAAAGCAATATGAAGAAAGTAAGAAAATCATTGAACGATTTCCAAACTCTCAAATAGTAGAGATAGATGATTATAAGGAGATTTTTTCTAAAAATAATCAAAATTTTTCACTACAAAAAAGGACACCTAAACTAATATTAGCAGTGAAAAAGGAAAATTATCTCTATGAGGGAGCAAAGGTGTGTGAAAGTTTTGGAAATGAGAATTTTTATTACTCATCATCTATTTTAAACTGTATATATGATTGCGAATACTGCTATCTTCAAGGGGTATACTCTTCTGGAAATATAGTTATTTTTGTAAATCTAGAAGATATGTTTCAAGAGATAGAGAGAATATTAAAAGAGAAATCTATGTATATCTGTATTTCTTATGATACGGACTTGATGGCTCTTGAAGAGGTAACAGGCTTTGTAAAGAGATGGTATGACTTTGTAGCTAAGTATAAAAATCTCAAAATAGAGTTACGTACTAAAAGTGCAAGTATAAAGATATTTAAAGATCTAAAACCTAATCCTAATTTTATAATAGCCTGGACAATATCTCCTAAGAGATTTGCTCAAGAGCATGAGAGAGGTGCTGCACCTTTTGAGTTAAGAGTAAAATCAGCTAAAATTTTAATAGATAGTGGTTGGACTGTAAGAATCTGTTTTGATCCTATGATAAAGGTAGAAAATTTTTATGAAATCTATGGTGAGATGGTAAGGGAAACTTTTAAAGAGATAGATAGTAAAAAAATTTTAGATGTAAGTATTGGAACATTTAGAATATCTAAAGAGTATATGAAAAGAATGAAAAATAATAGGAAAAACTCATTGATATTGAATTATCCTTTTCAATGTCAAGATGGGGTATACAGTTATCCGTTAGATGAAAATAGTAAGATGTTAGAGTATATGAAAAACTTAATATTGGAATATGTGGAAGAAAGCAAAATATTTATATAGAGGAGAGAAGATGAAAAAAGTATTGATAACAGGGGCTACATCTGGAATAGGACTAGCTATATCAAAAAAAATGTTAGATATGGGATATAGCGTCTATGGAGTGGGAAGAGATTTTAGTAAGATTGATATAGCTTCTTCAAATTTTTACCCAATTGTTTGTGATCTTATAAAATATCAAAATATAGAGGATATGATAAAAAAATTAAAAAAAGAAGTGGATATAGATATACTTATTAATTGTGCAGGGGTAGGATATTTTGGACCTCATGAAGAGATAAACCCTACAAAGCTTCATAAAATGATAGCTCTTAATTTAGAAGCTCCTCTTATTTTAACTCAGCTTCTTCTTAGAGATTTGAAAAAGAGAAAGGGAACAGTTATAAATATATCATCTATTACAGCTACTAAAGCTAGTACATATGGTTGTGCATATTCTGCTACTAAGGCTGGGCTTGTGCATTTTTCTAAGGGATTATTTGATGAAGTAAGAAAAACAGGAGTAAAAGTAATTTCTATCTTACCGGATATAACAAAGACTCCTTTTTATGATGAATTAAATTTTAGAGAGGGAGAGGAAGAAGAAAGTTATATTCTTCCAGAATGTGTAGCAGATGCAGTGGAGAATATACTATCTCAAAGAGAGGGAACAGTGATTACAGAGATAATATTACAGCCTCAAAAACATATAATAAGAAAAAAATAAAATTTTTTCAAAAAATACTTGACAAAAAGAGTAATATATAGTATATTATTATTGTAGTAAATATGAAACGATTACAAAAAAGAAAAATAAGAATAAAATAAATTAAATGAAATTTAAGGAGGAATTAAAATGGCAAAATGGAGATGTAAAGTTTGTGGAGAAATTATAACTGATGAGGCAATGACTCAATGTCCTGTATGTAAGGCTGGAAAAGATAAATGGGAAGAAGTAGTAGAAGGAGCAGGAAGAGTTTGGGCAACTGAACACAAAGTTGGAGAAGGACTAGCTTGTGGAGATGAAGAAATAATCGCTGGATTAAGAGCTAACTTTGAAGGAGAGTGTACAGAAGTAGGAATGTACCTAGCAATGTCAAGAGTAGCTGACAGAGAAGGATATCCAGAAGTAGCAGAAGCTTATAAAAGAATAGCTTTTGAAGAAGCTGAGCACGCAGCTAAATTTGCTGAATTATTAGGAGAGTGTGTAACTGCTTCTACTGAAGAGAACTTATCAAGAAGAGTTGAAGCTGAGTACGGAGCAACTTCAGGAAAATTTGATATCGCTAAGAGAGCAAAACAATTAGGATTTGACGCTATCCACGATACAGTTCATGAAATGGCTAAAGACGAAGCTAGACACGGAAGAGCTTTCGCAGGATTATTAGAGAGATATTTTGGAAAAAAATTCTAATCAATCTTTAGAAAAATAAAAAATAATTAGTATTAAACTACATCTGAAATCTTAGATATTAAGGTAACAGATGTAGTTTTTTATTTTAAATTAATTTCTATAAAAAATATTTTTTTATTGATAAAATTAATGATATAAAGTATAATTATATGGGATAAAAATAAATGGAGGTAGAGATGAAGAAAAAATTTAATATGCCAGATACGTATGTTATAATATTTTTTGTTGTAATATTTGCAGCAATACTTACACATACTGTACCTGTGGGGAAATTCCAAATGGAAAAGGTAACTTATGTTACTGAAACTGGAGCTGAAAAATCTAGAGAGGTTCCAGTAGCTGGAAGTTTTACTTATGAATTGGATGAACAAGGGGAACCACTAGTAAAAGGAGTTAAATTCTTTGAGCCAGGAGGAGAAGTTGGAGTATCTAACTATGTTTTTGAAGGTATAACAAGTGGAGATAAATGGGGAACTGCTGTAGGAGTAATTGCTTTCATTATAATAACTGGAGGAGCTTTTGGTATAATTTTAAGAACTAAAGCAGTGGAAGCTGGACTATTTACTCTTATTAGAAAAACTAAGGGTTCAGAGTATCTATTATTACCAATAGTATTCTTCTTCTTCTCATTAGGAGGAGCTGTATTCGGAATGGGAGAAGAGGCTATTCCTTTTGCGATGGTTTTAATACCTATAGTAATTGGAATGGGTTATGATGCTGTTACAGGAATCTTAATAACTTATGTTTCTACACAGATAGGATTTGCTACTTCATGGATGAATCCATTTAGTGTTGCTATAGCTCAAGGGGTTGCAGGGGTACCAGTGTTATCAGGAGCTAGCTTTAGAATATTTATGTGGGTATTCTTTACTGCATTAGGAATAGTATTTACATTGAGATATGCAAAAAAAGTAAAAGAAAACCCTCAATCTTCTATATCTTATGAAACAGATGCTTTCTATAGAAATGAATTTAATATGGAAGAGCAACAAGATATAGAATTTAAATTAGGACATAAATTAGTTTTATTAATAGTAGCTTTAGGAATGGCTTGGGTAATTTATGGAGTTGTAAAGTTTGGATATTTCTTACCAGAAATAGCTACTCAATTTGTAATAATGGGAGTTGCTTCAGGTATTGTAGGAGTAATATTTAAACTTGGAGATATGAGAATTAATGATATTGCTTCATCTTTTAGAAAAGGAGCAGAGGATTTAATAGGAGCAGCTATAGTAGTAGGAATGGCTAAAGGAATTGTATTAGTTCTTGGTGGTGCTGATGCAGGAACACCTAGTGTTTTAAATACTGTACTTAACTGGGTAGCTAATGGATTAAGTGGATTACCATCAGCAATTTGTGCTTGGGTAATGTATATTTTCCAATCTGTATTTAATTTCTTTGTTGTATCAGGATCAGGACAAGCAGCACTTACTATGCCTATAATGGCACCACTATCAGATTTAGTGGGAGTACCAAGACAAGTAGCTGTATTAGCTTTCCAATTAGGAGATGGATTTACTAACTTAATAGTACCTACATCAGGAATATTAATTGCTATATTGGGAATAGCAAAATTAGATTGGCTAGTATGGGCTAAATTCCAAATAAAATTCCAAGGGATCTTATTCTTCTTTGGTTCAATATTCGTTATAGTTGGAGTATTAATGAATTTACAATAAAAATTGAGGGTGTATATGCACCCTCTTTTTTTTAATTATTAATTATATAGAAATAAAAGTAAAAATAGTATAGCAATTATTTAAATTCTATGGTAAAATATAAAGTCGAATAAATTTTAATTATAAGGAGAAGCGAATAATGAAGATAGGATTTGATCACAATAAGTACCTTGAAGAACAATCTAAATATATTTTAGAGAGAGTTAATAATTATGATAAACTTTATCTTGAGTTTGGTGGAAAACTTATGTTTGATTTACATGCTAAGAGAGTTTTACCTGGATTTGATGAGAATGCTAAGATAAAAGTATTACATAAATTAAAAGATAAGCTTGAAGTAATAATCTGTGTTTATGCTGGAGATATAGAGAGAAATAAAATTAGAGGAGACTTTGGAATTACATATGATATGGAAGTTTTCAGATTGATTGATGATTTAAGAGAGCATGAACTTCAAGTAAACAGCGTTGTAATCACAAGATACAATGATCAACCTGCAACAACTTTATTTATTAATAAATTAGAGCGTAGAGGAATAAAAGTATATAAACATAGAGCTACAAAGGGATATCCTACTGATGTAGATGTAATAGTTAGTGATGAAGGGTATGGACAAAATCCATATGTAGAAACAACTAAGCCAATAGTTGTAGTTACTGCACCTGGACCAGGAAGTGGAAAATTAGCTACTTGTTTAAGTCAATTATACCATGAATATAAGAGAGGAAATGCAGCTGGATATTCTAAGTTCGAAACTTTCCCAGTATGGAATGTACCTTTAAAACATCCATTAAATATAGCTTATGAGGCAGCAACTGTAGATTTACAAGATGTTAATATGATAGATCCATTCCATTTAGAAAAATATGGTGAAACAGCCGTAAATTATAATCGTGATGTAGAAGCTTTTCCATTATTAAAGAGAATAATAGAAAAGATAACTGGTAAAGAGTCAATTTATCAATCTCCAACAGATATGGGAGTTAATAGAGTAGGATTTGGAATAGTAGATGATGAAGTAGTAAGAGAGGCTTCTAAGCAAGAGATAATCAGAAGATATTTCAAAACTGGTTGTGAATATAAAAAAGGTTATGTAGATTATGAAACTTTTAAAAGAACTCGTACAATAATGGATGCACTAGAATTAAAAGAAGAGGATAGAAAAGTTGTAGGAGTAGCTAGAAAAAAATTAGAGGATATAAAATCTAAGCAAACTGAGCCAGCTTCTGCAATAGCATTTGAGTTACCAGATGGAACAATGATAACTGGTAAGGCATCTCCACTTATGGATGCAGCTTCAGCAGCTATTTTAAATGCTGTAAAATATTTTGCTGGAATTAATGATGAGATATTATTAATCTCTCCAGTTGTATTAGAGCCAATCTTAAATTTAAAAGATAAAACTCTTCAAAGTAAAAATATTGCTTTAAACTGTGAAGAGATACTTATGGCATTAAGTATCTGTGCAGCAACTAACCCAATGGCACAAGTGGCTGTACAAAAATTATCAATGTTAAAAGGAACTCAAGCTCACTGCACAAATATACTTGGAAAAACTAATGAACAAACTTTAAGAAAGTTAGGAATTGATTTAACTTGTGACCAAGTATTCCCAACAGAAAATTTATATTACAATGACTAATAAACTAGGAAATATGAGAGAGGAAACTTTCTTGTATTTCCTTTTTTTCTAGGGAAATTTAGAAAAAAATGGTATAATTGAGGAGAAAATAAGTGGAGGTGAAAGATGAGATTTCAATTAAAAAATGTTGGAGTTATCTCTGAAGCAGATATATTATTAGATAATATAACTCTGATAGCAGCTGAAAATGACAGTGGAAAGAGTACAATAGGGAAAGCACTATTTACTTTAATAAATACAATGAATTATTTTGAAGATGAATATATTTTAAATGTAACTAATATAATAGATGGAGTTTATTCGAGCTTAAACAATCTATTACAAGCAAAAGAGAAAAATTATAAAAATGAGAGAATAAAAGAAATATTGGAAAATAATTATATAACTAAAATAGAATTAGATGGCTTAAAAAAAGAATTATTTTTAAAGTTAGATGATGTTGTAAGGAATAGAGAGAGAAGTAATATTTTTGTAGATGATTCTATTTTGAAAAAAGTTACTTTAAATGTAAAAAAATTAAGTGAATATAGTGATAAAGATAATGAGATAAAAGAACTCTTGAGTTTAGAAAAAACTTTAAAAGATTTTTTAGAAGCATTATTTAAAATTTTTAATGAAACTTTAGATTATAATTTAATTGAAAAAGAATCTTTTCAAAAAGCACTTAAAGAGGAATTTGAAACAGGAATTAGAAATATATTTGAAGATAAAGAGGAGTCATCATTAATATTAGAAGATGAAAATAGCTCAATAGAGATAAAATTACTTAATGATGAAGTAGTAGAGACAAAGCTTCCAATAAGAGAGTTGAGAAATAACTATAATATAATATATATAGAATCTCCCCTTATAATAGATTATTTAGATAAAATCTGTGATGAGAAGGAGATAAAAAGAGATGATAAAAACTATATTTTAAAAGAAAATTTGATGAATAAACTTGAGTTTAATATAGTTGATAATCTTTTAGGAAAAGAGAAAGAGATAGAAAAAATAAATAAACAGATAGTAGAGATAATATCTGGAGAATTTACTTTTGATAAACAAACTAGAAAATATAATTATAAGAAAAATGGATACAATATCAATGTAAAAAATACAGCTAATGGAATAAAAACTTTTGGATTAATAGAGATGTTACTTAACAATAGAAGATTGAATGAAAAGACAATTTTGATTATAGATGAACCAGAGGTACATCTACATCCAAATTGGCAGGTTAAGTATGCAGAGATATTGGTAATCTTGGCTATGAATTTAAAAGTTAAAATTTTATTAAATTCTCATAGTCCTTATTTTATAGATGCTATAAAGATTTATTCTGAAAAATATAGATGTAATACTAGGTTTTATTCTATGGTGGATTCAAATGAAAGAACTTCAAAAATATTATTGGATAAAACAAATGAGTTAAGCTTTATATATAAAAAATTAACTGAAGCATATGAGATATTAAAACAAGTAGAATTCAGTGATGTGTAATGAAAAATGAAAAAGATATAGAAAATTTTTTCAAGGAAAATTATAGTGATTATTTACAAACTATCTCTTTGGTTTCAAAGGATGACTCTGGAGAAACACCTATTTCAATGATAGAAAATGATGATGTAAAGATATTTAATTTTGATAAGGGTGTTCTAAAAAAATCTGGAATAATTTGGGAAAGAGATATGAGATAATGGCAGTAGATGGATTAGATTTTCAAAATGATACTGTCTATCTAATTGAATTTAAAAATGGAAAGTTGAACAAGAAAGAGGATAAGATAGGAATTAGATTAAAATTAACAGAGTCATTATTAGGGATAGTTAGAGGTTTTGAAGATATTAAGTTTAAATGTGATTTTGAAAATCTTCTAAAGTTACAGAAAAAATATATATTAGTATATAATGAAGAGAAGAATTATATGTCAGCTTCTTTTGGAAATATTTTAGAAGGAAGAGCTAATATCCAAATTTTAAAAGAGATTTTATCAGAGTATGAAAAAACACTAGTAGATAAAATACTATTTATGAGTAAGACAGACTTTGAAGAGTTTTATTTAAAAAAATATTATAGAGACTAAAAAGGAGAGAAGAGTGAAAATATTAGTAGTTAGATTTAGACAGATAGGAGATTCTATCTTAGCAGCTCCAATATGTACTACACTTAAGCAGACTTTTCCAGATGCACAGGTAGACTATGTAGTGTATGAGCATATAGCTCCTATATTTGAGAAACATCAAGGCATAGATAATGTAATAAAAATAACTAAAGAGGAGCAGAAAAATCCTTTTAAATATATAAAAAAGGTTTGGCAGGTTACTAGAAATCATTATGATATAGTGATAGATATAATGTCTACTCCTAAAAGTGAATTATTTACACTATTTTCTAGGAGAGCTAAATATAGAATAGGAAGAGCTAAGAAAAAAAGAGGTTATACATATACTCATAAGATTGAGGAGCCAACAGGAACAAAAAATAAAGTAGATAAATTTTTAAGAATGTTAAAACCTTTAGAGCAAGAGTATGATGTAAAATATACAGAGGATTTTTCTATACATATATCGGAAGATGAAAAAATGTATATGAGAGATAAGATGATAAAAGCTGGTGTGGATTTTTCTAAGCCAGTATTTGCTTTTGCTATCAATGCTAGAGTTCCTGCTAAGGTGTTTAATATAGATAAGATGTTAGAGATAACTAGAAGAATAATAGCTGATATTGACCCACAAATAATTTTTTACTACTCTCCAGCAGAAAAAGAGTTTGCTTTAAAGGCTCATGAAAGATTAGGGCATGATCCTCATATATTTACTAATATAGAGACTAAAGATATAAGAGAGTTAGCAATGCTACTTAAAAATTGTGATATGTTCTTTGGAAATGAAGGAGGACCTAGACACCTAGCTCAAGCAGTAGGAACACCTAGCTTTATAGTACAAAGACCTAATCTTGATATAAAGGAATGGATAGTAGAAGATGAAAGACATCAAGGAGTAGGACCATTAGATGTAGACCCTGATGCATATAGTAAATACTCTGCTAAAGAGCAAGAGGATTTAGTAATGCCAGATTTAGTAGTAGAGAGATTTGAAGAGTTCTATAATAAATGTATAAAAAGATAATGAAAAAAGGATATGAGTGTACTACACCCTCTATCTTTAATATCTAAGATAGAGGGTGTAGTTTTTTTATGTTATTCCATAACTCCTATTTCATCTGGAACAATAATTTCTGCATCAGTAACTGCAATAATATCTTCAACTGTGTAACCAGGAGCAAGCTCTTTAAGAACCAATCCTTCTGGAGTAACTTGAAGATAACATCTTTCAGTTACAATATCAGTTACACAATTTTTTCCAGTTAATGGAAGTGTACATTTTTTTAAAATTTTAGGAGCACCATTTTTTTCACAATGGTCAGTAGCAACAATTATACGTTTTACACCAGAACATAAATCCATAGCTCCTCCCATACCAGGAACTAATTTTCCAGGTATAGTCCAGTTGGCGATATTTCCCTCTTGATCTACTTGAAGAGTACCAAGAACAGCAATATCAATATGTCCACCACGAATAAATCCAAAGCTAGCAGTATGGTCATGAATACTACCACCAGAAATTATAGAGGCGGGCATACCACCAGCATCAATAATATCTATATCAGCATCATCCCAGCTAGGAGTAGGACCACTACCAACAGTACCTATTTCAGCTTCAAGCCATATATCTACTCCTTTAGGAAGGTAGTTAACACACATTAGAGGAACTCCAATTCCTAAATTTACAAAGTCTCCATCTTTAAAAAATTTTGCACAACGAGAAGCAATTAGTGAACGTCCTTTTAATTCAGCCATGATTATTTACCTCCTTCTTGAGCTTTTTGTTTTAACCTTTGCCAATAAGGACATACATGTCTAGTATTACCCTCTCTTACATAAATCATATCAACTAATGGAGCTGGGACATCAATTTCACTAGGACCTAATTCTCCTACTTCAACTAATTCTTCAGCTTCTACTATAACAATATCTCCAGCAAAAGCCATCTCAGTACTGATAGCTCTAGAATTCATTCTAAAAGATATGTTTCCAGCTTTATCAGCTTTAGTAGCTTTTATTAAAGTTATATCTGCTCTTAGAGGTAACTCTAATAGATATTCTTTTCCATTGATTTCTAATTTTTGTTTTCCTTTTTCAACATCTGTTCCAAGTCCAGTAGGAGTTAAACATCCTCCTAATCCATAACCACCACAACGAATTCTTTCAGAAAATGTTCCTTGAGGACTGAACTCAATATCTAATTCTCCAGCAAACATCTGGTCTTTTGCTACAGGATTTAGACCAATATGTGTTGTGATAAGAGATTTAACTCTTTTAGCACTGATTAATTTTCCAAGCCCAAGATCTGGCATACCAGCAGAAACAGCAATTGCATGAATATCTTTAACACCTTTATCTAATATTCCTTCAATAATATCGTCAGCAGCAAATTCTCCATGCCAATCTCCAAACATTATAGTTTGACCATCGTGAAATTTTTTAAGTATCTCTTCCATAGAAAATATTTTCGATAACACTTTTCATCCCACCCTTCATCTATACATAAATTAGATTATTTTCCTTCAAAAATAGCTTTTCTTTTTTCCATAAATGCTTTACATCCTTCTTGGAAATCCATAGAAGCTGCACACTCTCTCTGTGTAGGAATCTCAGTTTCAGCAAGCCATTTCTTATAATCAGAGTAGTTAGCATCATAAATTTGTTTTTTAATATTTTTATAAGAGATAAGTGGACCAGCAGCTAGTTTTTTAGCAAATTTCATAGTGACTTCTTCTAATTCTTCAACAGGAACAACTTTATATGCTAATCCAAGTTCTTTTGCTTCTTCTGCTCCCATAGGTCTACCAGTAGCAGCTAATTCCATTGTACGAGAAGTTCCAATAGCTTTAGAAAGTAGATATGTTACACCAGTATCAGGTACAAGTCCTAAATTTACAAAGGCTAATAAAAATTTTGCATCTTCAGCACAAATCATAAAATCTCCACCAAGAGCTAAACTAACTCCAGCTCCTGCAGCTGCTCCTGATACAGAAGTGATAACCATTTTACTCATTTTTTTAAGTCCGTCTGCAACAACACCAACCTTTGCAATTAGACCGTCCATATTTACTTCCCCACCAGCTTGTATTAATTTATAAAAATATCCAATATCTCCACCAGCAGAAAAAGCTTTACCAGCACTTTTGATTACAAGAACTTTAACATTAGGATCTTTTTCAGCTTTATCTACTACATACATCAATTCATCTGCCATCTGTTCATCAATAGCATTAAGATTTTTTAAAAAATTCATTGTAACTATTCCAATACCATCTTCAACAGTATAAATTAGTTTTTGTAATTCCATAATAAACCTCCACCTTATTAAAAAACAGTAGTAAATAATTTATTAGTGTAAAACAATTTCAAAAAAATTTTTTATTCCATTGGAACCACCTAAAACCTCTAAAAATAATTTTATAAAATAAGAAAATTATTTTTAATTTATTATTAAAGTCAATGTTCTTCTTAATAGGAGTATACCTCGTAAATTTAAAAAAAACAAGGGGATGTTGTAATTTAAAAAATTAAAGTTATTGTAACTAAATTCAAGAATGACTTTCGTTCAAAGAATAAAGAGCAAGTAGGTTCATCTCACTAAAAACACAAAACTCGTTTCACTCAAACAGTTGTGTTTTTTAGCGTTCGATTTCGCTGACTTGCTCTATTTATTCTCCTCAATCTTCGTCATTCTTGAATGTTATTCTCTCTCCTAGTAAATTTCTTAAATTGAAATAACCTCTTTTTATTTTATACTGAATATATATTTTTTATCTCAAATCCTAAAAACTTTTCTGCTATCTTTTTAAATCTTTCTTTATTACCACTTACAAAGAAATCAACTCTTCCTTTTTTATCAGAGGTATTTAGACTATCACTTAACTTTAGTAAAGAATATAGCTCTAAAGCTGTTTCTCTAGCTGGATCTACAATCTTACCAGAAAAATATTTTTCAATATCTTCTCTAATAATAGGGTAGTGAGTACATCCTAAAATAAGAGTATCAGCCTTCTTTGAAAGATTATCAATATGATTTTTAAGAAGCTCATATCTATCTTTGTGTGTTTCCCAACCTGTTTCTATCATAGTACAAAATTCTGGGCATCCCTCTTGAGTTACAGAGATATTTTTAGAAATTTTATTAAATTTTGTAATATAGGCTTTAGATGAAACTGTAAAAGGTGTAGCTAAAATATTTATCTTATTATTGCTTGAAACTTTTAAAGCTCTCTTTACTCCAGCATCAATAACTCCAATAATAGGAATTGAGTATCTATTTTTTAAACTGTCTAAAGCAGCAGCGGTAGCTGTATTACAAGCCACCACTACTGCTTTACATTCATTAGCTATAAAAAAATCTAATATCTTATAACATAATTCTCTAATCTCTTCTGCACTTTTTTGTCCGTAAGGAGAATTTTTACTATCACCATAATAAAATATATTTTCATTGGGAAGAATACTCAATATCTCTTTTAGAACGGTAGTACCTCCTACCCCAGAATCAAAAACTCCTATACTCTGTTTTTCTAATTTCAAATGCTTCCTCCCTTAATAAAAATAATATTATTTAAAAATATTCATAAAGAATGTAATTATAGAAGCATTCACAAAGTCTATAAATAGAGAACCAACTAATGGCAATACAAAGAAAGCCTTAGCTGAAAATCCATTGACAGATGTGAAAGTTTCCATATTTGCCATAGCATTAGGAGTAGCTCCTAATCCAAATCCACAGTGTCCAGTAGCAAGAACAGCAGCATCATAATCTTTTCCCATTATTCTAAATGTTATATGGTAAGCAAAAAGTGCCATGATAACAGTTTGGATAAGTAAGATAACTATTAATGGTAAAGCTAGTGCAGCTAATTCCCATAATTTCATTGACATCAAAGCCATAGATAAGAACAATGATAGAGATATACTTCCAATTATAGAGATCTCTTTCATTGGTAGAGTTTTCTTTTGAGCATCTGCTATATTTCTAATTATAGCAGCGATAACCATAGGTCCAAGATATCCAGGTAAAACTAATCCAAGTTTCTTACTAAATACTGGAATACAAGCACCAATACCCATTGCTAAAGCTATAACTACTACAGAATCAAAGAGAGTTCCTTCAGAAATAGGATTGTCAGACTCTAGCTTAATAGTAGAGTTTCCAGTTTCTTCATCGGTTGTTTTAGCTTTTAAATTGTACTTTTGTAGAAGTCTTTTAGCTACAGGTCCACCTATTAAACATCCAGCAACTAGTCCAAATGTAGCAGAAGCAATAGCCACTGAAAAAGCACCAGCTGCTCCAGCCTCTTCAAGTACAGGACCAAAAGCTCCAGAAGTTCCATGTCCTCCAGTCAATGGAATAGAACCAGCAGCAAGTCCAATATATGGATGTAAATTAAAAGCTTTAGCTAAGAAAACACCAACTACATCTTGAATAATAACTAAAATAGTAGCAGCAGCTAAGAATAGAGCAACTCCTACTCCACCTTTTTTCAGGAGTTCAAAACTAGCTGAGAATCCTATAGTAGTAAAGAATATAACCATTAAAAAATCTTTTAAAATACTGTCAAAGTTAAAAGTAAAAGTTCCAGTATTGTGACCTATTAACATAAAAATAGAAAATAGAGTTCCACCTATAACAGGAGCTGGAATAAAAAATCTCTCTAAGATAGGAACTCTTTTCTTAATTCCTTTTCCTAATAATAATAAGATTACTGCAATAGCAAGAGTTTCTGCCATATTAAATGTGTACTCAAACATAAAAAACCTCCTCATATTATTGTAATTATGGTTCATATTATGAATATACCTTATACCATAGTTAAAAGTCAATAATTGACAATATATATAATTGATATTTATATTATCAAAATATGATATAGAAGTTTTTTAAAATTAAATTTAATTTAAACATAAAGTAAAAAAAATAATTTATTTTCCTTTTAATAAACATTTAATAAAAAAACTGTGCTAATATAATCTTATCAGCATCTTTTCTATAAAATAAAAAAATAATAAAAATTTATAATATATATAATATTTTACAATAAAAGTGCAAAAAAATAAAGTATGTTGTAAAAAAATACTTAGTTTTTAAAAATGAGCTTTTTTTACTCTTAGTATATGATTTTCAATCCATTTTTAATACAAGAAATATGAACAGGAGATTTAGGACCAACCTCTCCATCTATATCACTATTTAACGAGGAATCAAGATATTCAACAACAAAGTCTGAACTTTTAAAATGTATAATATCCTTTGGTTCCTCTAGATGTTCTAATTTTAAAAACTCAAAAAGTGAAAGGAAGGTAGATAGAATATTTTCTCCCTTTACTATGATAACATCTAGTAATCCATCATTTATTTCACTTTTGTAAGATATATTTATATTTCCTGCTGTACGTCCATTGAAGGTAAAAAAGATAAGTGCATTTCCCTCATAAGAAAATTCGTCTGATGTAACTTTGATATCTAATTTTTTTAGTGATGGAAGTTCTTTTATTCCATTGATATAATAAGCTAATTTTCCTAGAGTATTTTTTTGGTGTGTAGGTGTTTTTTGTGAGATATCAGTAAAAAGTCCAAAGCTAAATACATTTATAAAGTATTTGTCATTAGCTTTACCTAAATCTATCTCTCTAATCTCTCCAGAAAGAATTTTATTACAAGCTTCTCCTATATCTGCTGGCATACCTATATATTTTGCAAAATCATTGGCAGTTCCCACAGGAAGTATAGCAAGAGGAATATCTAAATTTTTCTCTTTCATTAAATTTATAATCTGATTGATAGTTCCATCTCCACCAGCTCCTAAGATATGATGGTAAGAGCTATCTATGTCAGAAAAAGTTTCTTCTAAATTTTGCTCAGTGGATATTCTAAAAGGAATGATAGTATATCCTTTTGCTTGATACTTACTGATGATTGTATCTAAATTCTTTGTAACTACTCCCTCTCCAGAAAAAGGATTGTATATAAATTTAATTTTTTTCATATCACACCTCATTATTGTAACTTATTACTTCCTAATGTATATAATATCATATAATTTGAAAAATGGTGTATAAAATTTAATAAAAATTTGGTATAATTTAGAATGAGTAAATATGTATTAAAAATCTTGAAAATGTTGGAAGTTTAGAAAGGAAATCTATGATTAGGAAAATAAATAGAGTATTTCAAAATTTTTTAAGAAATCAAAAAGTAAAAATAGCTAGGTTATTATGGGATAAAAAAGAAAAAGTGAAGATAATTAAAGAGGATCTAATAGAAAAAAATGGAATAGACTCTATTATAATAATGAGAGATGATGGAAAAATAGGGGATATGGTTGTAAGCAGCTTTATTTATCGAGAGATAAAAAGACAATATCCTAATATTAAAATAGGAGTAGTAACAAGAAAAGGTGCTACTGACATTATAAAAGATAACCATTATATTGATAAAATTTATGAATATAAAAAAGATAGTAGTTATTTAAAAAATCTAGCTAATGAGATAGCTAAAGAAAAGTATGATCTATTAATAGATACTTCTACTATCTTAAGAGAAAAACAGATAATGTTTATTAGCAAGTGTGACTGTAAAATAAATTTGGGAGTAGATAAAGAGGGGTGGCAATTATTTGATATAAGTGTACCAGAGGAAAAAAATTCTCATATAACTAAAAGATTTATAAATATTTTAGAAGTATTAGGAATAAAAGAGATACAAAGTAATTATGATATCCAAATATCAGATGAAGCTCTGGTAAAGGTAGAGAAAAAAATAAAAGAAGAGGAAAATATACTTGAGGCAAGTGGAAAAGAAAGGGTTATATTAAATCCATATACTGCAAGTAAACATAGAAATTTTAATAGAAAAAATATAGAAAAGATTATAGAAATTCTTTTGAAATATAGAGAAAATGAATTATATTTGTTGGGACATGGAGAAAATAAAAAAGAGATATTAGAGATAAAGGAAAAGATAAAAGATAAAAGAGTACACTATATAGAGTTAGCTGGAATACAAGAAGTAATAGCTTTGATAAAAAATTGTGAAATGATAATATCTCCAGATACTTCTATTGTACATATAGGAGTAGGGTTAGATAAAAAAGTGATAGCTATATATAGAGAAGATGTTATAGGAAACAATAGCATATTATGGGGACCAAATTCAGATAAGGCTATTCAAATTTTTTCAAAAGAGAATAAAGATGATGATATAAATAATTTTGATATGAGAGAAATAGAGATTGCAATAAGTTAAGGGAGACTTTTATGGAGAAGAAAAGAATTTTATTTTATAATGGACAACTTTTAATAGGTGGAATAGAAAGAGTATTAACCTCATATTTACAAGGTTTAGCAAATGAAGATGATTTAGAAATAACTGTACTTATAAAAGAAAATAATCCAGAAAAAAATATATTTTTTAAAGATATTCCAGAGAAGCTACCAATAGTCTTTATAAAAACAGAAGAGATGGTAGCATTTAGAAATAAGATAAAAGAAAAGAGAAAGAAAAATATTTTTTGTAAAATGCTTTATCCAATACTATTAAGTTATGAAAGATGGTATATGAGAAAATGGTTGAAAAACTACATGAAAGAAAATGAAAATAAATTTGATGTTGTTATAGATTTTGATATGAGCTTAGGAAAATATTTAAATTTAATAAATCTTCCCAAAATAGGTTGGATACATTATACCTTGACTAAAAAAATGCAGAATAAGAAAAAAGAGAGAAGATTTAGAAGACGTTTAGGAAAATATGATAAAATAGTTGCAATTTGTGATGAAATGAAAGAAGAAGCTAAAAATTTATTTGATGTACCAGAGGAAAAAATCAAAAGAATTTATAATCCTTTTGATATAGAGAAAGTAAGAAGAGAAAAAGAGATTACAGAAGATGAGAGTAAAAAATATTTACAAGATGACTACATAGTAGCAGTTTCAAGATTAGTAGAAGGAAAAGGAAGAGAAGACTTAGTAGAAATTTATAATGAATTATATAAAAAAGAAGAAATAGAAGAGAAGTTATATATTTTAGGAGAAGGACCAGTAAGTGTAAAATTAGAGAAGAGAATAAAAGAGTTAAATTTAGAAGAGAAAATAATTTTGATAGGACAAAAGAAAAATCCTCTTCCTTGGATGAAAAATGCAAAGATATTTGTACATACTTCTTATGGAGAGGGATTGCCAACAGTATTTTTAGAAAGTATGATATCTGGAACACCAGTAATAGCATATGATTGTCCAACTGGTCCAAAAGATATTTTAGGGAGAAATCAATATGGGATATTGGTAAAAACTGGAGATAAAGAAAAATTTGAAGATGAATTATCAAAATTGTTAAAAGATAAAGAGAGAAGAAAAAAATATATTGAAGATTTCAATAAAGAGAAGTTAAGAGAGTTTGATATTGAATATATAAAGAAGCAATTTAAAGAAGTAATTAATATTGGTGATTAAAAATGAAGAAGAGATTAGTAATAAGAAGTGGTAGTCTTAGAATGGGAGGATTAGAAAGAATTCTAATAGAAGTTTTACAGACTATAAATAAAGAAAAATATAATATAAGTTTGATAATTGATGATGATTGTGGAGAAGAGGATATTTTTAAGAAGGATATTCCAAGTGAAATTGATTACTATTTTTTAAAATCAGAAGAGTTAATGAAAAAGATAGCTTATTATAGAGCTAGAAAAAATAATATCTTTTATAAAGGATTGTATAATTTTTACTTAAGTTATTCAAAATATATAGCTTGTAAGAATATGCAAAAATTAGTAAAAAAAATTGGTAAGATAGATGTATTGATAGATTTTGATGCTGGTGCATCTAAATATATAGATAAAATAGAAACAAGCAGAAAAATAGTATGGATACATAATTCTATTCCAAGTTTAAAAAAGAAAAGAGATAAGATAGAAAGATTTGGAAAAAGATTAGCTTGTTATGACAAAGTAGTTGCAATTTGTGATGAGATGAAAATAGAATTAGAAAATATATATCCTTACTTAAAAAATAAAGTTATTAGAATATATAATCCTTTTAATTTTGAAAGAATTGAAAACTTAAGCTTAGATATGAGTGAAATAAGTTTAGAAGAACAGAAATTATTAAATGAAAAATATATGATAGCAATATCAAGACTTGATAATGTTCAAAAAGATTATTCAACCTTATTAAAAGCTATGAAGATATTAAAAGAAAGAAAAATAAATGAAAAATTATATATAGTAGGAGATGGACCTTCAAAAGTTGAGATAGAAGAAGAGATAAAAAGATTAGAATTGGAAGAAAGTGTTATTATTTTGGGAAGAAAAAAAAATCCATATATTTGGTTAAAAAATTCTGATTTTTTTGTACATAGTTCAAAGTATGAAGGATTACCAACTGTTCTAATAGAAGCTTTGATTTGTGATAAGCTTGTAGTGTCTTCTAATTGCCCAACAGGGCCGAAGGAAATTTTAGCAAATGAAACTTGTGGAAGACTTTTTGAAGTAGGAGATTATGAGAAATTAGCTGAATTATTAGAAGAGTATATTAAAAATAAAGAATTGAAAGAAAAATACATTAATAATATCAAAGCTAGAAAAAAAGAGTTTGATAAAAACATTGTGTTGAAAGAGTATGAAAAATTAATTGATGAATAAGGAGAATAAATGAAGATAAAAAAATATTTATATAAGGAATATAAAATTTATTTTCCAGAAGAAAAACTAGAAAGAGAAGAGTTAGGTAAAAGTATAATAGATAATAATTTTAAGACAATTAAAATTTTGAAAGATACAAAAAGAAATTATGTAGCAATAATAGAAATAGAAAATAAGAAATACATACTTAAAGAATTTAGGTCAGAGGTCGTAATTCCTCAAAGGAAAATACAAACTTTTTTAAAAATAGGTGAAGCTTTAAGAACTCTGATAAATGGATTGTCAGCAATTGAAGAAGGAATAGACGAGTTAGTAGAGCCATTATTAGCTATTGTAAAGAAAAAAATATTTATAGAAAAAAGTTTTCTTTTAATGGAATATATAGATGGGGATATTTTACGAACCAAAGAAGATATAGATAAAGTTATTGAGATAATAAAGAAAGTTCATGGCTTAGGAAGATATCATGGAGATTTAAATACTTCTAACTTTATAAAAGTTAATGATAGCTTAAAGATCATAGATACTCAAATGAAAAAAGAAAAAATATGGAATTTTAAGAAAATCTATGATATTTTTACTTTAAAAGAGGATTTGTTAGTAAAAATGTTAAATTATCATATAAAGAATAATTATGTAATAGAAAATAAAAGAATTTCTTATATGTTTGTTTTTATTGTAAAAAAAATAAAACGATCAAATCTTATTGAAAAATTTAGAGAGTTTAAGAAAAAAATGAGAAAAAAAGGCTGGAAGATTTAAGGGGGATAATATGAAGTTATCAAATATTAGAAAGAAAATGAAAGAATTATATTTAGATATATATTTTAAGATTAAGCCTTTAAAGTTTGTACAGGGAGAAAAGATACTTTTAACTACAACAGATGGGTTAGGAGATAATATTGTAAGGGAAAAATTATTAGAAAAATTTTTAAAAGAATATGGAAATGAGAAAATTGTAGTGATGTGTGTAGATAAAACAAAATCTTTTTTAGAGAAGATAGGATTTCAAAATATAATTATTTATAATTCTTACCATAGAAAAAGAGTGAGAGGAAAAATAGAGTTATTAAAAAAAATTGCAGATTTAGGAGTGAAAAAAATAGTTTCTTTGGAGTTTGACCAACATGATATTTTTGTGAAGTATTTAAAAGAAATAAAAAAAATAGGATATTTTAATAATTTTAATTCAACATATAATAAATATTATGATGAAACTATAAAATTTGATAAAAAAGATTATGTAATAGAACAAGTAAAAGTATTTTATAATAAATATTTTAATGAAAATTTAAAAATAGATGACTTGGTTCCTAATATAAGTGAAATGTATAATAAATCAGACAAATATAAAAATATAGTTACTTTTGGTATAGGTTCTGCTGATAGGAAAAAAATGTTATGTTCAAATAAAATAATTGAAATATTAGAGTGTTTAAATGAGATTGGAATAGAAAAAATAATGTTACTTGGAAAGGGGAAACTAGAAGAAAAATTACTTGAGGAAATCGAAGAAAAAATTAATTTAGAAGAGTATAGAACAGTTAGTTATATAAATAAGTTAAGTCTAAAGGAGACATTAGAAATTATAAACTCATCTAAGTGTTATTTAGGAGTAGATTCTGGATTATATAATTTTGCTTTTGGATTTAGAAAAAATATTCTTGCATTTTTTGAAAGAAAAAACAGTTTTTCTCATGATAAATTTGAAAATGTAAAAATATTATGTGGGGAAAATAATGATGGTGAGGAAGAGTATTATGGAACAAAGTTATTAAACTCAATACCAAAAAACGTAATAAAAGAAAGTTTAAAATATTTTTGTGAGGGGAAAATAAATGAATAAAAAAAGGATATTATTTTTAATATATAATTTAAATGGTGGAGGAGCAGAAAAAGTTCTTTTGAAAGTTTTAGAAAAAATAAATTTAAATAAATTTAAAGTAGATTTATTTTTAATAAAAAAAGAAGGAGTATATGTAGAGTATTTTGAGAAAAATTATAAAGAAAAAATATCTTTAATAACACCATATGATAATTTATCAAGCAATATAATTTTACAATATTTTCAAAAAAAAATAATTCATAAACAAGTAAGGAGAAGTTTAAAAAGGCCAATAAATTTTAGAAAATTTATAAAAAATAAATACGATACAATGATAAGCTTTTTAGAAGGAATGTCAACAATTTATTTAAGTGAAATTGACTGTGAAAATAAGATAGCCTGGATTCATGCTGATTTGCAGCAGCATAGATTAATGACTTTTGAAAAAGAGAGAGCTATTTATTCTAAATATAATAAGATTATTTGTGTATCAAATCAAGTTAAAGAGTCATTTTTAAAGTTGTATCCAGAGAATAAAGAAAAACTAGAAGTAATTTATAATCCAATAGATTCTGAAGAAATTATAAAAAAATCTCAAGAAGAGATAGAGGAATTTAGAAATAAAATTTTTACTTTTATTTCAGTTGGACGTTTAGTAAAAGAAAAAGGATTTGATATTTTACTAAAAGCACACAAATTATTATTAGAAGAAGGAGTTTTGCATAATATAATAATTCTTGGAGAAGGAAGTGAAAGAGAAAGTTTAGAAAATTATATACGGGAGAATAAGCTAGAAAATTCTATAAAATTACTTGGATTTAAATCGAATCCATATCCATATATAAAAAATGCAGATGCTTATATACTTTCTTCAAGATATGAGGGTTATCCTTTAGTTTTATGTGAAGCATTGGTATTGAATAAAAAAATTATATCAACTGATTGTACTGGTGCAGTCGAGGTATTAGAAAATGGTAAGTATGGACTTATTGTAAAAAGAGAAGATGAATTTTCTTTAAAAGAAGGCATGAAAAAAATAATATTATCTAAAGAATACGAGAAAAAAAATTTTGATATAAAAAAAATAATTGATAAAATAGAAAAAATATTTGAAAATGACAATATAACAGCTTTAAAATAAAAAAATATTTTTTATTGAGTGAAAATAAAATTAAAATAATTAAATTTTAGTAATAGAATTTTTGGGAGTTAGTTTATGAAAGAAGAGTTAAAAATATTTATATGTACTCATAAAAAATACAACATTTTAAGTACAAAATATTGTACTCCTTTATTTTTAGGAGAAAGCTTTAAAGAAGAAATGGGGTATTACAGAGATAGTACTGGAAATAATATATCGCTAAAAAATAAGAATTATTCAGAGTTAACTGGATTATATTGGATATGGAAAAACACTGATTATAGATATATAGGTTTATTTCATTATAGAAGATACTTGAAATTAAGAAAAAGAAATATAAAAAATATTTATTATTTAAATTATAATGAAAGTTTAATAAAAAAATTGATGAAAAATATAGATATTATTTTACCAAAGTTGTATAGTGTTGATGAAATAAATGTAGAAGAACAATATAAAACAGCGCATTTGAGTGAAGACTGAGAAACGATGAAAGAGGTAATAAAAGAATTATATCCAGAAGATTATGTTTTATCTATAGAATTATTTAAAAAAAAAGAATTCTATCCATTAAATATGATGATAGTTAGGAAAGAGATATTTGATGATTATTGTGAATGGTTGTTTAGTATTTTATTTGAAGTAGAAAAAAGAATACAAATTTCTAATAATGTATACCAAGCTAGAGTTTTTGGTTTTTTATCAGAAAGATTGATGAGAGTTTATATAGAAAAGAAAAAATTAAAAGTGAAAGAAGTTAAAGTTTTAAAAATAGATGAAAATGGCAATATAGAAATAAAAAATAAATTCTTAAATAGTTTAAAAAAGAGGATAAAATGGATGAAAAGTCTATTAAAAATAAATTAAAATATGATTATTTAATAGTAGGGACAGGGCTATACGGTTCAATCTTTGCTTATGAGATGAATAAGAAAGGTAATAAATGTCTAGTGATAGATAAAAGAAATCATATAGGTGGAAATATCTATATAGAAGAGATAGAAGGAATAAATGTACATAAATATGGGGCCCATATATTTCATACAAGTAATAAAGAAGTATGGGAGTATATAAATCAATTTTGCGAATTTAACAATTATATTAATTCTCCAATAGCTAGCTATAAAGGAGAAATATATAATCTTCCATTTAATATGAATACTTTTAACAAATTATGGGGAGTAAGAACTCCTAAAGAAGCTCAAGAAAAGATAGAGGAACAAAAGAAAGAGTATGGAATAGGAGAACCTAAAAATTTAGAGGAACAAGCAATTTCTTTGATAGGTAAAGATATTTATGAAAAACTAATAAAAGGTTATACAGAAAAACAATGGGGAAGAGATGCTAAAGATTTACCAAGCTTTATAATAAAAAGACTTCCAGTAAGATTTACTTATGATAATAATTATTTTAATGATAGATACCAAGGAGTGCCCATTGGTGGATATACTAAAATAATTGAAAAAATGTTAGAAGGAATAGAAGTTAGATTAAATTCTAATTTTTTTGATAAGAGGGAAGAGTATGAAAATATAGCTGATAAGATAATTTTTACTGGAATGATAGATGAGTATTATAATTATTGTTTTGGAAAATTAGAATATCGCTCTCTAAGATTTGAAATAGAAGTGTTGAATGAAGAAAATTATCAAGGAAATGCAGTAGTAAACTATACTGAAAGAGAGATTCCATACACAAGAATAATAGAACATAAGCACTTTGAATATGGTCAACAAGAAAAAACAGTGATAACAAAAGAATATCCAAGCGAATGGAAAGAGGGAGAAGAGCCTTACTATCCAGTAAATAATGAGAGAAATAATGAGCTGTATTCAAAATATAAAGAATTGGCAGATAAAGAAGAAAAAGTAATATTTGGGGGAAGACTTGGGGAATATAAATACTATGATATGGATAAAGTTATAGAAAAGGTACTAAAACAAGGAAAATGAGAAAAATGGAAAATAGAAGTATGGATAATTTAAAGAAGATTCAATATGTAGAACAAGATTTATTAGACTATGTAGTTAAATTTTGTGAAAAAAATAATATAGAGTATTGGTTAGATTGGGGAACTTTATTAGGATGTATTAGACATAAGGGATTTATTCCTTGGGATGATGATATAGATATTGCTATGCCAAGAAATGAATATAATAGATTTATAAAGTTATTTAAAGAAAAAGGGCAAAATGATTATTTTGAATTAATAGATGATAGTGTAGAAGGATATAAATTTTCTTTTTCAAAAATAAGAAGTTTAAAGCATTTTTCAAAAGAAAATAATAAAAAAGTAGGTATATGGATAGATATATTTCCATTAGATTATTATTTTAAAGATGAAATACCTAAATTAGAAATTTTAAATTCATATAAACAAAGAATTAATAATTTAAGAAAAAATAAAACCTTTGTAAATAAAATTTTATTAGAAATTTTTAGAGTTAAACGAAAAAGATTATATAAAATATTAAATAAAAATAAGGTAAAAGGAGATATATTATCATATCCATTAAATCTTGAAGAAAAAATATGGTATTTTGACAAAAAAGAAATATATCCATTAGTAGAAAGAGAATTTAATGGTAGAAAGTATAAAATACCTAATAATTATGATTACTATTTAAAAAAGGAATATGGAGATTATATGACCTTACCAAAGGAAGAAGATAGATGGACGCATTTGAAAATTGAAGATACAATTTTTGATGAAGAAGATTTAGAAAGAATTATAAAAAAATATCAAAAATAGGAGTGGAAAGATGAATGCCATTATAGTAGCAGCAGGATTTGGAAGTAGATTAAGACCCTTAACTTATTCTACTCCCAAGCCTTTGATTGAAGTGTTTAATCAACCAATGATAGAAAAAAATATAGAGTTTTTACTTGAGAAAGGAATAGATGATATCAATGTAATAGTTGGTTATGCTAAAGAAAGATTTGAATATTTGAGAGAAAAATATCAAGGAGTTAAGTTGATATATAATGAAAAATACAATGAATATAATAATATTTATTCTTTATATCTGGTAAAAGATTATTTGGAAAATAGCTATATATTTGAAGGAGATATATACTTAAATAAAGATATTTTTGACCTAAACATAAAAAATAGTTGTTATTTTTCTAAAAAAATAGAAAAAGAAAATAGAGAATGGCAACTTATTTTGGAAAATAATAGAGTAAAAGAAATTAAAATAGGTGGAAAAGATAATTATATAATGTCAGGAATATCTTTTTGGAATAAAGAGGATAGTTTAAAAATCAAAGAACTATTAGAAGAATATATTCAAGATGAAGAAAAAAAGAAAAACTATTATTGGGATCATATTATAAAAGAAAATATTGAGATGTTTAATAATATAGAAGTAGTTCCTTTAAAAGAAAATGATATTTATGAAATAGATACTTTAAACGAATTAAAAGAACTGGATAAGAGTTATATAAATATTTTAGAAAATAAAGTAAAAACAGCAGTTGTTCTTGCTGCTGGAGAATCACATGGATTTAAATATCCAAGTGGTTTAGTAAAAGTAAATGATTTTATATTATTAGAGAGAAATATTGAACTTTTGTTAAAAAATGAAATAGGAAAAATATACATAGTTATAGGATATTGTAAAGAGCAATTTAATTATTTAGTAGAAAAATATAGGAATAAGATTATATTGATAGAAAATCAAGAATATAAGGAAAAGGGAAGTTATTATTCTCTATTGAAACTGAAGGGAATAATAAAAGAAAATATTTTACTATTAGATAGTGATATTTTATATGAGGAAAGAGCTCTTAAAAATATTATGGAAAATAAAAATTCAAATGTTATTTTAGTAAGTGAAGAAAAAGGGCAAAAAAATGAAACATATGTAGAAGAGAAGGAAGGATATCTATATAGAATTTCTAAAGATAGAAGAGAGCTAAAAAATATTCAGGGAGAGATGTTAGGAATTTCTAAAATTTCATATTTTCTATTAAATTATTTATTTAATTTGAGTGTAAACAATAAAGATTTTGCATATGAATATGCAATTTCTGAAACAACTTCTTTATTTAAAATAGGGATTCAAAGAATAGATAGCTTAATATGGGGAGAGATAAATAATTCTCAACATTTAAAATATGTTGAAGATAAAATAATACCTAGATTAATAAAGGTAGAAAAAGATAAAGAAGTGGAATTAATTAGAAATGTTTTTCTTGAAGAGATGAAAAATCTTGATAAGGAAATAGAAAAAATAGAACCATTAGGGGGAATGACAAATAGAAATTATCTGATTTTTAGTAAAAATAACAAATATGTATTTAGAAAATCAGGAGAGGGAACATCTGAAATAATAAGTAGAAGTAATGAAATAAATAATTGCAAAAAAATAAAAGAGTTAGGAATTGATGCTAATTTATTAGTTTTTAATGAGAAAACAGGAGTAAAAATTACTAAATATATAGAAAATGCCCAAACTTTAAATCCAGATACAGTAATTTTTTATTTAGAAGAAGTGGCTAAAACTTTAAGAAAATTACATACTTCAAAAATAGAATTTAACAATATATTTAATCCATTTGAAGAGATGAAAAAATATGAAGAATTATCTCAAAAATTAAATGGGAAATTTTATAAAGATTATGAAGAGGTAAAAAAAGTAGTATTTTCTTTAAAAGAAAAAATGGAAAAATTAGATATTCAATTAGTTTCTTGCCATAATGATACAGTACCAGAAAACTTTGTAAAATCAGGAAATAAATTATATTTAATAGACTGGGAATATTCAGGATTAAATGATCCAATGTGGGATTTAGCAGCTATTTCAATAGAAAGTAAACTTAGCAAAGAGAATGAAGAAAAACTATTGAGTTATTATTTTGGAAGAGAAGCTACTAAAGAGGAAAAATTAAGAATACATATAAATAAAATATATCAAGACTTTTTATGGAGTATTTGGACAGTATTAAAAGAGGCTAAAGGAGTAACTTTTGGAAGTTATGGAATTGATAGATTTAATAATGTAAAACAAAGATTGGGAGAAATAGACTTATTATGAATAGATTTAGTTATGGAATTATTGTAGGAAGTTTATCTGGAGCTAGTTGGGGATTAAATACAGTAATTATAAGTTTTATAATGATGGCAAGTATATTTTTACCTTATAGTGAAAATATTTTTATTACAGCTTTAGTTGGAGCTTTTTTACATGATTTATTCTCAGCTATTTGGTTAATCTTAAACTTGATAAGAGAGAAGAAAATTTCTCAGCTATTAAGACCTTTTAAAACTAAAATAGGTATATTTTTAATAATAGGAGCCATTCTAGGTGGACCAGTAGGTATGGCAGGTTATCTTTTAGGAACTAAGTATATAGGAGCAGCTTATGCTTCAAGTTTTTCAGCTTTATATCCAGCACTTGGAACAGTCTTAAGTGCTATAATTTTAAAAGAAAAAATAAATATGAGAATGAAAATAGGAGTGGTTGTTAGTGGTATAGGAATATTACTATTAAGTTATTCTCCAATAGATTTAAGTATTTATCCTCATTATATGTTAGGAATTTTCTTTTCTTTATTTTGTGTTTTAGGATGGGCATTAGAATGTGTGATAGCTTCCTATTCTATGAAATATGGAGAGGTTGATTCAAGTGTTGCTATCTGTATAAGACAGATAATATCTGCTATATTTTATGGAGTAATAGTTATTCCATTTGTAAGTGGATATCCACTAGTAAGTGATATATTTAATACCAATATTATATTTTTATTTATTGGAACAGCATTAGTAGGTTCATTATCTTATCTATTTTGGTATAAAGCAATTGATTTAATTGGTGCTCCTAGAGGAATGTCATTAAATATTACTTATATAGTTTGGACAATGATATTTTCAAAATTAATATTAAATACAGATTTAAATTTTCAGTTTGTAATAGCAAGTTTAATAATATTTTTAGGTATGGTTGTGTTAAGTAAAAAAGAGTATTAAATTTAATATTTTTAAGGAGAGAAATAATCAATAATTTAAAATCAGAATATTATAAATAAAAAAAGAAAATGATATTTAAAGCTTCTACCTTATAACTATATACAAATTTAGTTATCTACTCTATAATATACCGACTTACTCAAGGATGATGACCTTGTAAAATCAAATTTAACCTCTCTCTAAAAGAAAAAAGGTATAAATATGTATCTGAAAAATATATGCCTATGGCTTTGTAAAATATCTTTTAAAGGTAGGGTTTGAAAGTTAGTATTTTAGCATATTCAAAACGTGTGTAATTTTATATTTTTTCACTTTTTTGATATAAAATAGTAAAAATAACTAAAATAATGAAAAAAAGATAAGAAAAAGTTATTATATTTTATAATAAAAGAATAAACTACTATTTTAAGGGCAGATAGAAAACACTGTCCTTTTCTTTTAGATATTTTATGATATAATATAGTTGTTAGTATATTCATCTAAAAATAAAATATCTTATATAGAAAAGGAGCATAGAGATGAAAGGAATAATATTAGCTGGTGGAGCAGGGACAAGATTATATCCAATGACAAAGAGTATATCAAAGCAGATACTTCCTATCTATGATAAACCAATGATATATTATCCTCTTTCTGTACTTATGTTAGCAGGAATAAGAGAGGTATTAATAATTTCTACTCCCAGAGATTTAAGATGTTTTGAAGAATTATTTCAAGATGGTAGTGAACTTGGAATGAAGATAGAGTATAAGGTACAGGAAAAACCAAACGGTTTAGCAGAAGCCTTTATAATAGGAGAGGACTTTATAGGTAATGACAATGTAGCTTTAATTTTGGGAGATAATATTTTCTTTGGACAAGCCTTCTCTCCAATTTTAAAAAATGCAGCTAAATTAGAAAAGGGAGCAGAGATTTTTGGTTATCTAGTAAAAGACCCAAGGACATATGGGGTAGTGGAATTTGATAGGGATAGAAATGTAATCTCAATAGAGGAAAAACCTGAAAATCCAAAATCTAAGTATGCAGTACCTGGACTATATTTTTATGATAACACAGTAATAGAAAAAGCTAAAAATATTAAGCCAAGTAAAAGAAGAGAGTTAGAGATAACAGATTTAAATAGATTGTACTTAGAGGAGAAAGCTCTAAAAGTAAATCTATTGGGAAGGGGATTTGCTTGGTTAGATACAGGAACACATAAAAATCTTTTACAAGCATCTAACTTTATAGAAACTATACAGGAAAGACAGGGAAACTATGTGGCATGTATAGAAGAGATAGCATATAGAAATGGGTGGATAAGTAGAGAGGATTTATTAAGATTAGCAGAGCCACTATTAAAAACTGATTATGGTAAATATTTGGTAGAAGTAAGTCAAGAGATTTAGGATTAAAAATAGATACAATTAGTAACAAAAAAATAATATAATTTACACCTAAAATGACAAAAGTTGTCATTAATTACAGATATAATATATGTGGGAGAATTTAGTAAATAATTACTAGGAGAGAGCACATGTTACAAGGAGTAAAATTATATTATTCAGTTATGAAAAACGGTAAAGGAAAGGGAGAAATTAATAATTTTAAAAAAAGCATAAAATATATTGGAAGAAATATCTTAATGTATAGTTATTCAAAAGAGATAGCTGATTTTATACTTTCACATAAATACTTAAGAGATGAGGTATATAGATATCCTAGTCTATGTAGTAAATTACATAGACCATATCTGACTAATTCATTAATAAATAGAGAGAAAGTAAAAGCCATAACTACATCTTATAAAATTTTAGATAAAAGATTTCCAGAAAGATTATTAGATAAACTCTATAGAGATGGGAAATTAGAGCTTTGTACTTTTCAAGGAAAAAATGATAGTGAGTACAAGCTTTCTTTAAACTTGTATCCATCTTATGAAAAAGAGGGAGAGTTTACATTAGTTTGTTACAATTTTGAGGATAAACCATTAGCTAAACTTACCTTTGGATTTTTAGAGGATAGTATAATTATAGGGGGACTACAAGGATTAGAAAAGGGAGAAGACACTAATCTTATAAAAGAGGCTACTAAAAATATGTATGGAGTTTTTCCTAAAAGATTGGTATTAGAGATTCTTTATCTACTTTTTCCAGAGTATAGAGTATTAGGAGTAAGTAGAGAGAAACATATATATTTTTCTGACCATTATAGAAAGAGAAAAGAGGGAAAAGTCCATGCTAATTATGATGAGTTTTGGGCAAGTCTAGATGGAGAGGAAAAAGATGGAATGTGGTTACTTCCTAAAAAATTAGAGAGAAAAAATATAGAAGAGATTCCATCTAAAAAAAGATCTTTATACCAAAATAGATTTAATTTGTTAGATAGTATATTTAAAGAAGTATTGAGTAATATAGAATAAAAAATTTAAAGATAAAAAATTAAAATATCTAAGGAGAAAGTTTTATATGAAAAAGAGGCTACTGGTACATAATGGTAGTATCTCTATTGGTGGACAAGAAAAGATGTTAGTTGAATTTTTAAAAGCGCTTAGCCCAGAAAAATATGAGATATTACTATTAGTAGAGCAGAATATAGGAGATAAGAAAAGTTATATAGAAGAGATACCTGAATGGATAAGGTACTCTTTTTTGACATCTCAAAATTTCAGTAGAAGCTTAGAAAAAAGTAGACATAGTAAAAATCCCCTGAAAAGAGCTTGGTATTCATTTCTTTTAAGAGAGAAAAAGAGAAGAGCAACGAGAGAGATACAAAAATATTTAGATTTTTCAGATATAATTATAGATTATAATATGGGATTACTTAGAAATCTGCATAAATTAAATTTAGAAGGAAAAATATTGGTAGGATGGAGTCACGCTGGAAATGGAGAGCTACCAAAGAGTAAACAGAAGAGAGAAAATCAAGAGAGGTATAATTATATAGTAACTATAAATGAGAGGATGAAAAGAGGTTTTGAGAAAAATACAACTCATCCTAAGATAGAGAAACTCTATAATTTTATGGGATTGGAAAATATAGTTGAAAAAAGTGAAGTAGAGATAGCTGAAGATTTTAGATATATATTAAGTGTAGGGTCTTTGACAGAGAATAAGAACCAAAGTTTATTGATAGATGTATTTTCTGAACTTAAAAAAGAGCAAAATATACCTGAAAAGCTTGTATTGATAGGAGAGGGAAAAGAGAGAGAAAGCTTAGAAAATAAGATAAAAAATCTAGGAATGGAGAAAGAGATTTTTCTATTGGGAGCAAGACTCAATCCATATAACTATATAAAAAGAGCAGAACTTTATATAGTAACCTCTAAAGAGGAGGGATTTTCTCTTACTACTTTAGAGGCAATGACATTGAAAACAATGGTAATAGCTACTAAGACAGATGGGACTAGAGAGATATTAGGAGAGGATTCTAAATATGGGAAACTAGTGGAGAATCGTAAAGAGGAGTTAAAAAAAGAGATAGCTTATCACTTGAAAAATATAGATAAGAGAAGAGAGTATGAGGAGTTAGCCTATAAAAGAGCACATGATTTTAGCAAAGAGAACGCAGTAGCAAAGATAGAGGAGTTTATAGATAAATTATGAGAATATATGTAATTGGAGATAGAAATCAAGAGTTAGAAAATCTAAATAGTGGAAGAAATGAGGTAATCTATACCTCTATTTTTTCAGCTATATTTACTACACTTTTTAATAGAGGAAGTATAATTTATAGTGAAAAAGAAAATTCTGTCTTAGATGTTTTACAAAAGATTTTCAAGTTACCATATCTATATGGAAAGCTAGAGAGTATATTAGAGTTTGAAAATCATTATGCTAAGATAAAAAAGTATGAGATACCTGTGCTTATGTATCATCAGTTTGTAAATGAAAAAAATGAGGGTGGAAAGATAAAACTTTTTGTTACTAAAAAACAATTTGAACTTCATCTTAAAATTTTAAAATGGTTAAACTATGAGACTATTACCTTTGAAGATTTAGAAAAGATAGGATTACAAAATAGATTTTACAAAAAATATATCATACTTACTGTAGATGATGGATATAAAGATAACTATACTATTCTATATCCTATGTTGAAGAAATATAATATGAAAGCAGTTATATTTTTAGTGTCAGGACTAGATTATAATAGATGGACAGTAGAGAGTGACAATGAAAAGAGATTTGACCTTATGAGTGATGAAGAGGTTATGGAGTTACAAAATAGTGGTCACATAGAGTTTGGGGGACATACTCTTACTCATGTGAGTTTTTTTGATGTAGATGATGAGAGAGCTAGAGAGGAGATAGTAAAGGATAAGGAGATTACAGAGAAAAGACTTGGAAAAAAATTAAAAGTTTTTGCTTATCCATATGGACATAAAAGAAAAGAGGTAGTGGAGATGGTCAAAGAGTGTGGATACTCTTTTGCTGTATCTACTGACACTGGAAGTGGAATATTTACTAAGGATTTATTTGATATTAGAAGAACAGCCATTGACAAAACTTCCCTTATCAATTTTTTTAGAAGAATATCTCCAAGATATTTACAATATAAGGCTAGAAAGTATAAAGATAAATTCTAAAAAATGAAATTATTTTCATTTTTAAATAAAAATAAAAAAAATTTACATGAATTCCAAAATGTGATATAATTGTAAAAATTATTTATTACATATTGGAGGAAGAAATTATGAATAAAAAATTGTTAGTATCATCATTGGTGTTATCAATGTTATTTTTAGCTTGTGGACAAGAAGAGAAAAAAATAGAAAAAAAAGATACTTTAATAGTAGCTCAAGGGGCAGACGCAAGAAGTTTGGATCCTCAAAAGGCTATTGATACCCCAAGTGTAAGAGTATATCAACAAGTATATGATGAATTAGTAGAAAAAGATGATAATTTAAATATTATTCCTGGTCTTGCAGAGAGCTGGGAAAATATAGATGAGAAAACTACAATTTTTCATTTAAGAAAAGATGTTAAGTTTCATAATGGAGAAAAATTAACAGCTGAAGATGTAAAATTTTCAATTGAAAGAATGAAAGAACAACCAACAGTAGCATTTTTAGTAACAGAAATAGAAAAAATTGAAGTAGTAGATGAATATACAGTAAAAGTAATAACAAAAAGTGGATTTGGGCCATTACTTAGCCATTTATCTCATCCAGGAGCAGCTATTTTAAATAAAAAAGCTGTACTTGAAAAAGGTGATTCATATGGTCAACATCCAATAGGAACAGGACCATATGTTTTTGAAAATTGGCAATCAGGAGATAGAGTTACTTTAAAGGCTAATCCAGATTATTTTATGGGAAAAACACCAGTTGAAAATGTAATATTTAGAGTAATACCAGAAGGAACAAATAGATCTATTGCCTTAGAGACAAAAGAGGTTGATATAGTTTATGAAATAGATCCTATTGATATAGATAGGATAAAAGAGAATGGAGAATTTAACTTCTTGATGCAGCAATCTTTAGGTAATGCTTATATAGGAATAAATACATTAAAAGAACCATTTACAAATCCTAAAGTGAGACAAGCTATGGCTTATGCTATTAATACTCAAGATTTAATAGATGTTGTATATAAAAAGACAGCTAGTAAAGCAAATGCACCAATAGGACCATTAGTTCCAGGATATAATGAAAAAGCTAGAAATTATGAATATAATATTGAAAAAGCTAAAGAATTAATGAAAGAAGCAGGATATCCTAATGGATTTAAAACAACTATTTGGGTTAATGATAATAATATTAGAAAAGATATAGCTACAATTTTACAAGATCAATTTAGAGCTATAGGAATAGATTTAACAATAGAAACATTAGAATGGGGAGCATATATAGATAGAACAGCTAGAGGAGAACATGAGATGTTTTTATTAGGATGGGTAACAGTTACAGGAGATGCTGATTATGGATTATATCCACTTTTCCATACATCTGCTCATGGTAGACCTGGTAATAGATCATTTTATTCTAATCCAGAAGTAGATAAACTTTTAGATTTTGCTAGAACATCAACAAATCAAGCTGAAAGAATGGAAGCATACAAAAAGGTTCAAGAAATAGTTCAAGAGGATTTACCTATTATAACTTTAGTAAATCAAAGTCAAAATGTGGCAACACAAAAAGATATTGAAAACTTTACAATAAATCCAACAGGTTTTTATGAGTTATATAATGTAAATTTTTCTGAGAATAAATAGGAGGGGAAAATGAAAATAAGTAATGTACCAGCAAAAGATGCAATGGAACTTATTAAAAAAGAACCAATTGCTATGATAGCAATAGGGAGTGTTGAGTATCATGGAGCACAAGCACCATTAGGGACTGATTATATAATTCCAGATTATATTGTTAATGAGTTAAGTATGAGAGAGGATATCTTAGCATTACCTCCTATACCATATGGAAATTGTCAGTCTATTAAAGATTTTCCAGGAACTATTAATATAGGAACAGAAAATTTGATAAGAGTTATGAATTCAATAGTAGATTCCTTATTAAAACATGGAATAAAGAAATTTATTTTTGTAAATGGACATGGTGGAAATATTGCTGCCCTTGATCAAGTGGGATTGGATACTTATGAAAAAGGTGGACTTATTGCTACTATTGATTGGTGGAATTTAGCAAAATTATTAAATCCAGATTATGATGGTGGACATGGAGATATTCAAGAAACAAGTGTAGCTATGGCAGTAGATGAGAAATCTGTAAATCTAGCTTATTGTGAACCACTACAAATAAATGATTTATCAGATAAGATAACAAATAAATATATTTCACTTTTAAATTATAAAAACGGAAATGTAAAAATTGTGAGAAGCTTTAAAGATGTTGTTTCTAATGGATGGATAGGACCGTATGATCCTAAAAACTCTACTAAAGAATTAGGAGAAAGAATCTTAAAGGATGTAATTCAATATATTAATGAATTTATAGATGATTTTAAATTAGTTAAATAATTTTATATTAATGGGATATTGTAACTTAAAATTTTACAATATCCCTATTTTGTTTAAATTTTATAAAAAATACCTTTTAAAAATGACAAGGAATATTACCTTACATTGATTTTTTTAGATAAATATGATATAATTATTAAGTTATAGTGTAGAAAAGGAGATGAGAAGAAAGTGTTCGCTAAGTTAGAAGAAGTTGTAAGAAGATTTGATGAGCTTAATGAGATGTTAGGATCCCCAGAGATTTTATCTGATCCAAAGAAAATGATGGAATGTAATAAAGCATTAGCTGATATAACACCACTTGTAGAAAAATATAAAGAGTATAAAACTCTTAGTGAGGATTTACAATTTATAAAAGAGAATATCAGAAATGAAAAAGATCATGATATGAGAGAGATGATGAACGAAGAGCAAAAAGAGCTTGAGGAAAAATTACCTGAGTATGAAAAAGAGTTAAAAATTCTTTTACTTCCAAAAGATGAAAATGATGACAAAAACGTTATCGTAGAGATCAGGGGAGGAGCAGGTGGAGATGAGGCTGCTCTATTTGCTGGAGACCTATTCAGAATGTATAATAGATATGCAGAGAGAAGAAAGTGGAAAGTAGAGATAATCGAAAAACAAGAGATTGGTATTGGAGGAATAAAAGAGGCAGTATTCAGTATCAATGGGCTTGGAGCTTATTCAAGATTAAAATTTGAATCTGGAGTACATAGAGTACAAAGAGTACCTGAAACAGAATCAGCAGGAAGGGTACATACATCAACAGCTACAGTAGCTGTATTACCAGAGGTAGAGGACGTAAAAGAGGTAAAAATTGATCCTAAAGATCTTAAGATTGATACATATAGATCTGGAGGAGCTGGAGGACAGCACGTAAATATGACTGACTCAGCTGTTAGAATTACTCACTTACCAACAGGAATAGTAGTACAATGTCAAGATGAGAGATCTCAGTTAAAAAATAGAGAGAAAGCTATGAAGCACTTAGTATCAAAGCTATATGAGATGGAGTGCGAAAAACAAAGAAGTCAAGTAGAGAGTGAAAGAAAACTTCAAGTAGGAACAGGGGATAGATCTGAAAAGATCAGAACATACAACTTCCCACAAGGAAGAATTACAGACCACAGAATTAAATTTACTGTATATCAACTAGATGCATTCTTAGATGGAGATATAGATGAGATGATAGATGCTCTTATCACATTCAACCAAGCTGAGATGTTAGCTAGTGCATCAGAAGAGTAATATGAATCTGTTAGAAATATTAAATTTTTCAAAAGAGTATTTGCAAAAATACTCTTTTTCAAAACCCCGTCTTGAAAGTGAAAAACTTATAGCAGCAGTTTTAAAATTAGATAGAATAACTCTCTATGCATATTTTGATATGGAGCTTACAACAGAACAAAAAGATACAATAAAAAAATACCTAAGGGAGATGGCAAGAGGTAGAATAGGTTTTGATGAACTTATAGAGAAAAAGGGAGATTTAGAGTTAGATACTAAAAACTATAAAGAGGAAAATTATGATTTACTCAAAAAATCCATTGAATATTTAGAGAAACATCAAGTACCTAATGCAAGACTTGATGCTGAATATATCTTTGCACATATCCTAAAGGTAAGTAGAGTGACACTTACTTTGAATCTAAATAAAAAGATAGAAGAGGAAGATAAAAATAGAATAAGAGAGATGTTAGTAGCTAGAGGAAAAGAGAGAAAACCTTTACAATATCTACTTGGAGAGTGGGAATTTTATGGATATACATTTAAAGTAGATGAAAGAGTTCTTATTCCTAGAGCTGATACAGAGATATTGGTAGAGCAATGCAAATATCTTGTAAATGAGCTACCTAACCCTAAGATAATGGATATAGGGACAGGAAGTGGAGCTATTGCTATATCACTCGGGAAAGAGTTACCTAATGCTCATGTGTTAGGACTAGATATAAGTGAAGGAGCTTTAGAGGTAGCTATACAAAATAGAGATATGAATGAGGCTACTAATGTAAAATTTCTTAAGTCAGATGTTTTTTCTATCTTAAGAGATGAGAAATACAAAAATGTGAAATTTAATCTGATAGTTTCAAATCCACCATATATTCCAACAGAGGAGTATGTGGAACTCATGCCAGAGGTATTGAAGTATGAGCCTAAAAATGCTTTGACTGACAATGGAGATGGGTACTATTTCTATGAAAAAATATCCAAAGAGGCTAAGGAGTTTTTGACAAAAGATGGATATTTAGCTTTTGAAGTGGGATATAATCAGGCTGAAAAAGTAGCTGATTTTATGAGAGAAAATGGATTTGATGTACTATCAATAGTAAAAGATTATGGTGGAATAGATAGAGTAGTAATTGGAAAGAGAAGAGAGGAAAATTAATGTCTACAAAACTACATGATTACGATTACCATCTACCAGAAGAGTTAATAGGGCAGGAGCCAAGAGAGCCTAGAGACCATGCTAGACTTATGTTGGTAGATAAAACTAATAAAAAGATAGAGCACAAGCATTTTTATGATATAATAGATTATCTACAAGAGGGAGATATCTTAGTAAGAAACTCTACTAAGGTAATTCCAGCTAGACTTTTTGGACATAAAGAGACTGGTGGAGTGTTGGAGATTTTACTTATAAAAAGAATAAATCTAGATACTTGGGAGTGTCTACTTAAACCAGCTAAAAAATTAAAACTTGGGCAAAAATTATATGTGGGACAAAATAGTGAACTTGTAGCTGAACTAATAGAGATAAAAGATGATGGAAATAGAGTTTTAAAATTTACCTATGAGGGAGCTTTTGAAGAGGTATTAGATAAACTAGGAAATATGCCATTACCACCATATATAGTAGAAACTTTAAAGGAAAAAGAGAGATATCAAACTGTATATGCTCAAAGAGGAGAGTCAGTAGCAGCACCAACGGCTGGACTACATTTCACTAAAGAGCTTTTAGAAAAGATAGAAAAAAAGGGAATAAAGATTGTAGATATATTTCTTGAGGTAGGACTAGGAACATTTAGACCAGTACAGACTGAAGATGTGCTAGACCATAAGATGCATGAGGAAATATTTGAGATACCTCAAGAAGCAGCAGATATAATTAACAAAGGAAAGGCTGAAGGAAGAAGAATAATCTCAGTAGGAACTACAAGTACAAGAGCATTGGAATCATCAGTAGATGAGAATGGAAAAGTAATTGCTCAAAAGGCAAGTACAGATATATTTATCTATCCAGGATATGAGTTTAAAGTTATAGATGCTCTTATTACAAATTTTCACCTACCAAAATCTACTTTACTTATGTTAGTATCAGCTTTTTCAAGCAGAGAGTTTATGTTGAGTGTATATGAAACTGCTGTAAAAGAAAAGTATCATTTCTTCAGTTTTGGAGATGCAATGTTTATCTATTAATGGAGTTGATGTGATGAGAATAATTGCAGGAGATGCAAAGAATAAGAGAATAAAGAGTAGAAAGGGAACAGATACAAGACCTACATTAGGAAGTATGAAGGAGTCATTATTTTCTATAATAGCTCCATATGTACCAGACTCTGTATTTTTAGATCTATTTAGTGGAAGTGGAAGCATATCTTTAGAGGCTTTAAGTAGAGGAGCCAAGAGAGCTGTGATGATAGAGAAAGATGCTGAAGCTCTAAAATATATAATAGAAAATGTAAATAACTTAGGTTATGAAGATAGATGTAGAGCTTATAAAAATGATGTATTAAGAGCTATTGAAATCTTAGGAAGAAAAGGAGAAAAATTTAATATAATCTTTATGGACCCACCATATAAAGATGAGGTGTGTACAAGGGTTATGAAAGCTATTGAAAAACATAAAATCTTAGCTGAGGATGGACTAATAATATGTGAACACCATGTTTTTGAAGAGATGGCTGATACTGTAGGAGAGTACAAAAAAGCTGATGAAAGAAAATATGGAAAAAAATGTATAACTTTCTATACTAGATAGGAGAAAATATGAAGTTTGAAGAAAATCTTGCAGAGATAGATGAGATAATAGAGAGATTAGAAAGTGGAGATTTATCCCTTGCTGATTCTATAAAAGAGTATGAAACAGCTATGAAATTATTAAAAAAATCTTCTGACTTATTAAATAAAGCAGAGGGAAAAGTTTTAAAAGTAGTAGAGAAAGATGATGAAATACTACTTGAGGAGGTATAAGAATGTTATTTAAAGAGTATCTTGGAATGGGAAAAAAATTAGTAGAAGATGGAATTGATAAGTATCTAGGAAAGCTAACTTATCCAGAGGTTATAGCAGAAGGAATGAAATATGCTGTATTAAATGGTGGAAAAAGATTAAGACCTATACTTCTATTTATGACTTTGGATATTTTAGGGTGTGAAAGAGAAAAAGGGCTAGCTACAGCTTCAGCTATTGAGATGATACACTCTTACTCTTTAGTACACGATGACTTACCAGCTTTAGATAATGATGATTATAGAAGAGGAAAACTTACTACTCATAAAAAGTTTGGAGAGGCAGAGGGGATACTTATAGGAGATGCTCTTTTAACACATGCTTTCTATGTACTTACTGAGAAAAACTCTCATCTTTCAGCTGAGAAGATAGTTGAAATAGTAAAACTTACATCTAGTTATGCTGGTATCAATGGAATGATTGGTGGACAGATGGTAGATATTGCTAGTGAAGGTAAAAAAATAGATTTAGAAACTTTGAGATATATGCATGCACATAAGACAGGAAAGCTTATAAAATTACCTGTGGAAGTAGCTTGCGTAATAGCTGATGCTTCTATTGAGGATAGAGAAGTACTTACAAAATATTCTGAATTAATTGGACTTGCTTTTCAAATAAAAGATGATATATTAGATATTGAGGGAGATTTTGAAACTATTGGTAAACCAGTAGGAAGTGACTTAGAGCATGATAAATCTACTTATCCATCTATTCTAGGAATGGCAGAAAGTAAGAAATTATTATCTGAAACAATAGAAGAAGCTAAGAGTATTATAAGAGCTAGATTTGGAGAAGAGAGAAGTAAAACTCTTTTAGATTTAGCTGATTATATAGGAAATAGAGATAAATAGGTAACTAGCTTAGTTATTTATGACTTCAAAAGAAAACTAAGAAGTGTTCCATATTCCAAGAAGTTGATTAACTATGAGCTTACCTCACTAAAAATGCAAGGGGTGAGTCTTCAACTTATTGCATTTTTTAGCATTCAATTTCGCTGAGTTAATCTAACTTCTCTTCATAAATTACACAATTCTTTGAGTTTTCTAAAATTAATTTATTAGCTGAATAGTTATTAATAATACAAAAGGAAAAAATTTACTTTCAATCGCTAGCGATTATACAATGGTCATTACAGTAAATTTTTTCCTTTTTTTATTTTTTGAACAAAAGTCATTCTTGAGTTATTCTAATCTCTTAAATTCTAATATTTATCTAACATCATTGATAACTTTTAAAACTTTTCCTATTACCTTAAACTCATCTTGTGGGTAAACATATATTGGTTGATAGTTAGGATTATCACTTAAAAGAGCAAAGAAGTTTTTAGTAACTTTTATTCTTTTAACAAAAGATTCTCCATTTACTAAGAAAGCTCCAACCTCTCCATCTCTTAATTCAGAACCCTGTCTACAAATGATAATAGATTGATTTTTTATAGTAGGTTCCATAGAATCCCCTTTTACATTTATAGCAAAGACATTTTCAGTATTTTTTATTCCTGGAAGAGAGATATAATCAATAGGTTCTTCATCAGTAATAACACCTATACCAGCACTAATTCTAGAAAATAGAGGAACAAGAGTATTATTATTGGAAATATCTTTTATCACTTGTCTTTTAGAAAGTTCTTTTTCATCAGATAATCTTTTTATTTCATTTAAAATAATTGCAGGAGTTCTCTCAATAGCTGCAAGATATTTTAATTTTTCACCCTCAGAAGGAGTAAGAAGTAATAGACTAACAAACTTATCTAAAATCTCTTCACTTGGTGGATTTTTAACCTCTCCTCTTTCAATTCCATTATAATATGATTGAGTAATACCAGCCATTTTTGCAAATTTATTTTGGCTAATTCCAAGAGCTTCTCTTCTAACTTTTAAATAAGTTTTAAAATCCATAACATTACCTCCTATTTATATATATAAATAATTATAATATATTTTTTGGAAAATAGCAATAAAAACTTTAGAAAATAAAGGATTATTAAAAAAATATTGACATTCTTTTAAAAAAGTTATAATATATATCTATAAATATAGTTATCTATTTCTAAATATAAATTTGGAGGGTTCATATGAAAATATTAATAAAAAATAAAAAATGGGAAACTTCTTTTGAAAGAGCAAAATTAATTTGTGAAGTAACTGGTAGAAATAAAATATTTAACATAAAATTTTCATATAAAGGAAACGATGTGACTATAAGAACAAGTAATTTAGATAATACCTTTAGATATCTTGAAAATATTTTTAATAATAGCATAGTAGAGGAGCTACCTATTGAAAATAAAATGGTAATATAATTATCAAAAAAGTAAAAATTATTTTGCATTTCTCTTTATAATGGAATATAATAAATTATATATAATTATAATTTTAATAAGAAAGAGGGAAATTTATGAAGAAGAAAATATTGAGATATTTAGATGATAACTATAATTCTTTTAGTAAAAGCTTCAAAAAAATAGCTGAATACATAAAGTATAACCAAAGTATAATATCTTTTATTTCAATAAATGAGTTAGCTAAGGAGACAGAAACAAGTCCAGCTACAATAACAAGATTTTCTAAAAATTTAGGATTTAAAGGTTATCCAGATTTTCAAAAAATCTTCCAAAAAGAAGTAGAACAACAAACTTCATATATGAAAGGGTTAAAAAATAGTATTACTGAAAGAGATGACAGCAGCTCTGTATTACAAGAAATGATTAATACTAATATAGAGTTATTACAAGAGATGGATGTCTTTGAAATTGAAAAAAGTTTAGACCAAGCAGTTGATTGGATAAATAGTAGTAGAAAATTATATATTCTAGGAGCAAGAGGATCCTATGCCTTAGCTTACTATCTATACTTTATGTTAAAAGAGTTTAGAGAAGGTGTTGAACTGATGATATCTGGGGCATCAGACTTTACAGATAAACTTCTATATACTCAACCAGATGACTTACTACTTACAATATCATTCCACCCTTATACTAATTTTACTTATCAAGTTACAGAATTTTTTAAAGAGCATGGAAATAAAGTAATAACTATTACAGATAAAAAAGATTCAACTTTAGGAAATATTTCAGATTTAGTTTTAACTACTAAAAATGGAGAGAAAGCTTATACATTTGTTCCAGGAACTGTAATAATAAATGCATTATTAGTAAAATTAGGAATGGCAGATAAAGAAAATACAGTTGAAAAATTAGATAAATTAAAAGAGATTACAGATAGATTTAATATCTATCTTGATAAATAAGGAGAATGTTATGAAGTTAGGATTTATAGGTTGTGGAAATATGGGAGAAGCCTTTTTAAAAGGTATTATAAACTCAGAAATGGTAGAATTAAATAACATATATGTATATGATAAGGTAAAAGGTAAAGAAATATCAGAAAAATATAATATTAATATTTTAGAGAATGAAGTAGCAGTAGTTGATGAGTGTAACATTATATTTTTAGCAATAAAACCTAATGTATATTTTGATGTAATAGATAAGATAAAAGATAATGTTAATAGTAGTAAGATAATTGTAGCTATGGCACCTGGAATAACTATGGAAAATATTTTAGATGAAATAGATAATAGAAATAGTAAGATAGTAAGAACTATGCCAAATCTTCCACTTATGGTTCAAGAGGGATGTATAGCATATGCTTTTAATGAAAATATAGAAGAAGAAGAGAAAAAGTTTTTTAAAGAGCTTTTTGAAAAAATTGGAGTAGCTATTGAAACAAAAGAGGAGTTATTTGATGCTGTAATTGGAGCTTCTGGTTCATCTCCTGCTTTTATGTTTATGTTTATAGAGGCTCTTGCTGATGCAGCTGTATATGAGGGATTACCAAGAAGTGATGCCTATAAATTAGTAGGGCAAACTTTAGTAGGATGTGGAAAGTTATTCTTAGAAAGTGGAAAACATCCAGGAGAATTAAAAGATAATGTTTGTTCACCTGGAGGAACTACAATAGTAGGAGTAAGATATTTAGAAGAGGCAGGATTTAGAGGAGCTGTTATTAAGGCTGTAACTGAAACTATCAAAAAATCTAAAGAGATGAGTTTAAAAAATAATAATAATTAAAAAAATATTTGACAAAAATAAAAATATATGATATTATCTTATGTGCTTGGAAGGTTATCCTAATTGGTAAGGAACCGGTCTTGAAAACCGGCGCCGCAAGGCTTCAGAGTTCGAATCTCTGATCTTCCGCCATAAACGGTGAAGTGGCAGAGTGGCCTAATGCACTCCCCTGCTAAGGGAGAGTACCTATAAACGGTACCGAGAGTTCAAATCTCTCCTTCACCGCCATTTGAAATTAAACGGGTAGTAAAACTACCCTTTTTTTATAAAACTGCGTTCGTAGCTCAATTGGATAGAGCGTCTGACTACGGATCAGAAGGTTAGGGGTTCGATTCCTCTCGGGCGCGCCACTTTAAATTTTAATAAGATATAGAGAGTTTATGCTCTCTTTTTTTATGTAAATAATAAAAATAGTAAAAATATAATCTATACTATAAAAAAGTAATGAAAAAGGAGAAAGTATGTTAGGGATTATAAACTATGAAATGTATATAACATCATGTATAATTTTAGCTTTGATACCTGGAAGTGACACTATGTTTATATTGGGACAATCTATAATCAATAGTAGAAAGTCTGGAGTTTATTCAGCATTAGGAATATGTTCAGGAATATTAGTGCATACTTTTTTAGCTGCTTTTGGATTATCTCTTATTTTAAGAAATTCGATTACAGCATTTAATATAGTAAAATTTTTAGGTGCGATGTATCTTGTTTATATGGGAATAAAAAGTATCAAAGCTAAAGATAGTTTATTAGTAGCAGAAGGAGAGGGCCCTAAAGAAAATCTAAAAAAATCATTTTTTCAAGGAATGATAACTAATATTTTAAATCCAAAGGTTGCACTGTTTTTCTTAGCTTTCTTACCACAATTTGTAGATACAGCAAATAACTATGGAGCAATTCCCTTTGCAATTTTAGGATTAACTTCATTTGCTATTTCAGGAGTATGGTGTGTATCTCTTTCTATTTTTGCATCATTTATAGCAATGTTTTTAAAGAAAAATGAAAGTTTTGGAAAAATAATTAATAGAGTTTCTGGAACAATTTTTATAGTTTTAGGAGTAAATTTACTTAGAGCTAAGATAAATAGCTAGTTAGAAAAAATAAAGAAAATACTTGACTTTTTGTAGTAAATCGAATATAATTATATAGGTAATTAAATAGAGATTAAAGAAGAAACTACCTGTTTCTCACCTTATGGGCTACTAAGAGCTTACACAAGGTAAAAACTTTTAAAAATGAGAATTAACATTTGTTTATTATAAAAGTTGAGATACGGGGCATAGTTTGTCCTGTTTTTTATTTATAATTAAAAATGGAGGTGCTTACTATTACTGATAAAATTAGAATTAATGAAAAAATTAAAGGAAAAGAGTTTAGAATAATCTCATCTTCTGGGGAACAATTAGGAGTAATGAGTGCAAATGCAGCACTTGAATTAGCTAGACAAGAGGGATTAGATTTAGTGGAAATAGCGGCTACTGCAAAGCCACCTGTATGTAAAATCATGGATTTTGGAAAATACAGATATGAGCAAACTAGAAAAGCTAAAGAAGCTAAGAAAAATCAAAAACAAACAGTTGTAAAAGAAGTAAAAGTAACAGCTAGAATAGATAGCCATGATTTAGAAACTAAGATGTCTCAAATTAAGAAATTCTTAGAAAAAGAAAATAAAGTAAAAGTAACATTAGTGTTATTTGGAAGAGAAAAGATGCATGCTACATTAGGTGTAGATACACTTGATGAGATAGCTGAAAAATTTGCTGAGATAGCTGAAGCTGATAAAAAATACAATGATAAGCAAAAACATATAATCTTATCACCAAAAAAATAATTAATAATAAAACAGATTTAGATATTTGAGAGGAGGACATTATTATGCCAAAAATGAAGACTCATAGAGGAGCTAGAAAAAGAATTAAAGTTACAGGAACAGGTAAATTTGTAATTAAACACTCAGGAAAAAGCCATATCTTAACTAAAAAAGATAGAAAGAGAAAAAATAACTTAAAGAAAGACTTCGTAGTAACTGAGACTTTAACAAGACATATGCAAGCTTTATTACCATATGGAGTAGGAAGATAATTAATTTATCATAATCAAATTTTTGTGTGAAATAGTCAGGAGGAAATGTAATGAGAGTTAAAACTGGTATAGTTAGAAGAAGAAAACATAAAAAAGTTTTAAGAGCAGCTAAAGGATTTAGAGGTGCTTCTGGTGACGTTATAAAACAAGCTAAACAAGCTACAATGAGAGCAGCAGCTTACTCTACAAGAGATAGAAAAGTAACTAAGAGAAGAATGAGACAATTATGGATCATCAGAATAAATACAGCTGCTAGATTAAATGGATTAACATATTCAACTTTAATGAACGGACTTAAGAAAGCTGGAATCGTATTAGATAGAAAAGTTTTAGCTGATATCGCTTTAAATAATGCAGCTGAGTTCACAAAATTAGCAGAAACTGCAAAAGCAGCTCTATAATTTTAGAGAGAATATAAAAGTAAGAGAGTTTCATATGAAACTCTCTTTTTATATTATTGATATAGTGGAAATTTTAAACAAAGAGCTTTAACTTTTTCTTTTATTTTTAAAAGTTCAGTTTCATTATCAATATTTTCCATAACTCTAAGAATAAAGCTTCCAATCTCTTCCATCTCTTTTTCTTTCATTCCTCTAGTTGTCATAGCAGGAGTTCCTACTCTTATTCCACTTGTAACCATAGGTTTTTCAGTATCATAAGGAATACCATTTTTATTTACAGTTATACCAGCCATATCTAATGCTTTTTCAACTTGAGCTCCAGTAAGCCCTTTAGATTTTACATCTATAAGCATCATATGATTATCAGTTCCACCACTTACTATTCTAAGTCCACCATTTTCTAATACTTTTGCTAAAGTTTGAGCATTTTTTACAATTTGCTTTTGATACTCTATAAATTCTGGAGTTAAAGCCTCTTTAAAAGCCACAGCTTTAGCAGCTATTATATGCATAAGTGGTCCACCTTGTATTCCAGGGAATATAGTTTTATCAATTTTTTTAGCTATCTCTTCATCATTAGTCATAATTACTCCACCACGAGGACCTCTTAGTGTTTTATGAGTAGTGGTAGTTACTACATGAGCATATGGAACAGGTGAAGGATGCACCCCGGTAGCAATAAGTCCAGCTATGTGTGCCATATCTACCATTAAATAAGCTCCAACTTTATCAGCAATCTCTCTAAATCTTTTAAAATCTATTATTCTTGAATATGCACTAGCTCCAGCTATTATCATTTTTGGTTTAGTTTCAAGAGCTATTCTTTCTACTTCATTATAATCTATTCTTTCGTCTTCTTTAGAAACACTATACGAAACAATATTATAATCTTTTCCAGAGAAATTTACATTTTTTCCATGAGTAAGATGTCCCCCATGATCTAATTTCATTCCTAAAACTGTATCTCCAATATTAAGAAGTGCCTTATAGACTCCCATATTTGCTTGTGAACCAGAGTGAGGTTGAACATTTACGTAATTTACATTAAAAAGTTTTTTAGCTCTTTCAATAGCTAACTTTTCAGCTATATCTACAATATGGCAACCACCATAGTATCTTTTATCAGGATAACCTTCAGCATATTTGTTTGTCATTATACTTCCAGCTGCTTCAAGTACAGCTTCAGATACAAAGTTTTCAGATGCTATTAATTCAATCCCTTCATTTTGCCTTTTCTTTTCTGCCTCAATTGCTTCAAAAATTTCTCTATCAATTTCATAAAGCTTATTCATAAATACCTCCTATTATTTGAAAAACTCTTCCCACTTATCTTTTTTAAATCCAATTAAAACTCCTTTATCTGTAACTACTAGAGGTCTTTTAACTAGCATACCATTAGAAGATAAAATTTCTACCATCTCCTCTTCAGTAGCTGTAGCAAGTTTTTCTTTTAGGTTCATCTCTCTGTATAAAATACCACTTGTATTAAAGAATTTTTTTGCAGGTAATCCGCTTAGAGCTATAAACTTTTTTAACTCTTCTTTTGTAGGGTTATTTTCAACAATATGTCTACTTTCAAACTCTATTTTATTCTCTTCTAACCATTTTCTTGCGTTAACACATGTACTACATTTAGGATAATTAATAAATAATACTGACATAGATTTCCTCCTAGAAATATATTTTTTCTTATCTTAATTATACTAAATTAGTCATAATAAATGCAAGTTAAAAATAATATTTATAAAAAAGGAAAAAAATTTACTATAATGAGCAGTGCGTAAGCACTAGCAATTTGAAGTAAACTTTTTTCCTTTTATATTGTTAAATGTTTTTATTTTTTGATTTCAATTTAAGAATTTGCAACAGTCTCTTTTGTTGCAGATTATAATCTAAATAATAAATCGTAATAAGTAGGGATAGGCCATACTGTCTTATCAACTAATAACTCTAATGAGTCAACTACATATCTCATTTGGTTAAGCATAGGAACTAGCTCATTATTATAGTAACAAGCTCTTTCATATTCGTCAGCTATTGCAGTAGCCACTTTTAATCCTTCATTTAAATCTGTTATACAATTTTTTAGTTGATTTTTAAAATTAATAACTTTTATTAGATGCTCTTTATCAAATTGGATAAACTCTTCCTCTTTTAAAGCTTCTCTTACACTATTTATCATTTGAGAAATATTAGTTACATATTTAATAACACAAGGATAAATCTCATTTCTAGCCATTCTTATAGCAGTTGAGATTTCAATATTAGTTTGTTTATTATATCTATCACTATATACTTTAAATCTTGAGTAAAGTTCATTTCTAGTAAGGACTCCATTTCTTTCAAATAATTCAATAGTCTCTTCTCTAATATATACAGGAATACCCTCTATTGTATTTTTTAGATTTGAAAGTCCAAGCTCTTTTGCTCTGTCTATCCAAGAGCTTTCATATCCATTTCCATTGAAGATTATTCTCTTATGAAGATTGTATCTTTCTTTTATAAGTTTAATTATATATTTATTAATATTTTTAGTAGGATCAGTTTTTTCTAAAATATCAGCATATTCTTTCAAAATATCTGCAACAATAGTATTTATCATGAATACAGGTGTAGAAGCTGAAGCACTTGAACCTGGCATTCTAAATTCAAATTTATTTCCTGTAAAAGCAAATGGAGAAGTTCTATTTCTATCAGATAAATCCTTTGCAATTTTAGGGATACGTACTCCAATATCAATAGTTTCATTGATATCAGCAGTCTCTAAGAAAGAAGCATTTCCAATATTTTCAAATAACTCTTGTAATTGCTCTCCTAAGAATATAGATATTACAGCTGGTGGAGCTTCATGTCCTCCAAGTCTATGGTCATTTCCAGGAGTAGCTGTACAAGCTCTTAAAACATCGGCATATCTATCAATTCCTTCAATAACTGCCATAGTATAAAGTAGGAATTGTAAATTATCAGGTTTTAAATTATCAGGATCGTAAAGATTAACTCCAGTATCAGTAGCTAATGACCAGTTACAGTGTTTTCCAGAACCATTTACCCCAGCAAAAGGTTTTTCATGTAAAAGTGCAGCTAAACCATGTCTATTTGCTACCTTTTTAATAGTATCCATAGCTAGATGATTTTGGTCAACTGAAACGTTAGCTGAAGTAAACATTAAAGCTATTTCAAATTGGTTAGGAGCAACTTCGTTATGCTTTGTTTTTGCCATAACTCCAAGTTTCCAAAGCTCAGCATCTAACTCTGACATGAAAATCTCTACTCTTTCTTTAATAGTACCATAGTAGTGATCATTCATCTCCTGTCCTTTAGGAGGAAGATTTCCAAATAGAGTTCTTCCAGCAAGAGCTAAGTCTTGTCTTCTATCCCAGAACTCTTTTTCTACTAGGAAATACTCTTGCTCTACTCCAAGAGTTACATTGATATGTTTTGTGTTAAAATCACCTAGAAGTCTTTGAATTCTTAGTGCTTGTGCTTCAACTGATTTTATAGATCTTAAAAGTGGAACTTTTTTATCTAAGGCTTCTCCATTATATCCAACAAAAGCAGTAGGAATATAAAGAGATTTAGTTACTCCTTCTCCTTTTATAAACATAGGAGAACTAGTATCCCAAGCTGTATATCCACGGGCTTCAAAAGTAGATCTTAATCCACCATTAGGGAAAGAAGAAGTATCAGCTTCACCTTTTATTAAATCTTTTCCAGAGAATTGAGACATAATAGTCCCTTCAGAAGTAACAGAAATGAAAGATTCGTGCTTTTCAGCAGTAAGTTCAGTAAGAGGTTGGAACCAGTGTGTAAAGTGAGTGGCACCTTTTTCAGTTGCCCAGCTTTTTACAGCGTTAGCTATAACATCGGCTACTTCAAAAGACATTTCGGCCTCACCGGCTTGAACTGCTTTAAATTTTTTAAAAACAGAACTAGGAACCCTGCTTTTTAATTCAAGCTCTGAAAAATAATTTACTCCAAAGACATCTAACATTGTGTTCATTTAATAAATCCTCCTTATAAATATAGACTAAATAATAAAATTTCTAAACAAACATTATATATATTTTTTAGTTTTAATACAAAATTTATTTATGAAATTAATTATTTATTAGAGATTTTAACACATGTTCGTAATATAATCAATAATTTTTTAAAAAACTTTTTTATACAATTAAAAAATTGAAAAAAATTCCAAAATAAGATATAATTTTATGTAGTATAGGAGCTGATAGAAAGGGGTGGAATTTTTTTATGGAACGATTGTCAGGAAATTGTGTATATGAAGGAATTGTAATAGGAGAGATTTATTTAGATATAGACACAAATTTACAAAATGAAAAGGAAAATATCCCCTTTGAAGAGATAGGAAAAGAGAATTTAAGACTGGAAGCAGGAATAAAAAAATCAATTTCTGATTTAAAAAATTTAAAAATTGATTTGAAGGGAAAAGTAAATGAAAAAGAATTAGAAATAATAGAGGCACATATTTTATTATTGAAAGACCCAATGTATATTTCTGATATAAAAAAGTTAATAGAAAAGGAACAAAAAAAAGCTGAGTATGCAGTAAAAGAAACAACTGAAAAGTTTGTAAGATTATTTGAAAATATAGATAGCCCTGTATATAGACAGAGAATGTTGGATATTAAAGATGTAAGTAATAGACTTATTGAAGCTCTAAAGAGTGAAAATGAAGATTATAAAGAGTTTAATAATAAAATATTAATAACAAAAGAAATTTATCCAACAGAACTTTTAAAGCTCCACAAAGAGGGAGTCGAATTGAAAGGGATTATAATGGAATATGGAGGGACAACCTCTCATTTAGCTATATTAGCAAAAGCTTTGAAGATTCCTACACTAATGGGAGTAAATGATGTCTTTAATCATAAATGGAAAGAAAAAATTATACTGGATACAACTGAAGAAAGTACATGTGTAATAGCAGACCCGACAGATGAAGAGATAAAAGAGTATGAAAAGAAACGAAAAAAATTCTTAAGGAAACTCAATTTGATAAAACAGGGAGCTCATCTTCCAAGTGTAACTCAAGATGGAGTAAACATAAATCTGTATTTGAATTTGGGAGATAGTGAACATGATAAAATCAATGAAATTGATAGAGAATTAGTAAAAGGAGTCGGACTTCTTAGAACAGAATTAATATATATGAAGAGTCAAACCTTTCCAACTGAAGAACAGCAGTTAGAAAAATATAGACAAATCTTGAATAGTCTTTCAAAGGAGCAACCCATTATAATAAGAACATTAGATATTGGAGCAGATAAACAGCTTTCATACTTTAAAATGCCAAATGAAGCAAATCCATTTTTAGGATTGAGAGGAATAAGATTTTCCTTAAAATATCAAGATATCTTTGAAACGCAGTTAAGAGCTATACTTAGAATTTCAAATGAGAGAAACATAAAAATAATGTATCCTATGATAACTACTTTATTAGAAGTAAGAGAAGCAAATAAAGTATTAGAAAAAGTAAAAGGAGATTTAAGAAAAGAAAATATTCCTTTTGATGAAAATATAGAAGTAGGGATAATGGTAGAGGTACCATCAGTAATAATGATGGCAGAGGCTTTTGCTAGAGAGATAGATTTTTTTAGCGTTGGAAGCAATGATTTAACTCAATATATACTAGCTACAGATAGATTATCTGAAACAGTTGGAGAATTATATAGTTCATTTAATCCAGCAGTGTTAAGAGCTATATATCATGTGAAAAAAGCAGCAGATAAATATAATAAAAAAATCTCTGTATGTGGAGAAATGGCAGGGGATTTAAAAGGGATAGTTGCATTATTGAGCTTAGGGATAAAGGATTTAAGTATGGTAGAATCATCAATTCTATCTGCTAAATCTTTAGTAAGAGGTTTAGAGTATAAAACTTTAGAAAATATAAGAGAGAATATCTTAAGTTGTGAAACAGAAGAGCAAGTAAAAAATATTTTAAAAGAGTATATAAATTATTAAATTAGGAGATTTTAAAAAATGAAAAGTAGAATAGTAGAGATAAAAAATAAAGCGGGGCTTCATGCTAGACCATCATCACTGTTTGTTCAACTTGTTACAGGATTTGATTCAGATATAACTGTAAAATGTGATGATGAAGAGATAAATGGTAAGAGTATAATGGGTCTTATGCTATTAGCAGCTGAACAAGGAAGAAAATTGGAGCTTATAGCTGATGGTCCTGATGAAGATGAGATGTTAGATGCATTAGTAGATTTAATAGAAGTAAAAAAATTTAATGAGGAATAGTTATGGAGATAATAAGAGCAAAGCATATGGGATTTTGTTTTGGAGTTGCTGGAGCTATTAGTATGTGTCATAAAGTTTCTAGCGATGAGAAAAATAGAGATAAAAGAATATATATACTGGGAATGTTAGTCCACAATGAGCATGTAGTAAACCAACTTTCAAAACAAGGATTTAAAATTGTAGAGGAGATGGATATTTTACAAGGAAAAGATGAGTTACAAAAGGGAGATATTGTAATAATTAGAGCTCATGGTACCTCAGAAAGAATTTTTAATATTCTAAAAGAAAAAGAGGTAGAGATATATGATGCTACTTGTGTATTTGTAACTCAAATAAGAAAAACTCTTGTAGAAATGGAAAAAAAAGGGTATGATATATTATTTATAGGAGATAAAAACCATCCTGAAGTAAAGGGGATAATCTCTTTTGGAAAAAGGGTAACTGTTTGTAATGACTTAGAAGAGCTACAAAGTATAGAGATAGATCCTAAAAAAGAGTACTGTCTATTGACGCAAACAACTTTAAATAAAAAAAAGTTGGAAAAAATAAAAAGTTATTTGGAAAATAGCTATCAAAATGTTAAAATATTAGATAAGGTATGTGGTGCTACTCAAGTGAGACAAGAAGCTGTAGAAGAATTAGCTCAACAAGTAGATATGCTCATAGTTGTAGGAGGAAAAACTAGTTCAAATACTAAGAAGTTATATGATATTTCAATTAGTTATAATCCTAATACATATTTAATTCAAGATGAGAATGACTTAAAAAAAGAGTGGTTTGAAGGAAAGAATAAAATAGGTATAACAGCAGGAGCCTCAACACCAGAAGAAATAGTAATTAAAATAGAAAATCAAATAAGGGGGATTCATTAATGTATAACAACGAAAATTATGATGAATTTGAAGCTCTGCTAAATGAGTACTTACCAGCAGAGGAAAAAACAAGGGTAAGAGCAACAGGAATAATAGCACAAAGAGATAGAAACTTTGCTTATCTTGATGTACAAGGACAACCAACAAGTGTTAGAGTTAGAAACGAAGAGCTTTTAGCTTATAACATAGGTGATGAAGTAGAGATACTTTTAGTTGGAGAAACTGAAGATGGAGAATTCATAATCGGTTCAAGAAGAAGAATTGATATGGAAGATAATCTAAAAAAATTAGAAGAAGCTTTTGAAAAAAAAGAGATAATTACAGGAAAAATTGTAAAGAGAATAAAAGGTGGATATATGGTAGAAGCTATGTTCCATCAAGGATTCTTACCTAACTCTCTATCAGAAATTAATATGAAAGATGGAGATAACTTCATAGGTAAAGAAGTTCAACTTATGATAAAAGATATCCAAACAGAAAAAGATAAGAAAACTAAAAAAATAACTTTCTCAAGAAAAGATATCACTCTACAAAAAGAGGAACAAGAGTTTTCTCAATTAAAAGTAGGAGATGTAGTTGAAGCTGAAGTAACTGATGTTTTAGACTTTGGATTATCAGTAAAAATAGGACACTTAAGAGGATTTGTACATATCTCTGAAATCTCTTGGAAAAAATTAGAAAAATTAACTGATGAGTATAAAAAGGGAGATATAATAAAAGGAGAGATAATCTCTTTAGAAGCTGAAAAGAAAAATATAAAACTTTCTATAAAAGCTTTAACAAGAAATCCTTGGGATGTTGTAGCTGAAACTGTAGGAGTAGGTTCAGTTGTAGAAGGAAAAGTTACTAAATTACTTCCTTATGGAGTATTTGTAGAAATAGCTGATGGAGTAGAGGGACTTATCCATATGTCTGACTTCACTTGGAATAAGAAAAGAGTTAATCTTGGAGAGTTTGTACAAGTGGGAGATACTGTAAAAGTTAGAGTTCTTGAGTTTGTACCAGCTGAAAGAAAATTAAAATTAGGAATAAAACAACTTTGTGAAAATCCTTGGGATACTGCTGAGGAGAGATTTGCTGTTGGAAAAGAGTTATCAGCAAAAGTTTTAGAAGTAAAACCATTTGGACTATTTGCAGAAGTTGAGCCTGGAGTAGATGTATTCATCCACCAATCTGATTATAATTGGCAAGGAGAACCTAATAAAAAATTCTCTGTAGGAGATACTGTAAACTTTAAAGTTATAGAGTTAAATATGGAAGATAATAAAATAAAAGGAAGTATAAAAGCTTTAACTAAGAGTCCATGGGAAGTAGCTTTAGAAACTTATAAAGTAGGACAAACAGTAGAGAAAGAGATTAAAAATATTATGGATTTTGGATTATTCTTAAATCTAAGTAAAGGTGTAGATGGATTTGTACCTGCTCAAATGGCATCTAAAGACTTTGTTAAAAATTTAAAAGATAAATTTAAAGTTGGAGATGTTGTAAAAGCTCAAATTGTTGAAATAGATAAAGAGAAACAAAGAATAAAATTATCTATTAAGAAAATAGAATTAGAAGAAGAGAGAAGAGAAAATCAAGAGCTATTATCTAAATATGGAACTTCTTCTACTGAAGAGTAATTAATAAATTTTAATTGACAAATAAGGAGTTGTTAACTTATGATTCTACTCATTAGATTACAACTCCTTTTTATTTTATATAAATTTATTTTAACGGAAGAGTAAGAGTAACAATAGTTCCTTTATTTAATTCACTTCTTATATCTAAGTCGATATTTAAAGTTTCTACTATTTTTTTTACTATTGAAAGACCAAGTCCATGACTTTTCATTTCTCTACTTCTTGCCTTATCTACTCTAAAAAATCTATCAAAAATATGTTTTAAATTTTCTTGACTAATACCTTCCCCATTATCAATAATATCTACTATTATATTTTTATTTTCTCTTATATTTATATAAATCTCTTTATCTCTCCCATATTTAATAGCATTTTCAATAAGATTTAAAAAAAGTTGTCTTATAAGATGATAATCAGAATTAATGAAACTTTTTTTAGAAGAAAAATTTATTTTTTGATTTGGATAAATAATTTTTAAATCATTTATAATTTCTGTTATAGCTTCTGAAATATTAAAATTCTTGTTTTCTTTCTCATCATAGTCATCTTTTGCTAGAAATAAAAGTTTTGAAATAAGAGAAGACATATTTTTGGTTTCTTCTTCTATTGAATTAAGAGCTTCTATTACAATATCTTTATTTTCAATTCCCCATCTTTTTATAAGATTAATATAACCACTTATAATAAAAATAGGTGTTTTCATTTCGTGGGAAGCACTATTTACAAAATTAATTTGTGCTTCTGTTTGTGATTGTAATCTTTTAAGCATATTATTATATGAATTTATTATTGAATTAAATTCAACAAAGTTATTTTTACTTTCTAATTTATAATTCATATTTTCAAGATTCACTTTATTTGTAATATCTCTTAAATTTTCTAAAGGTGGTATAATTTTATTATAAAATCTTTTTGCTATAACTATACTTGTAATAATAGTTATAAATATTAAAACAAAAGAAGCTTCAAGTATACTAAGAATTATTTTTCTATCTTCTTTCATATCTTTTATAATTAAAATCTCAATTGTATTTTTCCCATCTATTTCTATTTTTTTATTTAAAAATTCATATTTATAGAAGCCTAAACTCTGGATTTCTTCATATATATTTGTTTCATTTAAAAGATTAATAAATTCTTCTTTTAAATCATATGAATAGTATTTACCCGTATTTTTAAAAATAACTGTTATTCCTTGAATTTTAGGACACTCTTCTAAAGCTTCTAAAAATATTTCTTCAAAATTTTCTCCTTTTTTAAGTTTTTCTTCTATTCCATTCATTTCATAATTTATAAATCCGTTGATTACCTCTATATCTAAATAGGCTGCATTTTTTATATAAGAAGAAAAGAAAAGCATTGTTATCATATAAGATATTGAAAATAAAATTATTAAATTTCTATAACTCTTCATCAGCTCATAGGATAATTTTTTCATAGGGACTCTCCTTCATTTTTAATAATTTTTTTTAATATATAGCCAAAGCCTCTAACTGTATGAATATATTTTTCATTTTTATTTTCTATTTTTTTTCTAAGAAGATTAATATATACATCTACAATTTTATCTTTTCCCTCAAAATCATACCCCCAAATTTCTTCAATTATTTTTTCACGTGATATAACAATTTCTTTATTTAGTAAAAAAAGATACATAATATTATATTCTTTTTTAGTGAGGAATATTTTTTCTTCTCCTTTAAATAGTATTTTTGAATCTATCTCTAATTTTAAATTCTCATATGTGATAGTATTATGTGTTTTAAATTCTTTTTTATTTCTAAGAGCAACCCTCATTCTAGCAAAAAGTTCCTCTATTTCAAAAGGTTTTGTAATATAATCATCAGCTCCCATATCAAGTAGTTCTATCTTATTTAGTGTCTGATCTTTAGCAGTTAAAATTATAATAGGAATTTCTGAAGTTTTTCTTATAATTTTACAAACTTCTTCTCCACTTAAAATTGGCATCATTAAATCAAGAAGAATAATATCAGGAGTTTCATTTTTAAATTTATTAATACCAATTTCTCCATTTTCTCCAATAATAACTTTATATCCTTCATGCTCTAATTCTAATTGAAGAAATCTTCTTATATTCTTGTCATCTTCTATTATTAGTACTTTTTTCAATTTTCTCACCTTTATAAGTTATTTCATCTTTTAATTAATAATAACATAAAAAGATTAAAAAAAAGTAAAAAATTATCTATTTTTTTACCTTTTTTTTACCTTGTTCTTTTAATATATAACTATATTAAAAATATAAAGGAGAGATGAAGATGAATCGTATATCAGTAATTGCACCTGTTTATAATGAAAAAGAAAATATATCTTTATTTATAAACCAAGTGGAAACTTCATTGAAAAAAAAGTTTGATTCTTATGAAATAATCTTAATTGATGATGGAAGTAATGATGGAAGCCGTGAATTACTTGACAAGGAAGCAGAGAAAAATGGGCATGTAAAAGTCTATCATTTTACCCAAAATAATGGTCAAACTGCTGCTATTGCAGCTGGGTTTAAAGTTTGTTCTGGAGATCTAATAGTAACTATGGATTCAGACTTACAAACTAATCCAGAAGATATATATACACTTTTACCATATATTGAAGAATACGATATGGTAAATGGAAAACGTGAAACAAGAGAAGATGGATTTAAAAAGAAACTTTCCTCTTTTATAGGAAATAGCGTAAGAAATTTCATAACAAATGATGATATAAAAGATACGGGATGTCCTTTAAAACTTTTTAAAAAAGAAGTAGTAAAAAGTTTTTATCTATATGAAGGAATGCATAGATTTTTACCCACTCTTGCTAAAATGAATGGATTTAAAGTTATTGAAGTTCCAGTTAGGCATTATGATAGAGAGTTTGGAAAATCTAAATATGGAATTTCTAATAGACTTTTTAAAGGGCTTAAAGATGCTTTTGCTGTAAGATGGATGAAACAAAGAAAATTACATTATCAATTTGACATTGGAGAAGAAGAAATATGATAAAAAGTTTTGATTGGAATATATTTGTAATAATAGGATTTTTAGGACAAATTATGTTTTCTATGAGATTTATTTTACAATGGATTGCTAGTGAAAAAGCAGGACAAAGTATTATACCCTTTTCATTCTGGATATTTAGCTTGGGGGGAAGTCTTCTTCTCTTTTTATATGCAGTATATAAAAAAGATCCAGTATTTATTTTAGGACAAGCTCCAAATCTTTTTATATATTCAAGAAATATCTGGCTAATTAAAAAGAATAAAAAGAAAAGGGAGTGAAATAATTAGTATGGATAAACAAGAAAGAAAATACTTAATAATTTTAGCTTTTATTTCTATGGTTGCTTTCTTTTCAAATTTATGGGTAAGACCAGCTGATTTAATGGAAGCAAGAAACTTTATAACGGCAAGGGAGATGATACAAAATGATAATTATATTATTCCTACTCTCAATGATTTTTTAAGATTTGAAAAACCACCTCTTCCAACATGGGTTACGGCTCTTGTAATGAATATTACTGAAAATGTTAAAGATGAGTATATTTTACGTATCCCAGTTGCACTTTGTGGAATACTATTCATCTATCTTTTATATTATTTTGTAAAAATTACAACAGAAAATAAGTTACAAAGTTTTATAACAGCTTTTATTGGAAGTACAACTTTTATGATTATAAAAATAGGGAATGAAAATACTTGGGATTTATATACCTATGTTTTTGCTTTTGGAGCAATATTATTTTTTATAAGAGGTTTAAAAAAAGAAAAATTAATAGATTTTTTTATAACTGGAATTTTTCTATCTGCTTCTATAATGAGTAAAGGTCCTATTGGTATATATGGACTAATACTTCCATTTCTAATTGCTCACATCTATATTTATGGATTTTCAAGTTATAAGAAAAATATAGTAAAAATATTCGTTACTCTTATTATAACTATAATATTTTCTAGTATATGGCCACTTATAATATATTTAAAATATCCAAATTATTTTTTAAGTATTCTAAATAAAGAAAAAAATACTTGGAGTAATAGTCATGTAAAAAGTTTTGTTTATTATATGGACTATTTTATTTATATGGGTATTTGGATGTTTTTCTCTGTATTAACACTCTATTTTAATTGGATTAAAAGAAGAAGTGAAAACAAGAATTTTTCAAAGTTTATTTTTCTTTGGAATATATTAATTATTCTTGCTCTCTCTATAATAAAAATGAAGAAAAAAAGATATGGGATTCCAATATATATGATTTCTATAATAGGTGTAGGAACAATTTGTTACTATTATTATAATAAGTGTTGGGATAAATTAAAGAAATCTGATAAAATTCTTCTCTATTTTCAATTAGGATTTATCTCCTTTATTTCTATTACTATTCCAATTATTATATTTTTTAAAGGTTATCTTTTAAATCAAGTAGGATTAACATACTTCATCATTACTATAATTAGTTTTATTCCATTTATTATCTATGGAATTAGATATATTTTATATAAAAAAGATATAAACACAAAATTTATAGTAATTGGAAGTGGAATTTTGATGCTTATTGTAAATCTTACTTCAAATTGGTTTTTTGATACAAATTTTATTAATAAAAATAAAAAAGAAAATATAGAAAATTATACAAAAATAAAAGTTATGAGAGCAAATCCACCAAGTCTTAATATATATTCAAATAACTTTGAAATTGAAGATGTATGGAGAGTAGGAAAAAGTATTAAACCTTTTAATATCAATAATGATCTACCAGATAAATTTATTTTCTTAGGAGAGGTTTCAGAAAAGATGAAATCAAAATTTTATATTCAAAAGCAAGAAATTTATGTAAAAGAAAATGGAGATTTAGCAAAATTTTATTACTTGAAAAAATGGAGGGATAAAATGAATATTGTAGTTACTGGAGGAGTTGGTTTTATTGGCTCTCATCTATGTGAAACTCTTTTAAAAGAGGGGCATAAAGTTATCTGTATAGATAATTTTGATGAATTTTATCAATTAAATATAAAAATAAGAAATCTTTTTGAAAGCACAGGAAATAAAAAACAATTTAAAATTTTTGAAAAAGAAATATTATCTAAAAATCTATCTAAAAATGAAATTATTAATTCAATAAAAGAATTTATAAAAAATGATAACTATAAGCTTTATTTTATGGATATAAGAGATAAAGAAATCGAGAAAATTTTTAGAGAAGAAAAACCAGATATTGTAATAAATTTAGCTGGACTTGCAGGAGTTAGACCCTCTCTCTTAAATCCATTAGAGTATGAATCTGTAAATGTACAGGGATTTATAAATCTTTTAGAAAATTGTAAAAGATGTGGAATAAATAAATTTATTCAAGCTTCTTCCTCTTCTGTATATGGAAATAATAAAATTGTTCCTTTTAAAGAGAATGACGTAGTTGACTTTGCTATCTCTCCATATGCTGCTACAAAAAAGAGTTGTGAAGTAATGGGGCATGTTTTTCACTCTCTTTATAATATAGATATGATACATCTTAGATTTTTTACTGTGTATGGTGAAAGGCAAAGACCTGATTTAGCTATTTCTAAATTTGTAAAAAATATAATAGAAGGAAAAGAAATTACTATGTATGGAGAGGGAGATACCTATAGAGATTATACATATGTTGCTGATATTATACAGGGAATAAAAAAATCTATAAACTATATTAATTCTAATACTAATGTTTATGAGATTTTAAATTTAGGTAATGGTAATACAATAGCTTTAAAAAAGATGATTTCAGTTTTGGAAAAAAAACTTGAATTAGAAGCAAAAATTAAAAAACTTCCTAAGCAATTAGGTGATGTAGATAGAACCTTTGCAGATATAACAAAAGCAAAAAATATGATTGGATACTCTCCAGAAACAACTTTTGAAAAAGGTATAGAAAGATTTATAAAATGGTACAATGAAAAGGAGTAAAAAATGAAAATAGGTGTTATAGGAACTGGATATGTAGGACTTGTTCAAGGTGTTATCATGGCGGATTTTGGTTCTAATGTAATCTGTATGGATATAAATGAGGACAGAATAAAAAAATTACAAGTTGGAGAAAGTCCAATATTTGAACCAGGATTAAAGGAGCTTTTATTAAAAAATATAAAAGAGAAAAGAATAAGTTTCACAACTGATATAAAAAAAGTGGTTGAAGAATCAGAAGTATTATTTATAGCTGTGGGAACTCCAGCTAATGAAGATGGCTCAGCTGATCTTCATTATATTTTAGAAGTCGCTGAAAATATTGGTACATATATAAATGGTTATAAAGTAATTGTAGATAAATCTACTGTTCCAGTAGGAACAGGAAAACTTGTTAGAGAAACCATTGAGAAAAAACTTAATCAAAGAAAACAAAAAATAAGTTTTGATATTGTTTCTAATCCTGAATTTTTAAGAGAAGGTAAGACTATTACAGATTGTCAACGTCCAGATAGAGTAGTAATAGGATATGAAAGTGAAAAAGCAAAAGAGATAATGAAAAAAGTTTATGATGTATTATTTATAAATGAGACACCTTTTATTTTTACTAATATAGAAACTGCTGAAATGATAAAATACTCTTCTAATGCTATGTTAGCTGTAAAAATCTCTTTTATAAATGAGATTGCTCTTTTAGCTGAAAAAGTAGGAGCAAATACTCAAGAAATTGCAAGAGCAATGGGAATGGATGGAAGAATTTCTCCAAAATTTTTACATTGTGGACCAGGATATGGTGGTTCATGTTTTCCTAAAGATACGAGAGCAATAGTAGATGTAGGGAAAAAATATGGTGAGGAGATGTTAGTAATAAAAGCTGCTATTGAAGCTAATCAAAAACAGAAAAAAAGAGTTATAGAAAAAATAATTTCAAAAATGAATGGAGTATCTGGAAAAATTATAGGAATCTTAGGACTCTCTTTCAAACCAGATACTGATGATATGAGAGAAGCTCCAAGTATAGATATTATAAGAGGACTTGTAAAATCTGGAGCTAAAATTCATGCATATTGTCCTGAAGGAATAAAAGAAGCTAGATGGAGACTCGCAGATATAGAAAAAAATATAATATATTGTGCTGATGAATATTCTATAGCTAATGATGCAGATGGAATTGTATTAATTACTGAATGGAATCAATTTAGAGGAATGAATCTTAAAAATGTAAGAGAAAGAATGAAGGACAATTTTTATTTTGATTTAAGAAATGTCTATGTTAAAGATAGCAATGTAAGAAAAATTTTTAAATATTATCCAATCGGTCAAGAATAAAGAGGAAAATACTATGTATAAAAAGTCAAAATTTGATAAAAATTATATTATCTTTACTTTTATTTATATCTTAATATTTGTTCCTATTATTATTTTACGTTTTCCTGATATTAGGAATGAAATAAAATATTTTCTTATAACTGATACTATTATAGAAAGTAAAAATTTTTTTATATTGAAATACTTAAATGAATTATATCCAGATAAGCCACCTTTGTATTTTTTTATTCTTTATATTATTAAAAAATATTTTGGTAAATATTTTATTCAGGGAGCTATAGTATTTGGAACACTTATTCCTTCATTTCTTATTACAACATTTTTTTATAAATTTATGAAGAGTTTTAAAAATAGAAGAGTAGCATTTATAAATACATTGTTTTTATTATCACTTCCTTTTTACATAGGGCTTTCAATTTTTATGAGAATGGATATGTTAATGACAACTTTTATATTTTTTTCTCTCTATTTTTTCTTTCAAATTTACTATAAAAAATTAAATGAAAAAAATATTTTTAAAATTTATATTTTTATTTTCCTTGCACTATTTACAAAAGGAATAGCAGGTTTTGCAATTCCAATTGCTATAATTTTAACTTTTCTTATTTTTGAAAGAAATTTAAAATTTCTTAAAAATATAAAATTTATTCAAGGAATTATTTTTATTATTTTCTTAATTGGAATATGGGGAATTTTAATTTTTCTACAGCCTCAAGGAAAAGAATACTTAAAACTTCTATTAGGGCAAGAAACGGTTGGTAGAATAGTAAATTCAAAAACTCATGTAAGAAGTTTTTTCTATTATATTGAAAATATCCCTCTTATAATGTATCCGTATGGAGTAGCAATTTTAATATCATTAATTTTTTATCTAAAAAATATAAGAGGTTATAAGAAATGGCTTCCAATAGAAAAAATAGGATTTCTTTGGAGTATTATTCCTCTTTTACTTTTTTCATGTGCAAGTGGAAAATTAGCTATCTATCTTTTACCTATTTTCCTAGGAAATATAATTATTTTAATAAATTTTTTTATGAGAACAAAAAATATAAAATTTGGAAAAGTAATATTAAAAATTACAGAAATATTTTCATTATTAGCTATTCCTTTTAATTATCTTTTCAATAAAAGGAAAAATTTTTATAAAAGAGTTATTTTAATACCTTTTTCAATTTTTGTAATATTTATTTTTTTAATTCCAGAAGTTGAAATATATAATAAAGAATTTTCTTTAAAATATGTAGTTAAAAATATCTCAAAATATAGTGATAAAACAATTATCGCATATAAATTTTCAGATATGATTAACTTAAAGAATGAGATTAAAAAAGAAATATTATTAATTGAAAATAAAGAAGAAATAGAACAAGAAAAAAATATAAAATTAATTGTTGTACGTAATAAATACATCAAAGATTTAAATCTTAAGAAATTTAAAGTAATTTATAAAAATAAAAGTTATTTTTTACTATATAAATATTGAAATATTTAATCATAAAATTAGAATAAATGAAAGGAGAATGTATATAAATATTTTATATACAACAATATATGAAAAAATTAATAATATTACTATTAATATTTTATACCATAATCTGTGAAACAATAAGTAAAAAAATAAAAATATTATATAATAAAATTTCAAAGTAATTTTTCTAAAAATATATGTTAAGTTTTTTTGGAAACAAAATAAAAAAACATTTATTTGTAACAAAAATGACACATAAAAAGTGTATACTTAAAACATAATAAATCTTTCCCCAAGATATTTTAATATAGATTAATAAAAATAGCAGAGTTTTTAAAGTTCTCTGCTGTTTTTATTTTTTGCAATTTTTTAAAGAGAGATAATATTTTGATACTCTTCAGGAGTATCTATATCTAAAAATTCTATCTTATTAGGGAAATCTACAAAGGAGATGAGGGACGAGTTTTTGATAACCTCTCTACCACCAGTATCACCTTCTAGATTTAAAAGTTCCTTTCTTTTATCTTTTGGAAAAAATACTGGGGAAAATCTTTCTCCCTCTGCTCTAGGAATAGTGATATAATTATATTTTAAAAATTCAAAATAGATTTTTAAGATACTATTTTTAGTTAGAAGTGGTTGATCTCCAGTGAAAAAAACTATTCCCTCTCCACTAGAGTTACTAACTCCTAATTTTACACTTTCACTTTGTCCAAGATGGGCATTTTTATTTTCAAGATAGATATAATTAAATTTTTTAGCTAAAGATTCTACCCAATCTTCCCTACCACATACGTATATATTGTAGAAAGGGAGAAAAGAGAGTTTTTCTAAGGTGTAACCTAATAAGTTTGTATCTCTATATGGCAGTTGTAACTTATTTTTTCCCATTCTTTTAGAATAACCAGAAGCCATTACTATAGCATCCGTGGGGATATATTTAAAGATATAATTGTTGTGTATAGAACCTAATACAAAATTATAAGAAGAATTATCTTTTTTTAATTGATTGCAAACTTCTAAAGTCAATGAAAATTTTTCAAGATAATTTTCTTCATCAATACCATTCAAGAAAATATATTTTTTACTAGAAGGAGAATTTTTAAAAAAATCACCTAATTTGATATAATCTATTAAAAAATTTTCATCAACAGTTTTATTTATATAACAATTAAATTTTTCTTTAAAAAGTTCAAACCTATGAATATTATTTTCTTCTAATTTTAAATCTAAAATATCTAAATTAATTATCCCAATAACTTTTGTAGAAAAACTTGGAATACAAGGCTCTGTATTATTCCAAGCTTTTATTTTTTTTTCTTTAGCCCCATCTCCTTCTATTAATATATAATCAAAATCTTTTTTTAAATCAAAAATCTTATCATAGGAAAGAGAGTGTAACTTATTATTTTCTATTTTCTCTCCATAAATAAATATATTTTTAGCTAATCCTTTAGTTTTATGGTTGGGTAATATTAATTCTTCATATTCATCTATTTTAGGAGTAAATATTTTAGTAGTAGTTGTAACTAATACTCTTCCTAAAGTAGAAAGCTCTCTAGCAAGTGAAAACATAAGAGAAGTCTTTCCACCAGCTCCTGTAATAGTAATAATATCCCCTTTTTTTATATCAAATACTTTTGTTAGCATCTATTCACCTCATCTTTTTTTATATTTTATGATAGAATAGGTAGTTAATGCAAGATAAATAATAAAAAAACTCAAGAACGAAAATTATTCTTGAGTTTTATATTAAGAAGATAATTTATTACCAAGTAGGAATATATCCACCTTTAAATTTTTCTAATACATATTTTTTCATCTTATCGCTTTGGTAAGTTTTTACAAAGGCTTTGATATCCTCTCTATTTTCATCACCTTTTCTTACAGCGAAAATATTAACATATGGAGATTTATTTACGTCCTCAACTAAAATAGCATCTTCAGTAGGAATGTATCCAGCTTCTACAGCATATCCACCATTGATAACACAAGCAGCTACATCTTTTATAACTCTAGGAAGTTGTGGAGCTTCTATTAATTTAAACTTTAATTTTTTAGGATTTTCAACAATATCAAATTCTGTTGCTAGTAGATTACTAGGGTCTTCTAATTTTATAATTCCAGCATTATGTAACATAATAAGTGCTCTTCCAGCATTAGTAGGGTCATTAGGAATAGCAATAATAGATTTTGCTGGGATTTCATCTACAGATTTATATTTTTCTGAATATAGTCCAAGAGCTACTACATAAGTTTCACCTGCAGAAACTAAATCCAATCCCTTATCTTTACAAAATTGATTTAGATATTGAATATGTTGGAATGAGTTTATATCAATAGCTCCATCGGCTAATGCTAAGTTTGGAGTTACGTAGTCATTCATCTCTATCAATTCTAACTCTATCCCTTGAGCAGCTAAATCATCTTTTATTATATTAAACATTTCTACTCCTGGGTAAGAGCTAGTTCCTAATTTTAAAGTTTTTCCAAATGTAAGTCCAGATATAACTAATAGAAGTAGTATTATCAATTTTTTCATAAATTTCCTCCAGATGTTTTAAATATTTTAGAATGTAGCAACTACTCCACCATTGTAGTTAGCTAAAATATATTGTTTTACTTTTTCACTTTGTAAAGCTTTTATAAGTTTAACGATATCCTCTTTATTTTCATCTCCCTCTCTTACTGCTAAGATATTAGCATATGGAGATTCTTCTCCTTCTAGAGTTAGAGCATCTTTTACTGGAGAGAATCCAGCTTCTAAAGCATAGTTACCATTGATTACAGCAGCAGCTACGTCAGGTAAAACTCTAGGAAGTTGTGGAGCTTCAATAGGTTTAAATTTTAATTTTTTAGGATTTTCAACAATATCAAACTCTGTTGCATATAGATTGTTAGGATCAGCTAATTTGATAAGCCCTTTGTTATGTAGCAATATAAGTGCTCTTCCTCCATTAGATGGATCATTAGGAATAGCTATTGTAGCTTTTTCTGGTATATCTTTAAGTTTTGTATATTTTTTAGAGAATACTCCTAATGGTTCTACGTGGATTTTTGCAGCTGAAACAAGTTTTAAATTTCTTTCACTTGCAAATTTTTCTAAATATGGATAGTGTTGGAAGTAGTTAGCATCTATCTCTCCATCAGCTAATGAAAGGTTTGGTGTTACATAGTCAGTAAATTCTATAACTTTTAAATCTACTCCTTGAGCTTTTAAATCATCTTTTACTAAGTTTAAAAGTTCAGCATGTGGAACAGGTGTTGCTCCAACTTTTAATTCTCCAGCTAGAGAGTTTACTCCTAATGTTAAAAGTCCTGCTAATAAAAGTGTTCTTAGTGATAGTTTCATATTATCCTCTCCCTTATGTTATTATATGTTATCTATTTTTTTTGGCTCTGTAAACTAAATAATTTCCTAGTGATTGTAAAATTTGAACCACTATTATAATAACTATTACAGCATAAACCATAATATCTGTTTTAAATCTTTGATATCCAAATCTGATAGCTAAGTCTCCTAGTCCACCAGCTCCTATTGTACCAGCCATAGCAGAGAAACCTATAAGGCTAATCACTGTAACTGTTATTCCATGAATTATATGGGGCATAGTTTCAGGGATCATAACTTTAAATATTATTGTCCAGTTATTTGCTCCCATACTAGAACTAGCTTCAATAAGTCCTTTATCTACTTCGTTTAAAGCTCCTTCTATCATTCTAGCTACAAATGGAGCTGCTGAGATAGAAAGAGGAACTATTGCTGCTGTACTTCCTATTGTTGTCCCTACTATTATTCTTGAAAGCGGGAAAAGAAGTATCATAAGTATGATAAAAGGAAATGACCTTAAAGTATTGATTATAAAGTCTAATACTTTATTTAATTTTGGCCTTTCTAAAATATTTCCTTCTTTAGTAACAGTAAGAAGTATTCCTATTGGGAAACCAATTAATAATGAAAAAAGTGTTGAGAAAAAAACCATGTATAATGTTTCTAATGTAGATGTCCATATCATACTAAATACCATTGTATATCACCTCTGTAAGTACTCCTGCTTCATTTTTAAACCAAGATATAGCTTCTTTTTGTTGCTCCATATTTCCAGATAGCTCTATAAATAGATGTCCTACTTTCATAGTAGAAAGATTATCAATAGAACCACCAATTATACTAAAATCTATATTGAAAGTTCTTACAGCTTGAGAGATAATAGGGTCTTCAGCTATTGTACCTAAGAAATCAAGTCTAACTATTGATTTACCTTTTGTTTTCATTATCTCTATTCCTTTTTCTTCCACTCCTGGTAGATAAGAGATTAACTCTTTAGTTACTTCAGATTGTGGATTAGAAAATATATGGTGTACACTTCCAGATTCTACAATTTTTCCATCAGCCATAACTGCTACTCTATTGCAAATATCTCTAATTACTTCCATTTGGTGAGTTATCATTACTACTGTAAGTCCAAATTGTTTTTGTATATTTTTTATTAATTCTAGTATCGATTTTGTAGTTTTAGGATCAAGAGCTGAAGTAGCTTCATCTGAAAGTAATATATCTGGATTATTTGCTAATGCTCTAGCAATAGCTACTCTTTGCTTTTGTCCTCCAGATAGTTGTGATGGATAGTAGTTTTCTTTATCTGATAATTCTACTACTTCTAATAATTCTTTAACTCTTTTATCTATATCAGCTTTATTCCAACCAGCTATCTCTAAAGAAAAAGCGATATTTTCTCCCACTGTTCTTGAAGAGAGTAAGTTAAAGTGTTGGAAAATCATTCCTATTTTTTTTCTTCTTTCTAATAAATCTTTTTTAGAAAGAGAGGTAATATCCACTCCATCTATTATAATTTTTCCACTTGTTGGTTCTTCTAATCTATTTAGAAGTCTTATTAATGAAGATTTTCCAGCACCACTTAGTCCTATTACTCCAAAGATATCTCCTGTTTTTATCTCTAAAGATACATCTTTTACAGCATGATAACCATTAGAATATATCTTATTTATCTTTTGTATCTCTATCATTTTTTCCTCCTGTAAATATTTTATAGTAAAAAAAATCTCTATTACCATCAAGTAATAGAGATTTAATAGAGCTTTTTTAGTTCTATCCATCTTTCTGGAATTAGCACCACACTTTTTAAGCAGGTTGCTGAAACGTCCTAGGGCCAGTCCCTCAGTTTCTCTTGATGGTTAATTTCTTTGTTAGAGCTATAATATAATTTTTTTATAAAAATGTCAATAGTTTTTTTACAAATTTATAAATTTTTTCTTCTCTTTTTTCTTAGGCAACTTGAAAGAGAATGGTAATTCTCTTCTAAGAATTATACAACTTACTATAAAGCACATAAAATCAGAAGCTGGAAGAGATAACCAAACTCCAGTTTCTTTCAAGAATAAAGGTAGTACAACTATAAAAAATATAAAAAATACAATGCTTCTCAATGAAGAGATTATATTAGATAGTTTTGTCATTCCCTTAGATTGTAAATATGATATATTGATGAAGTTTGCTCCTTGAAAGATAATAGCACTAGCAAATAAAATCAATCCGTGTGCTGCTAAATCAACAAGAGCTTTATCATTATTAAATAATTTTACTAGATGTTTTCCAAAGAATATTACAGTTAATAGTATAGATGAAGATATAAAGAAAGTAACTATATGCCCTAATCTATATGTTTTTTTAACTCTCTCATACTCTTTTATTCCGTAGTTATAGCTTATAACAGGTTGTATCCCTTGAGATAATCCAGTAAATAGACATCTAAATATATAACAAATATATGCAACAATACAGTAAGCTGATACTCCAATTTCTCCTAAAAATTTCATAAAGGAGATATTAAAAAGAGCATTGGTAAGTGCAGCTGTAAACTCGATTGTAAATGATGGAAATCCAATAGAGATAATATTTTTAAGAAAAGTTAATTTTAACTTTTGGAATTTATATTTTATTTTACAATCTATTCTATAAAAATATTTTACTAAAAATAAAAAAGAAAATAATTGTCCAATAGCTGTGGCAAAAGCACCACCAAAAACTCCCCATTTAAATACTATGATAAATAACCAATCTAGAAATACATTAGTAATAGCTCCAATAACCATAGATATAAAAGCGTATACAGGAGATTTATCATTTCTAACTACTGCATTTAAACTATTAGATAGCATCAAAAATATCATAGCAATAACACAAGTATATAGGTATGTTTTAACTTGTAAAGCTAACTGCTTACTTGAACCTAATAAAAAGATTAAACTATCTCCACTAATTAAAACTAATCCCAAAATAATAATATAGGAAATAATATTCAAAGTAACTATATGTGAAAAACAAGTATTTTTAAACTTAATATTTTTAGGATGTAAGGACATTAAAGTAGCTCCACCAGTTCCAATCAATAAACTTATGGCAATACCAAGATTGATAACAGGATAAGCAATATTTACAGCAGCAAGTCCGTCAGCTCCTACCCCTTGTCCAATAAAAATTCCATCTACAATAGCGTAGAGAGCATTAACCATCATACCAGTAACAGCAGGTATTGAAAAATTAAAAAATAGTTTTGAAACAGAGTCTCTTTTTAAATCAATAGCCTTAGACATTATTCCTCCAAATAAAAAATCAAAATCTCATTACAATAGAGTAAGGTATAAACTTAAAATAGTCAAGGAGAAATTAAAATATAGTAAGATTTAATTTCTTAGATAAATCTTCTAAAAGAGCAACACCAGCAATAGGATTTCCTTTTTCATCTAGAGATGGACCATAGACACCAATAGCCATCTTACCAGGGACAACAGATAGTATTCCACCACCTACACCACTTTTAGATGGGATACCAACTCTTATAGCAAACTCTCCAGAACTATCATACATTCCACAAGTAACCATTAATGTTTTTATAATAGTGGCTACTCTTGGTGGGATAATTGTTTCTCCAGTAGAAATTTTTCCATTATTAACTAGAAACAGTGCTATTTTTGAAAGAGTTTCAGCAGTCACCTCAATAGAACATTGTTTGAAATAAACTGTAAGAGCATCTTCTACATTTCCATCAATTATGCCCTCACTTTTCAAAAAATACCCCATAGCTCTATTTCTATTTCCTGTTTCTGCTTCTCCACAATAGATTTTATAATTTACATCAAGAGTACTGTCTTCAGAGATTAATTTAAAAAAGTCCAAAAGACGTTCGAATTTCTCTCTAGCATCTTTTCCTTTTATCATAGAGGAAACAGCAATCGCTCCAGCATTAATCATAGGATTATAGGGCTTTCTTCCACGAGAAGTTTCAAGTTTTACTATTGAGTTAAATGGATCGCCAGTAGGTTCCATACCTACTTTAGAGAATACATATTCCTCGCTATTGTCTAGAATTGCTAGCATAAGAGTTACTATTTTAGATATACTTTGTATAGTGAATTTTGTATTCCAATCTCCAGCATGAAATTTATTTCCAGTGATATCAGTTATAAAAATTCCTAGAGCATCTTTTTGGGCTTTATCTAGTTCTGGAATATAGTTAGCAACATTCCCATATTGACTAATAGGTCTATTTTTTATAACTAATTCATCTAATACTTCATTTAATTTCATTTTTTCACCTCTTCATATTTATAAGATAATTATATCAAAAAAATAAAATTATTTAAACTTTTTAAAGAAAAACTACGTCAAAAAAACATAGTAATTAATTCATAAAATTCTTTCCCCAAGAAAAAAGAGGAGTTTGTATATTCGGTGCAAACTCCTCTTTTTATCAAAATTATTTTTTAGCAGGAACTATCTCTATCCAATATCCATCTGGGTCTCCTATAAAATAGATTCCCATAGCTGGATTTTCGTATATAATAACTCCCATCTCTTTATGTTTTTTGTAAGCTTCTTCATAATTTTCAGTAGTAAGGGCTAAGTGGAACTCTTCATCTCCTAGATCATATTTTTCCTCTCTATCTCTAAGCCAAGTAAGTTCAAGAGAAAAATGTCCCTCTCCATCCCCAAGATAAATTAATTTATAGCTCCCATCTTCAGCTTCCTTTCTTCTTACTTCTTTTAATCCTAAAGCTTCCTCATAAAATTTTAAGCTTTTTTCTAAATCTAATACATTAAAGTTGAAATGGTTAAATTTAAACATATTAATCCTCCTTAAAAAGTTGATAGATAAATTATATCAAAGCAGAATAAAAGTTGTCAAAAATAATATTAACAGCTATAATATAGAGAATAGTTGTATTTAGGAGGTAGAGATGAAGATTTTTTATATTTATCACAGTGGATTTGCAGTAGAAACAGAAAATTATAAGTTAGTGTTTGATTATTATATGGAACCTAAAAGAAATAGTGGAAATTTTAGAATAGATGATTTTATAAAAAATGATAAAAAATTATTAGTATTTTCATCTCATGGACATGGGGATCATTTTAATAGTGAGATATTAAAGTGGAAAGAAAAAAATTCAAAGGTAGAATATGTTTTAAGTGATGATATTAAAGCAGAAGTAAAAAAATATTTTGTAAAAGAGGGAGATACTCTAAGCATAGATGGATTAGAGATAAAAGTTTTTGGATCAAGTGATTTAGGGGTATCCTATTTTGTAAAATGTGATGGAAAGAGATTCTTTCACTCAGGAGATTTAAATTGGTGGGCTTGGCCAGATGATACACCAAAAGAAGAAGAGGATATGAGAGATCTTTATATGAGTAAAATGAAAAAAATAGTAGAGAATATAGAAAAAGTAGATTATCTATTTTATCCAGTTGACCCAAGATTAGAGGAAAATAGCTTCTTAGGTGTGGAAGATTTTATAAAAAGAGTTGAAGTAAAAAATATAATTCCAATGCATATGTGGGATAAGTATAAAATAGCTGAAGAGTTGGAAAAAAGAGTTAATATAAATGTTATAAGAATTGTAAAAAATTGTGAGAAAATATTTGAGATATAGGGGGAGAATTTTTATGTTAACAATAAGATTTGCAAAAAAAGAGGATGTAGAGAGAATAGCTGATATAGAATTAGAATGTTTTCCAGTAGCAGAAGCAGCTGATAGAGAGACATTAAAAATAAGATTTGAAGCTTTCAGTGAAAATTTCTTAGTAGCAGAAAAAGATGGAAAAGTAGTAGGATTTATAAATGGTTGTACAACTAATACTCCAGAACTTCCAGACGAGCTGTATCATAATACAAAACTACATAAACCTAATGGAGATTATCAGACAGTTTTTGGACTAGATGTAGTACCTGAATATAGAAAACAGGGAATAGCTGAAGAATTGTTGAAAAAATTAATAGGATTGAGTATAGAAAGGGGTAAGAAAGGAGTAGTTCTTACTTGTAAAGACCATTTAGTACATTACTATTCTAAATTTGGGTTTAAACATCTAGGAATATCAGCTTCTTCACATGGGGGAGCGAAGTGGAATGATATGTATTTAGAGCTAAAGAATAAATAAAATATTGATAAAATTCGTATTTTTTGATATAATATACTCTGAATAAAAATTAAGGATAGTAAGGGTAGAGAAGATTATGAGCTTAGAAAAGAGAGATGATATACTAGAAAAAATATACTTTATGTTAAAAATAGATGAGAGAGGAGCCTATGTTACTCCAGTAGATTCTAATGGAGAGATGTTGGAAAATATTGAGGTAGATGAAGAGGCAGAAGATACTACTAGTCAGATTTTAACATATATAAAGGGAATAAAAGAGGATAGTTTTTTTATAGATTGGGAAAATGAATATGAAGAAGCATATCTAAATGAACACCCAGATTTGATAGAATATCTGATAGATAATCCTAAACTTGTAAATGAAAAAATGGAGCCACTTAAGTGGGTAAAAAGAGAGAACACACTAGCTCTTATAATTAAAGAAAAGGAAAATAGTGCTACATCTTTAAATACAGAGCTTTTATTAAATGGTTCTATAAATGATTTTATAATTATAAATGAGGATTTAATTTTAGCTGATAATACTTTTTATATTATAGATATGGAGAGTAATGATTTCCATACCTTAAAAGAGTTAGTTGGAACTATTGATGAATCAGGATTAGAAAATTTTTTAACTCTTACTATAAAATATTTTAAAAATATTGAGATAGAATACAAGGATTATAAGGTTGTAAGAGGAGAAAAGTGCACTCCTAATCCACAATTAGTAATAGAGAAAATATCCTATGATAATAGTTTGTATCTTCAGGTTACTTTAATGGTATCAGGTATGCATTATGATTTTTTAAAGGGACATGAGATAGAAAAAGTAGCTATTGTTAATAATATGGAGAAAAAAATATCTATTTGTGAAGTGGATATAAGTAGGATATCTGAGGCAGTAGAGGATATTGTAAAGATTTTAGCAAAAAATCAGAAAAATTTAAAGGTAAGAGCAAGTTATTATTTAGATGAAAGTAATCTAATTATTATGCAGGAAAAATTAGCTAAAGAGTTTATTATGCAGGACTTACTACAGTTAGCTTCTAAGTATAGAGTTGTAGGAACTGATAAACTTAGAAAGTATAATATAAAAGCAGTAAAACCAAAGGTTATAGGAAAATTTAGCCATTCTATAGATTTCTTAGAAGGAGAGATAGAGTTAGAGATAGAGGGAGAAAAGTTTTCTATACTAGATGTTCTTTCATCATATAAAAAAGATTCTTATATAATGTTAAGTGATGGAACAAGTGCTCTAATCAATAAGAAATATATTGAGAAATTAGAGAGACTTTTCAAAGATAGTGATAAGAAAAAAGTAAAACTTTCTTTCTTTGATTTACCTCTTGTAGAGGAATTGATAGAGGATAAGATTTTCTCTGAAGAGATGAATAGAACAAGAGATTTCTTTAAGGGAATAAATAATATAAAAAATTATGATATAGAACCTCCAAAGGTAAAAGCCCAACTTAGAGAGTATCAAGAGTATGGATATAAGTGGTTGTCATACCTAATGGATAATAATTTAGGAGGTTGCCTAGCAGATGATATGGGACTTGGAAAAACTCTACAAGCTATCTCTGTATTGACAAGATTACACCAAGTAAAAGGGAGAAAAAGCTTAGTAGTTATGCCAAAATCTCTTATCTACAACTGGGATGGTGAGATAAAAAGATTCAGTCCTAAATTAAAGGTTGGAATATACTATGGAAACTTTAGAAATAGAGATATTATAAAGAAAAATAGTGTAATACTTACAACCTATGGAACTATTAGAAATGATATTGAGATTATAAGGGATTATGACTTTGATGCTGTAATATTAGATGAATCTCAAAATATAAAAAATGTAAATGCACAAACAACAAAGGCTATTATGTTACTTAATGCTAAACATAGAATAGCTCTAAGTGGAACACCTATAGAAAATAATTTAAGTGAGTTATATTCATTATTTAGATTTTTAAATCCATCAATGTTTGGAACAATGGAAGAGTTCAATAACTATTATGCTATTCCAATTCAAAGGGAAAATGACCAAGAGGCAATAGAGGAACTTAAGAAAAAGGTATATCCATTTATCTTAAGAAGAATAAAAAAAGAGGTTTTGAAAGATTTACCTGATAAGATAGAAAAAACTATGTATATTGAGATGAATCCAGAACAGAAAAAACTTTATGAAGAGAGAAGAAACTACTATTACAATATGGTACACTCTCAAATAAAAGAGAATGGATTAGGAAAGACACAGTTTTTTATATTACAAGCTTTAAATGAGTTAAGACAGATAACAAGTTGTCCAGAATCAAAAAGTGTTGGAGTAACTTCTAGTAAGAGAGAGGTACTTATCAATAACATATTAGATGCAGTGGAAAATGGACACAAAGTGTTAGTATTTACAAACTATATTAACTCTATAAAAAATATCTGTGATGACTTAGAAAAATATGGAATAAAATATCTTTCTATGAGTGGAGCCACTAAGGACAGACAACTATTAGTAGATAAATTCCAAAAAGATAATAAATATAAAGTTTTTGTAATGACTCTTAAAACAGGAGGAGTAGGATTAAACCTTACTGCTGCTGATACAATATTTATCTATGACCCTTGGTGGAATAAGACAGTTGAAAATCAAGCAATAGATAGAGCTTATAGATTGGGACAAGATAGAACAGTATTTTCATATAAACTGATACTAAAAGATACTATTGAAGAGAAGATACTTCAATTACAAGAATCAAAAATAAAACTTCTAGATAGTTTAATATCTGAAGATAGTTCTAGTTTAAAAACACTTACTGAGAAGGATATTGAATTTATTTTAGGAGAATAAAAAAGTTTAGGAGAAGAGATGGCAATAAGTAAAGATAGATTTAGAGAGGCAGTAAATGAGTTTTACTCTAAGGAAGTTTTATTTAAACTTTATACTAAATATTTTTTAGACTGGATAGCTGAAGGGTATATAGGGAGTAACCTAGGACTTTTTGAAATCTCTTTAATTAGTGAAAATAGTAATAAACAGACTTTTTTAGATTTGTTAGAGCAATTTTATTCTAAAGAAGAGATATTCTGTACAATCTTTGAAAAATTAGATAAAGATGTAAGAGAGGTTTTTGAAGAGGTTGCTTGGAATGGGAAATTTTTTATTACTAATAGAGAAAGATTTTTAAAATTAGAAAATAATTATGATATCAATAAGGATTTAAAAGAGGAGTTTTTATTTTTTAAAGCTGATAAGGATATAAAAAAGGGAGAGTATCTCTATTTAGATTATGATATTCTTAGAGTAATAAGAAAATATATGAAAAAGCCAGAGGAATATAATATTATTCCACAGAAAAAAATAAAAGCGAACCTTGTAAACAGTAATGAGAAAGAGTTAATAGAAAACTTTAAGATGTATTTTGAGTTTTATTCTCAAGGGGGAGTAAAATTATCAAGCAGTGCTAAGATACTAAAAGAATCAAAACTTAATATGAAAAAATATTGTAATATAACTGAGTATTATGAAGATTCTAAAGATTTAGATTATCTAAAAACTGAAACAATAGCACTTTTCTTTTTCTTAGTAAAAGATAAATATATTGATGAAAATTATTTTAAAGTTTCAAATATAAAAAATATAGTTGGAGATTTTATAAGTGGAGAGCTTATCAAAGAGGAAAATTATCACTACACTTCTCTTTATCTAAATTACTTAAAGGGAGTAAAGAATATTTGGAAATCTAAAGAGGAGATAAAAAGAGGATTTGCAACTATTAAAAAGATAATAGATGAGCTGCCAGATGATAAGCCTGTAAGTGTAGATAATATTATAAAGGCAATACTATATAGAGATGAGTTTATTGAAATAATAGATGTAAAAGATGCCTACGATTATATTTATATAAATGAGGCTAACTACGAGAGAACAAAGATTTTAAACTATGAAAAGTATCAGATGTATGTTGTGATACCATTCATAAAATCTGTACTATTCCTATTAGGAGTATTAGGAGTATTTGAAATCTATTATGATTATCCATCAATTAATAACTCTCTATATCTAAAAAATGGATATCTAAGTAAATATGATGGAATTAAATATATTAAATTTACAGAATTAGGAAGATATTGTTTTGATAGAATAGATGAGTATGACTTTAAAAATGCAAAAGAAGATGGAGAGGTAATCCTAGATGAAGATAGACTTATAGCTACTCTTATGGGAGATGCTCCAGTTAAGACAATGTTTTTAGAGAGAGTATCTCAAAGAATAGCTACAAATAAATATAAGTTTACTAGAGAAAATTTCTTAAGAGGAATCAGTAGTTCTAAAGAGATAGAGGAAAGAATAAATGAATTTTATACAAAAATAACTTCTGAACCTAACCAACTTTGGAGAGAGTTTTTTGAAGATATTTTAGAAAAAAGTAGTGTTATAAAAGCTGAAAGTCAATTTGTAGTTTTAAAACTAAAAAATGATAAAGAACTTATAAAAACTATTACTAAAGATGAAAGATTTAAACCTCTTATGTTAAAAGGGGAAGATTTCCACTTATTGATTAAAAGTGAAAATGTAAGTGAAGTAATTAGTTTATTTAAAGAGCATGGTTATTATGTAAATTTCTAATATTTTATATTTAAATTTTAGTTTTATAAAAATTATAAAATTCAAGAATAAAGAAGATTGAGAAGAATAAATAGAGCAAGTCAGCAAAAGCGAACGCTAAAAAACACAATTGTTTGAGTGAAGCGAGTTTTGTGTTTTTAGTGAGCTGAGCCATACTTGCTCTTTATTTTTTGAACGAGAGTTATTCTTAAATTATTTTATTCTATTTAATTCCCATATGAGCAGCAATAACTACTTTTTGAACTTCTGAAGTTCCTTCATAGATTTCAGTAACTTTAGCATCTCTCATCATTCTTTCTACTGGGAATTTTTTAGAATATCCATTTCCCCCAAATAATTGAACTGCCTTAGTTGTAACTTCCATAGCTATTTCTGAAGCAAATAATTTTGCCATAGATGCCATATATCCGTAATCCTCTCCTAAATCTTTCATATTAGCAGCTCTATAAGTCATAAGTCTAGCAGCATCTATTTTTGTTTGTAAATCAGCTATGACAAATTGAGTATTTTGGTGGTGTGATATAGGTTTGCCAAGTTGCATTCTATTTTTTACATAATCTATTGCAGCATCTAAAGCTCCTTGTGCAAGTCCTACAGCTTGAGCTGCTACACCTATTCTTCCACCATTAAGTGTAGACATAGCTATTTTTAATCCTTCACCTAAGTTTCCAAGTAAATTTTCTTCTGGAATAGTACAGTTATCAAAGAAAAGCTCAGCAGTAGAAGAACCTCTTACTCCCATTTTATCCTCTGCTTCACCTACAGAAAATCCTTTTGTTCCTCTCTCTACAATAAAAGCTGAAAGAGTTCCATTTTCTAAATCTGTTTTAGCAAATACAACAAAGATATCAGCTTCATGTGAGTTAGTAATTAAAACTTTTTTACCATTTAATACATATTTATTTTCATTTTTTATTGCAGTTGTTTTAGTTCCAGCTTCAGCTTCTGTCCAACCAAAAGCTCCTAATTTTTTACCGCTAGCTAATGGAGTTAGATATTTAATTTTTTGTTCCTCAGTACCATAAGTAGCTATTGGCCAAGAGCATAAAGAAGTGTGTGCTGACATAATAACACCAGTAGAGGCACAAGCTTTTGATAACTCTTCAACAGCTGCTACATAAGTTAAGTTATCCATTTCAAGTCCACCATATTTTTTCTCAAAAGGTATTCCCATAATACCATTTTCTCCTAATAATTTAATAGTATTAACAGGGAATGATGCTTCTTTATCTATTTTAGCTGCGATAGGAGCAACCTCTTTCATAGTTATATCTCTCACTTTTGATAAAAATACTTCTTGTTCATTAGAAAATTTGAAATTCATAATAGCCTCCTAAAAATATTTATTTTATTTCTTATTTATGTCTTGATTTTATCATAAAAAAAGTATAAAATAAAATTATATATTTTTATTAAAATATAATAAAAAATTATAATTAAGGAGAAAAAATGTTAGATTTTAGAGTAGATACCTTTATAGAATTATGTAGAACTAGAAATTATACTAAAACTGCAGAGAATTTACATATGACACAGCCTGCAGTGAGTCAGCACATAAAATATTTAGAAGAATTTTATGGATGTAAGTTTTTTAATTACAATAAAAAAGTTTTAACTATAACAGAGCAGGGGGAAGCGCTATATAAATATCTTTTAACAATGAGTTCAGATGCTAATAAGATAAGAGAGGAGATAAAAAATATAGATATTAGTAAAAAAAATCTTCATTTTGGAGCTACTTTTACTATTGGTGAATTTATTATCCCTAAAATTATATCAGAGATTTCTAGCAAATACCCTGAGATCAATATTTCTTTTATTATAAGAGATACTAGTGAACTCTTAGAGGAATTAAAAAAAGGAAATATAGATTTTGCATTTATAGAGGGATTTTTTGAAAAAACTGAGTATGAAAATTATCTTTTTTCTAAGGAAAGATTTGTAGGAATATGTGCAGCAAATAATCCTATTGCTACTGAAATTACTAAATTTGATGATATTGTAAAAGAGAGAATTATTTTAAGAGAGAATGGTTCAGGAACAAGGGATATATTTGAAAAAATACTATATGATAATAATTTGTCATTAAATGATTTCAATAAGAAATATGAAATAGAAAATATAAATATAATAAAGGAGTTGGTAAAAGAAAATAAAGGAATATCTTTCATATATGAAAGAGCTGTAGAAAAAGAGATTCTAATGAGAAAGTTAGCTGTAATTAATTTAGAAAATTTTTATGAGGAGAGAGAGTTTAATTTTGTATTCTTGAAGAATAGTATTCATGAAGAAGAATATAAAAAATGGTATGAATTTATGAAAAAAAGGTATAGTATATAGAAAATAGGTTTGGTTTATTAAAATTTTTAAATATATGGAGGAAAAGATAATGGAGTATAAAATTTTAACAATGGGTGTTTTACTTTTTATAAGTTTATTTTCAATTAGATTATCTAAAAAAGTTCAAGTTCCATTGCTTATTATGTTTTTATTTATAGGGATATTAGCTGGTTCTGAAGGAATTGGTGGAATATATTTTGATGATGCTGAATTAACACAGCATTTGGGAAATTTTGCTCTTTTATTTATTTTGTTTTCAAGTGCTCTGGAGACAAAGAAAAGTGATGCCCTTTCAGCTCTCTATCCCAGTGGGATACTAGCTACATTGGGAGTGCTTTTAACAACTTTATTTGCAGCCCTTTTTGCATTTTTTCTTACAGATTTTACTCCAAAAGAAGCTTTACTTTTTGGAGCAATAGTTTCTTCAACAGATGCTGCTGCAGTTGTTTCAGTATTGGGAGATTCTAACTTAAAGAAAAAAGTTAAGACAGTGATAGAGATAGAGTCAGGAAGTAACGATCCTATGGCATATGCTTTAATACTGTTTATAATCTCTATGTTTAAAGCTGAAGGACCTTCAGTATTGGGAGGAATTTTCTTTTTAATAAAGCAGATAATAATAGGGGGGATATTAGGGGTTATTTTTGGAAGAATAACACTACCTATTGGAAAGTTTTTAAAGATAGAGAGAGAAGAGTTTTTGACAATTCATTTAATTGCTTTTCTTTTTATCTGTTTCTCTTTGAGTTCAATATTGGGAGGGAATGGATTTTTAGCTATCTATCTTATGGGAATATTAGTTGGAAATGAGAGATTTGATTTTAAGATGAATAGTTTTAGAAATATGAGGGTACTATCTTGGCTAATGCAGATAATGATGTTCGTTTTACTAGGACTTCTGGTATTTCCAAGTCAATTGGCAAAAGTGATGATAAGTGGAAGTATTTTGGCTATTTTGATTACAATTGTTTCAAGGACAGCAGTTGTATTTTTGCTCTTAGAAAAATTTAATTATAATTTAAAAGAAAAACTTTTTATTTCTTGGGCAGGATTGAAGGGGGCAGTACCTATTATATTCTCAACAATGGCAATAACAGAAGGGATAAAAAAATCTCAAGCTATGTTTAATATGGTATTTTATATCGTTGTATTTTCAGTTATTATTCAAGGAATGACATTAAAACCTCTAGCTAAGTTCTTCAATTTGTTTGAAAAAGAAAAAAATAATGATGCAACAGAGATTGATTTGGAAGAATTAGAGGAGTTATCTATAAAGAGATTATTTATAGAGAAAGATTCTGAATATGTGGATAAAGCAATAAGAGATCTATCTTTACCAAGAAGTATGCACATCATCTCAATAAGAAGAGGAGATAAGGATATTATCCCTTCTGGAGATGTTGTATTAAGGGTTGGAGATAAAATTTTATTTAGTATAGTCTAAAAAGGTTTGAAAAGAAAAAAACTTTTTATTTTTATAAAAAAAACTTTTATTTTTTCAAAACTTATGTTAAAATAATCCTGTAATTATTTTTTAAAAAGCATAAAAAAGAAAATATTTTTACAGGAGAGATAAAAAATGAAGAAGAAGCTGAATTTGACAACTAAGATTTTTATTGCTTTAATACTTGGGGTTATTACTGGATTACTTTTACATCCGGTAAAAGATAATATATTTGTAGATAAATATCTACTAAATTTTGTTTTTAATATTTTAGGTAATGGTTTTATAAGAGCTATAAGAATGATTGTAGTACCCTTGGTTCTATGTTCTTTAGTAATAGGTGCAGCAGGGATAGAAGATGTTACTAAGTTAGGAAGAATAGGTGTAAAGACATTGGTATTTTATCTGTCAACTACAGCCTTTGCAGTAATATTGGCATTGGTTGGGGGAAATATAATAAATCCTGGTAGAGGAGTAAATATAGGAGATATAGCAGTATCTCAAGTGACAGTTTCTGAAACTAAGCCTTTTGTAGATATATTACTTGATATGATACCTATAAATCCAGCAGAAGCTATGGCAACTGGAAATATGTTACAAATTATAGTTTTTGCTATCTTAGTTGGAGTTGCTCTTTCTCTTTTAGGAGATAAAGCTAGTAATATAAAGAAAGTATTTGAAGAAGGAAATGCTTTAAGTTTAAAATTAGTAGAAATAATAATGATATTTGCACCATTTGGAGTTTATGGATTGATATCTAAGACATTTACAACATTAGGATATGTAGCACTATTACCTCTATTCAAATATTTTATAGGTGTTGTAATTATATTGTTTATTCATTGCCTAGTTACATATCAAGGAATTCTAGTATTATTTGGAAAATATAATCCTATAAAATTCTTTAAAAGTTTTGCTCCTACTATGATGGTTGGTTTCTCTACTGCTTCAAGTAGTGCTTGCCTTCCATCATCTTTAAAATCTATGCAAGAAACATTTGGAGTATCAAAAGCAATTTCATCATTTACTATTCCATTAGGAAATACAATAAATATGGATGGAACAGCAGTAATGCAAGGAGTTGCAACAATATTTATAGCACAGATATATGGAATAGATTTAACAATGGGAAATTATATTACAATAATACTTACAGCAACTTTAGCTTCAATAGGAACTGCAGGTGTTCCAGGAGTTGGAGTTATAATGTTAGGAATGGTATTGGTTCAAATAGGACTTCCACTTGAAGGAATAGGACTAGTAATGGGAATAGATAGATTTGTTGATATGTTTAGAACAATGATAAATATTACTGGAGATGCAGTTTGTACTCTAGTTATTGCTAAAACAGAGGGGGAACAACTAAAAGAAGCTATATAAAACCTTTAAAGAAATGTTGGTAGAATATACCAGCATTTTTTTTATAAAAAACACTTGACTTGGAGTATACTCTAAATGTTATTGTAGAAGAAAGAGAATAAAAGGAGATGTTAATATGACAATAGCAGAGGTAAGTAAAAAACTTGAGTTAAGTGCAGATACTTTAAGATATTATGAGAGAATAGGACTTATTCCACCAGTACCAAGAAATAAAAGCGGAATAAGAGATTATGATGAAAACTCTATTGGATGGATAAATTTTATAAAATGTATGAGGAAAGCTGGACTTCCAATAGAGGTTTTAATAGAATATGTAACTTTATATCAATTAGGAGATTCTACTAAAGAGGCAAGAAAAAATTTACTTATTGAGCAAAGAGAAGAGTTGATAAGTAAAATAGAGGAGTTAAAAGAGACTTTAGAATATTTAAATAAAAAAATAGAGAGAGTTTATACAATAGATATAGAAAAAAGTATAAAGGAGGAAAAAGATTGTTTAGAATAATCCCTATTATATTATTAGGAATAATGACAATGTATTTTTATACAGTGTTATTGAGAATAAATAGTTGGGGAGAATTTAATTTTAGTAAACTAGTAGTAATTATAATTTTATTGTTAATAATGATTCCAGGAATAAATATTTTTGGAATCTGGTTTCTGATACTACTTCATCTTTTTGAAATAGGAATAGTAATAGAGATTTTAAATTTAATATTAAAAAAAATAGATTTAAAAGGTTGGAGCTTTCTCTATAATAGTTTTTCTTTACCAATTTTATTAACTTTCTTATTATTTTGTTATGGATATTATAATATCAATAATATAAAGAGAGTGGAGTATAATATATTTACAGAAAAAAATATTTCAGAAAAAGGATATAAAATAGGATTTATAAGTGATATACACTATGGGAACTCTTTAAATATGGAAAAATTAGAAAAAGTTGTAGAGAAATTAAATAAAGAGAATTTAGATTTTTTAATATTAGGTGGAGATATAGTAGATGAAGGAACTACACTACAAGGAGTAAAAGAGGTATTTAAAATTTTAGGGAAGATAAAAAATAGATATGGACTGTATTTTATATATGGAAATCACGATATGTCTAGATATACTAAAAAACCTAATTATACTTTAAAAGAATTAAAAGAAGCAATAGGAAAGGAAAATATTTATATATTAGAAGATAAAGGTATTGATATTAATGAAGATATTAATCTTGTAGGAAGAAAGGATAGAATATTTAAAAATAAAAAAGATAGTGAAGAGCTTATAAAAGAAGTGGATAAAAATAAATATATAATAGTAGTAAGTCATCAACCTACAGATTTAGAAAAAAATAGCAAATTAGGATATAATCTTCAAATATCTGGACATACTCACAATGGACAGATTTTCCCTTTTAATCTATTAATAAAATTTTTTAATTTAGCAGAGTTAATTTATGGACAAAAGGAGTTTGAGAATTTTAATGTAATAGTAACATCTGGATTGAGTGGTTGGGGTTATCCTATTAGAACAGCAGGAAATTCAGAGTATGTTATTATAAATATTTTGAGAAAGGAAGGATAAATATGAATAAAAAAGTTTTAGTAATATCAACTACTCTTAGAAAGGAAGGAAATTCAGATATTTTAGCTGACTATTTTTTAAAGGGAGCAGAGGAAAGTCAAAATATTGTAGAGAAAGTATTTTTAGTAAATAAAAAAATAGAGTTTTGTAAAGGTTGTTTAAGTTGTCAAAATACAGGAAAATGTATAATAAAAGATGATGCTAATGAGATTATAGAAAAAATAAAAAATTCTGATGTAGTAGTTTTTTCCACTCCAATATATTTTTATGAGATGGCAGGACAGATGAAGACTCTATTAGATAGAACAAATCCTCTTTAAAGATATCTATCTTTTAGCAACTGCAGCAGATACAGATGAAAGAGCTATTGATAGAGCAATAATGGGATTGGAAGGTTGGATTGAATGTTTTGAAAATAGTAGGTTAAAAGGAGTAGTAAGAGGTGTTGGAGCTGATGTAGTAGGTTCTATAAAGAGATATGAAGAAAAGTTAAGAGAGGCTTATGAACTTGGAAAAAATGTTTAGAAAAATTTATATAATTTTATTTTCAAGTTTTCATTTTATATGTAAAGCTGTTGATATAGAGGAAAGTAATATGAGAATTATAGAAGTTATTATAAAAAATGAACATTACAAAGTGGAGTTAGAAGATAATAAAAGTGCTGATATATTTTTAGAAAGATTACCTTTAAAAATTAAAGTAAAGGAATTAAATGGAAATGAAAAATATGGAATAATCTCTAAAAAAATTCCCAGTGATAGAAGTTATAGTGGAAATATAGAAGTTGGAGATTTAATGTTATATGGAGATGATTGTATAGTGCTATTTTATAAAAGGTTTTATACTCCATATAGTTATACAAAACTAGGAAGGGTAGTTGAAAAAGATAGATTACAAAAAAATATTAGTGAAGCTGACCACAATTTAGAAATAATTTTTACAAAATAGATAAGAGGAGAGAGATGGATTTAGAAAAATTTTTAAATTATATGAAAAGTCAAAAGAAAGTTGAAGCAGGAAGTGAAATCCATAGATATATGTTAGAGTTAAGTGATGAAGCTAGAAAAATAACAATGGATTTAAATAGTAAATTTTATACACAAGAAGAGATAAGGGAATTGATGAGAAAATTGACAAGAAAAAATATAGATGAAAGTTTTTGTATGTTTCCACCATTTTATACTGATTGTGGTAAAAATATTGAGATAGGGAAAAATGTTTGGGTAGGAGCAAATGTTACAGTAGTTGCAGGTGTTACAATAGGAGATAATGCTATTATAGGAGCAGGTTCTGTTGTAACAAAAGATGTTGAAAAAAATATGATAGTTGGAGGAGTTCCTGCTAAAAAAATTAAAGATATTTTTTAAGAGATAATAGAGAGTATAGTTTAAATTACTATATCTCTCTTTTTATTTTTTATATAAATAATTTGACAAACAAAATAAAAGGTAGTATAATTATAACAGATTAGAAGTTTGAAGGAGGTTAACTATGAAAACAGCAATTTTTTATGGAAGTACAACAGGAACAACTGAGATGGTAGCAGGAAAAGTAGGAGAGTTATTAGGTGCAGAGGTATTATCAGCTACTGAGATTGATAGAGTTGAAGAGTATGATTTTGTAATATTTGCTACTTCTACTTGGGGAATGGGAGATTTACAAGACGATTGGTATGAAGCATTAGATAAATTAAAAACTAAAAATCTATCAGGGAAAAAAGTTGGACTTATAGGAATAGGAGACCAATTTGGATTTGGAGATACCTTTGTAGATGGAATAGGAACTATATATGAAGAGATAAAAGATATGGGAATAAATTTAGTAGGAAAAACTTCAACTGATGGATATTCATTCAGTGGGTCAAAAGCAGTAGTAGATGATGAGTTTGTAGGATTAGTAATAGATGAAAATAATCAAAGTGAACTTACAGATGAAAGAATAAATGCTTGGGTGGAAAAGGTAAAATAATATGAGTGAACAAAAGAGAAATGAACTTGGTGTATTTTTTCATATGATGTATGAATTGAATAAAGGTCTTAGAAGTTTGGCTCTTTTAACAACTACTACTGAAAATTTTGAAATAATTAAAGAAAGATTAGATAGATGTAGCTATGAATATATTTTAGAAAATCTTAAATCTAGATATGTAAATATATTCTTTGGGACAAAAGAATGTATAGAGGTATTAAAGAAATTTAAGAAAAACTCTTTGAGAGATTTTTCACCAGAAGAGGATTTTATTTTGGGAGTATTACTTGGGTATAATGTACAACAACAATGTAAAAGATATATAAATAGAAAAAAAGTTAGTTAGATATAAAAAGCAGCCTGATAATAAAGGACTGCTTTTTATATTTAGACATAATAAGTTAACATATTATACACTAAAAAATCAAATATTATTCAAAATGATTTATATAAAAAATATTGAATTATTTCAAAAAAAAGTGTATACTAAAAAGATAAGCTAAAAGAGTATAAATTGTAGATAGAAGGTGATTAGATGAATAAAAAAATGCTTCCAGATTTTTATGGAATATTAGAAGTCCAACATTATATAAAGGGGAGAATAAGATTAAAAGTAAACTCTCTTATACAAGATGATGAAAAAGCTAAAGAGTTAGTAGGAAAATTAGCTAGCTTAAATGGAATAGAAGATATCTCTGTAAATACTCTAATAGGAAGTGTTCTTATCAAGTTTTCAGAAGAAGTAGTTGACCCTATAACTTTAATAGGTGCTGTACTGAGTATTCTTGGATTAGAGGAAGAGGTTTTTGATAAAAAAAATGGAAAACTTTTTTCTGGAATGAGAGAAGTAATAGAGAGTATAGACTTTGCTATCTACAATAAAACAAAGGGAATATTGGATTTGAAAAGTACAATAGCTCTTTTATTTATAATTAATGGAATAAGAAAAATTAGACAAAATCCTATTATGCCAAATGGAGTAAATTTACTATGGTGGGGATTTAATATCATATCTAAAGGAGGAAATTAGTGAATAGTTTATTAAAATCAGCTTTTTTATATTTTAACAAAATAAAAGTAGTACATAGTATTCCAGGAAGATTAAGACTGCAGATTCCTGGGCTAGATAAAATTCCTGAAGATATGAAAAAATATGAGCACTATACAACAAGTATAATTAAGATGGAGCAAGGAATAGAAGATATTAGTTACTCATATATAACAAGTAAGGTACTTGTAAAATATAATCCACAACTTACAAATGAGAAAAAAATTGTAGATTGGTTAAACTTTGTATGGAAAAAAATTGTAGAAAATGAAGATGTCTATAATAAGATGTCAGTAGAAGAGATAGAGAAAAATTTAGATAAATTTTATGAAATTTTATGTAAAGAGTTGAAAAGAGGAAGATAAGATGAAAGGAAGAACTAATGGTCATCTTTTATATTGTGAAGTAGTTCATAAGATAAGAGGTAGAGTTCGTATAAAATCTAAAGCTCTAAAATATTTGGGGAAATTAAAAAATGAGGTTGAAAAACAATTAGAACAAGTAAGGTATATAGAAAGTGCTAAGATAAGTAGTGTTACAGGAACAGTAGTTATATATTTTGATGATATAAATGTAACTGATGACAATTTAATAGCTCTTATTCAAAATACATTAAATGTATATCTAGTAGAAATCTATAAAAATGAAAGAGCAGAAAATAGTAAAAACATAGTAATAGAGAGGAAGTTACAAGAGGAATCTCCAGAGGAGATAATAAAAAAAATGACAGCAGCTGGAATACTTTTAATATATAATATATTTAAAAAAGCACCAGCAGCACCAGTTGTAGGAATAAAGAGATTATTTAATCCTAATACTTTAGCAGTACTTTCATTAGCAGCTCCAGTTATATCAAATGGTTTGGGGTGTCTAGTGAAAAATAAAAGACCTAATGCTGATACATTGAGTTCTAGTGCTATTATAAGTAGTTTACTTTTAGGAAAAGAAAAGACAGCCTTAACTATTATGATAATGGAAGAGTTTGCTGAGCTTCTTACAGTTTATACAATGAAAAAAACTAGAGGGGCTATAAAAGATATGTTAAGTGTTGGAGAGAACTATGTCTGGAAAGTAATGGAGAATGGTAGTATCCAAAAGGTAGCTATTGAAGAGATTAGCAAAGGGGATAAAATAGTTGTTCAAACTGGAGAAAAAATAAGTGTCGATGGAGTGATTACAAAAGGAGAAGCTTATATTGACCAATCTTCTATTACAGGAGAGTATATGCCTGTAACTAAAAAAGTAGGAGAAAATGTCTTTGCAGGAACAATTATAAAAAATGGAAATATTACAATAGAGGCTGAAAAAGTTGGAGATGAGAGAACAGTTTCAAGAATCATAAAATTAGTAGAAGATGCTAATTTTAATAAAGCTCAAATTCAAAACTATGCTGATAATTTCTCAGCACAGCTCATACCATTAAACTTTTTATTAGCTGGTATAGTATATGGAACTACAAGAAATATTCAAAAAGCTATGAGTATGTTAGTAATAGATTACTCTTGTGGAATAAGACTTTCAACAGCAGCAGCTTTTTCTGCAGCTATAAATACAGCAGCTAAAAATGGAATCCTAATCAAAGGAAGTAACTATATAGAGGAAATTTCTAAAGCTGATACAATTATCTTTGATAAGACAGGAACAATCACAGAGGGAAAACCTAGTGTACAAACAATAAAACTTTTAGATAAAAATATTGGAGAAAATAAAATGCTTGCCTATGCAGCTGCAGCAGAAGAAACTTCTACTCATCCACTAGCAGTAGCGATTTTAAATGAGGTAAAAGAGAGAGGATTAGAGATACCTAATCATACAGAAAATAAAGTTATAGTAGCAAGAGGAATTGAAACAGAGGTAGGGGATAGCATAATTAGAGTGGGAAGTAAAAAGTTTATGGAGGAAAATGGAATCTCTACAGATAATTCTCATGATGAAGTGAAGGTTATTCTTGGTAGAGGAGAGATACTTATCTATGTTGCTAAAGATGATAAGTTAATAGGACTTATTGGAGTTACAGACCCACCTAGAGAAAATATAAAAAGAACTATAAATAGATTGAGAGGACAGGGGATAGATGAGATAGTATTACTTACAGGAGATTTAGAACAACAAGCTCAAACTATAGCTTCTAGAATGTCCATAGATAGTTATGAGTCAGAGTTACTTCCAGAAGATAAGGCAAGAAATATATTAGCCCTACAATCTAGAGGAAGTAATGTAATAATGATAGGAGATGGAATAAATGATGCTCCTGCTCTATCATATGCAAATATAGGTGTAGCGTTGGGAAGTACTAGAACTGATGTGGCTATGGAGGCAGCAGATATAACTATTACAAAAGATGACCCACTATTAGTTCCAGAAGTAATAGGGCTTTCAAAGAAAACTGTTAAGACAATAAAAGAAAATTTTGCTATGGCAATAGGAATAAACTCTTTTGCTTTAGTACTAGGAGCAACTGGAATATTACCTGCAATATATAGTTCAGTTATACATAATATGAGTACAATCTTAGTTGTAGGAAACTCTTTAAAACTTCTAAAATATAGATTAAAAAATTAAGGAGAGGGGAATGAAAAAACTTAGTGTAATAATTATGCATAAGTTACCAAATAGAGTTAGGCTAAAGTTATCTGAGCCTATAAAATCTTTTGAAACTTTTAGGGAAAATGTTACAAAGGATAGTGAAAGTATTGAGTTAAAATATAGTCCTGTAACTAAAAGTGTAGTAGCTACATTTAATCCTGAAAAAGTTAATCTACAGGAGGCAATATATAAAATACTTACAGCCTTTTCCATTGAAAATGGAATGATGCCAGTGAAGTTATTAGAAGGGGTAGAGCAAAAAGCTATAGAGAGTTTTGCTATATATTCAGGAGCTTCTATAATGATGTCAGGGATAAATATGTTAATTAATAGAAACGATAATCAATTACAAAATATAATGAATTGGTTTTCTATATCTATGACAACAGCTGCTATATTAGAGCATGCTTGCATAGAAACTAATAGAAAAGGGGTATTTGATTTAGAAATTTTACCAGCAGTATACTTGATAAAATCATTTCTAAATACTCCAAAACTTTCAATAGTTGCAATGATTTGGCTGACAACATTTGGTAGACACCTTATTTCTACAAATAATGATGCTAAGGAAGTAAAGTTTTTTAGAATAAAAAATAAACAAGAAAATAAAGATTATTATATAGCTAATGTTTCTGAAGATAACAGTATAGATAATATTGGAGATTTAATATACCATGTGTTCTTTAGAAAAAATAAAAATATGTCTAGAAATACAGAAAAGTATGTAACAATAAATAAATAATAGGAGGTATTACCATGTTCGGATTTGGATTCGGAGGAAATGGAAAAATAACAAAAGCCCATGTAGTAGGAGCTGCAGTGGGAATAGGAGTAACAGTAGCAGGATATTACCTATACAAAAAAAATAAGACAAAGGTTGATGCTTTTTTAAGAAATCAAGGTATCAATATAAAATCTTGTGATTCTGTAAACTATGAAGATATGTCAGTAGAGGCTTTAACAGAAACAAAAGAGCATATTGAGGATATCTTAGCTGAAAGAGAATTAAATGGAGCTACTTGTGAAGCTTGTGAAATAGCTGAAACAAAATAGTAGTTTGAATATTGAAAAGGGATTTGCTTCTAAGTATGAGGTAAGTCCCTTTTTTCTTTGAAAGAAATAGAAAATATTATATAATAATAATATGAGATATAAAGAAGGGAGAGATATATGAGAGAAAATAGCAAAGGGAAAAATTTTTTAATAGCTTTAGTTGTGATATTATTAATTACAGGATTAATTTCTGGAATCATTTATTTAGCAACTAAATCTTTTGAAAAAAATGTAGATAAGGGAGAGATAGTTAAAGCTAAGGAAGAGGTATCAGGTGTATTAGCTGAGTTAAAAGAAAAATTAGATAAGATAAATCAGGGAGAGGTAATACCACCAGAAAAAAAGAAAAAATTAGAAGAGGTAACAAAGGTTATTGTAAAAAATTCTTCAGAAAAAAAATTAGAGAAACCTAAAATAAATATCTCTAAGAAAAATTTAAAAAATGGAACTATATATGATTATTATGTAGATGGAACAATAAAAAGAGAGCAAAATTATGTAGATGGAATAAAAAATGGAAAGGAAGTAGAATATTATTCTAATGGTAAGATAAAATATGAAGTTGACTATATAAATGGTTTTAAAAATGGTAGTGAGAGATATTATTACTCTAATGGAGCTATATCTAAAGAGATTAATTATAATAATGGAATAAAAGAGGGACGCTATTTAGAAAATTTCGAGAATGGAAATATTAAGATTTCTGGAAATTATCTTTCAGGTAAATTAGATGGAGTATTTATTAGATATAATAGTAATGGACAAAAAGATATAGAGTTAAATTATGTGCTTGGGAAAAAAGAGGGGAAGGCAACTGAGTATATAGGGGGACAGATTCTTTCGCAAGTAAACTATCAAAATGATATGAGAGAGGGATATTTCTTTACTAATAACTACAATGGTGGATTGGAAGTAGAGGGAAACTTTGTAAACGATAAAAAAGATGGAGTATGGGTAAAGTATAATAGAGATAGAAAAATAATATCAGAAGAAACTTATCAATTGGGAGTATTAAATGGAAAATATACTACATATTATGATAATGGAGATATAAAAGAGAGTGGAAATTATATAGATGGATATTTAGAAGGGATAGTTACTATATATAATAATAAAGGAGAAATGATAAGAAAAATAAATTATATAAAAGGACAAAAAGAGAGAAAATCTGAAAGTTATTATCCAATAGATGGTAAATTATATGAAGAGGAAAATTATAAAAATGATATTTTAGATGGAGAGTACAAAAGTTATTATAGAAATGGGAAAATACATACAATAGGTTACCATACTAATGGAGTTCGTTCTGGAGAATGGAAAGATTATAGTGAAAATGGTAAAAATATAGGAATATATACTTATAATCAAAATGGAAGACTAGATGGGAAAACAATCTATTATATTCCAACAGATTTTAGCCAAAAAAGTTATTTTAGAAAAGAAACTGAATATAGAGATGGAATTTTAGAGGGAAGTTATATTGTATATGATACAAAAGATAGAATTACAGAAAAAGGTTTTCATAGAAATAATGAGAAAGATGGTCAGTGGATAAAATATGTAGAAGGAAAAATTATTTATGAAGAAAATTATAGAAATGGTAGAAGAGATGGGGTACAGAGATACTACTATACCAATGGGAAAGTAAGTGAAGAGTATGTGTATAATTATGGAAAAGAGATAGAAGTTAGAAGATATGATGAGAATGGAAATCTCAAATATGAAAGAAAAAGATAGCAAAACGCTATCTTTTTTTCTTATAGGTATAAGCTGTAAAATCTTGATACTCTTTTACTTCAACTACAGAATATCCAAACTCTTCTACATTTGGAAAGTAAAGAGGATTATTTGGAATGGTTACTTCTATGTGGGATTTTAATTTAGAGATATAAATATTATCTAATGGATATTTTTCAAGATAAGCTTTATATACAGTGGCACCTCCACATATAAAGATTTTTTTATCTGTATCTTTATATCTTTCTACAATCTCATAAAAACTATCTTTAGAAGAGATTACAATAACATCTCTATTTTTTTTCATAAGTTCAAGAGGAACATATTTAGCAGTATTTTTTCCAAAGATAACAACATTCCCAATAGTTCTTTCTTTATAGTAAGCTAACTCCTCTTTTGAATGCCAAAGTAAACCATTTCCAGTTGGATTTTTATCTCCAATAAGATTATTTTCAGCCACACAAACTATCATATTTATCTCAGGTTTACTCATTATATAGCCACCTCATAAGATATTTTATCCCCATATTTGTAATTTTCAACTACTACATCATCAGGTTTAAAATCATAAATAGAAGTAAAGTTTTCAATTTTTAAAATAGCACCCTCAAACTCTTCTCTTTTAATTTGCTCTAAAAGTACAGGCATATGTCTATCATAGATATGTACATTGTGGATGCTCCAAATAATATCAGCAGGCTCAAGTCCACATTCCATAGCTACTAGTTTATGGAGGACAGAGTATTGGAAAACATTAGCAACAAGTCCTAATGCAACATCACAACTTCTTTGTCTTACTTCAAGATAAAGCTTATTCCCTATTACACTCCATTGAGTGAGATGTACACAGGGAGTAAGAGCCATTTTGTCTAAATCTTCAGGTACCCAAATCTCTGTCATAATTCTTCTACTGTTTGGATTTTTCTTAATTTCATTAATAATGTAATCAAGCTGACTTTTATATCCAAAAGTTTGTTTAGCTATCTGATATCCATAGGCTTTACCAATAGTTCCATCTTCCATTTTCCATTCATCCCAAAATTTACATTTTAATTTATTTAATTCCTCTACATTATTAGATTGCATTATCCATATCCAATATAACTCTCTAATAGGAGCTTTATTAGGAGCAAATCTAGTAGTTATGAGATGAGCTTCATCAGTGGAGTTATCTAATCTGAACTGGTAACCTATATAACTTTTATAATGGGCAGGAGTACCATCAGCATATTTAGTTCTTACATTTCCTTCACTCCAAATTCCATATTTATCTATAGTTTCTACTATATCTTTGTATATTTTATCAAATTTTGCCATGACTACCTCCTTGAATATTTATCTCTATTATTTTATCATAAAAAAAAGAAAATTAAATAAAAAATTAAAGAATTTATTTAACTTAGAGTAGATCAATATATTTTTATGTAATTGTTTGATATTTGTAATATTTAAATTCAAAAAATGCTTGTAAAAATATAGTATAAAAATTATAAAAATTGACTTATTTGTTAAAAAAATAAAAATACATAAATTATAAAATAAAAATATTAATATTGGTATGAATAAAATACTTATAAAATATACAAAATAATTTTTTCATCATTAAAATGATTAAAAAATTATCTTTTTTTAAAAAATGAAAAAAGTAACTTGTATTTTGTTATTAAAATATGATAAAGTAAAAAACAGCAAGAAGAAGAGGCATGGAGGATATAAATGGCAGAAAAAAAAGTTGTTGAAGCACAAGTTGAATTAACAAATGAGCAAATAGATGTTCATGTAGAAGAACTTGTAACAAAAGCATTAAAAGCATTAAAAGAATTTGAAAATTTTACTCAGGAGCAAGTAGACCACATAGTAGCAAAATGTTCAGTAGCTGGGCTTGATGCTCATGGGATATTAGCGGAAGCAGCAGTAAAAGAAACAGGAAGAGGAGTTTTTGAAGACAAAGCAGTAAAAAATCTTTTTGCTTGTGAGTATGTAACTAGTAACTTACGTCATTTAAAAACAGTTGGAGTAATAAATGAGGATAAATTAACAGGAATTACTGAAATAGCTGAACCAGTTGGAGTAGTATGTGGAATAGTACCAACTACAAATCCAACATCGACAGTAATTTTTAAATCACTAATTGCATTAAAAACAAGAAATCCTATTATATTTTCATTTCATCCATCAGCACATGAATGTTCTGCAATGGCAGCAAAGATAATCAGAGATGCAGCTGTAAAAGCTGGAGCACCAGAAAATTGTATCCAATGGTTAGAGATGAAATCAATGTATGCAACTGAGGCATTAATGAAGCATGATGGAGTAGCAACAATATTAGCTACAGGAGGAAATGCAATGGTTAAAGCTGCGTACTCTTGTGGGAAACCAGCATTAGGAGTTGGAGCAGGAAACGTTCCAGCATATGTTGAAAAATCATGTGTATTACCAAGAACTGTAAATGATATTATACTTTCAAAGTCTTTTGACAATGGTATGATTTGTGCATCAGAGCAAGCTGCTATTGTTGACCATGAAATATATAATGAATTTATAAAAGAGATGAAGCGTTTCAAAGTTTACTTTGTAAATGCTGAAGAGAAAGCAAAATTAGAGAAATTTATGTTTGGAGCTGCTGCTTACTCAGAAGAGGCAAAAGATGCTAAATTAAATGCAGCAGTAGTAGGAAAACCAGCTACTTGGATAGCAGAACAATCTGGATTTAAAGTTCCTGCTGATACGCAAATTATATGTGCAGAGTGTAAAGAGGTTGGAGTAAATGAACCATTAACAAGAGAGAAATTATCTCCAGTATTAGCTATATTAAAAGCTGAAAGTACAACGGATGGAATAGCTAAGTCAGCAGCAATGGTAGAGTTTAATGGGCTAGGACACTCAGCAGCAATACACACTCAAGACCCAGAGATTTCTAAGAGATTTGGATTTGCTTGTAAAGCTATAAGAATAATAGAAAATGCTCCATCTACATTTGGAGGAATTGGTTCTGTATACAATGCATTTATCCCATCATTAACACTTGGATGTGGTTCTTATGGACGTAACTCAGTTTCAAATAACGTAAGTGCAGTTAACTTACTAAATATCAAAAGAATAGGGAGACGTAATAATAATATGCAATGGGTTAAACTTCCACCAAAAATTTACTTTGAAAAAAATTCAATCAAATATCTTCAAGATATGAAAGAGATAGAAAAAGTTATGATAATTACTGATAGAGGTATGTATAACTTAGGATATGTTAAGAAAATAGAAGATGTTTTAGCTGGAAGAAGAGATAAAGTAGATATGGAGTTATTCTTTGATGTAGAATCAGACCCAAGCTTCGATACAGTAGAAAAAGGATTAGAGTTAATGAATAACTTCAAGCCAGATACAATAATAGCTCTAGGTGGAGGTTCTCCAATGGACGCTGCTAAAGTAATGTGGCTTCTATATGAAAACCCAGAAGTAAACTTTGATGATATAAAACAAAAATTTATGGATATTAGAAAGCGTGCTTTCAGATTCCCAGAGTTAGGTAAAAAAGCTAAATTAGTATGTATTCCTACAACTTCAGGAACAGGTTCAGAGGTAACTCCATTCGCAGTTATTACTGATAAAAAAGAAAATAAAAAATATCCATTAACTGACTACTCTTTAACTCCAACTGTAGCAATAGTTGACCCAGAGTTAGTAATGAGTTTACCAGCTAGTATAGCAGCAGATACAGGAATAGACGTATTAACTCACGCTGTAGAAGCTTATGTTTCAATACTTGCATCTGACTTTACAGATGGATGGGCTAAACAAGCTGTAAAATTAGTATTTGATTACTTAGAGTTATCAGTAAAAGAGGGAGCTAAACACCCTTGTGCAAGAGAAAAAATGCATAATGCATCTACAATAGCTGGAATGGCATTTGCTAATGCATTCTTAGGAATGAATCACTCTTTAGCACATAAAATAGGTGGAGAGTTCCATATCCCTCACGGACGTACAAATGGAATTTTATTACCACACGTAATTAGATACAATGGAACAATTCCTACAAAATTAAATATTTGGCCTAAGATAGAAAACTATAAGGCAGATGTAAAATATATGGAATTAGCTCAATTAATAGGATTAAATCCAAAAACTCCAGCTGAAGGGGTACAAATGTTTGCTGATGCTTGTGAAGAGCTTTGTCAAAAAGTGGGAGTAGTAAGTAATATAAAATCTCAAGGAATCTCTAAAGAGGCTTGGGATGAGGCAATTCATAGAATGGCAATGAACGCTTATGAAGACCAATGTACACCAGCTAATCCAAGAATGCCAATGGTTAACGATATGGAAGAGATATTGAGAACTATTTGGGATTATAAAAGTAAGTTTGAAAAATAATTAAGTAAGTATTAGAAAAAAGGGAGTTACTATTTTATATAGTAACTCCCTTTTATATTAGTAGTATTTATACATATTACCAATAATACCAACAGCTTCTTTAGCTTTCATAACTTTTTTTTGAGCAATAGCTCTAGCCTTTTTTCCACCTTCAAATAGTACATCGTGGATATAATTCATATCTTGAGCTAATTTTTCTCTTCTTTCTCTAGCTTCTCCAAAGTATTCTAATACAGCATTTAAAAGTTCTGTTTTAGCATGTCCATAACCATAGTTACCAGCTAAAAATTTTTCCTTCATCTCATTTTGCTTTTCTATTGAAGCAAATAGTGCATAAAGTTTTGCTATATTGTTATCAGGATTTTTTGGTTCTTCTAAAGGAGTAGAATCAGTTACAATACTCATAATTTGTTTCTTTAAATCTTTTTTACTAGCAAACATATTAATAGTATTTCCATAAGACTTACTCATTTTTTGTCCATCTACTCCAGGAACTACAGCTGAGTCATCTAAAGTAAGAGGTTCAGGAAGTTTAAATAGTTCAACTCCATATTGTTGGTTAAATTTCATAGCAATATCTCTAGTCATCTCTAAATGTTGCTTTTGGTCTTTTCCTACAGGAACTACGTCAGCATCATACATAAGTATATCAGCAGCCATAAGAACTGGATAAGTAAGTAGCCCTGTGTTAGGGAAAATTCCTTTAGCTATTTTATCCTTATATGAATGTCCTCTTTCTAATAATCCAACAGGAGTTACATTTGATAGTAACCAAGAAAGCTCTACATGTTCAGGGACATCTGATTGTAAAAATATAGTTGATTTATTAGGGTCAAGTCCAAGTGCAAGATAATCTAACACTATATTATAAGTATTATCCTTTAAAGATTTAGGATCAGTAAGTGATGTAAGAGAGTGATAGTCAGCTATAAAATAAAAACCATCATACTCTCCACTATTTTGAGCGTCTATAAATTGTTTCATAGCACCAAAATAGTTTCCAAGGTGAAGTATTCCACTAGGTTGAATACCAGATAAACTTCTTTTCATTATGTTCCTCCTAAAATAATATTATAAATTCCATAATATTATACCACAATACTTATTTTGTTTCTACAACAGAATCAAAAATGTATTTTCCATCTTTTACTTTAATTATTGTAACAGCTTTGATAGGGTTATTTTTTTCATCAAAAGTTAAATGTCCAGTAATACCATCCATATCACTAGCTTTTATAGCTTTTACTAAATCTTCTTTATCAGTTGTACCAGCTTTTTCAATTGCATTTTTTAATATATATACATTATCGTAAGCTAAAGCTGAGAAAGCAGTAGGTTCTTCATTATATTTCTCTCTATATTTTTTTAAGAAAGATTGAACTTTTTCACTACTATCTTCTGCTGAATAATGGTTAGTGAAGTAAGAGTTATCAACAACTGAGTAAGCTGATGGATCAAGTGCACCAATAATTCCATCCCAACCATCTGGTCCTACAAAGGTAGATTTCATTCCAATCTCTCTAGCTTGTGTAGCAATAAGTGCAGAAAGCTCATAATATTCAGGAACCATTAAAATATCAGGGTTTTCTCCATTTATTTTAGTAAGTTGAGCTTTGAAATCTTTATCTCCATCAGAGTATCCCTCTTTAGCAACTATCTCTATTCCCTCTTTTTTAGCTTGCTCTATAAATGCATTAGCAATACCATCAGAGTAGTCACTAGATGTATTTACCATAACAGCAGCAGTTTTTGCATTTAATTTATCTTTAGCAAATTTTGCTAATGTACTTCCTTGGTATGGATCAGTAAAACATACACGGAAAACATTTGGTCCTGCATCAGTTATATTTATTTGTGTTCCAGTAGGAGTAATCATAGGCATTCCATCTTTAGCAGCTAATTCAGCTACTGCTAAAGTTGGTTTAGAAGTAACACTTCCAAGGATAGCAACAACTCCTTCATCAACTAATTTATTGTAAGCATTTACAGCTTCGATAGGGTCAGCCTTTTCATCTAGAGATATGTATTCTAATTTTTTACCTAAAACTCCTCCATTGTTATTAATCTCTTCAAAGGCTAATTTAGCTCCTTTCTCAATAGTAGTTCCATACATAGCAGCAGAACCAGTTAAAGGTCTCATTCCTCCTACTTTAATAATAGAACTCTCCTCTTGTGTTTGATTTCCACCACAGCTTACCATCATAGCAGCTCCAGCTAACATTGCAATAATTTTTTTCATAAAATTTTCCTCCTTAGATATTTTAATATAAAAAAAACAGCCTGTTAGGCTGTTGTCAACAAAATAAAATTATTTAGTTAAATAAAAAATAAGTAAAATTATTTTAAATCTAAAAATAATAGATGCTCAAAAACTAAATAATATATAAATCCTAACATTTTAACAAAGTATATGAAAATTGACTCAGATTGTTAAGGCTGAGTGAGAGTCCATATACAGTTGTCCAACAAATGTTAGCACTATACATAATAGTTTTCCTCCTAGTTTTAATTTTCTTAATTATAACACTTTTTTTTTAAAAATCAAGTGTAATTTTAAAAAAATAATGTGTAAAATAAAAAAACATATAGTATAATAAAATTATCAATAAGTATGGAGGTATTAGGAATGAATTATTATGTAGGTATTGATTTAGGTGGAACTAACACTAAAATTGGAATTTTAAATATTGAGGGTGAGATTTTTAAAAGTACTGTCATTAAAACTCTTTCTTCTGAGGGAGCTGAGAGAACTTTAACTAGAATTTGGGAAGCTGCTAAAGGATTAGCTGAAGATTTAAAAATAAAGGAAAGCTCTATAAAAGGTATAGGTATAGGTATTCCTGGTCCTGTTATCAATCAAAGTATTGTTGCTTTCTTTGCTAATTTTCCTTGGGGAGAAAATGTAGATATAAAAGCTATGATGGAAAAAATTTCCGGCGTAGAAACAAAACTTGATAATGATGTTAATATTATTGCTCTAGGAGAAGCTAAATATGGTGCAGCTAAGGGAAGTAAAACAAGTGTAACAGTAGCATTAGGAACAGGTGTAGGTGGAGGAATCTATGTAGATGGTAAACTTATATCTGGATTTATGGGTGCAGGTGGAGAGATAGGACATATGAAGCTTGTAAAAGATGGAAAGCTTTGTGGATGTGGACAAAAGGGATGTTTTGAAGCATATGCATCAGCTACTGGGCTTATAAGAGAGGCTACATCAAGATTGATAGTTAATAAACAAAACTTACTATATACAATGATAGAAGGAAAGTTAGATACTTTAGAAGCAAAAGATATATTTGATGCAGCAAAAGAGGGAGATAAATTTTCATTGGATTTAGTAGATTATGAAGCTGAATATTTAGCAATGGGAATAGGAAATATACTAAATATAATCAATCCAGAAAAAGTTGTACTAGGTGGGGGAGTAGCAATGGCTGGAGATATACTTATGAATCCAATGAAAGAAAAATTAAAAAAATATGCATTACCTGTTACATTAAAAGGAATAGAGATAGTACAAGGAATGCTTGGAAATGAAGCTGGAATAAAGGGAGCTGTTGGACTTTTTAACTAAAAATCGAAAACTTATTTCAAAAAATAAAAAAAGTTTATGAAATTTTAAATTAGACACTTGACAAAATATGAATAAAAGATTATCATTGACTTATAGAATGAAAACCATTCTTATAAGACTGAAAAAAGTTGAATGGTACATAAATCAAACAGTGTACACTGTAGGAGGGAATTGGGATATGAAGAAAACAGGAATAATTTTAGGAGCATTATTACTAGCAGCAGGACTAACAGGATGTGGTGGAGAGAAAAAAGAAGAGGCAGCAAAAGCACCTGAAAAGTTAAGAATTGGATTTACTGCTTATAAATATGATGACAACTTTATAGCATTATATAGAAAAGTTGTATTAGCAGAAGCTGAAAAAGTACAAGATAAGGTTGAGTTAACAATGAATGACTCTCAAAATAGCCAACAAACACAAAATGACCAAATAGATGTTATGTTATCAAAAGGTGTAGATGCACTAGCAATCAACTTAGTTGACCCAGCAGCTGGACAAACAGTAATGGAAAAAATTAAAGCTGAAAATGTACCAGTAGTATTCTATAATAAAAAACCAGCTAAATCAGTTATAGATGCATATGATAAAGCTTACTATGTAGGAATTGACCCAAATGCGCAAGGAGTTGCACAAGGAGAATTAATAGCAAAAGCTTGGAAAGCTAATCCAGCATTAGATCTTAATGGAGATGGAGTTATCCAATATGTTATGATAAAAGGAGAACCTGGACACCCAGATGCTGAGGCAAGAACTACTTACTCTATTAAAACTCTAAATGATATGGGAATTCAAACAGAAGAGTTACACTTAGACACAGCTATGTGGGATACTGCAATGGCAAAAGATAAAATGGATGCATGGTTATCAGGACCTAATGGAGATAAAATTGAAGTTGTAATTTGTAATAATGATGGAATGGCTTTAGGAGCTATCGAATCATTAAAAGCAACTGGAAAAATGTTACCGGTATATGGTGTAGACGCATTACCAGAAGCAATAGTTAAGATTGAAGCTGGAGAAATGGCAGGAACAGTTCTTAATGATGCTCAAGGACAAGGAAAGGGAACTTGGGATATGGTTGTAAACTTATCTCAAGGTAAAGCAGCAACAGAAGGAACTTCATATCAATTAGTAGAAAAAGAATTATTAATTCCAAGTATTGGAATAGATAAAGAAAATGCAGCACAATTCAAATAGGATTAATTAGTAAGGTTAATGTTAACAAGGGGAATTGTATTACAATTTCCCCTTTTTTATAAGAGAAGGAGAACATTATGGAAAACACTAAATACTTATTGGAAATGAGCAATATAACTAAAGAGTTTCCTGGGGTAAAAGCACTAGATGGTGCTAACTTGAAAGTAAGACCTCATTCAGTACATGCTCTAATGGGAGAAAATGGGGCTGGAAAATCAACTTTGATGAAATGCTTATTTGGAATTTATGAAAAAGATTCAGGGAGTATCATATTTGAAGGAAAAGAGATAAATTTTAAATCTGCAAAAGAAGCTCTAGATAATGGAGTTTCAATGGTACACCAAGAGTTAAACCAAGTTTTACAAAGAAATATTTTAGACAATATTTGGTTAGGAAGATATCCTAAAAAAGGATTTTTTATTGATGAGAAAAAAATGTATGAAGATACTAAGAAGATATTTGAAGATTTAGATATCAGTGTAGATCCTCGTGCTAAAATGGGAGATTTAGCAGTATCTGAAAGACAGATGGTAGAAATAGCAAAAGCTGTTTCATATAATTCAAAAATAATAGTAATGGATGAGCCTACATCATCATTAACTGAAAAAGAAGTAGAACATCTATTTAAAATTATTAATAAATTGAGAGAAAGAGGTTGTGGAATAGTATATATTTCACATAAGATGGAAGAGATAAAGGCAATATCAGATGATATTACAATAATGAGAGATGGAAAATGGATTGCAACTGAGTCAGTAAAAGATTTGACTACTGAACAAATTATCAATATGATGGTAGGAAGAGACCTAACAAATCGTTTCCCACCAAAAGATAATATAGTAAAAGAAGAAATATTAAAAGTAGAGGGACTAACAGCACTGCACCAACCTTCAATTCAAGATGTAACATTTGAGTTACATAAAGGAGAGATACTTGGAATAGCCGGACTAGTTGGTTCAAAAAGAACAGAAATTGTTGAAACAATATTTGGAATGAGAGAAAAAGCAAGTGGGAAAATAACTATTAAAGGGAAAGAAGTAAAAAATCATAATCCAAATGAAGCAATAGCTAATGGATTTGCTCTTGTAACAGAGGAACGTAGAGCAACAGGAATATATGGAATGTTAGATATAAACTTTAACTCTACTATTTCAAATTTAGATAGATATAAAGGAAAACATCCATTATTAGCATTATTAAATGATAAGGGTATGAAGGAAGATACTCAATGGGTAATAGATAGTATGCATGTAAAAACACCTTCACAAAATACTTCAATAGGTTCTTTATCTGGAGGAAATCAGCAAAAAGTTATATTAGGAAGATGGCTATTAACTGAGCCAGATGTATTAATGCTTGATGAGCCTACAAGAGGTATAGATGTATTAGCAAAATATGAGATTTATCAACTTATGATAGAACTTGCTAAAAAAGATAAGGGAATTATAATGATATCTTCAGAGATGCCAGAGTTACTAGGAGTAACAGATAGAATATTGGTAATGAGTAATGGAAGAGTAGCTGGAATAGTAAAAACTTCTGAGACAACTCAAGAAGAAATAATGACATTATCAGCTAAATATCTATAATTTGAAATATTTAAAGAGAAAGAGGAGAAGAAAATGAGTATACGTACAAAAGATGGAAATATTGACTATAAAAAACTTTTAATTCAAAGTGGACTTTATCTTGTATTATTAATAATGTTAGTTCTTATTATTATAAAAGAGCCTTCATTCTTAAGTATAAGAAACTTTAAAAATATCTTAACACAATCATCAGTAAGACTTATTATAGCTTTAGGGGTTGCAGGGCTTATTGTTACAACAGGTACTGACCTTTCAGTAGGAAGACAAGTTGGATTTTCAGCAGTAATTTCAGCTACACTTTTACAAGCAGCAACAACTGCTCATAAAGTATATCCAGATATGCAAGACTTCCCACTTTTTGGTGCAATAGCTATTGTAATGTTAGTTGGTATGATAATTGGTGCTCTAAATGGACTTGCAGTAGCAAAACTAAATTTACATCCATTCATTGTTACAATGGGTAGTATGACAATAGTTTATGGTATTAACTCACTTTATTATGACTTTGCTGGTGGATCTCCAATAGCTGGTTTTGCTGAAAAATATACTTCTTTTGCTCAAGGGTATATTAATATTGGTGGATTTACAATCTCTTATTTAATCTTCTATGCTTTAATAGCTACAGTAATTATGTGGATATTATGGAATAAAACAAAATTTGGTAAAAATGTATTTGCTGTTGGAGGAAATATAGAAGCAGCTAAAGTATCAGGGGTAAACGTTCACTGGACATTAATAAAACTTTATGCACTATCTGGTATCTTCTATGCTTTTGGAGGTTTCTTAGAGGCAGGACGTATTGGTTCAGCTACTAACAACTTAGGAAATATGTATGAGATGGATGCAATTGCAGCATGTGTAATTGGAGGAGTTTCATTCTATGGAGGAGTTGGAAAAATTTCTGGAGTTGTAACAGGAGTTATTTTACTTACAGTTATTAACTATGGACTTACATATATTGGAGTAAATCCTTACTGGCAATATATTATCAAAGGACTTATCATAATAGTAGCAGTTGCATTTGACTCTATTAAATATGCTAAGAAAAAATAATATTTAAATAAAAATCTATATTTAAATCTGAGAGTGTAGTTTACACTCTCTTTTTTTATAAAAAATAATTCGTAAAATTTCATAAAATATGATACAATAAAGGGTAAATTATAAAGGATTAGGTGATGTTATGTTTTTACCTACTACAATGGAAGAGGTAAGAAAATTAGGTTGGGATGATTTAGATATAATTTTGGTATCTGGAGACACATATATAGATAGTTCATATAACGGTAGTGCTGTCATAGGAAAATGGTTATTAAAGCATGGATTTAGAGTAGGAATAATAGCTCAGCCAGATATAAATAGTGATGTTGATATAAAAAGACTGGGAGTACCTAGACTTTACTGGGCAATATCTGGAGGATGTGTAGATTCTATGGTAGCTAACTATACAGCTACAAAAAAGAAGAGAAAGCAAGATGATTTTACTCCAGGCGGGGAGAATACAAAAAGACCAGATAGAGCTATAATAGCTTATACTAACCTTATAAAGAGATATTTTAAAAACTATAATATACCAATAGTAATCAGTGGAATAGAATCAAGTCTTAGAAGAATTACTCACTATGATTATTGGAGTAACTCTCTTAGAAGACCTATAATTTTTGATGCTAAGGCGGATATTTTATCATATGGTATGGGTGAGAAATCTATGTTAGCACTAGCTAGAGCTTTAAAAGGTGGAAGAGAGTGGAGAGGTATAAGAGGACTTTGTTATATTTCTAAGGATAAAAATGAAAACTATGTAGAGCTTTCTTCCTATGAAGAGTGTGTAGCTGATAAATTTAAATTTATAGATGCTTTTAATAGTTTTTATATAAATTGCGACCCAATTACTGCTAAAGGTCTATGCCAAAAATGTGGAGATAGATATTTGATACAAAATCCACCTAGTGAAAATTTTACAACTGAGGAATTAGATGAGATATACTCTATGGATTTTGAAAGAGAGGTACACCCATATTATAAAAAGATGGGAGAGGTAAGAGCACTTGATACAATTAGAAACTCTGTAACTACACATAGAGGTTGTTATGGAGAGTGTAATTTCTGTGCAATAGCTATACATCAAGGACGTACAGTAATATCTAGAAGTGAAGATTCAATAGTAGAAGAGATAAAAGAGATAGCATCAGCTCCCAAATTTAAAGGATATATATCAGATGTAGGTGGTCCTACTGCTAATATGTATCAAGTGGAGTGTACAAAAAAATTAAAATTAGGAGCTTGTCAAGATAGAAGATGTCTATATCCTCAAAAATGTCCAGCTTTGAAGATAAATCACAATAAACAGATAGAACTTTTAAAAAGATTGAAAAAAATAGATAAAATTAAAAAAATATTTATTGCATCTGGAATAAGATATGATATGATTTTAGATGATAGTAAGTGTGGACAACTTTATTTAGAAGAGATAGTAAAAGACCATGTATCTGGACAGATGAAAATAGCACCAGAGCATACTGAAGATAAAGTTTTAGCTCTTATGGGTAAACAAGGAAAAGCACCACTAAAGGAGTTTAAAGATAGATTCTACAAGATAAATGAAAAATATGGATTAAAACAGTTTTTAACATATTATCTTATAGCTGCTCATCCTGGATGTGATGAAAAAGATATGCTAGATTTGAAAAGATTTGCTTCAGCAGAGTTAAAAGTCAATCCAGAACAGGTACAAATATTTACACCAACACCATCTACATACTCGACACTTATGTATTATACAGAGATAAATCCTTTCACTAGAAAGAAGATGTTTGTAGAAAAAGATAACGGAAGAAAGCAAAGACAAAAAGATATTGTTATTCCACAGGAGAAAAGTATAAAAAGTAAAGTTGGAAATAAAAATATAGGAAATGAAAAACAATCAAATTTTAAACAAGTAAAGAAAAATTTTAATAATAAAGAGAAAAGAAGATAGGGAGGTAAAAAATGAAGCCTATTGTTGCAATAGTTGGAAGACCAAATGTAGGTAAATCAACACTATTTAATAACCTAGTAGGAGATAGAGTGGCTATCGTTGATGATATGCCAGGAGTTACAAGAGATAGACTTTATAGAGAGACTGAGTGGAATGGAACTGAGTTTGTAGTAGTAGATACTGGAGGATTAGAACCAAGAAACAATGACTTTATGATGACTAAAATAAAACAACAAGCAGAGGTTGCTATGAATGAAGCAGATGTAATCCTATTTGTTGTTGATGGAAAGTGTGGAGTAAATCCGTTGGATGAAGAGATAGCTTATATCTTAAGAAAGAAAAATAAACCAATCATCTTATGTGTAAATAAGATAGATAACTTCTTAGAGCAACAAGATGATGTATATGATTTCTGGGCATTAGGTTTTGAACACCTTATACCAATATCTGGAGGACACAAGGTAAATCTTGGAGATATGCTAGATATGGTTACAGATATGATTAAGAAAATAGATATTCCTGAAGAGGAAGAGGATGTATTAAAACTTGCTATTATAGGTAAGCCAAATGCTGGAAAATCTTCTCTTGTAAATAGACTAGCTGGAGAGGAGAGAACAATAGTAAGTGATATAGCTGGAACTACTAGAGATGCTATTGACACTATTGTAGAATTTGATGAGAAAAAATATATGATAATAGATACTGCTGGTATCAGAAGAAAATCAAAGGTAGAGGAGAGTCTAGAGTATTATTCTGTACTTAGAGCTATCAAGACTATTAAAAGAGCAGATGTATGTTTACTTATGTTAGATGGTAAAGAGGGACTAAGTGAGCAAGATAAGAGAATAGCTGGAATAGCGGCTGAAGAGTTAAAACCTATAATTGTAGTAGTTAACAAGTGGGACTTAGTAGATAAAAAATCTAATACTATGGAGAAGATGAGAGAGAAACTTTATGCAGAGTTACCATTCCTATCTTATGCTCCAATAGAGTTTGTATCAGCTTTAACAGGACAAAGAACAACAAAACTTTTAGAGATAGCAGATACAATATTTGAAGAGTACAACAAGAGAATATCTACTGGTATCTTAAATACAGTGCTTAAGGAAGCTGTACTTATGAACAACCCACCTACAAGAAAAGGTAGAGTTGTAAAAATCAACTATGCTACACAAGTATCTGTTGCACCACCAAGATTTGCTCTATTCTGTAACTATCCAGAGCTAATTCACTTCTCATATGCTAGATATATTGAGAATAAATTTAGAGAGGCATTTGGATTTGATGGTTCTCCAATCTTAATTAGTTTTGAAAAGAAAAATGGAGAGGAGTAAGAAAAAATTATAATTAATCTGTAACGAATTTGTCATAATTATATGTTACTATTAATACATAATAAATCTTTCCCCAAAATATTTTATATATTAGATAACAAACAACAAGGAGCCACTAGCTAGTCTAGTGGTTTTTTGTTGCATTAGTATTTTTTCTTTTTTTAAATATATGCTATAATTAAAAGAAAATAAAAGAGTAATTAAGGAAGTATTGATGAGTAAATTTGAGATAGAGAAGATAATTTTTGATGAGATAAAATTGATAAAGCCTAAAATATTTCAAGATGAAAGAGGCTTCTTTCTAGAGTTTTTTAACTATGAGGAGTTTAAAAAGTTAGGGATAGATGAAAGATTTGTCCAAGATAATCATTCGAAGTCTAAGAGAGGAGTGTTGAGAGGATTACATTTTCAGACTAAACACCCTCAAGGAAAATTGGTAAGAGTGATAAAGGGAGCTATTTATGATATCATAGTAGATATTAGAAAAGGAAGCTCAACCTTTGGTAAATGGTTTGGAGTGGAGTTAAACTCTTATGATAAAAAGATGTTATACATTCCAAAGGGATTTGCTCACGGATTTTTGACTTTAGAAGATGATACAGAGATAGAGTATAAGTGTAATGATTTTTATTACCCACAATATGAAAGTGGCATAATGTATGATGATAAAGATTTAAATGTTGATTGGAAATTAGAAGAGTATAGAATAACAGAGCTGACTTTATCAGAAAAAGATAAAAAGCATCAATCGTTTAAAGAATATACAGAAAGATATCAAGGAGATTATGTATTACTTACTGGAGCTAATGGGCAACTAGGACAGGGTTTTCAAAAGTTATTTGATAAATTAGGAGTAAAATATATAGCTACTGATTATCAAGAATTAGATATTACTAATAAAAAGAAAGTAAGAAAGTATATAGAGAATAATAATTTTACAATAATTATTAACTGTGCTGCATATAATAATGTAGATAAGGCAGAGGAAGAAGTAGAAAAATGTTATGCTCTTAATGCCTATGCTCCTAAAAATTTAGCAGAGATATGTAAGGAGAAAAATAAAATATTTGTAACTTACTCAACGGATTTTATATTTGATGGAGAAAAGGAGATACCATATACAGAGGAAGATATACCTAATCCATTATCGGTTTATTCAAAATCTAAATTAGAAGGGGAAAAATACTCTTTAAAGCATGAGAAAAGTTTTATAATAAGAACTTCTTGGGTATTTGGAATGGGAAATAACAACTTCTGTAAGCAGGTAATAAATTGGTCAAAGAGTAGGGATACTTTGAAGATAGTAGATGACCAAGTTTCAAGTCCAACCTACTCAAAAGATTTAGCAGAGTTTTCCTGGGACTTGATACAAACAGATAAATTTGGATTGTATCACTTCTCAAATAGTGGAGAGGCATCTAAGTATGAGCAAGCAGAATATATTCTTAAAAAGATAGATTGGAATGGAAAATTAGAGAGAGCTAAGACAGATGATTTTCCATTGAAAGCTAAAAGAGCTAAATATTCAAAATTAGATAGTAGTAAAATAGAGAAGTTATTAAATAAGAAGATACCTTATTGGAAAGAGGGAATAGATAGATTTTTAGAAGAGTATAAAAATATATAAGAATAAAAGGAGAAAAGATGAAAATATATTTAGTAACAGGAGCAGCAGGATTTATAGGAGTAAACTTTGTAAAGTATATGCTTGAGAAGTATGGAAAGGATA